>OOAG01000015.1_pt1 | contig 161489 bp, 141 predicted proteins | sample 1671461 | NCBI WGS metagenome assembly OOAG01 (sample SAMN06348159, study PRJEB24527) | human gut metagenome | biome: human gut; feature: ankylosing spondylitis patient; material: feces | host: Homo sapiens | place: China | collected 2015-10 | reverse complement strand
ATCATGTCAAAGAACCAATCAAGTAGAACCCTGCCCGATTCTCGCTATCGGTTGCCGTTCAGTCCGTCAGCAGGGTATATTTGTTACCAGCATATTACAGGCAATCCTTGTGACTGTTGCAGGTTGATGTAGTCCAAACCGTCATCTTCACTGTAATCATCGCAATCGTAAGACTTCAACGCCTCTATTTCTTCTTCGATAATATCTTCAATGTCTTGCTTGCAGTCTGCATTGTATTTGCTGCAAACTTCTGATTCTGACATGCCTCTAACAGATTCTAACTCTCTGTAGAGTTCATCTAACTTGTTACTGACTTCTGTTGCTCTCATAGTCATGCGATATTTAAAAGGTTAGCTTTCTTGAAGCATCTGTATTCTTGTTTTTCTGTATCGAAATACACCTGAACGGTGTCATTCTTCTTTCTGTTATCACCACTTGTCGCAGGTATCAGGTTTTCTTTCAGTGTACCGTAGGCCTCTCTGATGCTGCCGTCTACCTTTTTGAAGTAGAACTTTACGATTCTTTGCTTCATAGCAGCTTTCAGCTTGATATTTGCCCATGCTGTTTTTAATGCTTCACTCATGCTATAACCATTGCGCTTTACGAAAGTCCACGCCATCAGCATGACTTCTTTTAATTGGTTTTTGATTTTCGTACTCATAATCGTGTGGGGTTAGTTGGTTTTACTATTATTATTTCGTATATTTGTTTCGTATCTTGGTTTCGATATGCAAATGTAGTACTAATTAGTATAGAAACAAAACTAATTAGTACAAAGTGTTTTACCTTTTAGTTTTATTAACATTATGACTATTAACGAAAGATTTGCTGAAATACTTAAATCGAAGAATATCAGCGTAAAAGATGCAGCTTCATTAATAGGTAAATCAGATGTCTATGTAAGAAAGCTGATGAGAGCAGGTGAAAGTTTTGGGATAGAACCAGTTCTTTTGATACTAAATAGTATAGAGGATGTAAATGCAGACTGGTTGCTTCGTGGTAAGGGTGATATGTTCAAATCATCAATCACTACCGAAGTTTCAACTACAAGAGAAAATATCTCAGACCGCTTACTATCTATCATTGAAAGCCAGCAACGCACCATTGAAAACCTTTCCAAGAAATGAAAAAGTACACTCCGAAAGAAAAGGATGAAGTTCTAAACAGATTCTATAATGACAACGTAGGCGATTATATACCTATAATTGAAATTATAGAAATACTCGTATCTGATGGATATATAAAACTCCATACTTCTGTCAATGGCAGTGCATATCATATTACAGATAAAGGGAAAGGCTTCTTCTTGCAAGGTGGGTATGTAAAAGAGCGGAACACACGAAGAAAACAAACCGTCACATTCTATTTCAACATGTTGATTTCCGCTCTCGTCAGTGCAATCGTTTCTTACATTGTCAGTTCGATGAACAAATGAAAGCCACAATTGAAGATACTACAGCACTTACAACGGCACTACAAATGGCGTTAAACGCCACTTCTTTCCAATCTTCTTTTTCCATATACTCTGCATCAAAACCTCAAAGAACTAATTATTATAAGTAATTTGTTGCTATTTATATCGCCATTTGCAACCACAGCATTTCATCGTCTGTCCTCTCAAACACATAGAAATAGCTTGTTTGCTTACCCCTACGGCTTTTGCGGCTTCTGTTATGCTTTCGTATTCTTTTATAAAATCATCACCGATACACAATATTTCTTTCTGATTATAATATGGTTTATCATGCCGAATTGTATGGTGGGCGTGATAAAGGTTTTCCGCATTTGTGCACCATTCTAAATTGTCAGCTCTATTGTCGTCTTTGATTCCGTTCTTATGATTGATGAATGTTTTTCCGTCAATCTTTGGAATAAAGGTTTCTGCAACCAACCTGTGCACCTTAAACCTTTTTTGCTCTTTACCATTACCCAAATACACCGTAAGATAGCCATCCTTATCCTTGCTGCCTTTTAGAATTTTAGGAGATGTTTTTGTTTCAACAATGGCTTTATTAAACACTTTAGTCTTATGTGTTTTAGACAATGATAACACATGCCCCATATTGGATATTTGGTATCTACCTTCGTATCCTCTTATGTCTTTCCAAACTTCTTTCATAATGTTTTTGAGTTAATAATACGATGCCAAGCAAGGCTCATAATCTCGTGTAATACATTTCTTTTCATAATCGTGTGAGGGTTAGTTGTTTTTTACTATATTTGTTTCGTATCAAAGTTTCGATATGCAAATATACTTTATGATTCTAAAGTACAAAACAAATGGGTTTAGAATTATAAAGTATATAACATTGTTTAACTATTAAGTTTCTTAATACATTATTATATTATGAAGAAAGAAGGTTGGATCTTGACGATTAGTATTGTTGCATTATGCCTTAGTATATTTTCTTTCCTGATATGGTTTTGCGAATACAAGCCTGTAACATGGTCACTGCTTGACGTTTGTTTTTCTGTTATATCTGCCGGGATAACAGTATTTGTCGCGTCTCAAGTGTACCACTCGTTTACACTGGTTAAAAAAATCGACGAAAAGAACGCACAATTAAAGAACGACTTTGAACAAGAGTGCAGAAGGCAGATAGATGAATTTAAAAAGGAATTTAGGAACAATATGATTAGTTATGACAATAACGTTGATGCTGTCGTTACACAATTATATGCTATAAGTGTACATCTGGCTCAAAAAGATTACAAGAATACCTTAAAATGTCTTATGGATGCCCTAGAAAAAGCAAATATATCTAGGACTCATGAAATTAACGGAATTAAGAATCCTTCCCATGGGATTATTTCATTTATACAATACCTTAAAAAGATAAATGGAAAGATAGTCCTAAATGCTACGGAGGTGGAAAGATATAAGATAATATTGGCAGAAACAAAGAATAATGACGCTATAGACCTGATACCTTACATTCAATCACTATTGGCATGAAGAAATGCCATTATAACGAGTAATGAGATTATAAGCATGAACATAGCCATAGGCCAAGCACCTGACATAAACGCCCAAATATCAATGATGATATTTATAAATATCAAGGCTGATAATATAACCAATAGAAAATTCTTGTCTGCTTTGTTGTAGGCGTTACGTAAGTCTTCAAATAGGTCTTTAAATGGGCTCATAGATTCTTCAAATAAAACACCCACAATAGGTACGAGCTATCATGGGTGCATATATTAAACCTCCTCGGAGGAATGTTTAACCGATTGTTCCTGTAACACCTCGTACTTGTTACGGTACAAAGATACTTTATAATTTTAAAGTATCAAATGTAAGCTTTAAAATTATGGGAATTATTGAAAGATTTTTTGAAAGTATTGAGAAAGCAGGAATTTCTTCGTACGAAATTGAAAAGAAATACGGAGTTAAATCTGCTCAGTCTAAACTTTCACAATTGAAGGAAGGAAAGACTAAAGGTGGAAAAGAAAAAACTCTCCCATCTGATTTATTATCTGCGGTATGTTCTGCAAGAGAAGATATTAATCCGGATTATATTTTAACTGGCCGTGGAACACCTCTGCGCCAACAGCCTGAAGTTACTCAAATATTTCATCCTAAAAGCATAGAAAAAACTGAGGAAGATGGAGTGATAACCCTTTATGATGTAGAAGCTGCTGCAAACTTGAAATCCCTTTTCGATAATAAAGATCAGAATATTCTTGGACAAATCAATATTCCAAATATCCCCAAATGCGATGGAGCTGTTTACGTCAAAGGGGATTCCATGTATCCATTACTCAAATCTGGTGACATCGTAGCATATAAAGAGATCCCTTTAGAAACGAGCTATATTTTCTTTGGAGAAATGTACCTTGTGTCAATAGATCTAGATGGAGACGAGTATCTTACCGTAAAGTATGTTCAACATTCAGAAAAAGGTGAAGATTGGATAAAACTGGTAAGCTACAATCAAAACCATCAACCAAAAGATTTTCCATTATCTTCTGTGAGAGCTATGGCTTTAGTAAAATTGAGTATTAGAATGAATACAATGAAATAAAATGATAGTAACTACAACAAATAGCGTAGAAGGTTATTCCATAAGAAAATATCTTGGAGTAGTCAATGCGAATGTGGTAATAGGAACAAATCTATTCTCAGATATTGCTGCATCTTTAACTGATGTATTTGGAGGACGTTCCGGAAGCTACAAGAGTAAATTGACCACAATTTACGATGAAGTAATGAAAGAACTTATTGGAAAAGCAGAAAGCTATCATGCGGATGCAATCGTGGGGTTACATGTGGATTTTGACGAAATTTCCGGAAGTGGCAAATCCATGTTTATGGTTTCAGCATCCGGAACTGCCATTACATTGGAGAAACCTACTCAGGACAGATACTGTCTATATGACTTGCTTGAAAAAATTTACGACTATAAAGAGAAAGGAATATTGACGAAGGAAGAGTTCGAATACGAAAAGAACCGAATTTTGCAGCAATACAGAAATCCTATCTCAGAAGAATATAATGGAATTTGTCAAGAACAGGAGGAAAGGGAGAAAGAGGAGCTTCTCCGTGAAGAAAGAATAAACGAAGCGAAGGAATTTTTAAAGAAACGTACTGGGTGTTCGATTGATGATATAGAAAAAATTGATGAATACCAGCTACAGGCTGTGTCCTATGATGATATTGATTATGACCCCAATGATTCCATGCAGTGTATAATTTCTAAGTTCATCAGGTTGAACCGTATTCCTGAAGCATGTAAATTCTATATGGACGAAACAGGACTTGAAGATTTGCAATCTGCAATAGATTTTTGCCTAAATGTGTACAAGCAAATATCATCCATTGATGAAGAGAAAGTTGCAGCTATTTTACCCAAACTCAAAGTCCTGAAGAAACGAGGGTTCCTTGAACAGGCCATATCGGAATATCAGAAGCTGACTATTTCGGACCGGAGAACATCAGAGGAATTTATATCTTCCTTAGAGGTATAATGAACTGAAGAACAAACTTAATATATGATATTATGAAGAATACATTGCTTTTTACCTATGCGATACTGTCTTTTTTACTTGTATCATGTTCGAATAATGACTCCCCAAAATGGACAGAAGAAACTTTGAGCTTGACTCAAGAAAACCTTGAAGACGGTGAAGGTACATATATTAAAAATTTTGATGGAGAAGATTATGTGTACCTTGTTTTCAAAAATGGCGAAATGAAAGTACTTCTTGTAAACGTATATCAACGCGAAAAGGGAACATATTTGTATCAGATAACGGGCAATACGATTTCTCTTACAAATGAGAAAACAGGAAAAGTTTATCAGGTTGATGCAAAGCTATTAAGACAAGGAGAATCTAAAATTGAAACGTATCTTATCTTAGATGGTGATAACCTTCCTGAATACATTCAGTCGACAACATATACCAAGTTATGATTGAAGAAAAAATGTTCAAAAGCTTATCCTAGACATCAGGAAGAACACTTATAATAAATTAATTTATAACCAGATACACTATAAATTGGAGAAATATTCCCAAGCTAAGGGTCACGGGTTCGAATCCCGCTTACCGCTCTTTCTGGAAATCAGAGGCTTACGTAATGTAAGTTTCTGATTTTTTTTGAGATAAACTGTCCTTACCTATGGTTTAACCGTGTGAGTTAAACAAAAAAACGATGAATGCAACTGTTGATATCGTATGTTACACATCTAAGATTTTATCTAATGGCGAACACCCTTTAATGCTTCGCATTTGTAAAGACAGTAAGAAGAAAAATAAAACCAAACCAGTCAATGTAAACAGACAGATATCTCCTTCCTTTTTTATATCGATACTCTCGAACTATCACATTAAGAAAAACGAAATTGTTTGATTTGAGCAACTTATGGTTTGATTTGCAAAAGTCATTGTCGTACCAACCTCCTACCTTTGTAATAAAATAAATGAGTATAAAAATCATGATGCAACAAGAATTACAAGACCGTATGGCATTGAAAGACTTAGTAGATCGCTATGCAACTGAATCGGATAAGAATAACCAAGATTACTATCGTGAGATTTTTACATCAGACATTAAGTTGAAAGTGTATTTCGGAGATAAACTCGGTATGGATATTCACAACGTAGAAGACATGATTGCCAAATACAAAGCATTCGGCGCAGCTAAGGCTTCATTTCACCAAAATGGACAACAAGTCATAGACTTTACGGATGAAACACATGCTACTGGTATCTGTTATGCCATCGCTACCCTTGTTACTGAGGAAGCGGGCAAGGACAAGCTGACCTTGCATGCTGTACGCTATTATGACAAATATGTCAAGATAGAAGGGCGCTGGTGGATATCCGAACGTGAACAGCACTTTGTTTACTCATCTGTTCCACCATTGGTTTAAGTATTATGAGAATAAAACTAATAACCCTTTGCACAATACTGATGAGCCTTTTGACAACGGCTTTATATGCACAAAACCATTCAAAGAAAGGAACAAACATGAACGGAAATAAAATTTTGGTAGCCTTCTTTTCGCGTGCTGACGAGAACTATAACGTGGGCTACATAAAAAAAGGCAATACACAAATTATAGCCGAGATAATAGCCGAACAGACAGGAGGCACACTATTTCACATCGAAACTGTAACTCCCTATCCCATTGCCTATAAGGATTGCATCGATGTTGCTCGAAAAGAATTAAGTTCCAAATCGCGTCCTGCTATCAAAGGCGATATAAAGATAGAAGACTATGACATTATCTTCCTTGGATACCCCAACTGGTGGGGCGATGTGCCAATGGCAGTCTATACATTTATTGAAAAGCATAACTGGCAAGGCAAAAACATTATCCCTTTCTGCACCCACGAAGGTAGTGGATTAGGCAACACAGAAAATAAACTAAAGAACGCCTGCAAAGGAGCAACTTTCCAGAAAGGATTTGCCATACAGGGAACTACAGCTCAAAACAGACAGATACAGGCAAAACAAAATGTAATAGCCTGGCTTAGTAAAGTAAACTTTTAGCTAATAAGAGAAAAAATATAATAAAACAATGAAGAAAAATGTAATGATACTGACCGGTGCGGGGCAAATCGGCATGGCCATCGCACGCCGTATGGGCTACGGAATGAAAATCGTTATTGGAGACAAGCGCAGGGATAACGCAGAAACTATCGCCGAAACAATGAACAAAGCGGGATTTGAAACAGTACCCGTAGAGATGGATCTCTCATCACGTGAATCTATTTTAGGACTGATAGATTCGGCTAAACATTATGGAGAAATCCAGATGCTTATCAATGCTGCCGGAGTATCGCCCAGTCAAGCATCTATCGAAACAATTCTTCATGTAGATCTTTACGGGACAGCAGTCCTCTTGGAGGAGGTAGGCAAAGTGATTGCCGAAGGAGGTACAGGAGTAACCATCTCCAGCCAGTCGGGACATCGGTTGCCTGCCCTTGGAACAGAAATAGATGAACAGCTTGCTATGACTCCAGCAGAGGATCTGCTGAAACTGGATATTTTACAACCGGCCAATATCCGCGACACTTTACATGCCTACCAACTGGCAAAACGATGCAATGTAAAGCGTGTTATGTCAGAATCAGTCCGTTGGGGTGAACGGGGAGCACGTATCAACTCTATCTCTCCGGGTATTATTGTTACCCCACTTGCCATTGATGAGTTCAATGGTCCACGTGGAGATTTCTACAAGAACATGTTTGCTAAATGCCCTGCAGGCCGTCCGGGTACAGCCGACGAAGTAGCAAATGTAGCCGAACTGCTGATGAGTGAACGTGGAGCTTTCATCACCGGATCCGATTTTCTGATAGATGGTGGAGCTACAGCATCCTATTTTTATGGTCCACTCCGTCCGTAATATTCTCATATTTCACCGGTTCCCAGATTGATTATGAAGCTAAAAATCGGCAAAGAACAGATAACTCACCAACTAACAAGAATGTATCATGCCATATAGAATACACCCAAAGGCATAAAAGATAAAGACAAGGTACAGTCTGTAAGCAGATTCTCTTCGGTCACAAACAAGAGCAAGTTGGAGAAATGCCAACTCTGAGAAGAGGCTGAAGCATCGGAAAAATGAGATTATCAGCCTGATAATTTGTTCATCTTTACCCGAAAGCTTATCTTTACAAGCAATGAAAATGAATAGAGGAAAAGCAGGCAGTTATGATAGAAAATCTTACCGAATTTTACAAGCGTATCGGGCGCAACGATCTTGCAGCCGAAGCATACATTAAGGAGAAGCCCTATTTCACCATACAAGAGAGCAAATGTCGTATCGGACATGTGTCATTCAGCTATCGTGATTTTTATAAAATTGCGTTGGTCTTGGAAACAGGTAAACTCTACTATGCCGACAAATGGATTATGGTTGACCGCCCTGCCTTATTATTTTCTAATCCGATGATTCCATACGCATGGGAAGCTACGGGAAAAGCTCTTGGTACAGGATGTTTTTGCATTTTCAATGAAGCATTTATTGAAGCAAGTGAGAAAATGGGAACACTGGCAGACACCCCACTTTTCAATCAGTCGAAAGAACGTATCTATTTTCTAAATGACAATGTACTGAAAAGTGTTACAGATATCTTTAATAAAATGCGAGAAGAATTGAAGACTGATTATTCTCAGAAGCTTGACATTCTGCGCTGTTACGTCCATCTGATGGTACATGAAGCAATGAAAGTTGCCCCCAGCAGTACTTACGTGCCCCATAAGAATGCCGCCCAGCGTATTGCGGAACTATTTCTTGCATTACTCGACCGTCAATTTCCTATTGAATGGCCGAAAAAGATTTTACGCCTGAAATCAGCTACTGATTTCGCCGACCGCCTCTCCGTTCATGTCAATCACCTGAATCGGGTTGTTAAAGCAACAACCGGACGTACTACCTCCGATCTTATCAATGCTCGCATCGCGCAGGAAGGAGTACGGTTATTACAGCATAGCCAGCTAAGTATCAGTGAAATTGCATACAGCCTTGGGTTCGAAGAACTTTCCTCATTTAGTAATTTTATAAAAAAACGAACAGGCATCTCGCCCACAGAGCTCAGAGCGGCAACAGACTGAAACTTTCCTGCTCTGGTTTTACAGAAAAGCACATCGTTCTTCTTATGCTAAGGGCATTCTTAGCATCAACCAAATGATTTTATCTGCGATAATTAGGGTGACATGTACTGCCGTCAATGCAGATAAATGGAGCCCTCTTTACAGATATTATGCTCTTTCTCCGGAATCGTATTTCCCGATGCAATATCTTCTCATACTACGGCTGCAAGTATATCTGTACCATTATTTCCTGATTAAGAATAGTAGATATACGCATTGAACATTCAATGAATACATGATAACATACGCATATTCCAAAATTATTTTATCTTTGTAAAAAATAATACTGTTACCATGAAACCAAAGTCATTACTAACCTTGTTCATTCTAACGCTTTGCCTGAGTACAACCTCATGTATCGTAACCAGACATCGTGCTAAACCGCCACACAAGAAGGAAATTCCTCCGGGACACGCCAAAAAGTTACATGGCAAGAAATCGGCCAAGTTCGATGCTCCGGGGTATCTTAAGCATTAACTCTACCGCACAAAGATAGCGGATGCTTATCTTTGAAAGTAAAAATGATTGCCGGAATGCTGGATATACATCATCGATATAACCGCAGGCGGCAATCATTTTGCAAATATCGTATGTCTTATTTTTTCTGCTGACCGAAAAGCCAGCTCATAAAATCCGGACAGTTGAAGGCAGGATTCCAACTACCATGGTTGCAACCCGGAAACTCGGTATACAGCACCGAAGCACCTGCCGCCTTCAATGCCTTATAGGCTTCACGGGAACCGGCTACGGGAACCACATCATCAGCGTCGCCATGGAAGATACGGAATGCCACGTTCTTAGCGGTCGACAAGCGTATCGGATTTACCGTACCACAGATAGGAACAGCCGCCGCAAACATGTCAGGAAAGCGGGAAACCATATCGTAAGTTCCCATTGCTCCCATCGACAATCCGATAATATAAACTCTCGATTTATCAACCTGCGGGTTTGCCAGATACATATCGAGCATTTCTTTTACAGCCCGAAATGCAGATGGCATCTCCTCACCGACCGGCATCTGAGCCGGAATAAAAGAAAGCGGACGAGTGGCATATGCCCAATAGCTATCTTCGGGACATTGCGGAAACAAAACGAAGGCAGGATATTTTTCCCGGTTGACCGGATTCAGAAACATCTGTGCACCATGCGTCAACTGTTTTTCATTGTCATTGCCTCTTTCACCTGCTCCATGCAGAAACAATACCAGCGGATACTTTTTTCCGGCCTGCATTGCTTCCGGCTCCAGCAGACGGTAATTCAGGCTATCGCCCGACGCAGAAACAAAAATCTTGCGTTCATAGTTATCTTGTGCCAAGATAGGTCCTAAATTAAAAAGCAGCACAGACAACAGCAGAATAATTTTTTTCATAATGTGTTTTTTTAATGGATTAGAAATAAAATAATGTGATACTCTTATATCTGTCCCAATAGAGCAAACTCATACCACCTTTCAAAAGTAACACTTTTTCCGTTAACAGCAATTCTGGCATCCCCTGTCGAGAATAAATTAATCGTCCGAAAAGGTTTCTCCTGACCATTCAGAAAGAAGGAGCTGGAAACCCAATTATTTTTTGTACAAATTTCTTTGTTTTTTGTACAAAAAATAAAAAAACGTCCAGACGTTTTTTGTAATATAACCTGATATGTCTCAGTAGATCACATGACGTATTACACAAAAACAATACGAGCCTGACATATCAAATGTCAAGCCCGTAAACAATAAAACTTAGAAAAAACAATTGCTTATTGCTTTTCAAGTTCAAATCCAAGCTGAAGCCCATCGTATTGGTTCAGCAAAGAAGTAGCAGCGCTGATGGTAGAATTCGAATTTCCCAAAGCACCACCGATAGTCTGTGCCAGCGACATCAACTTGTCGGCCTTGAAAAGCAGACTCATCTTATTAGGCGACAATACCTGCTGCGAAACGGTTGCATTAAACTTAATGCCGAGCTTAGTCTTTAAGGTCAGCTCCTTTGTATCGGCATTATAAGAATAAGTACCGCTGGTTGTACGACCTTTTACGGTAGAAGTATAAGTACTGTCGGCATTAAACACATATGTACACCCGTCGGTAAAACCCAGTTTGGAAAGTACATCCGACATCTTTTCTTCCACCTTTTGAGAAGCTACTTCTCCACCCGCCTGTGCCAGAAAATTATCGCTTTCAAACTTACAGTCGGGTCCCGTGTACTTCCATGTTCCTTCCAGAGAAACACCCGATGAGTTGGTTACTTTATTTGTAACAGCATTTGCCACACCCGAAAGAATAGATTGTAAACTTTGTGCATTAACCGCACCACTTGCCATGTACATAAAGCATGACAGGCAGATTAATCTGATAATGTTCATCTTTTTCATTTTCTTACATTTCTTTTACATTGAATCTATTTGGTCATTTTTTATGATAAAATGACATACAAAGATACAAAATCCCGATAAAAAAGAGAATATGTAATGCAATAAAATCGGGTACAATATTTACCGATTCTCTACCTCCGGTAAATTTGCACCCGATTAACTTAGGCTATTTTATTGATAGATATACTCTACCGGCGATTTTTTGAAACGCACATTACGAGTATTGTTTGCGCCCGCCCCGTTGTGTTCCAAATTTGCATTGCTCCCTCTCAACAGCCATCCGGTTACATTCGGATTATAACATGCAAGCAGCAACCAGTTTCCATTCACTCCGTCATTGTTCCACTGGCAACCTACTCCATAGAATGTAAGAGGTTCATCACCGTGTCCTGCAATACTTCTGACAGAAAAGCTCCACTGCTCGTTCAAAGCGTGTCCGTCAAGCTGTATGCCAGAACGCTTTTCAAGAATAATTTCACTACGATACTGTCTGTTTGCTGCATCATTCTCAGGATAGAATCCTGACCAGGTTGTCGGTATGGGAAAGAGTCCAAGAATATTCTTGTAATCATCAAATGTCGGCATTTCATAACCATCGGGAGCCAATGAAGCAGGTTCCGCTTTATTGATATGGTTCGACTCACTACTACGCCAGCCGTCCAATGTCACCTTACCGTCGCGATACACAGCCTGCAAGGCTATCCCATTATTCCCTTCATAGGCAGCATTCCATAAACGCACATATTCCTCGGATGAGCAAGTCTTAAGATAGTCCTGTACGGTTTGCCCTGCCAGACGTGCCGGATCGTTGGAACTTAACACCTGATCGTCGAAACTTCTGGAATTACCTATAGCATTGTAACGACACCACCAAGTACCATTGAGATAAGTTACAGGCAATCCGTAATTACGGCGAACGACTGTATAAATTTCCATGGGTTGTTCGTCCGAGATGCGGCGCACCACCAGCCGAGCAGACTGTTTACGTCCATCAGCTTTCGGGTCATTTGGCTTCCATCCTCCTACCACGCGATAAGTATTGGCATCTTCTCCAGCCTTTTCCACCTTCACCCAAGGGTCTTCGTCACCAAACTCAGCAACAAGCTCCAGACCTTCAGGAATGGTAAAACGCCCCATTTCGTTATCAATGTAACGTCCAAAGTCGCATGTATAATTTTCACGGTCGAAACTGAATCCTTCCAGCCGGATAGGATTTTCTTCCATTACCAGTGTCACGCAGTCTTCTTCATAATTTTCGTTCAACCCTTTACGGCGGAAATACACTTTCGCTTCTTCCTGAGGGTATCCAGGAGGGAGAAGTGCCTTATGGAAGGTAAAACAATTTTTCTTTTCGCCTGCCACTTCCGACAATACGGCTTCTACCGAAATGTCCGGGCTCTGCGATGATACAAATTCCAGTTCGTCATCGCAATCGAATGCCAGCGTAAAATCCAATGCTCTACTCGGCAGAGAAACCACATTCCCCGATTCTGACACAACAACCCCTTCCGGTAATACAGAAGCACCCTTGTCGACCGTTATGGTACCGTCGAAATCGGGACGTAAAGCTACGTCTCCTCCATCTTCCCATGCAGTCACTTCCAACTTGACATCCGCCGACAAAGCATCTTTTCGGACTGTAATCGTATAAACGGTATTACGTTTCAGGAACGAAGGCAAATCAACCTCCTTTACATAGGTTTTCCCGTTCATTTCCATCTCGGCTGCCACCTTTAACTGCTGATTAGCCTGTTCGCCTACATAGGCAATGCCCGAAGAATCTCGTGACAAAGGCTGCTGAAATACAATATGCATATCCTCGACAGGTGCACCTTCGGGAGAAACCACCCCAGTCTGCGGCAGCAGATAAGATTCTTGTGCAACATTTTTCAATGTCAGGCTTTTTACAGACAACACTCCCCCGGTCTTTACCAAAAGGTCGAAACGAGCTGTCCCATGTTTCAGGCTCATAGGAAGTACAAACTGTCCCTGCGGCTGCTCCTTCAAGTCCAACTTGCCTGCAAAGAAACGAGGCATTACTCCTTCTTCGGCCTTTACAGTGGTATTCAGCCACTCCTGTTCTGTCGTTCCTCTATCCTTCATCTGCTGCAAATCGATTAATCCTTCAGTATTTGCGAGCATATAAAGCGTACCCGACATACTCTTCAGTTTCAGCGAATATGTGTCCGACGATTTGTTCAGATCAGTGTAAACCTCTGTCATCAAGCCGTCTTCGAATAAACACGCCTGAATATCCTTAATCTCATTTTCACCTTCAAGAGAAGAAACCCTTCCGTCCACCTTAAAAGCTGAAATGTCTGCCTGAACAACGGCCGGACTTTCGGTGCCCTTCTGTACCGCTTCGTGTTCATCCGAACACGAAGCCATAAGAAAAGCCGACAGCAATATGCTGTACAAACCTAAATAGTTTCTTTTATTGTATATCATTATCACCTATATCTATCAAAATATAATTAAAACAATTACAACTGGGGGACGATTTCCGTATCTGTTCCCGGTTCCCAATCATCAATGCCCACTTTTACTACAATGTCAATATCATTCTTTCGTACTGTAATCGTATAAATGGTATTACGCTTCAGGTTTCCTTCCAAAGTCTTTGTCAAAACCTTGTGCTGCCCGTCTATTACAGCATCGATGCTAACTTCCATTCCATTGTTTTCCTGTTCATACACATAGAGCACTGCCGGAGTAGAAGCCGTCAACGGTGTATCGAAAGTTACTTCCATGTCCTTACGAGTTACATCTGTCGGCGATTTCACACCCTCACTCTGTGAGAACAAATATCCCGACTGAGCTACATTTTTAAGTGTCAATCTCTCAATAGATGCACTTCCTGCCACATTTACATTCAAATCGAAACGAGCAACGCCACGCTTCAGAGTCAAAGTCTGTGCCGATTGACCTTGTCCGTCCAAGGTCAGCATTCCTGTAAATACATTGACAGCCTTGCCTTCGTTCATACCCAAAGCAGTAGTTTTCCATTCTTCTTCACTGATACCTTCAGTCTGCATCTGTTTCAAATCCAACATGCCCTCAGCATTTGCCACCATATAGATAGTACCGTCGTAACTATCCACCTGCAAGTTGTAGCCATCAGCTGTTGGCTGTAAGTTTTCAAAAACCTTAGTCATGATTCCTTTTTCGAATACACACGCTTTCATATCGGTAATGGAATTTTCTCCTGCAAGCTCTTGTCCTGCCCCCTCATAGCTAATCTGACGCGTAGCAATTACCAACGGACGTGTTGTTTCTCCTAAACCTCCATCCCCTTCGTTATCGTTTGAACACGCAGTAAAAGCTAATCCTACAAATGCAATACCTACCAATCCCAAATTTTTCATTTTCATCATTGTTTTCTTAGTTGTTTTCATTAATTTTTATTGTTCTATTTTTATTATTCATATATATATTCTACCGGAGTTTTCACACAGCGTATCGTACGAGTTTTCTGAGCATTATTGTTTGAATACTTGAACCAGTTACCTCTACCGTCACTCTTAGGATAGCCCTCTATCAGCCAAGTATTATTGACATTGCCGTAAGTTGCCAGCAAGACCATCATGTTTGAAATGCTTTTATCTGCCCACTGATGTCCCAAACCGAATATAGTCCAATGAGTATTGTTGTAGACAAAGTCATAAAGTCCAATCGTACCATATTCTACTCCATCGACAACCAGTGTACGTTCGGCTACCGAAAAATTCATACGTTGCCCTAATCCATTATTAAATACTCCCCAAGTATTATATCCCAGATTACAGTTTTCATTCCACGTAAAGAAACGATAATTATTATAATTAGGAATCTGATATCCGTCAGGAGCCATTTCTGTAGGATCCATTGTTCCAAAATTTCCAGATGTTCCCTGATACCCTTCATAATAGAATGTATCACCTTCGTGAGTCAGCTTTAATCCATCTTGATTTCCTGCCTGATACTGGTCACCCATTGCCTTCAGCAAATCTTCATCAGAACAAGTCTTCAAATACTCAAATACGTTGGATTCTTCAGACACCGGATCATTCTTTATCAAAATCTGGTCGGAAAAGTTTTTCACATTTCCCCGCAAATTGTATTTGCACCACCAGGTTCCGTTTATATTAACCACCGGCAATCCCCAATTTTGTCTTTTTATCGTATAAGTTTCCTGACGACTTCCATCCGCGTCTGCTATCAGTAATCGTGCTTCTTGTACTCGTCCGTCTGCATCGGGATCATTAGGTTTCCAGCCAGCAATGATACGATAAGTACCCGTCGTTTCACCTGCTTCAACCTTCATCCACGGAGCAGTTCCTGCGATTTCTGTCTTTAAGACCTTACCTTCGGGCAGAGTAAGTATTCCAAGTTCTCCATCAATGTAAGTATTAAAATCGCATACGGCATTTCCATCAAAACGAATCTTGCCTGTCAGCTTAATCGGATTGGGACGAAAGACCAGTACCACTCGTCCGGTACAAACATTCTGTTTATATACATCCAGATATATGTATTCTTGTACACTTCCTGGCATCTTTCGGGAACTGCTTACACTAACCTTTGCCAACTGCTGCAAACCACGTGCTGCAACCTGTGGAACGACATTTACCCCTTCAGCCATGCCATCTACAATCAGGCGTGTACCCTCTTCAGCCAGCAAAGACAACTGAAAATCACTTTCCTGATAAGGTACAAAAACAGTATCTCCACGTTCATTGATTTCCACGCCTTCCGACAGTTCAGAAGCATTCTTGTCAATCAAACCTTTCAGCAATTGTCCCGACTCTGAGGAGATTCCGTTTTCCCAATCATCAGTCATGACCTCTACACGAGCATCAGCTCCGTTGCCATACACCTTCAAGGTATATATTGTATTACGTTTGATAACGGAGAAAGAAGTCTTGAGGCGATGCCATGCACCATCGGCTGTAGTAACCATCAACTCCACATCGTATTGTCTGCCTCCCTGCTCACACACATAAAACAAGGTTTCCTTGCGATTCTCGAAAGGTTCCTCTCCAAAATCTTTCATCAGTTCTGTCGGATCGATTTCCTCAGGAGATTGAGCTTCCTGCCTTTCATTTACATAACCGGAGGGTACTATATTCTTTATCTTCAAGTTGTTTACCTTTACTCCTTCGAAAGACGAATCCAGGTCGATGCGGGAAACACATCGCTTCATGGCTACCGTTGCCGAAATCATCTCGCGGTCAAGTTCTACACGTCCAGTCATTACCATTCCAGAGGCAGTCAGTTCGTCCACAGTAGCCTGCAAGTCCAAAAATTCTTCCAGAGTAGTCTGCCCAACCTGTAAAGCAGCCTTGCGGATTATTTCTCCAGCATTTGCCAAAAAGTAAACCGTACCACGCATCTGCAACGGCTGCAAGTGACAAGTTCCCTCACTATCCGGATTCAGGCGGTCGAAAATCTCTTCCAGAACACCTTCCTCAAAACGGAAACCTTCTACTTCATTTACACGACATTCAGCATCCGAAGTTTCTCCTTCCGCCATGCCGGAAGCGATCAGACGTACGCCGATTGTACCTTCAGGCAAACGCCCTTGTATATCATTATCCGAGTTACAGCCGCAAAGAAATAATATCATAAGGCTGCACACTCCTATCAGATTTCTTATCTTACTCATTATTTCGTATTGTTGTTATTAATCTATTTCGAACAATCAGACTCCTATTTATATCTGTTCGGATTATTCTTACTGTTCAGGTAAGTGGATGAATCTATCGGGAACTTGCTTAAATTCTGTACATAAAAATTATTCATCAACTTCTCGGCCCATGGTCCGTAAGTAAACGAACTGCTATGACCATAACCCATTACGTGTCCCAATTCGTGAAACATAATACTACATGCATAAGTATTCCAGTAATGTTCGAACCACGCCTGCTGGTAAGCTCCAAACGTGCTTCCTCCTCCCAGACCAATGATACCGTTACCCGGATAAACCAGCCCGACCTGTAAGGTGCGTTTTTGTCTCATTTGCTGTAAAACCCGTTCTACTTGTATAGGATTTTTATTATCATCATAAAGCTGATCTGCATTTTCAGTCAGAATCTGTTCGTGTTCCGGCATATCAATCATGTAAGTGAAATTAAGGAACAAGGCAACAGATTCACGACAATGTACAGGACGGATACCCATCCAGTTTCCAACCGGACCACCATCTTCGCGTTCAGGATCGCCACCATACAAGCCCCAGTAAATATCCCATCCGTGTTCTATTTTCGTCAATTTCTCCCAGTATGGGTCAGTCGACTCAACCTTAAACTCGGCACCTGCCAGTTCAGAAGCTTGCATCTGATGTACTTCAATCTGTCTTCCTGATTCAGTACGACACATAGACGAACGTTGTACCAAAGGCAATGCTTCATAAAAATCGGCAAATCCCGGAATCGTATCGAAGTAAGCCAAATCAAAATACTCATCACTTACAGCAGGAATATGCACCTTGACAAGAACATTTTTCAAATCGCGTGGCGAATAAAAACGCATATGCAATTCCCCGTCGTCGGTAATGTTTAACTGAAGCGGTTGCGCCGTGTTGAACTTTCTCAGCGAAGGATTCGTGTATACTTCTTTCGTTTCATCATCCTGCAAGATTTTAGTATGCTTGCCTTCTGCATAAGCCGATGAAGTAAGGAACATAACAACCGACTTGTCATCCGGATGGTTGACCTTCGTTTCTATCTGATGAATATGATTCGATTCCATTTCCTTCTGACCGAATGCATAAACCTGACTGACTTCACTACCACGATAATTCCGTGTCTGGATACTGATTTCCCCATTCAACACAGAACCTTCCTTCAAAGGCATAAAACAATAAGAAGTAACACTATCCAAAAGCAAGTCTTGTAATGTACCGTCACTCTCGCCTGCCATTGCTCCATCACCGGAAAGTACTGTATAAAAGTGGACAGAACCCAATGTAGCTCTCTTAGCAGTTACAGCCGTACGTACATACGGATTGTTGTATGCAAACTCAAAATCAACCTTACTTATAATACGTTGCTGTTTTACATCCTGTCGTATTGTAGCAACTTCCTGCTTGCCACCTGTACCTTGCTGTACTGTTACCGTAAACGGTGTCTGCGAATAAAAATATTCAGCATCCAGCGGCTTCTGCAAATCTTCCGGAAACTCGAGCCAGGTTTCATCAATGTGATTCAATTCGTGAATTGTTGCTCTATCCAAGCTCTCATTACCTTTCACTCCCAATACCAGCAAGCGATAATTCCCTTCGTGCAACCCTTCTACATAAATTTCGGAAGTCGACGGATTATATTTGCTTTTGGTATCTCTCACACGATTGCCATTCTCATCTACAATACAGTATTCCAGTCGGTCATAACGTGCTTCTTCCAGTGTAGAAGCACGTGACAAAGTGCCACTATATCCTACATCGTATAATTTGAAAACTGCTTCCGGTGTATCTGTGCTTGCAGTAGTATTCCATTCTTCCCGGCTACAAGCCATCAGCAACAGACTACACAAACATGTAATTAAAGTAATTTTCTTCATTCGTTTTCTGCTTTTACTATGTCAAAGTTTTAAAAGTTATTTCATCAATTATTGTTACATATTCGTAGAAAAAACGCAAAGTTTTGTAAAATGCTTAACGTTTATCCCCCATTTTTTACGTAAAGAGAAACATTCATGTTCCGCATTTTGTTCAACTTTTCCAATAAAAAAAATGAATAAATCAGCTAACCTCCTCTCACTCAACAACTATCTTTTTAACTTTCAAACTTAGTTCACGAAACATTTTCCAGAAAAAACATAAAGCAAACCATCAAATCATATTTTTATTTTCCAGCTTTTATGTAAATTTGTTGCATAAAAATAAGGTCAATTATGAAAAAAACACTCTGTTCATGGCTCAATATCCTGATGGGATGCATCATTTTAGCAGCAGGATTCGTTTTCTTTATCAATCCATATAATATCGTTCCGGGAGGAGTTTATGGTGCCAGCATCGTACTGCATAACCTATTTCCATCCATACAAGTGGGAACATTTGGTTACATGTTCGATATTCCGTTACTCATCCTGTCGGTTATTCTACTTGGAGCGAAGCTGGGATCACGTACTATTGCCGCAGCCATGACCACTCCCTTTCTGATGAATATGATGTCAAGAATGGTCTATCCTACCGAAGAAGCCCTTCAGGCACTTGATCCGTCCCAACTGATAGGAGGAAGCATGAACCTGTCCGATCATCTGATGCTGGCATGCATCATGGGAGCAACGCTGATAGGTATAGGCACAGGCATTGTAATCCGTAATCAAGCAACAACGGGAGGTAGTGACATTGTAGGTATGTTGCTCCAAAAGTATTGTCATATACGTTTTTCAAGAGCTATCATGCTGGTCGACGGAACGGTAGTTTGTTTTGGCCTTCTGGTAATAGGTTTCGGAATAGGCAGCGCAGAAGACTCCATACAACCTTCCTGGCACTTGTCTTTCTACTCACTTATCACCATTTTTATTATTTCCCGAGTCATAGCATACATGATAAACGGTTCTAAAAACGACAAACTGATATTTGTCATCAGCGATAAAAAAATGACTGAACTGCATTCGTATATACTAAAAGACCTTGATCGTACAGCCACTTGTATAAAGAGCAGCGGACTCTATACAGGCAAAGAAAAAGAAATGATATTCCTCGTTGTAAGTTATAAAGAAGTAGCTGGTGTAAAACACACTATCAAGGCAGCAGACCCTAAGGCTTTTGTTGTAGTAACGGACGCTTACGACACATTTGGCGAAGGCTGGAAACAACTTCCTTCACCCAACGAGATTGATCCCGAATAATAAAGGCATATCCGTTTTATTTCGGTAATTCGGGTACAAGAATCTGTAATCTGTTTATGTTCGGTTAACGTGGAGCACAGTAATTTTGTGGTATATAAAAAAGGATTATTCTAAACCCTTCGTACCATGAAAGTCAAAAAAATTACAACTGTATGTATTGCCCTGACAGCAATGCTCCCAATAACTATATTAAATGCACAGAATATGGAAAAAGAAAATCGTGTACCCCAACATCTCAGCACATTTCCCATTGGTGAAGAGAATGTGCAATATGCCAAATTCTTTATTGGAAAATCTTATTTAGCCCCATTAACGAGCAATAAAGAGCTGAACACTCCGATATGTAATGTGACTTTCGAACCAGGATGCCGCAACAACTGGCACAGCCATACGGGAGGGCAACTCCTGATTGCGGTAGGAGGAAAAGGATTTTATCAAGAAAAGAATAAACCGGCACGCTTGCTGCTTCCAGGAGATATTGTAGAAATAGCTCCCAATGTAATTCACTGGCATGGAGCAGCACCCGATAGTTGGTTTTCGCATCTCGCTATTGAATGTAATCCCCAGACGAATAAAAATACCTGGTTAGAGCCTGTCGATGATGAAGAATACTCAGCTGCAACTTCACCAAACGGAGAGTTATCTGCCGAAGCAGCCAAAAATCAGTCGACATGGTATGCCACATATCACGATAATTTAGCAATCACTGATCCAGAGCTGGCTGAAATATTTGGCAATTTTACCTTTGGAGACGTAGCAAAATACGGTCAACTGGAAACACGAAGCCGAATTCTGGTAACAATGGCTTCCACCATAGCAACAAACTCTACAACGGAATACCGAAAGACACTTCATGCCGCTCTTGCCAATGACATTACTCCCTTAGAAATAAAAGAGGTTTTATACCATGCTGTACCTTATGCCGGCATGTCGAAAGTGGAGGAACTGATTGAAGTGGCAAATGATTTTCTTTCGGAGAAAGGAATAAAACTCCCATTGGCGCCTCAGTCCGTTGTAACTCCGGCTACCCGAATAGAGAAAGGGCTGGCTCTACAAAAAGATATTTTCGGCAACCAGATAGACCATCTGTATGAAACATCCCCTGCAAATCAGTTGCATATTCAAAAATATCTTTCAGCAAACTGTTTCGGAGATTATCAGACTCGCCCTGTATTCGACCCTAAGACACGAGAACTCCTGACATTCGCAATTCTAATTTCTCTGGGAGGATGCGAACCTCAAGTGAAAGGACATATCGCAGGAAACGTCAATGTAGGGAATGACAAACAAACATTACTGACTGTCGCCACGCAGCTGTTGCCCTATATAGGATATCCGCGTACACTAAATGCCATAGCCTGTCTGAATGAAGTTATTCCTGAGAATTAAAACGTAAGCCACGTTTATAGTTTACCTCTATCTTACGAACAGCAAATTATAAACGTGGCTTAACCATATCGATAAAACCTTTTTCTACCGAATTATCCTATATGCCGAAGGAGTATACCCTACCGTTTTCTTAAAAATACGAGTAAAATGCTGAGGATATTGAAAGCCCAATCCATACGCAATTTCACTGACACTCTTGTCCGTGCCCAAGATTTCTTCCTTTGCTACGTCAATCAGTTTTTCCAAAATATATTCTTGGGCAGTCTTACCTGTTTCTTTCTTTATCAAATCACCAAAATAGTTAGGCGATAAATGCACACTATCGGCAAAATATTTCACGGTAGGAAGTCCTTGTACTTGCGGACGGTCACTTTGAAAATATTGTTCCAGCAGTTCTTCAAACTGAACTAAGATTCCTCTATTCACCTTTGTCCGAGTAACAAACTGCCTTTCATAAAAACGCATACAGTAATCCAGCAACAATTCAATGTTACGCGAAATCAACTTTTTGCTGTGTTTATCAGCCGGACGGACGAGCTCCAAATGAATCTTATCCAGACAATCGCGAAAAATACCTTTTTCCTCATCCGAAAGATGCAATGCTTCATTCGATGCATAAGAGAAGAAAGAATAATGCTTTATCTCCTGCCCGAGTGGAGTCCCTTTTATCAAGTCTGGATGAAACAACAAACCATACGACAAAGGACGTACTCCCGGTTCCATATTCACTTCAACTACTTGCCCCGGAGCAAAACTTGTCACTGTACCTTCCTGATAATCGTACGTCTGTTTGCCATACCGTAAATCACCACAACGAGTTTGCTTCAAGAAAAGAGCATACAATCCAAAATTCATTGTAGCATGTGTCGGAAATGTTGAGGCCTTAGATAAGTCGACTACCGTCACTAATGGATGAAGAGTTTCCTGACCATACAATTTATTATATTGCTCTACTGAATCGAATCTGATAACATCTCCCATATTTTCTGTTTTTATCCGTACAAAGATACCAATAAATACACAACCCACAAAACCGTAAACGCCCGATACATAAATCAGTAATCCGGATGCATATACCAATGATTTATATTCCACATTCTGTATCAGAAAACAAATGACAACGATAATTCAAAAAAAAGAATGTTCCATAAAAAGACTATCACCTTTTTCCTTCATACTACTTGCCTGTATTTCATTATCAACTTGCAGTCCGGCAAACGAGGAAACATTCACTGCCAGTTCATCCGGTCAGCAAAACTAAAAACAACAATCACAGGGAAAGCAATCAAATTTAATTGACAGCAAATAAAAATTCATTCACTGCAGCACTCATAGAAAGCACTTCTACCCAAGCCTTAAAAGCACGTTTGGTTCAAGGGAGTATAACAATCAAAAAACTTGTCCAGCAGACACTATCCGTCAGGTCAGGAAGTTTCCTCAAAAACCTCTGCATCTTTTTTCAAAATTTGTACAAAAGATTTTATTTTTTGTACAAAAAACAGAGGACTTGTCGGCATGTTTCAAGAAACTGCCAGTTTCTTTACCTCGAGGTCTGCCCAAAGAAGAATAACGTATCCTGCAAAACCCCGTTGCATACGCCCGTCGAGAGAAGCAGGTCGATACAAAATCTGTAATAAAGGTTATAGTCTCTGTAATTTATCTACAACATCTTTACATAACCCGAAGTAACTTTGTAGCATAAACAATCAATATATAAAAGTTATGACACTTCCTGATTTCTTAGCATATGTGAAGACACGTCGTGCACTCAACACAGCCGAAATCCATCAGTTTATGAACGATATGAGCAACGAGGCTCGACGCATTACTTTCGAGCTGAACAATGCTTACCATACTCCCGAAGAGGTACGCGCCTTGCTGTCGCGCCTGTTTGGGAAAGAGGTAGACAGCTCTTTCCGCGTCTTCCCACCCTTTTATACTGATTTCGGAAAAAATATTACGATAGGAAAAGATGTATTCATCAACGCCTGCTGTCATTTTCAGGATCACGGAGGAGTCGTCTTGGGCGACGGCTGCCAGATTGGACATAACGTGGTGTTTGCCACCCTGAACCACGGGCTGGCTCCAGAAGACCGGCAGACCACTTATCCGGCACCTATCGTGCTTGGTAAAAATGTTTGGGTGGGCTCCAATGCAACTATCCTGCAAGGAGTGACCATCGGCGACAATGCTGTGGTAGGAGCCGGTGCGGTAGTCACGAAAGATGTGCCCGAAAATACGATTGTCGGCGGGGTTCCGGCACGGGTTATCCGCCACATTTAACTTAGCGAAACGGTTTCGTTTATTTCCATAACTGCATGAGGTCGGTTTCTCCCCAGTACCAATGGGTATATCCTGCAATGACGTTTTTGTATCGGTACAAAGGAGTGTCGACCTCAGTGCCACATGCATCACATAAACGGGCAACAGAAGCCAAGTTACCGGAAGAAACGACCTCCGAAAAATGGAACTCATGCCCCCGCAACGACATGCCGTTGTATTCCGTTTCGCGATAGCCTGTTTGGAGGCGTGGATGCTCCACCGCACAATCTATCGGCAACACACCTACCATATCAAATGCTGCCCCTTTTCGCGTAGTGAGTGTGCGTCCCAGATACATCATGCCGCCACATTCGGCATAAATCTTGCCACCCTCTGCTGCATAATCGCACAACTGCTGCATGATTTCCCGGCGATGGTGCAAACGGCGTGCATAGAGTTCGGGATACCCTCCCGGAAGATAGACCAAATCGGCTGCCGGGAGCTTGCTATCGCGCAGAGGGCTGAAAAATGTAATCCGTCCCTGCTCGGCCAAGCGCTTCAGGTTTTCGTAATAGATGAAGCAGAACGCTTCATCTCTTGCAACCGCTATCTTCAGTTTCCGGCGCAAAGTTTCTTCAACAGCCGTTTCAGAAACATAAGGCAACGTATACGGACAGGGAAAAACCGACTGACACAAGTTCAGCAGCTTATCCATCTCCACATATTTCTCGACCAGAACCGAGGCTTTTTCCACAATCTCGTTCATGGAAGCCCGCGCCGTCAGTGTCAGTCCCAAATGGCGAGAAGGTACATACAGTTCTTCTGAATACGGAAGATACCCCAAAGCCTCCAGCCCGGCATCGGTACAAGCCTCTTTCAGAAAAGCATAATGCGAAGCTGATGAAACCTGATTGAACACGACGCCTGCTATCTTCATACCTCGCGCAAAATGTCTGAAACCGAAAAGCATGGGAGCCACGGAATAAGCTGCGGTACGTGCATTCACCAGCAGCACCACTGGAAGGTTCAGAAGCCGGGCTATTTCAGCCGCACTACCTTTGTCGCGGCTGTACCCGTCGAATAATCCCATGACACCCTCGGTTACACAAACATCAGCATCCTCCGACTGTCGGTTATAGATACGCTGAATATGATGGTGGTGCATCATCCACGTATCAAGATTCACCGACGGACGTCCGGCTGCAACCGCGTGAAACTGGGTATCAATATAATCGGGACCGCATTTAAACGGCTGTGCCTGCAAGCCACGTTTCTTCAGTGCCCGCAGCAGTCCCATGGTAAAAATAGTTTTTCCACTGCCCGAAGCGGCAGCTCCAATCAGTAGTTGTGGTTTCATCATGCCACAAATGTAAGGATTTTCTGTATGCCTATAAAATATTCCGCGGTTTTTACTACCTTTATCGCGTAAAACTAAAAATTAATATCGCATAAATGAAATTAGGAAAATGGATTGGTGGTATCATGGGATTCATGGCTATGGGACCACTGGGAGCACTGGCGGGTTATGCCATCGGCTCACTGTTCGACAAAGCTGCATATGTACCCGAAAATATGGGTACCGACAACGGAAACGCAACATACGAAGGACAGCGAAACAGCTTTCTGTTCTCGCTGCTGGTCATGGCTTCGTATATCATCCGTGCCGACGGAAAAATCATGCACAGTGAAATGGAATTTGTACGGCGCTTTCTGCGAACCAATTTCGGGGAGAATGCCGTAACGGAAGGTGAACAGATTCTGCTGAACTTGTTTGAACAGCGCAAGCAGATGGACGCAACCAACCCGCACGCTTTTCAGAATACTATACGCGAATGTGGCGCACAGATTGCAGCCAACATGAGCTATGAGGAGCGTCTGCAACTGCTGAGTTTTCTGGCACAGATAGCACGCAGCGACGGAAATGTGTGTGCAGCCGAAATTGACGCACTGAAAGAGGTCGCACAGTCTATGCAACTGTCGGCCAAGGAAGTAGAATCGATGCTGAACTTGTCCGGCGACTCGCTGGAAGAAGCCTACAAGGTATTGGAAGTAGAACCTACGGCTACCGACGATGAGGTGCGCGCCGCCTATCGCCGCCTTGCGCTGAAACATCATCCCGACCGCGTAGCTACGCTGGGAGAAGACATCCGCAAGGCCGCAGAAGAAAAGTTCCAAAGCATCAACAATGCCAAGGAACGTATCTACAAGGCTAGAGGCATGAAATAATATGCGGGACAAACTCGGAGAGATTGTCGGTTATCTCGGTACGGTTCTCACGAATACCGATTCCGGCAGGCTCTCCTCCTACTATCCACGACCCGATGACCGGATAACGTCCGCTATAGGTTGTGGGCTTTACATACTCTTGATAGACATAAGCTCCCGTATTGTAGTCACCTTCCGTTTCTTTCAGAAGTGCATGCTCTTCCCATTGGCGGATATCGACCACACTTACATTATGTCCTTCGCGCGAGAAGACCGGCTTCTTGCAAAATGTTCCCTGCTGCGGACGTGATAAATAACAAGGCAACACATAAGGTGAATCGGGGAACAATCCGTACAAGACACTCAGAATGGCCTTGTTCGACATCACCAGTTTCCAGATAGGTTCCAGCCATTCCACCTGAGCCAGACATCCGTCCGGACTTTCGTTTACCATCCATTCCCAAGGATAAAGTTTGAAACATCTGCGGATACGTTCGCCGGAGGGGTCGTAAAAAAGACCGTTCTGCAAGTTCATGGCATTCATGTCGAGCACACGGGTAGAGAAACCTGCTTCCATAGCCGTACTTGCCAGATATTGCAAGGTTCCGGTATCTTCGTGGTCGTCGAGTGCTCCGGCAAAATGTATATCGCTTCCCGCCGGGAAAATATCTTTCCACGACTGCACCAAACCTTCATGAATGCCATTGTACTGGTCGCACTCCGGGAAACATTCTTCCTTCCACTGCCACTGGATGACTGATGCTTCGAGCAGGGAGGTAGGCGTATCAGCATTAAACTCCAGAATACGAGGCACTCCTTTCCCGTCGAGCAGGAAATCGAAACGTCCGTACAAGCTCAATTCATCCCGATTCCATGACTCGCGGATGCGCTCACAAATCTCAGGAGGAATCTGCAACATGCGTTCCATAAATTCCGGTTTTTCCGAGATAATGTATTCGGCAACCTCACAATACATGCGATAGGCTTCCCTTGTCGCTTCTTCCAGTTGCTCAATTTCGGCTGTCGTAAAGCGGTAACAGGCTTCCTCCCGCCAGTAATCTCCATGAAAATCGAAGCCTAAAGCCTCTATTTTCTCCTTGTAATCAGGACGAGGGATAACGTTGATTCTTTCCATCTTACCCAGAGTTTATCCGTGAATACTATATGAACGGCGGGTAGTACCAAACACATTCCCACTCGATTTCGACTTATTTGTACCCGACGGGCTGACCTTTACTCCCGAAGGAGCGTTCACACGAGTACCGTTCGCATCGGTCCACGAACCCGACTTCGGATAATAATAATGAGTCGTACTCAGTCCGTTGGCAAGAGAAGGCATCAAGGCCCAACGCATCAGCATGGCATTGTAAATCCAACTGTTGCCCTGACTGTCGCGATATTCTTCCTTGTCTTTCGGATTCTCGGGTAATTCGGTCTTCTGTGTGCAAGCAGCCAGCGTCATCAGACACATTGCTGCCACCAGATAGTGTCGTCTATTCATTGAATCTTAATTATTTTATGTAAATAGGATGCACAAAAATAGATAAAATCCCTAACATAACTACTTTACAACCGAAAACTTTGCCGATATAAGAAAATCTTCTTACTTTGCATAGAAATAGAAAAAACACAGAAGAATTATGAAAGGTATAGTTTTAGCGGGAGGTTCAGGTACTCGCCTCTACCCCATTACAAAAGGAGTTTCCAAACAACTGCTCCCCATCTTCGACAAGCCTATGGTATATTATCCCATTTCAACGCTGATGCTTGCCGGAATACGCGAAATACTTATTATATCTACTCCATACGACCTTCCGGGATTCCGTCGTCTGCTGGGCGACGGAAGTGATTTCGGCGTACATTTTGAATATGCCGAACAGCCTTCACCCGATGGACTGGCACAGGCATTCATCATTGGCGAAAAGTTTATCGGTAATGATGCCGCTTGTCTGGTACTTGGTGACAACATCTTCCACGGCAACGGATTTACTGCCATGCTGAAAGAGGCTGTCCGTACAGCGGAAGAAGAAGCAAAAGCAACAGTCTTCGGTTACTGGGTAAGCGACCCTGAACGTTACGGAGTTGCAGAATTTGATGAAGCGGGAAACTGTCTTTCCATTGAAGAAAAACCTGAACACCCCAAATCGAACTATGCAGTAACCGGACTTTATTTCTATCCGAACAAGGTTGTAGACATCGCCAAGCATATCAAACCATCGGCACGAGGAGAGCTTGAAATTACAACTGTCAACCAACGTTTCCTTGCCGATGGGGAATTAAAAGTGCAAACGCTGGGACGTGGATTTGCATGGCTTGATACCGGCACACACGATTCACTGGCTGAAGCATCTACTTACATCGAAGTGATAGAAAAACGTCAGGGACTGAAAGTTGCCTGTCTGGAAGGCATAGCTTTACGCCATGGCTGGATTACTGCTGAAAAAATGCGTCAGCTTGCACAGCCTATGCTAAAAAACCAATATGGCCAGTATCTGCTAAAAGTAATTGATGAACTGGGACTGAACGATTAAATATTTATTTATATAAAGAAAATGAACGTTATCAAAACAGCTATCGACGGGGTGGTCATTATCGAGCCCCGTTTGTTTAAAGACGACAGAGGATATTTTTTTGAATCTTTTTCTGAAAGAGATTTCAATGCACAGGTGCGTACTGTACGTTTTGTGCAAGATAATGAAAGTAAATCAAGCTACGGTGTATTACGCGGGCTACATTTCCAGAAACCTCCCTTTGCACAGAGCAAGCTGGTCCGTGTTGTAAAGGGGGCAGTTCTCGATGTTGCTGTAGATATCCGTAAAGGCTCTCCTACTTTCGGACAGCATGTAGCTGTTGAACTGACCGAGGAAAATCACCGTCAGTTTTTTATTCCACGTGGTTTTGCGCACGGATTCAGCGTTTTGACCGAGGAAGTTATTTTCCAGTATAAATGTGATAATTTCTATGCTCCTCAGAGTGAAGGTGCCATAGCATGGGATGATCCGGCTCTTGGTATTGACTGGCGGATTCCGGCTGACAAGGTCGTTCTTTCCGAAAAGGATAAACATCATCCGCTCCTGAAGGACGCAGACTGGTTATTCAATTACAATGAAGAGCTCTATTGAACTGCAATCCATAAATAAATAAGCAGGCGGACATTTCTCAACCTTATTTCGTTGAAAAATGTCCGCTTGTTTTATTATAAACAACCAGCTCATTGGTTGCCGAAAGTTTATGGCCAGCCTGATATATTTCCTTCAAATCAATCTCCAAATTCCTAAATCAATCAATTTCCTAAGAAGTTACTATCCTAATTTTTAAAAGACAAATTCATTATTTCCACTCGAGAAAGGCAGAAATATCCCCAAGACTCAAGGACTCGGAATTAATCCTTGTTTAAACATTTGCATTTCTCGCCCCTTTTAACGAACTTGCAAAACGAAACACTAACACAAATTTTATAACTATGAAAACAAGTTTTTACACCCTCTTGCTGGCCGCTTTGTTTACGGCTTGCACCGGGAATGAGGGACAAAAGGAACAAGACAAAACAACATTACCTTCTACAACAACCCGACTACTGGAAGGCGACATGCCCGATCCCTCTGTAGTACGGGTCAACGATACCTATTATATGGTACATTCATCTTTCATTTATAACCCGGGACTCATTGTTTACAGTTCCAAGAACCTTGCCGACTGGACTCCATGTTCTGCAGCTTTACCAGAATATAATGGAGATATTTGGGCACCCGATTTATGTGTATATAACAATCGTTTTTACATTTATTTCCCGACTCGCAATGAAAAAGGAGAAAAAACAAATATGGTAACGTGGGCAGATAGTCCTGAAGGTCCCTGGAGTACACCAATCGACTTAAAAGTAGGCGGCATAGACCCCGAGCATGTTACAGACGACGAAGGAAACCGCTATTTATTACTTAGCTCAGGAGATTTGCATCCTCTAAGTAAAGATGGTCTTTCGATCACTGCTAAACCGACAATAATCTATAAAGGTTGGGAAATTCCTGAAGAATGGGATATAGAAAGTTTCTCTCTCGAAGGACTTAATGTAAAGAAAATAGGAGAATGGTATTATCTATTAGCTGCTGAAGGTGGTACAGCCGGTCCCCCTACCGGCCATATGGTAATACAGGCACGTTCCAAAAAGATACAAGGTCCATGGGAAAACGCTCCCCAAAATCCATTACTTCGTACCTTATCTCCCGAGGAAACATGGTGGAGTCAGGGGCATGGATCGATAGTTGATACTCCGGATGGCAAATTACTGCTGTTCTTTCATGGTTATGAAAAAGGTTTTCTGACATTGGGACGTCAAACATTAGTACGTGAAGTTACGATTGGTAAGGACAAATGGCTACACCTGACGAACCAGCCAGCTCCGCTTCCTACTCCTCAGCGTCCCAAGCAACGTCATATAAAAGATTTTGTATGGCAAGCAGCCGGAGAAAACTTCTCCACCAGGTTTCATGTATCTCCCGAGCAAATTACACTACAAGGTAAAGGCAATAGTCCTCAAGATGCATCTCCCCTTTTAGCACGAGCAGGAGATCACAGTTACAAAATCGAAGCGTGTCTGGAACTGAACAATGAAAAAGCATCTGCTGGTTTAGTGATGTATTATAATAAGGATATGCATTTCGGATTAGGCTTCCGCCCCGGAGAACTATTACGCTATCGCCGAGGAGCTGTACATCGCAACCAGCCTAAAGTAGAAATAAAATTCAAAGATGGCAAGTGTCGTTTGTGGATACGACTACAAAATGTTAATAATATAATCTCAGGATGGTATAGTAGCGACGGAAAGACATGGCACAAATATCCATGGGGCTTCGATATGCAAGGATATCATCATAACACATTAGGAGAGTTTCTCTCTGTACGTCCGGGTATTTACGCTGGAGGTGAAGGTGAAGTCTACGTTACCAATTTCACCTATCAGGCACTCTGACATATATGTTTAAAATTGTGCTCTTCAAAAAACTGTCCGACACATTAAAAAGACTTTAACTTAATCGAAACATTCGTACGTGTCTTGGACTACGACAACAAGCAAATAAAAAATGCAGACCTCAAACTTAAGGCCTGCATTTTTTATTTTTTTCTGTAACTTCATCAAGTAGTAATAACCAGTTTAATCATCATCACGATCCATATCAATCAGATTATATTTCAAGTCAAATTTCAAATCCCAAAAATTAGACAATTTTACTTCATACTCATATCGGTCTTTTTCAATTTGAATAATTTTAGCATCAGGATAATTTGTCTTTACGTATTTTACAATCTGTGCCGGAACAGCAGCTTCAGGAACAGAAGTACGCTTGCATTTCATTTCTTTCCAATTTCCTTGCTTGTCGAACTCCAGTCTGTCGCCGTCGACAAACATCACGTCGTAAGTCGTATCAAATAGATCCTTATCTACTTTCGAAAAAGCAATACTCTTATTAGCAAAATGTTTCTTGACGAATGTCTGAGCTACCTGAGGGAGCTGTTCAAAATTAATAGGTTTATCGTTATCTGCTACTACAACTTGCATCGTGAACAAACATACCAGGAAGAATACCAATTTTTTCATAATCGTAAGTTTTTAAGTTTATAATTGATTTGTTTTAATTTTCTAATGCAAAACTATCGCCCGAATCTGAAAAGAATTGGGAATCTTCCTGTAAAATTCACTTTTTATCTCATTTTTTCATTTTAAGCTCATACAAGTCACTACGACGGTCTCGCAGGTTACGTACACTTCCGTACGTATGTAATTCACTCAACAAGTCAAGATCAATATCTGATACCAGAATCATTTCTGTATTCGGAGTCGCTTCAGCACGTTTTCCATCTGTAGGGAAAGCAAAGTCGCAAGGAGTAAATACCCCCGACTGGGCATACTGAATATCCATATTGTGTACACGAGGCAGATTGCCTACACTTCCGGCTATAACCACAAAACATTCATTTTCTATAGCACGAGCTTGCGCACATACACGTACACGTGAATAACCATTTTGTGTATCGGTCAGGAAAGGTACAAACAAAATCTGCATACCTTGATCAGCCATAAGGCGCGACAATTCAGGGAATTCCACATCATAGCAAATCAGTACACCGATCTTGGCACAGTCCGTATCGAAGGTCTTCACCATACGTCCTCCACTAAGTCCCCAGCTTTTTACTTCATCCGGAGTAACATGTACCTTTTCATACATCTCATAAGTACCGTCACGACGGCACAAGAAACCGACATTATATAATCCGTTATCTTCTTTTACATAAGGCATACTACCAGTAATAATATTGATATTATGCTTAATGGCAAGATTGATAAAACGGTCGCGTACTTCTTCTGTATATTGAGCCAGGGCACGAATGGACTGCGCTTCTCCCATATCATTGAACTTTGCCATCAACGGTGCATTGAAATACTCGGGGAACAATACAAAGTCACTTTTATAACCCGATACAGCATCGATAAAAAATTCCACTTGCTCGAATACATCATCCAGTGTTTTATACGAACGCATCTGCCACTGTACCAGTCCCACACGTACGGTTGTCTTACGGTCTACATACGAATCTGTAGGTGGCTGATAATAAATATTATCCCACTGCAACAAGGTCGCACAATGTTTGGATTCTTCATCGTTTGGCAAATAATTACGCATTACACGACGTACGTGGAAATCGTTCGAAAGCTGGAAGGTTAATACCGGATCATAAATTTCACGTGAACGAACCTTTTCGATATATTCTTTCGGACGCATCGTATCAGCATACTTATGATAGTTCGGAATACGTCCGCCAAACATAATAGCTTTTAAATTCAGCTTTTCACAAAGTTCCTTACGGTACTCATACATACGGCGAGCCAGTCGCAGACCTCTGTAATCAGGATGAATAAAGACCTCGATACCATATAAGATATTTCCCTTAGGATTATGCGTATTGAACGTTTCGTTTCCTGTTACTTTGGCATAGGTATGATCCCCTTTTACCATATCGTAATCTACAATGATAGATAATGCACATCCCACAATCTTATCATCAACGACAGTTACAATCTGTCCTTCCGGGAAAATAGTAATCAATTTTTCTATCTGTTCATGTGTCCAGAAGACATCTTTATCTGCATAGACGCGGGTAAACGACTGTGCAAGCTGGGCATAGTCCTCGATTTGCAGGTTGCGGACTTCCACCTTATTGATTTTTTGGATCGGTTTCATAACATATATTATTTTATGCAAGGCAAAAGTACAAATAAATCTATTCGGCTATACAACCAACAATCTTTTTTTCAGCCGGCTTTTTTCCATAGAAAAATGTTATCTAATGGTTGAAAGCGAATCTTCTTTTTAAAGCATACCTTTAATATGTAACTTATATTTACTATTTAAATCTATATACTTTTTGTATAAAGAAATCAAGTAAAGACTTGAATTAAAAAACAATGAATAGTTTTTCCGTAGAAAGAAGAAAATCAGGCATTTTTTTGCTATGCTATTTTTTTAATATATCTTTGCCCTATAGAAAAATGATATTTAATCTGTTGAGAAAAATTCATTTATGAGAAAAGTTGCTTTAATAACCGGTATTACCGGACAAGACGGTTCTTACCTGGCTGAATTCCTAATTGAAAAAGGATATGAGGTACATGGTATTCTACGCCGTTCATCGTCATTCAATACGGGACGTATTGAACATTTATATCTGGACGAATGGGTACGTGATATGAAACAATCACGTTTAGTAAATCTTCACTGGGGAGATATGACAGACTCCAGTTCACTAATTCGCATTATTGGAGACATCCACCCCACTGAAATCTACAATCTGGCAGCACAAAGCCATGTAAAAGTTTCATTCGATGTCCCCGAATATACTGCCGAAGCGGACGCGATAGGTACATTGCGATTGCTGGAAGCTGTACGTATCTGTGGTTTGGAAAAAACTTGCCGCATCTATCAGGCTTCTACTTCCGAACTCTTCGGTAAAGTGCAAGAGGTTCCTCAGAAAGAAACTACTCCGTTCTATCCACGTTCTCCGTATGGCGTTGCCAAACAATATGGTTTTTGGATTACTAAAAATTATCGTGAAAGTTACAACATGTTTGCCGTAAACGGAATCTTGTTTAACCATGAGTCTGAACGTCGTGGAGAAACATTTGTAACTCGTAAAATCACATTAGCAGCCGCCCGTATCAAACAAGGTTTCCAGGACAAATTGTATTTGGGAAATCTGGATGCACGCCGTGACTGGGGTTATGCCAAAGATTATGTAGAATGTATGTGGCTTATTCTTCAGCATGATAAACCAGAAGATTTTGTCATAGCTACTGGTGAAATGCACACCGTACGTGAATTCTGTACGCTGGCATTCCAATACCTGGGCATCGAGCTTGAATGGCAAGGTAGTGGTGTTGACGAAAAAGGTATCGACCGGGCTACCGGACGAATTTTAGTAGAAGTAGATCCCAAATATTTCCGTCCATGCGAAGTTGAACAATTATTAGGTGACCCGACTAAGGCCAAAACGCTTTTAGGCTGGAATCCTACTAAGACACCTTTTGCTGAACTGGTGCGTATCATGATAGAACATGACATGAAATTCGTAAAGAAGCTACACGCTAAAATGGAGTAAATATTTTACTTTCAAGAGAATCAGAGTTGACTTCTAATTTCTGCTATTAATCTTTTACAAGATTAAAGTATATGAAGAAAATGAGAATAACTCTAAAGATAGAATTTCATAAAGGCGAGCTTAAACATTAAGCTCGCTTTCCTGCTTTAAAACAAATTCAACATGTTAGAAAAATCAGCAAAAATATATGTAGCAGGACACCGTGGTTTGGTCGGTTCTGCTATTTGGGAAAATCTGATACAACGTGGATATACCAATCTGATAGGGCGCACACACAAGGAGTTAGACTTGCTCGATCCGGTGGCCGTACGAAAATTTTTTGACGAAGAATGTCCCGACGCTGTAGTACTGGCAGCAGCACATGTGGGAGGCATTATGGCCAATTTGCAGTATCGTGCAGATTTTATCTATCAGAACTTACAAATTCAGCAAAATGTAATAGGAGAAAGTTTCCGTCATGGCGTAAAGAAATTACTTTTTTTGGGGAGTACCTGTATCTACCCACGTGAAGCTCCTCAACCTATGAAGGAAGAAGTACTTCTAACTTCTCCTTTGGAATATACTAATGAACCATACGCTATTGCTAAGATAGCGGGACTAAAGATGTGCGAAAGTTTCAATTTGCAATATGGTACAAACTATATAGCCGTCATGCCAACTAACCTATACGGTCCTAACGATAATTTCCATTTAGAAAACAGTCATGTACTGCCGGCTATGATCCGTAAAATTCATTTAGCAAAATGCTTGAATGAGAACAACTGGGATGCTGTCCGCAAAGATATCAACCTACGACCGGTAGAAGGTGTTGACGGAAGCTATTCGGATCAGGAAATTCTTGATAAGTTGGCTAAGTTCGGCATTACTCCTCAAACTGTAACGCTTTGGGGAACCGGAAAGCCATTGCGCGAATTTTTATGGAGTGAAGAAATGGCAGATGCCAGTGTACATGTATTATTGAATGTAGACTTTAAAGATACTTATACCGAAGGTTCTAAAGAGATACGCAATTGTCATATAAACGTTGGAACAGGCAAAGAATTATCCATCCGTGAAGTAGCAGAAAAAATAATAAAGGAAATTGGCTTCAAGGGTGAACTGCGTTGGGATGCCTCTAAACCGGATGGTACTATGCGCAAACTGACAGATGTATCAAAATTGCATAGCCTGGGATGGCAGCATAAAATAGAGATAGACGAAGGTATACATCGACTGTATGAATGGTACCTGAAAGGTATTTGTATCAACCATCAAACTGTGTAATCAAAATGAAGAAACTTTTGTCGCTTCCACCCAATTTAGTGGAATGCTTTTACGATATAGAACACGCAAGTCATAACGAATGGTTTTGTACATCCGATCCTGTAGGAGCAAAATTAGGATCAGGTGGAGGTACTGCATGGCTGTTGCAAGCGTGTAAAGAACATGAAGGCAATGCATCCTCACTTACCGACTGGTTAAGTAATGAAAAACGTATTCTGTTACACGCCGGTGGACAGAGCCGAAGATTGCCGGCCTACGCTCCATCAGGAAAAATCCTCACTCCTATCCCCGTATTCCGCTGGGGACGCGGACAACGACTCACACAAAATCTGCTGTCACTTCAGCTTCCTCTTTATGAGCAAATTATGCAAAAAGCTCCTGACAGTTTACATACTCTTATAGCCAGTGGTGACGTTTATATTCGCGCAAAAGAAGCACTTCAAGACATCCCCGATGTTGACGTCGTATGCTATGGCTTATGGGTAGATCCTGAATTAGCTAAAAATCATGGTGTATTCGTTTCATCACGCAATAATCCAGAGGAGCTGGACTTCATGCTACAAAAGCCAAGCGTAGAAGAGCTAGGAACTTTGATGCAAAACTATCTCTTCCTTATGGATATAGGTATCTGGCTATTAAGCGACCGAGCTATCGAACTGATGGTAAAGCGTTCACTTAAGTCAGATGGTTCCATTGGCTTTTATGACATGTACTCTGATTTCGGTCCTGCCCTCGGCAGACATCCGCGCATAAAAGATAAGGAATTAAACGAATTGACTGTAGCAATTCTTCCACTACCAGGAGGTGAATTTCACCATTATGGTACAAGTCGGGAAATGATTTCATCTACCCTGGCTGTACAAAATTGTGTTATTGACCAACGAGCCATCATGCACAAAAAGGTTAAACCACATCCTGCAATCTTTGTACAGAATGCAATAATAGACTATACGCTGACCGCCAAGAATCCTGAAGTATGGATTGAAAACAGTTGTATAGGTAAAGAGTGGAATCTTCACTGTCGTAATATTATAACAGGAGTACCTGTCAACCAATGGCATATTAATGTACCAGAAGGTATTTGTATCGATGTAGTACCAATGGGAGAAAACGATTATGCAGCTCGCCCTTATGGCTTTAACGATGCATTCAAAGGTAGTCTGGAAAATGATTCAACACTATATCAAGGCATAGCTGTAAAGGAGTGGCTTTCCACCCGCGGACTAACTCCTGATATGATTGAACAGAATCACGACCTTCAGTCTGCACGCATATTTCCTATATGCAGTTCGATAGACGATTTGGGATTAGTTATGCGATGGATGACAAGTGAGCCTGATTTAGAGGCCGGAAAAACAATCTGGTTGCAATCGAAAAAAGTCTCAGCTGACGAAATTTCAGCTTATGCCAATCTTCGTAGACTGACACAGCAGCGCGATATGTTCCGCAAAAACAGTTGGATTGCTTTGGCAAAGAATTATGAACGTAGTGTATTCTATCAGATCAATCTGCAAGAAGCTGCTGAAGAATATGCCCGTCACCAATTACCACTACCCGAAGCCCTTCCCGACTCGGCTCCTCTAATGACACGTATAAGTGATGCAATGTTTCGTGCACGCACCTTACAGCTCCAGGATGTTAACGGACAATTGGCAAACGAAGTTGCAAAAGAAGAAGAAAAAGCTTTTAGCCTGATGCGTGAAGGATTGACTTCGACAGTTAATCATAAACAACAGCCTCGTCTTTCGGTCTACCCAGACCAAATAGTATGGGGACGAAGTCCTGTACGTATAGATTTGGCGGGCGGTTGGACCGATACACCTCCCTACAGCTTGATGGAAGGTGGAAATGTTGTAAATATTGCTATCGAGCTAAACGGCCAGCCCCCTTTGCAAGTTTATGTCAAACCCTGCAAAGAGTATAAAATCATTCTTCGTTCCATCGATTTGGGAGCAATGGAAGTTATTACAACCTTTGATGAGCTCCATACATTTAACAAAGTAGGTTCTCCTTTCTCTATACCTAAAGCAGCCTTGGTGCTGGCCGGCTTCCACCCTGATTTTTCAGCAGAATCTTGTCCCTCACTGGAAGCTAAACTCCGTTCATTTGGAGCAGGTATTGAAGTAACACTACTTTCTGCAATTCCCGCCGGTTCCGGATTAGGTACAAGTTCTATTCTTGCCTCTACAGTTTTAGGTGCGATAAATGATTTTTGCGGTTTAAACTGGGACAAGCATGAAATAGGCAGCCGTACACTCATACTGGAGCAATTACTTACTACCGGTGGCGGTTGGCAAGATCAGTATGGAGGAGTATTGCAAGGTGTAAAACTGTTACAGACACATTCAGGATGGAATCAGGAGCCTATGGTACGCTGGTTACCAGATCATTTGTTCACGCACGATGAATATCGTCAGTGCCACTTGCTATACTATACAGGTATAACCCGTACAGCCAAAGGTATTTTAGCTGAAATCGTACGTGGAATGTTTCTTAACTCAACAGAACATCTGAACCTCCTTGGACAGATGAAACAACATGCTCTTGACTTATATGACGCCATCCAACGCAACAGTTTTGAAGAGATGGGACGTCTGGTACGAAAAACTTGGCAGCAGAACCAATTGCTCGATGCAGGAACCAACCCTGATGCAGTAGCGGCTATCACCCGCCAGATAGACGATCTCTGTCTGGGATATAAACTTCCGGGTGCTGGAGGTGGCGGATATCTATATATGGTAGCAAAAGATCCAGAGGCGGCAGTACGTATCCGCAAGATTCTGACTCAGAACCCGCCTAATAATCGTGCTCGTTTTGTTGAAATGAGTCTTTCTGACAAAGGTTTGGAGGTAAGCCGCAGTTAAGAACTATCAAGCTAATTATATGAAACAAAAAATAAAACTGGTGCAGACGGCCGACGGGGTAAACTACCTCGTGCCGTTTGTACTTATTACTACATTGTTCTTTTTGTGGGGATTTGCCCACAGCATCTTAGATGTATTGAATAAACATTTTCAAGATGCATTAAGTATTTCAAAAACTCACTCGGCATTAATACAAGCAGTAGTATATGGAGGGTATTTTCTGATGGCAATGCCAGCTGGAGAAATTATCCGCCGTTACGGCTACCGGGCAGGTGTGGTTACCGGATTATTACTTTACGGCATCGGTGCACTCATGTTTATTCCGGGAGAACGAATCATGTCTTTTGAGTTTTTCCTGCTGTCATTATTCATTATCGGTTGCGGACTGACTTGTCTGGAAACAGCTGCCAATCCTTACGTAACAGTATTAGGCGAAAAAGAATCGGCAGAGAGAAGAATAAATTTAGCGCAGTCTTTCAACGGATTAGGATGGATTTGTGGTCCGCTGGTTGGAGGTTTATTCCTATTCTCCGCTGATGGAGGAAGTGGAAATATTGCTATCCCATATGCCATTATTGGAATATTGGTATTACTTGTAGCAATTGTATTTTCAAGAATTCATTTACCAGAAATCAGCATTCCAGAAGAACCTGTAAGTACAACCACAACCAATAAATCCACCTCTCTATGGAAGCATCGCAACTTTACATTCGGACTTATTGCTTTGTTCTTTTATGTTGCAGCCCAAACCGGTATCAATAGTTTCTTTATCAATTACGTAACAGAGCATATCAACATATCAGCCCGTGAAGCCGCTCTGTGGCTTTCCTTTGTCGGTATGGGATTATTCATGGCAGGACGAATGGCCGGTAGTTGGATTATGGGATTTATCCGTGCTGAAAAACTATTAGCCTTTGTTTCTGCCGGAGCTATTTTAGCAATGATATTAGTCATGATGGGATTAGGACATATATCGTCTGGAGCATTCTTCTTTTGCTTTTTATGTGAATCAATCATGTTTCCTACTATCTTTGCTCTGGCAATCCGTGGCGTTGGGGAACATACCAAACGAGCTTCGTCCTATTTAATTATGAGCATCGTAGGAGGTGCAATAGCTCCTGTCATTATGGGCTATATAGCCGATACAATAAGTACTGCAACCGGATTCATTGTGCCATTGCTTTGTTTTATTGTAATTCTGGCCTACGCTATTGATTTACGAAAGAAATGACATATTTTGCTATGTAAAAACAGCCTGATGCTAAGCCAATACATCAGGCTGGTATTCCGTATATTCTGAAAAGACAATGGAAGTTTATAAGGAATTTGTTCAATAACAAGAAATCAATTTACATAGACTGTCTGGAAATACTTTTCAAAAAGCGCTCGAACTTCTTCCAGTTGTTCGGGCGTATTTTGTTTTACATCTTTCAATTTATAATCCAGCTTCATTGCTTCATATTTATGTACTCCTAAAGTATGATACGGAAGAATCTCTACACGCTGTATCATATGATAGTCTTTAAAATGCTCACCTAATGCCTCTATATCCTCACGGAAAAAGCTATAACCTTGCACCAGTACGTAACGCAACCAAAAAGGTTTTCCGTTTTCTTCCAGCCATGCCACTGTGCGAAGTGTTTGCTCGTTACTACGCGATGTAAGAGTTTTATGACGTTCGTTATTGAATTCCTTCACATCGAGCAAAACCAAATCAGCAAGTGAGAAAAGTTCTTTCACATCTTCGTTCCAAATACCTCCGTTGGTATCCACACAAATATGAATTCCAGCTTCTTTCAACATCCGAAATAGCGGTATCAAAGCTTTAGCTTGGAAAGTCGGCTCTCCACCACTAAACGTAACTCCCCCTTTCTTCCCGAAAAAAGGCTTCTGGCTGACAGCCATTTTCAAAATATCTTCAGGAGCAGTTTCTTTACTTTCTCCCTTAGCATCAATAGTATCAGGATTTGCACAATACAGACAACGGAAATTACAACCCTGCAAGAAAACCACGAGACGTATTCCCGGCCCATCATAAGTGCCAAGAGATTCGTATGAATGTACTCTAATCATCAGTATTTACTTATTGGTATAAAGAAAAAACATTTGCCGTCCAACTCGGCGAGGAGAACGACAAATGTTTATATGTCAAATAATTATCACAAAAATCACATGCGTTCGTGGAAGCTACGCGAAATTACTTCCAACTGATGCTCACGGCTCAGCTTGATGAAGTTTACAGCATAACCTGATACACGAATAGTAAGTTGCGGATACTTTTCAGGATGCTCCATTGCATCTTCCAGCATTTCGCGATTCAATACGTTTACATTTAAGTGATGAGCACCTTTAATAAAATAGCCATCCATCATTGTCACCAGATTCTCTACACGGCTCTCCATGTCTACTCCTAATGATTTTGGGACAATAGAGAAAGTATTACTAATACCATCTTGAGAATCACGATAACGCAGTTTAGCAACCGAACTCAACGAAGCAACAGCACCATTCTTGTCACGTCCATGCATCGGATTAGCGCCAGGAGCAAAAGCAACGCCTTTGGCACGTCCATCAGGAGTAGCACCTGTCTTCTTACCATACATCACATTCGAAGTTATTGTAAGGATAGACAATGTAGGTTTCGCATTCTTATAAACCGGCAATTTCTTCAATTCTTCATCGAAGTAATAAATCAGGTCTACAGCCAAATGGTCTACACGATCATCATCATTACCGAAGCAAGGGAATTCACCTTCAATATCGAAGCTTTCTGTCAAACCGATATCATTACGTTTAGCAGTAACCTTCGCATATTTAATAGCTGAAAGAGAATCGACAGCAATAGACATACCAGCTACACCATAAGCCAAGTTAATAGCCGGATTTGTATCAACAAATGCCATCTGCGCTTTTTCATAATAATACTTATCATGCATGTAGTGAATGATATTCATCGCTTCATTATATACACGTGCCATCTCTTTCAAAACCTTCTTATAGTTAGCCAATACCTCTTCGAAATTCAGCACATCGCCAGTCAGTACCGGAATATCCTTCACCATCAACGTGCCCGTATTCTCACAACGTCCACCATTGATAGCCAGCAATAAAGCCTTTGCCAGGTTACAACGTGCACCGAAGAACTGGATATGACGGCCTATATCCTGATATGATACACAACAAGCAATACCATAGTCATCAGAGTTACGAACCTCACGCATCAAGTCATCGTTTTCATACTGAATAGAAGAAGTATCAATCGAAACACGAGCACAGAAATCCTTAAATCCTTCAGGCAGCTGTGGACTCCACAGAACTGTCAAGTTTGGTTCTGGAGAAGGACCAAGATTATACAAGGTCTGCAAGAAACGGAAGGATGTCTTTGTAACCTTTGTACGACCATCATTGAAACGACCACCAATAGACTCTGTTACCCAAGTCGGATCACCTGCAAAAATATCTGTATATGCCTGCATACGTAAATGACGTACCATACGCAACTTGATAACAAACTGGTCAATCAATTCCTGAGCATGTAACTCATCAAGATTGCCATGAGCCATATCATATTCTATATAAATATCAAGGAATGAAGAAACATTACCAAGCGACATTGCAGCACCATCCTGTTCTTTCACAGCAGCCAGATAAGCCATGTATACCCACTGAACAGCTTCTTGTGCAGTAGTAGCCGGACGACTCAAGTCCAATCCATATTGCTGTCCTAACACCTTAATTTCCTTCAAAGCCTTTATCTGTTCTGCGACTTCTTCACGCAAGCGAATACGTTCATCAGTCATCGGACCTGTCAGATGACGCAAATCATCCTGTTTAGCTTCAATCAAACGATCAAGGCCATACAAAGCCAAACGGCGATAGTCACCAATTATACGTCCACGTGCATAGTTATCAGGCAATCCGGTCAAAAAGCCCAAAGAGCGGAATGAACGAATTTCTTCAGTATATGCATCAAACACACCATCATTATGTGTTTTACGATAATGAGTAAAAATATCTTTTACCTTAGGGTCAACTTCTACCCCATTTTCACGACACGCTTTCTCTACAACTTTAATACCACCGAAAGGCTTGATGGCGCGACGCAGTACTTCATCAGTCTGCAATCCAACAATCACCTCATTATCCTTATCAATATATCCTGCAGCAAAAGACGTAATAGTCGAAATAGTAGAAGGATCGAGCGAGCGTACTCCATTATTCGCACGTTCTTCGGCTAAAGCCTCCAAACACTTATTCCATACAGCTTTTGTACGTTCAGTAGGACCTGCCAAAAAAGAGGCGTCGCCTTCGTAAGGGGTAATGTTTGTCTTTACGAAATCGGTAACGTTGATTTCATGGTTCCAACGACCTTCTTTAAAATTCATTGCCATAATCAATAATTTAATATAGTTTTTTACTCTATTTGAAAACCGAGTGCAAAGATAGGCAATTAGCACAAATTACACAATACCTAAAATTAGTGATATTGTTAATTTGCAATAATTACAAAAATGAATATCTATACATTAAGTTAAAGACATGGACTTTTGAGAAAACAAATGAGTGCACGATTACAAGAAAAAAATGCATTTCTTAATCAGTTTAGAATCAGAAATCTATCCCAATAGTGCCATAAAAAGCACAAAAAAAGTATTGCAAAAGTTTGCACAAATCAAAAAATCACTCTATCTTCGCACCGCGTTTGAGAGAAAACGCAATCAGAAACTACGAAAACTGGAAGTTTGGGTGAGTGGCTGAAACCAGCAGTTTGCTAAACTGCCGTACGGGTAACCGTACCGGGGGTTCGAATCCCCCAGCTTCCGCTTCAGTTTCTATAAACATGGCGCTTTCGTCTAGTGGCCTAGGACGCGGCCCTCTCACGGCTGAAACACGGGTTCGATTCCCGTATGCGCTACCCCATTTGGAAGTTTGGGTGAGTGGCTGAAACCAGCAGTTTGCTAAACTGCCGTACGGGTAACCGTACCGGGGGTTCGAATCCCCCAGCTTCCGCAGAGAGATTTTTTGAAGGTTTTCAATTTAGCCTTCACTCAAGGAGTCAAAGCACCGTATATCAATTGATTACGGTGCTTTTTTCGTATATTTTTGTTTACGGGTGAAGTCCATTTTGCATCGGTTGGCAGTCACTCTTTTCTGTAAAAATCTATCCAGATTCCGGATCATTTGTTTCAATTCTTCGTAAACTACTTTCGATGTTTGTACATTACCGATGCAAGCCTCTATACGAATTGTGATTCTTTTTCAAAGCGAAATGTGATTTTTTCACGCTTATTAACTCAAAACGAAATGTGATTTTTATCCTAAAAGGATATATAAATCTAAAAGTCATTTCATCCACCTATTTTGTGTATACATTCAAACAACACTTAAATACGACTTAAATAGCAGATAATTCTTTTTGATACAACATAGTATCTGTATAAGTTAATTATAATTCATTCTTGCATTAAACTCTGCTTTATTGGCATCTTTGTATGAATTACCAATATTTTGAATGACAACCCATACAAAGGCAACTCATCTAAACTCATACAATATTCTATAAAAAGCAATAGTAATGAAGAAATAATCATTATGAGCTATTTCCCAATCTGTTTCATTGTACTTGTTATCTTGCAGCCAGGTAAACCATTTTACGGCTTAACAATATCCATACCGGACAACAATGGGATTATCCAAACGGCTGGGCTCCTCTCCAGTGGATTACGTATAAAGGATTAAAAAATTACTCATACGACAAGTTAGCCGATGAAATAAAGAAACGCTGGACTCAAATGGTAGAATATGTATATTCTGAAACAGGCAAATTACTTGAGAAATATGATGTCGTAAATGTCAGCACTACTGGTGGAGGTGAATATCCTAACCAGGATGGTTTCGGATGGACAAACGGTGTCTATAGAGCGTTCTGTACATCAAAATAAGCTACATTTTTCATCACTATAAAAATATTTTCTGCAAATATGAGTACAAAATTATCAACAATAAATTCCGTATTCATATTTGCAGAAATATAATCCGATGACTTTAAATATCCGGACCAAAGAAATGTAAAAGTATTTTTTCAGTAAGCCTACGACAAACACACTCTTTAAAATTACATCAAATATTTCTGACAGCATCATGAATTTATTGATTAATTTCAAATCGGACCGTACAATTACTCAATATTTACTCTGAATACCTCATCTACGTTCTGAATACGGGAAATCATATCTATCGCTGTCTGTAATTCTTCTGCCGAATGTACAGCAAAGTCAATGGAAGTTTCCACAATACGATCGATGGTCACTGTGGTCAACTTGGAGATAGACAAGCTCTGCTGCTCCGTCACACATGCCACAACATCGCTCAACAAATGATACCGGTCTACTCCACGAATACGGATTCGCACCGGATACAGTAACTTTTCATTTTCCTCGAAATTAACAGCAACGATAGAATCCCCGTATTCTGATGCCAGCCGGATTGCTGTCGGACAATTACGCTTATGCAATGTAATATGTCCGTCGGTATCTTTAAATCCAATAACCTCATCACCCGGCAATGGATGGCAACAGGTACACCGCTTATACGGAATGGTAGAACGGTTTACCAAGTAATTACGCAAATTACGTTTTGCCTTGTATGTCAGCACATAATTTATCCAGTCCGCATCCGGTACAGCATCTTCCGAAGTACCTATTTCTACGCAATCCCCACGGTGTAGTACCGTTTTCACAGACGACAACTTACCGTTTATACGGGCATAGAGGGCATGAAGTCCTACCTTACTGTGTATTTCAAAAGCAAAATCCAGAGCAATTGCCCCTTTGGGCAGGATAATCCCCCTACCCTGAGGTGTGAAAACCATGATATCATCGTTGTAGAAAGACGCAGTCACACCGTCCATATAATCAATCTCACTACTATTGGCTACATCTTGCAACAACAACTTAAATTTCTCCAGCCATGCCTTCACATTATCCTCCGTCCGTTCTGCCGTACAGCCAAGACGAGAATTACGAACCATCCTCTCCGAAGAAATATGCATTTCCTCCCATCCGCCCTGTGCATTCAGCAGCTTGACATGGAAACTCTGATAACCATTTTCCTTGGGGGCATTGATATAATTAGACACACTTCCCGGACGCTCCTTGAAGTTATCGGTAAGCACGGCATAAATATGAAGACTCTCTTTCTTTTCTTCATGCAGATTAGGAGCATCATAAATAATACGTATATAATGTTTACCGTCTACATGATTGAAATCGCATCCTTTCGACTGCATTTTCCGCCAGATACTATAAGGCATACGGTTCCGAAGTTCTGTACGCGCCTGAATACCGTTCTCCTTCAACAACGCCTCGATTTTAGCTATAAATTCATTGATATGCACAAGTTCCGCCGCCTCTTCCTTTTGCTGTAACAACTGAAGATGTCTATATTCTCGCGGACATCGGTAATTGAATGAAAGATTTTCCAATTCCGTTTTCACATGATACAATCCCAGTCTATTTGCCAAAGGAGCATAGAAATAATCCGTTTCCCCAGCAATCTTCATCTGTTTATCAGGACTCATGCTATCCAGTGTCCGCATATTATGAAGCCGGTCGGCCAGCTTGATCAGTATCGCACGCACATCATACTGTACGGAAGCCAGAATCTGCCGAAAATTGTCGACTTGTTTAGAACGCTCATACCGCTCTTTCTTCTGTTTGGTTACCACACCTACAAGAAAAGCCACGTCATCTCCAAAACGTTGACGGATATCTTCGATGGTATAAGGAGTATCTTCCACTACGTCATGTAAGAAAGCGGCAATTATCGGATTGGTTCCCAGTTCAAGTTCTTCAGCCACAATACGAGCCACCGCAATAGGGTGGATGATATAAGGTTCACCGGTCTTGCGTTTCTGGTTCTTATGTGCTTCGGCAGCCAAAGCGTATGCTGCACGAATGCGTTTCATATCTTCGGCCGATACCCTTGATTCCAAGAAATGAAACAACTGGCTGACACTTTCATTAATATGAGCAATATAGTCGTCCATAATTTGTATGTATTGTGTATTTTTTCGATTATCCCATACAAAATTACTTTTTTATTTTGTTTTTTTATAATATATCAAGGAATTTTACCTCGATTATTTCAGCGTAATCTGGTTGTCCTGTCCAACTTATATCCAAAAGCTAAACTCTGCAACTTGTTTTCTGTCAGGCTTAATAGAAATCACAACTGACGTTACAGCACATATTGTGCCAATACCCGTTGTATCTCAATAATGTTCGAATCCCTGCCAAAGTTCTGTTCCAAAGGTTCTTCACTTCCCCTTATCCAGATTTTCATCTCTGCATCCATATCAAATGTTCCGGCTGTTTCTACCGAAAAACGTTCGATGGAACGATATGGCACAGACAGATATTCTCTTTTCTTACCTGTCACTCCCTGAATATCCTGAATAATCAGACGTTTATTGGTAAATACCCATTTATCCCTGATCAGCTTATAAGCTCTTTCAATATGCTCTCCGTCGCAAAGCAGCGCTCCGAATTCTTTTTGTAAACCGGCAATATCCATTTCGGATACATTGCCGAAAATTGCGTTCATTATTCCCATAGTTGATTTTATTGCTGTTATTTTAAATCTTATTCCGTCGGAAAGATAAACGAAAAATAGCAGATTAACCAATAATTATGCTGAAAAGCCGTTTTGTTTTTGTACAAATTCTAATTTTTTTTGTACAAAAAATAAAAAAACGTGCCGACGTTTTTGAGGGTTTCTCTGCATGCTTTATCCGTCATTACTTCATCAGTACATCATAAAAGGTCTTGGGAAGGATGATGTTCGGCACGTCGAGTGCATCGGCAAACAACGGAGCGATTTCTCTGTCCTTAAATCCCGCTATTCCACAACCGATTCGGGTTACCCAAAACTTGTATTCCGGATGTGCTTTGGCGTATGCTATAAAATCTTTTACATAGGGACGGATGGTTTCTACTCCTCCCTGCATGGTAGGTATGGCGTAACATTGTCCGGTCATTCCAACGCCTGTCCCCCACTTTGCTCCAAATCTTTCGTAGGCCAGCCGGGCAGCTCCTCCACCGTGATGCCCTGCCAGATTGGAACCAAAGACAAATATCTCACCCGGTTTCAGCGAAGAAATACGATCGGGCGTACACTCTCTGGTTTTCACCGGCGTATGTCCAGCTATATATTTCGCATAACATGAAGCATAAGCCCCTTCAGCCAGCCGCTTCAGCAGGCTGAGAAATTCTTCAGGCAACAGAGCAAGTACCTTGTCTGCTATAGATGAGGGAATTTCCTGATAGTATGCTTCAGCCACTGCCCCCGTGATGCAGGCCAGTGTATCGCTGTCGCCTCCTATGGAAACCGCCAGCCGAACGGCACTCTCCATGTCCCTGCTTTCGAGAAAAGCAATCAGTGCCTGCGGAACCGTGCCCTGACAACTCGAATCCCAACGGTAGGTCTGATGCAAATGCTCCCAGCTTTCATTCAGGTTGTAACCGAACCGTTTTTCAATATATTGTTTGATTTCTTCTTTCCCACTGCCGGTACGTGCCAGATAGACCGCTGCCGCTACTGCCTGCGCACCCTTTATTCCTTCGGGATGATTGTGCGTAATGGAAGCCGAGATACCGGCTACTCTCTCGGTTTCTTCCAACGTATCGAACAGCCAGCCTACGGATGAAACTCGCATGGCTGAGCCGTTTCCCCAAGAGTTGTAAGGACACCGACGTACTGCCGGCTTTCCGGTTGTGTCGTCTGTCAGGCTTTGAGGATGAAAGAGCCACAGACGGAACTTGCCTCCGTAACCACCCATCGGACAAGGATAGGAGTTCGCTATTTTTACCATACATTCTTCCAGCAACTGATGTGGGTAAGCCGTATCACCTGCTGCCTTGCACTTCATCGCCCAATCGGCTACCGCCATGGTCATGACGGTATCGTCTGTATAATTACTGGAAGGAGAAAACATCTGAAAACCGTAATCGCGGGTATTGTGGAACTCGTATACGGAACCAACAACATCACCAAGAACTGCACCTAACATAGCATGATATTTTAAAGATCATACAAATGTAAAGAAATTTTCTTCCATTCCGACAAATAATACGTACTATTTGTCATAAAACATGCCAAAGAAATGCATTTCCACCATTTTTAATTATTTAAATTTATGTTAATGTGACATTCCAAGTATCTATCAAGACCCGATATTTCTTTACTTTGCATGCAAACTAAAGAGAACTTAAACGAGGTCCGACAGCCTGTCATACCCAGACAGCTTTCGGGTATAATTATTAGATTTAAAAGAATGGACTTAACCAACAAGCTTTACAAGGTTTTTCTGATTGCCGGAAGTGAACCGCTGGGTACAGCGGGCATGCAGGCCGACATCAAATCGGTTTCGGCATGTGGAGGCTACGCTGCCGGTGCCATTACATGCATCGTCGATGAAGACACAATCAAGGTAAAAAGCATACACACGATTCCCCCTAAAATGGTAACCGATCAGGCGTATTCGTTTCTGGAGGATGTAGGCGCCGATTGTATCAAGACGGGCATGCTTTATTCCAAGGAACTGGTAGTAGCTATCGGAGAAGTAATAGAGAAACAAACCATACCTATTGTGATAGACCCTGTCATGGTATCGTCAGCCGGTGACAAGTTGTTGCAGGACGACGCGATTCAGGCCTATAAGGATCATCTTTTCCCCCACTCTACCATCATTACGCCCAACCGGAGAGAGGCGGATTTGCTATTGGGAAAGAGCCTGACAAAGGATAACATGAAGGAATATATCCCCGAGCTGAGCAAATGGGGAAACTGCGTTATCGTCAAATCCATCGAAGACGGAGATTATTTGATTGACGTGTACTACAATCCCGCCAACAAGTGCTTCAAGGTGTACAAGAAGGCACGCATACAGACCAAGAACGTAAATGGTACAGGTGACACGTTTGCTTCTTCTATAGCCACTTATCTGGCAAGAGGATATGACATGAACACGGCTGTCGACAAGGCGGAAAACTTTATCTACAACGCTATTCTCTATGGCTCTAATGTCAAGTTCGGCTCTGGATATGGTCCTGTTTATCCGTTTTACGAGAATTTAAGCAATTTCCTGAAAGAAGATATCCAGTATGCAGCAGCCATACAAGTAGAACAGTACACAATTTAACGAGAAAATATATTGTTAACTATATTTACCATAGAATATGAATACTGATACAACGAAACCAGACACGATGCAGACAAGACTGAACGAACTGGCAATCCGGACTATGTGTTACGATGAAGGCGACCCCAAACGTATACAGCACCTCATAAAAGTACATTACTTTGCCCGACTGATTGGAATGTCCGAACAACTTGCTCCCGAGGTGTTGTTCATTCTTGAAGCGGCTGCCATCGTACACGACATCGGAATCCATATCTGCGAAAAGAAATATGGTACATGCGACGGTAAACATCAAGAACTCGAAGGTCCGGCCGTTGCTAAAAATATTTTGTCAGAAACTGGAGGCTTCACCCCAAAGCAGACAGAACGTATCTGCTGGCTGGTAGGACATCATCACACATACCATGATATTACGGCAATAGACCACCAGATTCTGGTAGAAGCGGATTTTCTGGTAAATATTTATGAAGACAATCTTCCGCTCGAAGCTATTAGAAAAGTTAGACAAACAATATTCAAGACAGCTTCAGGCATAGAACTGCTCGATAAGATGTTTTTACAGACATATTCTCCTTCAGGCAACTAAACAAAGAGATCCCTCTGCTCCCGCCTCTTCATCATGAACTCAAGGTCGGTAGCAGAGGGATCACCTTTCTGTCAATTTATCCCCAATATAGTTATTACGCACCGGTAAGTATCCGGTATGTCGCTTTCATTATTTCAAAAGGACTTCATTAATCCCTTTTTCCAAAACTTCCTCCGGCAAGGCACCTTGCGAGGCCTGAGGCTTTCCATCCATAGGAATGAAAACAAGTGTGGGCAAACTGGTTATACCGAAAGCAGCAGCAAGTTCACGTTCCTTATCCGTATCAACCTTGTATACTACAATCTTGTCTTTATATTTTTCTGCCAGTTTCTCCAGTACAGGCGACAGTCTGCGGCAAGGGCCGCACCAGTCGGCATAAAAATCGACAATTGCCGGCTTCGTTCCTTTATATACCCACTTATCCGGATTTTTTTCATAATCGTAAACCTTCTCGATGAATTCCGATTTTGTGACATGAACCACCTGCCCGTTCTCTCCGTAAGCCATGCATCCGATCATAAAAACGGACACCAATAACAAAAATATCTTTTTCATGTAAAATTCACTTTTAATGTAATATTTATTTACCCTCCAGCAAAACATTCTGAATGGCTTCCACCAATGTCTTCTTAGGCAATGCTCCCTGCGCCATCTGCGGTGCACCTGTCATCGGAACAAAAAGTAAAGTAGGCACAGTCCTGATTCTGAAAAGAGCAGCCAGCTCCTCTTCTTCATCCACATTTACTTTATATACATCCACCCGGCCGGCATATTCTTCAGCTATTTCCTCCAGCACGGGAGCCAGCATCTTGCACGGACCGCACCAAGTCGCATAAAAATCAATTATTGCCGGGCGTTCACCCAGAAATTTCCATTCAGGATTTGCTTCATAGTTTGCCACTTTTGCCAAGAAATCGGCCTTTGTAAGATTTACAGCTTTCATATTCAATCAATGTTTAAAGTTTATATTTCATTTACGGAACAAATGCTGTTATGTTTTATGAACATGAGGTATTTGTTACTGATGCAAAAATACAATGCACAAGAAAGGTTTACAACAGCTTTTTTCTATCTTTGCATAGATAAAATCTATAGAACTATGACTTTACAGCAAATGGAATATATTGTGGCACTGGACAAGTATCGTCACTTTGTACTGGCTGCCGAGGCTTGTGGGGTAACTCAACCTACACTGAGTGCCATGATACAAAAGTTGGAAGAAGAGCTGGATGTCAAAATTTTCAGCCGTGACCGGAAAAACATCACCCCTACCAGCATTGGAGAAAAAATCATCCGACAGGCAAAAATCGCACTGAATGAAACTCAGAAAATCAAAGAAGTGGTAGCCGACGAAAGCAGCAACATGAACGGAAACCTGCGTATCGGTATTCTTCCTACCATTGCACCCTATCTTGTTCCCGATTTTATTTACTATTTCCGGAAGTCTTATCCCAACGTAAATCTGTTTATCGACGAAAAGGAAAACAGGTCACTGATACAGGATCTCAGGTTCGGCAACCTTGATATTGCGATAACGACACCCCCCGAAGCTCACGCCAACATTCTGGAAATTCCGGTGTATGTAGAAAAGTTTGTCGCTTACTTTTCGGAAACATGCAGCAAGGCACGGCAAATGATTGTGAACGGCAATCTTCCTCCGGAACAGATGTGGATTCTGAAAGAAGGTCACTGTATTCCCAATGGAGGCATCAATTTATGCGAAAACAAGGACATCGGCAATCATATCTATGAAGCCGGAAGTATTGATACGCTTATCAAAATTGTGGACAGAAACGGTGGGTATACAATCATTCCCGAGCTACATATCAGCACGTTAAATGAGAAGCAAAAGGAAAATATTCAGACATTGAACGTAAATCCGCCGGCACAGCGAACGGTTTCTATCCTGATAAAAGATGACTTTATCAGAGAGCGGATTGTGAATGCCGTGCTCGACACCATAAAAGCCATTATCCCGTCGCACATGATGGATGAACGTTTCAAAACGCTTGCAATCAAACTCAGATAAACCGTCGGCTGATTGCGTACTGGCTTTTGTCACATTTTTTCATACGAACCGGCAGTTGACTGAGAATTTACACTTGGTCATAGACTGACAGAAAAAGGTAAACGGATGTCAGCAAAAACAGATATTTGCTTACTCCCTACCTTTGCACCGGATAGCGAATAAGTCTGTTCTGTTAATAGGCCTACGATTGAATGTAATAAATTGCATACTTCATTGCATCCGTTTCTTAAATTTCTACTTTTATTTAACGAATAAGGAAGTAATTTATGCGCAGATGTCTGCAAAAAGCCCACGAGGTTTTTGGATAAACATAAAGACATTTTTTTAAAACATCATTATGTTTTCTGAAAAACGCCATGAGAGCAGACAAAAATGCTCAAAAACGACAGAATATTTTCTAAAAGAGAATTTCAGGACACCAAGTTCAATTAAACAGAAAGCTCACAAATCCGAAAGAATACAAGACAATGCAACATTCAAACCTCCCCTTAAACTTACAATAAGACTGTCAGACGACAAGAATAGACACTTCATGTCTTTTACCAAGCCGATAAGAATCCGTTTTTTCCGAGCGCACCTGTTCCACTCCGCAATATACACATTCTCGGCAAAGTAAATTTTCAAAATGTCATTTTGATTAAAAGGAAAAGATTATCTGAAAGTAATCCACTTGTTACTCATGAAGTTGATTCCTCCGTAAACAAACAGTCCGAGGAACTGAGCAAGATACTCATTGCATCCACAAATTTCTACAAGGAAAAGAAGAAACAAGAATTGTGCACCATATGCCACAGCAAAAGCACAGGAAAAGAACAAGATTTCATGCCAGATAGTATTTTTCTTCCGGTCGGCTTCAAACGGAAAAATCCAATATTTACACCATATAAAGTTATGAATCTGCGCCACTACATAAGCCACTACATTGGCTATCATGTAATGTTCGCCCTCTATATGCATCAATAATCCCACGATCAATGCAGTAATCAGGGCATTCAGCGTTCCCACAATGGCAAAACGCATAATACGGACAGACTCTCTCATTAAAGGTAATTTGGAAAAGGCATAAAAAGATTTCGAGACAAAGCAAGTATAGTCTTCCCGACTATCTTGCCTTGCCCGAAATAATTATATCTTTTAAATAACAACGTTGTCAGATATTCAGTCTTTAATCTCTACTTTCAGATTAAGTTCGTCAAGCTGCTTCTGGTCGAGGTAACCCGGTGCATCCAGCATGACATCGCGTCCGGAGTTGTTCTTCGGGAAAGCGATACAGTCGCGGATTGAATCGAGTCCGGCAAACAATGAAACCCAACGGTCAAGACCATAAGCCAGACCTCCGTGAGGAGGTGCACCAAACTTGAAGGCGTTCATCAGGAAGCCAAACTGTTCCTGAGCTTTTTCGGGAGTAAATCCTAAAATTTCGAACATCTTAGCCTGAAGCTGTGAATCGTGGATACGGATAGATCCACCACCTACTTCAACGCCGTTGACTACCATATCGTATGCATCGGCACGAACGGCTGCCGGATCAGTATCAAGCAATGGAATATCTTCGTCCTTCGGATGAGTGAACGGATGGTGCATTGCCATCAGTCGGCCTTCTTCTTCGCTCCATTCGAACATCGGGAAATCTACTACCCACAAGCAAGCAAACTGGTTCTTGTCGCGCAGTCCCAGTTGGTTACCCATTTCCAGACGAAGTTCGCACAACTGCTTGCGAGTCTTCATGGCGTCATCGCCGCTCAAAATCAGAATCAGGTCACCCGGTTTGGCACCGAAAGCTTCTTTCATCTGCTGAAGCACTTCCTGGCTATAGAACTTATCGACGCTCGACTTCACATTACCGTCGGCTTCCACACGTGCGTAAACCAGTCCCTTTGCACCAATCTGCGGACGTTTCACGAACTCTGTCAACTGATCGAGCTGCTTACGTGTATAGTGTGCAGCACCTTCGGCACAGATACCACCAATATAAGCTGCATTGTCGAATACAGAGAAGCCATAGCCTTTCAGGATATCCATCAGTTCGACAAACTTCATGCCGAAACGCAAATCGGGTTTATCGCTACCATAGTACTTCATGGCATCGGCCCACGGCATACGGATAAACGGTTCTGTCAGTTCCACACCGCGCAGTTCCTTGAACAGATGCTTAGCCATACCCTCGAACATCTGAATGATGTCTTCCTGTTCAACGAAACTCATTTCACAGTCAATCTGGGTAAATTCCGGCTGACGGTCGGCACGAAGGTCTTCATCGCGGAAACATTTTACAATCTGGAAGTAACGGTCGAAACCAGAAACCATCAGCAACTGCTTCAATGTCTGCGGTGACTGCGGCAGTGCGTAGAATTGTCCCGGATTCATACGAGAAGGAACAACGAAATCGCGTGCGCCTTCCGGAGTAGAACCAATTAACATCGGAGTTTCAACTTCAAGGAATCCCTTGCTGTCGAGATAACGGCGTACCTCCATCGTCATACGATGACGCAGTTCCAGATTCTTGCGGACTGCTGTACGACGCAGGTCAAGGTAACGATATTTCATACGGAGATCATCTCCGCCGTCAGTATTGTCTTCGATAGTAAATGGAGGAGTCAGTGCTGTATTCAGGATATTCAGCTCTGAAACGATGATTTCAATTTCTCCGGTCGGGAGATTGCTGTTCTTACTTGAACGTTCGCTGACTTGTCCTTTTACCTGTATCACAAACTCACGTCCTAAATGATTGGCACGGTCACACAGTTCTGCATTCACATCCGTATTGAACACCAACTGAGTAATGCCATAACGGTCGCGGAGATCGACAAATGTCATTCCGCCCATTTTACGTGTACGCTGCACCCATCCGGCAAGTGTCACGTTTTTACCAGCATCGGCAAGTCTTAACTCGCCGCATGTATTCGTTCTGAACATATTTTTTCTATTTATGGACACTTATAATTTGTGACAAAGGTAGCACATGTTTTTGATTTATGCAATAAATTTGCGTCTGCAAACAAGGGAAAGGTTTTGACAGACCTTACAAATGACCTGTAAAATGAGCTTACATGATAATAAAACAAACGACTTGACCCAAGGCGGTATTACGGGAACAATGTTGCGCTTTGCAGTTCCAATGATTCTGGGCAACCTGCTGCAACAATGCTATAACATAGCCGATACATTCATCGTGGGACATTATCTGGGAGCGGATGCGCTGGCAGCTGTAGGATCGGCCTATACACTCATGGTATTTATCACATCGGTATTCATCGGACTATGTATGGGCAGTGGTGCCGTATTCTCACTGCAATATGGGGCAAAGGATTACGAAGGCATGAAACGGAGTCTGGTTTCCTCACTCGTTCTGACGGGAGGCATCACACTGATTCTGAACGTCGCCGTGCTGGCAGGTATTCATCCCATCATCCGTCTGTTGCAGACGCCTGCTGAAATAGAGGGGCTGATGTTCGACTATCTGTTCATTATCTTTTTAGGTATAGTGAGTACTTTCATCTACAATTATTACGCCTACCTGCTGCGTGCCTTGGGCAATTCCATAGTTCCGCTTTATTTTCTGGCTGTTTCCGTGGTACTGAATATAGTACTCGACCTGATTTTTATTCTGGTATGTCACTGGGGTGTGTCGGGAGCAGCAGCGGCTACCGTCATATCGCAGACCGCAGCAGCCGCCGGACTTTGCGTTTATGCCTTGTATCGTTTCCCGATTTTCAGGCTGAAACTGACTCATATCCGGCTACACAGGCAGTCGATAAAGGAAATAGCCACTTATTCATCGCTGACATGTATGCAGCAGTCGGTGATGAACTTCGGGATTCTGATGGTGCAGGGACTGGTAAACAGTTTCGGAACAAGTGTAATGGCGGCTTTTGCCGTTGCTGTAAAAATAGATTCGTTTGCTTATATGCCGGTACAGGATTTCGGAAATGCATTCTCTACATTCGTTGCGCAGAATTTCGGAGCCGGACAACAGAAACGTATCCGGCAAGGAATCCGTAGTGCCTTCAGCGTTACAACTGGATTCTGTCTGCTGATCTCGGCTATTGTATTTATCTTCGCACGTCCACTGATGCAGCTTTTTATCGATGGAAGCGAGAATGAGATAATCAGTATCGGTGTAGAATATCTGCGGGTAGAGGGCAGCTTCTATGTGGGGATAGGCTATCTGTTCCTTTTATACGGATTTTATCGGGCTATACGTATGCCCGGCATGTCGGTCGTACTTACTGTTTTCTCCTTAGGGACACGAGTCCTGCTGGCATATGCACTGGCAGCAATACCGGCAATAGGCGTACACGGCATCTGGTGGTCTATCCCTGTCGGGTGGGCACTGGCCGACGCTTATGGCGTATGGTATTACCGGAAAGCGGTCAAGCGCGGTCTTTGGAATTCAAGATATGACTCTGTGCAAGATACTCGGGAGTAGCGGCATAGATGTACATCACGCTCCCGCCTTTGATGGTATCAATCAGCGGACGTGAAATTTTCTGCGGAACAGCAGGACATCCGAAGCTCCTTCCCAGTCTGCCTCCCGTACGGATAACTGAAGGATCGGCATAGGCAGCTCCGTGTACAACGATGGCACGTTCGCGGGCGCGGTCGTTTATTCCTTTTTCCAGTCCATCCAGAATCAGCGAATAGCCGTTCTTGCCCTGATAGGTAGATGCTGTAAGGTAAAATCCTAACGAACTTTTGTAGGAACCGTATTCGTTGGAAAAAGAAGTGGCATATACTCCTCCACTGTTCTTGCCATGTGCAACGACCGATGAAAACAGCATTTTCTTTTCCTTCATATCGAATACATACAGACGCTTTTCGGTAGAAGGTTTGGAAAAATCGATTAAGGTAAGTATATCTCGTTTACGCTGCGCAATCCGGTAATATCCTGTCACCGCCTGACGGAAAGCTGTATAATTAACCGTACCCTCCAGTTGCATATCCCGGAACAGTTCGGCACATACATCGGGCTTTGCCACATGTTTGACTTCCGATACGGCAGACGCTCCCTCACCTACTCCGGTAAAGGAATATAAAAAAGATGCAAACAGAAAAAATACAGATAACGAAATACGCAGCATAATCTTCTTGAACAATAACGGCTGCAAAGTTACTCATTTTATCTGTAACTATTTATTATCAGATAGTTAAAAGCAACATGTTTTATCATTTATTCACTCTATAACAATAATCAGCGTAGCTTCGGAAGGCATTGTATCGAATACGAACTTGGCATGCGAGGTAGCATTGCGTACACACATGTGTGAACGAGGCGTCGTACCCAGCGACCAGCTGTATTCGATCATGGCTGTACGAGGAACATTGACGGGCACTCCGTGTATATATGCGCCGTTGGTAAACCGTGATGCATAAGGAGCATACCCTCCGGTAGCCGATCCTCCGTCTTTCAAAAAGACCATCTTTGCTTTCTTTTCCTGCAACAGAAACATTCCCAACGGGGTTTCCTGAGCATACGGCGGACGATGCACTCCCGTTGTAGCCGGATTCATACTCCGAATGGCCCATTCACCTTCGGAAATCCGCTCTAAGGTCGCAATATTTTGGTCGCCCCGGTCCACAAAAATGACATGATGAAAGACTGCACTGTCGGGCAATACACGAATATAACGTGGAGGAACAAGATATTCGGTATCTTCTACCACAGGAGTTATACGCAGGAAACTGCCTGTCTTTCCCCGGAGATAAGCCAGCGAACCATCCCGACCGTAACGTTCGGGAACGGAAGAGTCGGTTGTAAGATAAAGAGGAACCGACTGATATCGTTCTACACCAAGTGTATCGGCTACACGTCCGTACGCATTGCGGATATAACGTCGTACCAAAGGCGCTTCGCTGTTGAAGTTCTTATAATTTCTCAGCACGACCCATTGTGACGTATCACGATGCATGTTTTCAATAAAAGCAAGACATTTGCGAATCGTTTCCCATTTGAAACTGCGTACCGTATCGCCGTAAGGATAAGTATCTTCGAGCGTATACTGATCATAAAGCAAATCTTTTGTCAGATGAATATCGGCAGCGACAAGAAGTTTCGGAGTACGATCTGCCGTATCAGGAAAGACAAGGGTATCGGAAGGCAGTTCTGTATATTCCGACAAACGGGGCACATCGGTTTGTTGTTCTCCGCAAGCATACAATAACAAGCAGGCAGCCAACAGCAATATAGAGAAGCCCTTTTCCATAGCAAAGTGGTTAATGTTCATTGTAAAAGTAATAAAAAAAATTCAAAAGAAAGAATCTTTTATCTAATAAACAAGCCACATTGTGAATTTGTTGTAATCTCTTAAAAAAACAATCCGGAGCAAACGAGAATAAACCGAATGCTTTCTCTCGTTTACTCCGGATAATATCGAAGTATATATACACGTTCTGTTTATCCCATCTTTCCTGTCAGGTAGGCACGTGTACGTTCATCTGTCGGGTTATCGAACATCTTGTCTGTACGGTCATACTCTATCAGCTCACCCATATACATAAACATTGAGTAGTCGGATATACGCATAGCCTGCGACATGTTATGGGTCACAATCAAGATAGTCACATCTTTCTTCAAATCATCCATCAGTTCCTCTATGTACTTGGTAGCAATAGGGTCCAGAGCCGAAGTCGGTTCATCCATCAGCAACACATCTGGCTTCAGGGCAAGTGAACGTGCAATACACAGACGCTGCTGCTGACCTCCCGAAAGGAAGGTTCCACGCTTCGTCAGTGAATCTTTCACTTCATCCCATAAGGCAACGCTACGTAAGTTTCGCTCTACGATTTCATCTTTTTCCGATTTTGAAAGACGGATACCGTTCAGCAAATAGCCTGCCAGCACATTATCGTAGATATTCATCGTAGGGAACGGGTTAGGACGCTGGAACACCATACCGATACGGCGGCGTTCTTCCATTGGTTGCATCTGAAGGACATTCTCACCATTTAACAGAATTTCTCCTGTTACACGAATGTTTTTATAAAGTTCATGCATACGGTTTACAGCACGCAGCAAGGTACTTTTTCCGCAACCGGAAGGTCCCATGATAGCCGTAATGGTATTTTTCTGAATGTCTGCCGACACATGCTTCACAGCCATCGTACTGGATGTATACGAAATACAGACATCCTTTATTTGTAATATCGGGTCTTTTATATTTTCCATTTCTTTGCGATTCGTTTTGCTAATAAGTTCAGACATAATACAAAGGTGAGCAGGAACAACGAAGCTCCCCAGATAAGGCTCTGCAAGTTGGGATCATTGAAGAATTCCCAGATAAGCAAGGGAACTGCCGACATCGGTTTGGTCATGTTCCAGCTTACTGCGGCACCACCCAGTGCAGTAAACATCAGCGGAGCAGTTTCACCTACTACACGCGATATTGCCAGCAAAATACCTGTAAAGATACTACCCAGAGCCGAAGGCAACATTACTTGCAACATAACACGCCAGTAACTTCCTCCCAGCGCCAGTCCGGCTTCCTTTAATGTATCCGGAAGGACTTTCATGGTTTCTTCCGTTGAACGGATAATGAGCGGAAGCATCATGATAAACAATGCTACGCTTCCGGCTATGGCCGAATATCCTTTCATGGGCACCACCACCCAGATATATGTAATAATACCGATGATGATGGAAGGAGTACCCTGAAGTAAGTCGGTAAGATAACTTACAATAATTGCGAACCAGTTCTTGCGGTATTCAGACAGACAGATTCCGCAGAATACGCCAATAGGAATGGCAACTACAGCTGCAAGCAACAGCATCAGGAAAGTACCGACAATACCGTTGGCAATACCTCCGGGAATATCCTGCCCGGCGGAAACAGCCTGCATTGCCTTATATGCATTAGGAGTTGCTTCGGTAATGAATGACCAGCCAAGCTGTTTCCATCCTTTTACCAGTACTTCTCCCAGAATGGCCAGCAAAGGAATTGCCGTAAGTCCAGAAAGCACACAGACCAGAACATAAAGCAACCGATTCTTGAATATACGGATTCGAATGTTATTATCACGTACCATTTATACAAATTCTGTTTATTGATTATACATGTCTTGCCTTACGTATCAATATTTTTCCAATCATATTGATAACGGCTGTTATGAGGAACAATAACAATCCGATGGCAATCAGTGACGAAAGTTTCAGTCCGTCGGCTTCACCAAACTGATTGGCAATAATGCTGGCCATCGTATTACCCGTAGTACGCAGAGTTTCGGGCATCTGATTAGTGTTTCCTATCAGCATCGTAACGGTCATGGTTTCACCCAATGCACGACCTATCGCCAGAATATAGGCTGAGAAGATACCCGATCCGGCCATTGGGAAAATAACCCTGCGGATAACTTCTGCACGAGTGGCTCCCATGGCGTATGCTCCTTCTTTCAAATCGGAAGGAACCATCTTAATGAATTCCGAGCTCAGAGAAGCTGCATAAGGCACAATCATTATGGCGAGTACAAAGGCTGCGGTCAAGATTCCCGAACCTTGCGGAGAGAGATTCAGATGCATGAATACATTACGCAATACATAAAATCCCCACAAGCCATAAATGATAGAAGGAATACCTGCCAGCAAGTCGGTAACAGTACCCAGTACCGCCGCAATTTTCTTTCCTCGGAAATACTCACCAGTAAATAAAGCGACCGGCAAAGAAAACGGGATACACATCAATAAAGCAAGAATTGTAGTAAGTAATGTTCCGGTAATGAACGGAAGAGCGCCGTAACTTTCTTTTCCTGCCGTTGTTACCCAATCGTCTGAAAAGATAAAGTTCCAGAAGCCAAAATGCTCGAATGCTCCGGAGGCATCGACAGTGAGGGAATATACAATTCCCCCACCGATGATAGGAATAATAACAGCCGACAGAATAAGTAAAACTCTAAAAATTTTGTCTTGCATAAAATATCAGCTTTGCAATGATTATCTATTACTTTAAAATCGGCTGACCCTGATATGTCACAGTCTTAAGATTTGCCAGACTCTGTTCGATGGCTTTCTTAGGCAGCGGAGCATAGTGTACTGTAGCAGTAGTCTGCTGTACGCTATCACTTAACATGTACTGCATCAAGTCTACTGTTGCCTTTGCCTGAGCTTCCGAACGGTCTGAATAGTTCTGTTCTTTATAAATCAGCAACCATGTGAAACAACTGATAGGATAAGCTCCGGCCGCATCGGCGTTAGTAATAGAGCAACGGGTATCTTGAGGAATATCACCTGCAGCAGCCGAAATACTTTCGGTAGACGGAGAAACTAATTCACCACGCTGATTCTTGACTGCGGCATAAGGAATTTTCTGTGCAAAAGCATATTCGGAACCAATGTATCCCAAAGAATATGGAGTCTGTGCAATGATACCTGCTACACCCGGATTACCTTTGGCTGCCTGTCCTACAGGGAAGTCAACAGTTTTTCCTGCTCCATAGGTATTCTTCCAGCTTTCGCTGACTTTAGACAAATAATCGGTAAATACAAATGTAGTACCACTACCGTCTGAACGATATGCAAGAATAATTTTCTTAGCCGGCAATTTTACATCCGGATTCAATTCCTGCAAACGTGCATCGTTCCAGTCTGTAATTTTACCTGCATAGATATCGGCTATGATATCACCAGACAGGTTCAATTTTACTACATCCGGCAAGTTATAGGCCAGTACGACAGCTCCCATACATGTCGGGATGTGAACTACCGGATCCATTTCTTTCATTTCAGCATCACTCAGGAACGCATCACTTCCGGCAAAGTCGACAATACCATCTTTCAGGTTACGAACACCTCCGCCACTACCGATGCCACCGTAAGATACTTTATTGTTGTGTGTTGCACTATATCCTTCAAAGCTCATGTTATAGAAAGGCAATGGGAATGTAGCTCCCGCACCTGTTAATTCAACGGAATCTGTTGATGACTTCTGTCCACCACATGCAGTAACAGCCAAGGCCATTATACCTGCTACCAAAGACAAATAATGTTTTTTCATTGTTTATTAATTTAATAAATTGATTTTTCTTATATTGGATTTTCTCTTTTTTCTTTAGATTCACATTAAAGTGAGAAGGAAGCATTCAGATAAGCATAATAAGAATCGGGGGTACTTCCCGACTTGGGCGACCATATACGGAAGTTCGGAGCCAGCTTAATGTATTTTCCAATCCGGAATTCTGCGCCGACCATTCCTGCCATACCATCCCCCTCTTCATTCCATTTATCCTTTGATGTCAGGTAATCCCAACGCCCAAAAAGTCCTATTTTCTTAGTCAGGTTAATGGTTGTATATGCAGAGATACCGCTCTGATCGCATCCGTCGGTATACCCTGTATTCGTCTGATAATTATATTCAGCAGCCAGTGAAAAAGATTTATTTTTGAATCCTATGAAAGAAGCCAGATTCGTAATGCCTTTATCTGTTTTTTCGGCAGCTTCGTTAAAAGAACCATACAAGCGGATAAACAGATTTTTTACGGGCGTCAATGTCAGACCGGCACCATACTGTAGTCCATCTTTTACCTGCACCTGCTTATATCCTTCACCGTTTGCCAGAATAACATCTGCCGAAATATAACGGTTAAAATCATAGGCAACAGAAACAGCAAGATCGGCACTACTTCCAAACTTGTATTCATCTTGGAAAGATTTCATTACATAACGTTTCTCCCAGAAACTTTCCTGAAACTTGAACTGGGTAGTCGAAATAAGACCGGCATTCAATGTCCATTTTCCACGTTCCCATGACAGCATCGCATTCTTTACGAAACCTATACGATGATGATCGTCTACATCTTTGGACTGTCCGAAATCGGCAACGACTTTTACTTGCAATTCTTTCGACAAGTCGTACTGGTACCCCAGATAAGCGCGGTCAAGATTGAAACCACGATCATCGTTTACATGACCGAATCCGGAATGAACATCGGAAAAGATTGTAATGATAGCCTTACCCTTGGGAGCTTCTTCTTTACCTTTGTCCTCTGCATGCATCGGTACAACTGCATATCCCAGCAAGCCTGCAACAATGGCACACCGTTTCTTTAAATTCTTTTTATTCACTATACATCTGCTTTTTATTTCGAGAGCAAAGGTATAAGTAACAAGTAACTTGGTTATGTCATAAATATTACAAAACTGTTACATCCTCATCGGGAAAACGAAGTGTTTCTACTTTTTCCAAACGAGCATGCAGGCGGGGCATCAGCGATTTACGTATACGCAGGCGCATAATGCAATCCATGTCGTACGACTGTTCTAATATCTCGGGCGCCTCTTCTTTTACGATACGCATCACATCATTCATAAATGGATATTCAAAGATAATCTTTACATCCTGATCTACTGTCTTTTCTATTATCGTAGCCTCGGCAATAGCTTGCGCCGCTGCGGTACGGTATGCCACAATCAGACCGCTCGTACCCAGCTTAATACCTCCAAAATAACGTACTACGATAATCAAAATATCGGTCAGCTCATTCGAATTGATTTGTCCGAGAATCGGTTTACCTGCAGTACCAGACGGCTCGCCATTGTCGTTGGCACGGAACTCTTTCCGTTCTGCTCCCAACATATAAGCATAGCACACGTGACGTGCATCGTAATATTTCTTCTGATACTCTTCCAGATGTGCTTTCACCTCGGTCAGCGTGCGCACAGGAATGGCTATCGCAATAAACTTACTTCTTTTTTCGGTATAAACAGCTTCTGACTGTCCTTCTATGGTTTTATATGTATCTTCCAACACGATTCGGATTTATCTAATTTTGAAATATACTATTTATTACTTCGCAGTATGTGTACCCGGATTGTATTCATCAGCGATTTTCCGATTATAATCAGCGTAACAGCTGTCAGTACCAGAATAATCCCCAAGATAATACGTGGAGTCAGACGTTCTCCAAATACCAGTACCCCAAAAAACAATGCTGTAATCGGTTCCAACGCTCCCAATATAGCTGCTGGCGTAGATCCGATATAATGGATAGATTTAGTCATGGCAATCAGTGAAATCACTGTTGGAAACAAAGCCAAAGCTATAGGATTTACCCATAATGCAGGAGTCGTAATAATATCAAGTTGCGTACAAAACTTAAGACGCACAACAAACACACTCAAGCCAAATAATAATGCATAGAAAGTCAACTTGGATGTCGGCATGTCTTTCAATGAAGAACGATTTACTCCAATAATATAAACAGCATAAGTCAGCGATGAAGCAAAGACCAGCAAAACACCTACCAGATTTAATGTTTTACCACCTTCTCCTTTGTACAACAAGGAAATTCCGAGAAAAGCCAAGGCTATGGAAAGAGCGGTTATAACAGAAACCTTTTCCTTAAAGCACACAGCCATAATAATGGCTACCAGCACAGGATAGACAAAAAGTATGGTAGAAGCTATTCCTGCGTCCATATAATTATAGCTCAAAAATAATGTAAGCGACGAAAAGGCAAAGAGCATTCCCATTACAAACAGTGGCAATATTTCGGAACGATGTAAGACAAACGACTGCTTCTGCATTTTCATCAACAAAGCAAGCATTACTACCCCCAGACCGTAACGATAAAACAAGACTGAATCAGCACTAATACCATCGGAATACAGCGGTAAAGTAAACAGAGGATTAAGACCGTAACTGGCAGCAGCTACAGCACCGTAAACAAAACCTTTGAATGTATTACTAACCATGTAAATGTCTATTTTTCAAAACCGGCAGCAAAGGTACACAATCTTAAGCAAAAACATCCGGCCAAACTAGAAAAAGGTCAGGATATTTTCGCTAAAATGTCCTGACCTTTCACAATATCAGACTCAACCTTTGCCAGAAAGGACTTCCCTTTCCGGCATACAAACCATATTTATGCTACAGCACCCACCAGTGCTCTTTTACGGTTTGAAGAGAAATCTTACAAAAGGAAGGGAATCTGATATATTTTGTCAAACTATCATTTCAATTTATGTATAACTAATCCAGATCGAAGTTTAGGTTCGAACCAGGTAGTTTTAGGAGGCATAATATTGCCTGTATCGGCAATATCCATCAGTTGCTTCATGGAAACCGGATAAAGAGCCAATGCCATTTTCATTTCACCACTATCTACCCGCTTCTTCAATTCACCAAGTCCCCGGATACCTCCGACAAAATCAATACGTTTGTCTGAACGCAAATCCTTTATACCTAAAATTTCATCCAAAATCAAATTCGATGAAATGGTAACATCCAAAACTCCAATCGGGTCATTATCATCGTATGTATCAGGCTTTGCCGTCAAGCTGTACCACTTGCCGTCAAGATACAAGGAGAAATTATGAAGTGCAGCAGGCTTATATACTTCCGAACCTTTATCCACTACATCGAAATGTTTCCTCAAGGCTTCCAAGAATTGTGCGGAAGTTAATCCGTTCAAATCTTTCACCACGCGATTATAATCGATAATGGTAAGCTGGCTTGCCGGGAAACAAACAGCCATGAAATAATTATATTCTTCATCACCCCGATGGTTAGGATTCTCCTTCGCTTTCTCCGCTCCAACCAAAGCAGCTGCAGCACTACGATGATGACCATCGGCTATGTATAAAGAAGGCATCGCGGCAAAAGCTTTCGTAATAGCAGCTATATCCTCATCCTGATCGATCACCCAAAAGGTATGTCCAAAGCCATCATCGGGAGCAACAAAATCGTAGACCGGTTTCTTAGCTGTATATTTAGCAACAATTGCATCCAGCACCGCATTATCCGGATAAGCAAAAAAGACCGGCTCAATATTAGCATCGTTCACGCGTACATGCTTCATACGATCTTCCTCCTTGTCCCGGCGTGTCAGTTCATGTTTTTTAATTACGCCATTCAGATAATCGGGAACATAGGCTCCAACTACCAGGCCATATTGTGTTTTACCATTCATGGTCTGTGCATAGATATAGTAACAGTCTTTCTTATCCTGCACCAGCCATCCCTTGTCCTGAAACATCTGAAAGTTCTGCACAGCTTTATCGTACACACACGGATCATGCTCGTCAGTTCCTTCCGGAAAATCAATTTCAGGCTTGATAATATGATAAAGTGATTTTTCATTCCCGGCAGCCTCAGCACGAGCCTCAGCCGAGTTCAACACATCGTAAGGACGGGAAGCAACCTGCTCTACCATTTCCTGAGGTGGACGAATCCCCCTAAACGGTTTAACTACTGCCATAATGTTTGAAGTTTCTTAAAAATAATACAAAGTTCTGAGGCATATAGAAAACATACAAGCATTTGACACACCGTCATTTTCATCTATGCATCATTGATTTTTCTCACTTCTTATTTACGCGATACTTCTCGCATCCATCTTTCAGGAATCCGACAATCTGACGTGCAGCAGCAATACCAGCATTAATATTAGCTTCAGCAGTCTGAGCACCCATCTTCTTAGGAGTTGAGAAATAGCGTCCTGGGAATCTGGCAGAAAATTCTTCGTGACGAACCGGCATAATATCAGTCACATATTTCAAATCCGGACGATCATTCATCAAGCGAATCAAATCATCTTCATTAATAACTTCTTTACGGGCAGTATTGACCAGCAAACCATTTTTCGGCATACGGTTTACCAGATCATAATTGATTGAATTTTTCGTTTCAGCAGTAGCCGGAATATGTAAAGAAACTACATTACATTGCGTATACAATTCTTCGGCAGAATCTACAGGTTTAATGCCATCGGCTAACATTGCTTCTTTCGGGCAATATGCATCATAAGCATAGATTTCCATGCCGATACCTTTTGCTATACGAGCAACATTACGGCCTACATTGCCATAAGCATGTATACCCAACTTTTTACCTTTCAATTCTGTACCAGCCTTTCCATCATAGAAATTACGTACAGCCATAATCATCAAGCCAAAAGCCAGTTCAGCCACAGCATTGGAATTTTGTCCCGGCGTATTCATAACACAAACGCCATGAGCTGTAGCAGCCTCCAGATCAACATTATCGTAACCAGCACCTGCACGAACGACAATCTTCAGTTCAGGAGCAGCATCTAATACTTCCTTATCAATAATATCACTACGAATAATAATGGCATTGACATCTTTTACAGCCTCAAGGAGCTGAGCCTTTTCAGTATATTTTTCAAGCAAAGCCAATTCATAACCAGCTGCTTCAACTTCCTTACGGATACCGTCGACAGCTATTTTTGCAAACGGTTTTTCTGTTGCTACTAAAACTTTCATAACTATCAGATTTAATATAATAAAAATGGCACACAGTCCCGCACACCGTCTATCCGTGCAGGTCTGTGTGCCTTCTATAACAAACTTGTTAATTAATGCATTTTTTCAAATTCCTGCATGCAGTCAATCAATGCCTGAACACTCTCTATTGGCAAAGCATTGTAGCAAGAAGCACGGAATCCACCAACAGAACGATGACCTTTAATACCCACCATTCCCTTTTCTGTCGCAAACTTCAAGAAATCAGCTTCCAGATCCTTATACTCATCAGCCATAACGAAGCAGATGTTCATATACGAACGGTCTTCTTTGACTGTAACAGTACCACGGAACAATTTATTGCGATCAATTTCGGCATACAGCATATCGGCACGCTGTTTAGCCCGACGCTGCATTTCTTCCACTCCCCCCTGAGCTTTCAGCCAACGCAAAGTCTGCAAAGCTGCATAAATAGGAACGACAGGAGGAGTATTAAACATTGAACCTTTATCTACATGAGTCTGATAATTCAGCATGGTAGGAATATAGCGAGAAACCTTGCCCAAAGCATCATTCTTTACGATAACAAACGTAACACCTGCCGGAGCCAGATTTTTCTGTGCGCCACCATAAATACATATATATTTTGAAACATCCACCGGACGGGAGAATATATCGGATGACATATCAGCTACCATCGGAACATCTACATCCGGATCGGCATGGAGTTCAGTACCATAAATCGTATTATTGGTCGTGATATGGAAATAATCCACGTCAGCCGGTACAGTATAATTCTTCGGGATATAGGTATATCCATCTTTTTCGGAAGAAGCAACTTCGACAGTTTCTCCGAATGCCTTTGCCTCTTTCAATGCTTTTTTCGCCCATGTACCAGTATTGAGATATGCAGCCTTCTTTTCAAGAAAATTATAGGGAACCATACAGAACTCCATGCTTGCTCCTCCACCCAGGAAAAGTACTGAATATCCTTCAGGAATATTCAAAAGTTCTTTAAACAAGGCAACAGCCTCGTCTACCACCGGCTGAAAGTCTTTAGCGCGGTGACTGATTTCCATCAACGAAAGTCCCGAACCATTATAGTCAAGAATAGCCTGAGCTGTTTTTTCGATCACTTCGCGAGGCAATATCGAAGGTCCCGCATTAAAATTATGTTTTTTCATTTGGAAGTTTGTTTTGGTTAAACATTGATTCGTTCTTACATTTGCGAATATAGCTATTATTTTTAGACTTCCAAAGGATTTCGTAATATTTTTATACCTATAAAAGCCTTTTCATAACAAATTACACAAAACAAACCGTTTTAATTTACATATTGACACATGAGATAGGCTCTATGACTTTCCGTCTGAACTATAGCCATAGCATTTTGAGAGATTTTTTATATAATCGCAGGTAACACTATCACAAAGTTATCATTTAGCCAGTTCTATCAAAGCTTTTACCCCCTTAATCTTTTCATTTTGCACAAGTTTTAACACTTGTTTGTATTTAGAGCGTAAAACCGCAGCAAAAGCATAATGATCTTTTACATTTACACGACCTATGTCCTCCTTTCCTAAATTTCCTTTCTTAGACAGGAAGCCGACAATATCGATTTTATTTATTTTATCTTTTTTCCCTTTACCTATATATAAGGTAACAAAATCGGGCTGCACCGGTTTAGGAGTAATAGCCGGTAATATATATTCCTCAGGATCTTCCTTTATATAAGAAGGCAATTGCTCTTCAGCGTAAAGTATGACATAAGCACTACCATTGGCCTCCCATCGGGCAGTACGTCCATTGCGGTGTACAAATCCATCTTCTGCAACAGGAAGATGATAGTGAATAACATTTTTTATATCCGGGATATCCAGTCCACGGGCAGCCAGATCGGTTGAGATGAAAATATGGCAACTGCCATTTCGGAACTTGTATAGCGCACGCTCTCTATCATCTTGTTCCATTCCTCCATGGAAAGTTTCACAATACACTTTCATGGAATGTAAATAATTTCCTACCCGTTCAACACTCTCACGATGATTGCAAAAGACCAATGTGGATTGATTACCTAAACAGCATAATAATCTATAAAGAGTTTCCAGCTTATCTTTTACCGGAGAGATCACTTTATACAAACGTAAGCGTTCAGAAACGCCTCCATCCGGATTGAGAAAGTTCAGCTTTATTGTACGGTTCAACCCCGTAAAACGAGGTATTTCCTCAGTATCGGTAGCAGAAAGCAGAAAACGTCGACGCAAATTAGGTAATTTACCTATTACTGCTGCCATCTCTTCCTGAAAACCAAACTCAAGACATTTATCGAATTCGTCAATCACCAGCAGATTAACGACAGTAGCATCAAAGTTCAGCTTTTCAAGATGATCATTCATACGACCCGGAGTTCCTACTATTACCGATGGACGAATTCCTTTCATTGTACGATGTTCATCCATAGCCGGTCGCCCTCCATAACAACTCATAATAGTAAATCCCGTATTCATCGACTTGAACACCTGCTCTATCTGTAATGCCAACTCTCGAGAAGGAACCAATATTACAGCCTGCACTCCTTCTACCTCAGACTTTAATGATGAAACAAGAGGCAACAAATAGGCCAATGTCTTACCTGACCCTGTTGGGGATAAAAGAATCAAATCACATCCTTCACGGTAAGTATCAATGGCCACTTGCTGCATGGCATTCAATTGTTCTATTTTTAAATTTGCAAGTATAGTCTGTATATTCATAAAAGCAGGATTTTAATTAAGTTATACGCAAATATAAATAGAACTCATGATATTCTCAGCATTTCAGTCAAAGAAATAAAGCAGGGGCAGACTGCAAGATGAAGTAAAAACGTTTATCCTTAATACAGAAAAATAGCCGTCTGCCCCGAATGGTATTCCTTATTTTAAATATTCAAAAAAGAATCGTTCTATCTTGTCGTAAGGAATAACCCCTGCCTGATTATCGTACAAATCGACATGACTTGCTCCAGGAATAATCATCAACTCCTTGTTGTCACCTTTCAATTTTTTGAAAGCATCTTCACTAAAATATCTGGAATGCGCTTTTTCTCCGTGAATCATCAATACCGCACTACGAATCTCACTACTATAAGTCAGCAAAGGGGTATTGATAAACGAAAGTGCCGAAGTAATATTCCAGCCGCCATTCGAATTGAGAGAACGTTTATGATAACCTCGTTTCGTTTTATAATAATCATAATAATCTTTCACAAACTGAGGAGCATCACTCGGCAGAGGGTCAACCACACCACCGGCACGTGCATACGAACCATTTCGTGCATCAATAGTACGCTGCGCATTTAACTTCTTACGAAGTTCATATCGAGCATTTTCATCCATCGAATCAAAATATCCGTTGGCATTAACCCTGCTCATGTCATACATGGTTACAGTCACAGTAGCCTTAATGCGAGTATCTATGGCAGCAGCATTAAGAGCCATTCCTCCCCAGCCACAAATTCCAATAATTCCAATCCGTTCAGGATCCACATCATCGCGAATAGAGAGAAAATCAACTGCCGCTGAAAAATCTTCTGTATTAATATCAGGAGAAGCAACATAACGAGGTTCCCCACTACTTTCCCCTGTATAAGAAGGATCAAAGGCTATAGCCAAGAATCCTCGCTCAGCCATAGTCTGAGCATATAGTCCTGATGACTGTTCCTTCACCGCCCCAAAAGGACCACTAACTGCTATCGCCGGGAGTTTACCCTCAGTCTGTTTAGGCTTATACAAATCGGCAGCCAATGTAATGCCAAAACGATTTTTAAAACGAACACTTTCCACCGTTACCTTATCACTTAACGGAAAAGTTTTCTCATTCTCGTGTGCATAAAGTGTATTCATAATCATAGATATAAAACAAACTATATATATTATTTTTTCTTTCATCGCTACATAATTGATTCATTATACATTCATCCCCATCTTATAAGCTTCATCCAAGACAGGTTTGCCTTTTATTTCTCCTACATGCCACACCCCACCGCAAAACAAAGTGTCTTTTACAACCGGGTTCTCCAGACAATCTAAGAAACCCATAAAATTATCGACAACCCTATCCATAATCGTATTATCATCTTCGGCCGCCGTCGCAATGAAATAAAATTCTTTATTTTTCATTTCAATATAAGAACCACAACAACGGTCTATCAATGTTTTCATCTGTGCACTCATTGCATAATAGTAAACAGGAGTAGCCATAACAATCACATCAGCTTCCAGTATCTTATCGATTATTCCAGCTGCATCATCACTCTGCGGACAAGGTTTTTTGTATAGACTACAAACACTACAGCCTAAACAAGGATGGATTGTTTTATCGCGCAAAAAAATCTTTTCTGCAGTATTTCCACTTTTCACTACGCCACGCATAAATTCATCACAAAGAGTATCAGAATTTCCACCACGACGCGGACTAGATGATAAAATCAAAATCTTTTTAGCCATATTATCATTATTAGTTTCTATTTTTCAACAAGGCAAATTTCAGAAGAAAAGAGTAACTGCCCTGTAGATAAATTACAGATGTTATAACCTGAATTACGGAATCATTTTATTCCATTTTAAAGTAGATTTAAATCTGTAACATCGGTTATACAATCTGTAATTGGGGTTATACAGATGTATAAACTTTATCCTATCTTTGTCTTGAAATAACTATCACCTTATGGATAAGATTCTCAATTTAAATAGTGTAGATTTATACAACCAACTATATGGGCTCGAAACATTAAATCCATTAGTCAGCGTCATCGACCTGAACAAAGCTACCCGTAAAATGACCTGCACCCACTGGAATTACGGCGTTTATGCTTTGTATCTGAAAATGGAAAAAGCATGCGACATTAAATACGGACGCCAAACTTATGACTATCAAGAAGGAACTGTTGTTTGCTTCGCTCCTGGTCAGACTACAGAAACGACATTGAACACAGAGCGTATACAACTAAATGTACTTGGAATTCTTTTCCATCCAGATTTGCTACGGGGAACAGCACTCGGCAAAAACATAAAAAAATATACATTCTTCTCTTATGAAGTAAACGAAGCACTGCATCTATCGGCTGAAGAAAGATATATCATAGAAGATTTATTGAAAATAATCCGAATGGAACTGGAATATGGCATTGATAAACACAGTAAAGTACTATTAGTGAATCACATTGAGCTACTACTAAACTACTGTATGAGATTCTACGAACGACAATTCACGACCAGAAGTAGAATCAACAGTGATGCACTGACACGCTTTGAGAAACTCCTCAATGAATATTTTGAGGGTACGCTTGCAGAACAGAACGGACTACCAACTGTTAAATATTTTGCGGACAAGTTATGCCTTTCACCCAATTATTTTGGTGACATGCTGAAAAAAGAAACAGGGAAAAACCCACAAGAATACATTCAAGAGAAACTTATAGAACTGGCTAAAGAGCGCATCTCCGATTCGGAAGAAACCGTCAGTCAGATTGCCTACTCATTAGGATTCCAATACCCTCAGCACTTGTGTCGTCTGTTCAAGAAACGAGTAGGATGTACTCCAAACGAGTATCGTACGCAAAATAACAGACATACATAAAAATACCTAATGAAAGCAACAATGTTAGATTTCAAAACAGTATATGAATGTAACCATTGCTTGGGATGCAAGACATTACACCCTCAGGTAAGTATTATCAATCTCGCCAATCCCAATCTGAAACAAGATACTGTGAAGTTCGAATTTTATGCAGTCCTTCTAATAGAAGAATGCCCGGACGACTATTGTTGCGGACGAAAACATTATGACTATTCCAACGCTACAATGGTTTTTCTTGCTCCCGGAGAAATATTCCGCATGAGTAAAAGCCACCCCCTTCCCGATAAAGGTTATCTGCTTGCATTTCATCCCGACTTATTGTTCCGAACCTCGTTAAAGAACCATATCAAGAACTATACTTTTTTTGCTTACCATAAAGAAGAGGCCTTACACCTCTCACAACGAGAAACGACTAAAATAATATGCTGCCTCGAAAATATAGAAGACGAATTACGGCACCCTATCGACACCTATAGCAGTACAATCTTGTCACATCACATTGAGTTATTACTTGATTATTGTACCCGGTATTATGAACGACAATTCATCACTCGGGAAAACAAGAACAAAATCATACTCGAAAAGATGGAAAGATTCCTTAATCAATATATTGATTCCGGGAAATTACGTGAGGGTACACTGCCTACGTCTGAACTATGCGCAGAGAACTTAGGTTTGTCTACTGCCTATTTCAACGACTTGATTAAATTTGAAACCGGCAATACATTTCAAGAATACTTCCAATTTAAGCGTCTGGAAACAGCCCGAAAAATGTTATTGAAAGGAAAGGATACCCCGTATTCTATTGCTTGCCAATTAGGCTATTCCAATATAGGATATTTTAATCTGATATTTAAGAAAATAATGGGCACATCACCAATCGAATACAAATAGTCCCAGAACTAAAGAGTAACAACAATAACAAACGGGTATGGATTTCAATACTAAAAGCTGTTAAATCCATACCCGTCATATATCAATTAAACGACTGTAATTACTCTACATAAAGTACTAATCCCTTCAGATACTCACCTTCCGGATGATAAATATTTACGGGATGATCTCCCGGCTGCGTTAACTGATGAAGTATACGTACACTTCGTCCACTCTGAGCTGCTGCCGTAAATACAGCATTACGGAAATTTTCCTTATTTACGACCTGTGAACAAGAGAATGTAAACAATATACCTCCGGGACGGATTTTCTCAAAAGCTTTTGCATTCAACTTCGTATATCCTCTTAACGCATTACGTAAGGCATCACGATGCTTGGCAAAAGCAGGAGGATCAAGAATAATCAAATCATACTGGTCACCCATACGATCGAGAAACTTAAATGCATCCTCAGCATAAGCTTTATGACGAGGATCTCCTGGAAAATTCAGCTCAACATTTTCATTGGTTAGATCGATAGCTTTAGCCGAACTATCAACAGAATGTACCAGATTGGCTCCCCCTCGCATGGCATAGAAAGAGAATCCACCTGTATAGCAAAACATATTCAGAACATTTCGTCCCTTTGCATATCGTTCCAACAGATGACGGTTCTCCCGTTGGTCCACAAAGAAACCGGTTTTCTGTCCTTTCAGCCAGTCCACATGGAATTTCAAACCATTCTCCATAGCCACATTTTCCGGACTACCTCCCTTAATAAATCCATTTTCCGTAGAAAGCAAATCAGCTTTAAACGGTAATGTAGTTTCCGATTTATAATAAATATTCTGGATAACATCGCCCATAACCTCCGACAAGGCATCTGCTATTTCCATGCGATATACATGCATACCGGCCGAATGAGCCTGCATCACAGCCGTATGGTCATATACATCAATTATCAGTCCCGGCAAATTATCACCTTCACCATGTACCAAACGATATGTATTGTTCTGTGGATTACCTATCAACCCCAAAGCCACGCGCAAATCCTTTGCCACACTAAGCTTACGCACCCAGAAAGCATGATCAATCGTTTCCTGTACAAACGATAATACACGCACAGCAATACTTCCAATCTGGAAATGACCACATGCGATAAACTCTTTTTTCGATGTATACACATCTACTATTTCTCCTTCTTCGGGCTCACCTTCTACACGAGCAATAGCACCCGAAAACACCCACGGATGAAAGCGTTTCAACGATTCTTCCTTACCGGGTTTCAGATATACTTTTTTATACGACACGTTTATTATCTTAATTAGTTATTTTCTATTTCCACTATTTTCACGATTTCATAACATCCTGTACTACGCAAATCGTCCAAATAATTATAAATCTCCACACAGGCCCACGCATCGGTTGCTGCATAAGCTTGCTGGGCTTCAGTCAGAACCTCTGCCTCCCAGTTCGACAAACGTTGAGTCTTTGAGATTTTCTTTCCAAACAACAGCGCATATATCTTCTGCAAGCTCTTTTCTTCTATACCAAAGCGAGGAACATAATCTTGTAGTTCAATCCAATTTCCTGTTCGAGGATCTTTGGTATTCCGCTTACGAAGCATTGCAAAATCATCCTTCAGTGAAAGACCTACTTTCAAAACATCATTCTGTAAAAACTCTTCCAGAAAATCAGGTAAGCCCAAACGATTCAACCGAAACAAAAAACACGTATCATGAGTCGCAATCTGTAATAAAGCGACTTTATGCGTTGTTCCTTTACGAAACGAAGGACGTGTTTCTGTATCCACCCCCACAATAGAATGAGTATTCAGATAATCGACAGCTTTACGGGCATCAGCTTCCGTATTAATAACGAAGATACGTCCCTCGAAACTCACTTTGGGTAACGTAGCTACATCCTGTTTTGATATTTTATTATGTAATACAACCATGTATTTATTTTTCCTCATGTAAATCACTCCCAACGATCTCCCGAGCCATCATCTTCACCAGCCTCCAGTCCCTCGTATAAATCGTCCTCACTATATCCAGCATCAGCATCAAACGGAGAAGCCATATTTTCATCTTCGTCGTCCATTTCATCTTCATCATCGGGATGTTTGCTGTATTTCACATCATGCAATGCACGCATGGCATTCACCAAACGTTGTCCCCAAAATTCAGCAAAATGTTCACGGCAGATTACCAACGCATCATTCATGGTCTGATCAAATCCTAACTGATATACACAAATGAAATCCTTTAAGGGCTGATAAATATCTGCCAAATTTTCGGAAATATTCTGCTTGATAGGAGTGTCACTATAAGCCATGTCATCCAGGAACACGTCCAGATAATCATCTTTTGCTCCCATCAGTGCCGCTACTCCGGCACGAATACGTTCGTAATCTCCCTCCGTCACAAAAGTTTCAGGGTCAAACTCATCAATACGCTCGCCCTCCGGCAATAAAGAAGCCTTTAAATACAACAAAGGCAGCAATTTAAGCACCTTATCGACAAAGGTACGCCGTTTTGTTTCAGTAACGCGCTCCAGAAAACCACAAAATTCTGCCGCAACAGTCACAAATTCTACGGTATTTTTATCAAATATAATCGGGGTATTACTCTTTTCCATAATTAAACGAATTTCGCGACAAAGGTACGAAAAAAAATAAATCTCCACAATTTATTATAAGCAGAGGCAACTGACGGGTTCAAAAAATATTCGTACATTTGCGTTCAAATTTGAACATTGAATAAGAATCATGAAGAAAAAAACAGATAACAAGCCCAGTGAAGGGAAGTTTGGCATACCCAACAAAGTAGTGACAGCCATCAAAGGCGAAACCATCCATTTCATTATTGGCCTGCTATGCGTCATCTTTGGCGTGTACATGCTGTTAGCATTCAGTTCCTTCTTCTTTACAGGAGGAAACGATCAAAGTATTCTGTCGCATCCAGATCCAGGGGAATTACTGGAGACAGGCAACCGCATACAAAACTATGCAGGAGCACGGGGAGCCCAATTATCCCAGTTCCTTATCAATGATTGTTTTGGTATTCCTGCATATTTCATCATAATCTTTTTAATCGTTGCTGGAATGAAGCTGATGAAAGCATACGAATTTACTTTGTGGAAATGGTTCGTTTCTTGTACGGCACTGATGATCTGGTTCTCCATAACATTAGGCTTTGCATTCGGCGGCTCATTTGAAGACTCATTTCTTTACCCGGGAGGATTGCACGGTTACAATGCCAGCAGATGGATTTGCTCTCAGGTAGGAGCATCCGGTCTTGTTCTCCTCCTGTTAGTGACAGGTATATTCATCGGTATATTTTTCACTAAAGGTACAATCGATGTAGTACGTAAAGCCCTCCATCCATCTCTCCCCAAACGAAACAAAACGAGTCAAGAGGGAAACGACGACAATAAAGATAATAAAGTAGTGACAACCGAAGACGAAAAAGCGGATAAAGAAGAGGTGGAGGAACAAAAAGCAGAAACGGTTTCTGAAGAAAAAGGAACTCAAGAAGAAGAGGAAAAAGAAAAACCTATTCAAGCAGAGCCAGAACAATATAAAGATCCTCAGCCAGTAGAAATTGAACTTGACCCGATAGAAAAATCTCTTCCTCACCAAACGGAAAATGTAAAATCCACACCGATTAAAGAAACAATTCCTGTTTCTGAACCATTATCCGATATCGAAGAAGAAATTGAAGATAATGAACCAGCCTTTGAAATAAACACCGAACACAAAGAAGAAGATGAAGAATATCAGGGCAATATAAATCAGCCTTACAATCCTCGTCTGGATTTGGAACATTATAAATTTCCTACGCTGGACTTACTTAACTCATACGGAGACCATGAGCCTACTATTGATATGGAAGAGCAAAATGCCAACAAAAACCGTATTATCCAAGTATTGCGTAGCTTTGGCATTGAAATAAGTTCTATCAAGGCAAGTGTAGGTCCTACCATTACTCTTTATGAAATAACTCCAGCCGAAGGAGTGCGCATCTCTAAAATACGTAATCTGGAAGACGATATTGCTCTTAGCCTCTCGGCGTTGGGTATTCGTATTATAGCTCCCATCCCAGGTAAAGGAACAATCGGTATCGAAGTACCGAATGCAAATCCTCGTATCGTACCGATGAGTTCCATTCTGGCAAGCAAGAAGTTCCAGGAAACAACCTTCGACCTACCCGTTGCCTTAGGAAAGACTATTACCAACGAAGTCTTTATGGTAGATCTTACTAAAGCACCACATATGCTGGTAGCAGGTGCTACCGGACAGGGTAAATCTGTAGGATTGAATGCCATCGTAACTTCACTGCTTTACAAGAAGCACCCCAGTGAACTGAAATTTGTCATTATTGACCCGAAGAAAGTTGAGTTCGCTATCTATGCACCTATCGAGAAACATTTTCTGGCAAAGTTACCCGATGCATCCGATGCTATCATCACCGATGTAACAAAAGTAGTCCAGACCCTCAATTCACTGTGTGTGGAAATGGATACTCGTTATGATCTATTACGTAAGGCAGGCTGCCGTAATATAAAAGAATACAACGCCAAATTTATCAATAGACAGTTGAACCCGGAAAACGGACACCGTTTCATGCCATATATTGTCATCATTATCGATGAGTTCGGCGATTTGATTATGACAGCTGGAAAGGAAGTAGAATTACCTATTTGCCGTATAGCCCAGTTAGCACGTGCTGTAGGTATACATGCCATAATCGCAACCCAGCGTCCGACAACCAACATCATAACTGGTACTATTAAAGCCAACTTCCCGGCTCGTGTTGCTTTCCGTGTAGCATCAATGATGGACTCCCGTACTATTCTTGACCGACCGGGTGCACAGCAGTTAATAGGAAAAGGTGATATGCTTTATCTGCAAGGCAATGACCCAGTACGTGTACAATGTGCTTTTGTCGATACTCCAGAAGTAGAAAAAATAGCTGCATACATCAGCCGTCAACAAGGCTACCCCACAGCTTTCTTATTACCTGAATATGTAGATGAAAATGCAGAAAGCAGTGCTGCCGCAGATGTGGACATGAACAGACTGGACCCCTTGTTTGAAGAAGCTGCACGACTGGTCATTTATCATCAGCAGGGTTCAACCTCACTTATCCAGCGTAAATTCTCCATAGGTTACAATCGCGCCGGAAGAATCATGGACCAACTGGAACGTGCAGGTATTGTAGGACCTGCTAACGGAAGTAAAGCACGCGATGTCCTCTGCATGGATGAAAATGACCTGGATATGCGTATGAGTAATTTAAAGAACTAATAAAACAACAACTATGAAACGTATTTATTTCTGTATACTGGTATTTACGACATGTGTATCGGTTGTGTTTGGACAAAAGGACGCAAAAGCCCAAGCCATACTGGATAAAACAGCAGCAGCCTATCAAAAGGCTGGAGGCATAGCCCTTACTTTTGGAGGGACACAAAAAGGGACACTCCTACTAAAAGGATCTTGCTTCTATCTTGACTGCGCCGGAATAAAAAGTTGGTTCGATGGGAAAACCCAGTGGAGTTATGCCCAACAAAATGAGGAAGTAACTGTATCCAATCCCTCCGCAGAAGAATTACAAAGCGTCAACCCATATGCTTTGATAACATCGTATAAAGCCCTGTTTAACTATCGCTACACAGGAACCAAAACACGTAACGGGAAACAAGGACAAGAAATAGTTCTTACCCCACGACAAAAAGGAGAAATCAAATCAATTACACTTTCCATATCAACCAACTATGAACCGATATACATTGGTGTTCAACTATCCAACGGAAATATACAGGATTTCAATATAACCTCCTATCAAACACATCGTAACCTAAACATTACTAATTTCCGTTTCGATGCAAAAAAATATCCCAATGCAGAAATTATAGATATGCGATAAATCCACTAAAGAAACGATAAAGAAGCCCCGCCGAAAGTCCGACGGGGCTTCTTTCGTAAAAAATGTTTCTTTATAGCTTAGTTTGCTGTCAAAAACCTCTATCCAAACGAAAAAAGAAGTATCTTTGTTCAATTAATAAAAATGAATATATAATTTTTTTAATTTCTCAATTTTAATATGACAACAGAACATGTAAAATGTCTGATCATCGGATCAGGACCAGCCGGATACACAGCGGCCATTTACACCAGTCGTGCCAATCTTTCTCCTGTCCTCTACGAAGGAATCCAACCAGGTGGACAACTTACGATCACTACAGAAGTTGAAAACTTTCCCGGTTACCCGGAAGGCGTAACAGGTCCTGTACTGATGGACGATTTGCGCAAACAGGCAGAACGTTTTGGTACAGACATTCGCAACGGCATCGTAACGAAGGCAGACTTAAGCCAGGCTCCATACCATTTCATGATTGATGACGAAAAAGAAATTACAGCAGATACGGTTATTATCTCTACAGGAGCAACAGCCAAATATCTGGGATTGGAAGATGAAAAGAAATATGCAGGTATGGGTGTCAGTGCATGTGCTACATGCGACGGATTCTTTTACCGCAAAAAGGTCGTTGCCGTAGTAGGTGGAGGTGATACAGCTTGCGAAGAAGCTATCTATCTGGCAGGACTTGCTCGCCAAGTATATCTGGTAGTTCGTAAGCCGTTCTTACGCGCATCCAAAATTATGCAGGAACGTGTATTGAATCATCCGAACATTAAAGTATTATTTGAGCATAATGCTGTTGGACTTTATGGTACAGATGGCGTAGAAGGCATGCACGTTGTAAAGCGAATGGGTGAAGCAGACGAAGAACGTTACGACATAGCTATCGACGGTTTCTTCCTGGCTATCGGTCACCAGCCAAATTCTGCCATCTTCAAGCCATGGGTTAAAACAGACGAAACAGGCTATATCATTACAGAAGGAAACTCACCGCGAACAGGCGTTCCAGGTGTATTTGCAGCAGGTGATGTAGCCGATCCACATTATCGTCAGGCTATCACCGCAGCCGGTAGTGGTTGCAAGGCAGCAATTGAGGCAGAACGTTATCTGTCTGCCAAAGGTTTACTCTAAACTATAGAAGTTAACTAAAATACATATTTAATTATGAGAAGTTTCATAAAAAAAACATTTGCCGCTATCATCCTGATAGGAGGAACCGTTACAGTCTGTGCACAACAGATGCCTCCTCTCCCAACCGATCCGAATGTTCGTATTGGTAAATTAGATAACGGTTTAACTTATTACATTCGCCACAATGCGCTACCAGAAAAGCAAGCCGACTTCTACATTGCCCAAAAAGTAGGTTCTATCTTGGAAGAAGACAACCAGCGTGGTCTGGCTCACTTTTTGGAACACATGTGCTTTAATGGTACAACCAATTTTCCCGGGAATGCTTTACGCGAATACTTGGAATCTATTGGCGTGAAATTCGGTACCAACTTAAATGCCTATACTGCTATCGATGAAACAGTATATAATATCGACAACGTACCAGTTATCCGTGACGGTATCATCGATTCTTGTTTACTGATTTTACACGATTGGGCCGATGACCTGACTCTTGATCCGAAAGAAATAGATAAGGAACGTGGCGTTATACATGAAGAATGGCGTACACGTACTGGTGCTATGATGCGTATGTACGATACCATATTCCCTAAAATGTTTGCAGGAAGTAAATATGCCTACCGCCTTCCTATCGGCTCAATGGATATCATAGACAACTTCCCTTATCAAGACCTGCGCGATTATTACGAAAAGTGGTATCGTCCCGATTTGCAGGGAGTGATTGTTGTCGGCGATATTGATGTAGACCAGATTGAAGCCAAAATCAAGAAAATATTTGGCCCAATCAAAATGCCGAAAGATGTAGCAGAACGCAAATATTTCCCCGTTCCCGACAACAAGGAACCAATTATTGCTATTGCTAAGGATAAGGAGCAGCAAATTAATCAAGTATATGTATACCATAAGCACGACCCGTTCCCCGAAGAAATGAAGAATACTGTCGGCTATCTGGTATACAACTACATGACCGGCGCTATCTCAAGCATGCTGAACACCCGTCTTCAGGAACTTACCCAGACCGCCACTCCTCCATTCATCAATGCCGGAGTAGAAGACAATGATTTTGTTCTTGCCAAGACAAAGAAAGCATTTGTAGGTGTAGCTATCTGTAAAGACGACGGAATCGCAACAGGGCTGTCTGCTTTGATGCGTGAAATAGAGCGTGCACGTCAGTTCGGATTTACAGAAGGTGAATATAACCGAATGAAAGCCGACTACCTGCGTGCTATAGAAAATGCTTACAATGAACGCGACAAGATGAAGAGCAATCAGTTTGTAAGCCAGTATGTATCAAACTTCATCAACGGCGATCCTATTCCAAGCATTGAAGACGAATATGCACTCATGACACAGATTGTGCCGAATATTCCTCTCGACAATGTAAATCAATTGCTGAAATCGCTGGTTACCGACAGTAATACAGTCGTAACTTTATTCTGTCCCGACAAACCGGAAGTAAAACTTCCTACAGAAAATGACATAAAAAAGGTACTTGCCGACGTAAAGGCTGAAAAACTGGAACCATATGTCGACAAAGTTTCTAATGAACCTTTGATGAAAGAAACTCCTGCAGGAGGTAAGGTAATCAAGACTGAAAAAGGCCCGTTCGAATCGACTATCCTTACACTGAACAATGGTGTACGTGTTATTCTGAAATCAACTAACTTCAAAGCAGACGAAATCAGAATGTCTTCATTCAGCCGTGGTGGTACTTCACTGTTCGATGAAAAAGATGCCTTGCAGTTCAAACAAATCAATGACGTTGCTGGTCTGGGAGGTTTGGGCAACTTCAATGTAGTCGACTTACAGAAAGTATTATCAGGAAAAGTAGCCTCAGCTTCTGCTTCAGTCAATACACTGACAGAATCAGTATCAGGTAAATGCTCACCCAAAGATCTGGAAACAATGTTGCAGTTGACTTACCTCAGCTTTACAGCCCCACGTATGGATTCTACAGCATTCGAATCATACAAGAGTCGTCTGAAAGCACAGCTTGCTAATATGGAAGTCAACCCGAATGTTGCTTTGAGTGATACCTTGAGAAAAGAATTATATGGTGACAATCCTCGTGTATTACGTATCAAAGCTGATATGGTCGACAAAACCGACTACCAGAAGATTATGGATATGTATAAAGACCGCTTCAAAGATGCAAGCGACTTTACATTCATTTTCGTAGGTAACATCGATCAGGCTACTGCCACTCCGCTTATCGAAAAATACCTCGGTTCTCTTCCTTCTATCAATCGTAAAGAAGATTTCCGTGATGTAAATCTGGACATCCGCAAGGGTGAACACAAAAATGTATTCCATAGAGATTTACAGACTCAGAAAGCTACTGTATGTATTATCAGAAGCGGTGAATGCGAATACACGCTGAAAAACCAGTTAATGATGAGCATGCTTTCTCAGCTGCTGACCATGGAGTACACAGAAACTGTTCGTGAAGATGAAGGAGCATCTTACGGAGTAGGTGTATCAGGCGACATCAGCTTGTACCCGAAAGCAGAAGCCACTCTTCAAATCTCGTTCGATACTAATCCGGAAAAACGCGCAAAGATGAGCGGTTTGATCGACAAAGGCATCAATGACTTTATTGCTAACGGTCCGAAAGCAGAAAACCTGAAGAAAGTAAAAGAATATATGCTGAAGAATTATGAAGCTAACCAAAAAGAAAACGGTTACTGGATGAATATCCTGTACAGCTACTTCTGGGAAAATACAGATATGGCAACCAAATATGCCGACACTGTAAATCAAATTACATCGGCCGATCTTCAGCAATTTGCTAAAGATTTCTTCTCACAAGACAACCGCATCGAAGTAAGCATGACTTCAGGCGATACGAAGTAACACTCCAAACCTGATGAATTATGCTCTTCGTCGAAATACGTAAAAACCGGAAACTTGCCGCACGGCGAAGTCCGATGTTCGAAAAGAACCGTTTTGCAAAGGTTTTCATGTATTGCGGAATAGCATTCTGGGCAGCATATCTCCTATTTATAGGGGCTATGCTGCCCTCTGCTTTTCAAGAGAGCTTTCCTGGCATGGAACCTTACCACATCCTCAACCAAGGATTGATCATTATCCTGTTTCTCGACTTTCTGATACGCTTCATGCTTCCCACTCCTGTACAGGAAATTAAACCTTATCTCTTGCTGCCGGTTCCTAAGCAAAAAGTCATACTTGCTTTTCTGGCCGAGAACCTATTTCGTTCCATCAATCTCTTCTGGCTATTTTTGTTTATACCCTTTGCCCTGATAAGCATTACACGCTTTTACGGGCTGACCGGTGTAGTGGGATACCTTCTGGGTATCTGGCTCATGATTGTCATGAACAGCTATTGGAGCATGCTGATCTGCGTACTCAAGCGAGATAAGTTCATTCACCTGTTTTGGAGTATTCTTGTATACGGTATATTAGCGCTATTGGAATTTCTGCCGGAAACAAGACTTGTCAGCACTCTGACGATGAACTGGGGAGAAGGCTTTATTCTCTGGAATCCGCTGGCTTTCCTCGGAGTCATCGTACTCATCGGTCTGCTTATCTACATAAACTACCGGGTACAACAACACCTCATCTACAAAGAACTTGCGCGAACAGAAGACGTCAAAATCAAGCATATCAGTAGTTACAGCTTTCTCGACCGCTATGGCAATGTAGGAGAATACCTACGTCTGGAATTAAAAATGCTGCTCCGCAACAAAGCACCCCGCAGCCAGTTCTGGGGCTTCTTTTTCATCATGTGTATGTTCACAATCGCTCTTGCCGGCAATGTATACGGCGACAACAGCTACATGAACAATTTCATCTGCCTGTATTGCTACTGCATACTGGGACTGATGACACTGAGCCGTATTATGACATTCGAAGGCAACTACATCGACGGACTGATGGTCCGGAAGGAAAGCCTCTACAATATGCTGCGAGCCAAGTACTATCTGCAATGCATCTTTCTGATTGTTCCCTTCTTATTCATTCTCATACCAGTATACATGGACACCATTCCTCTGCTCATGTCGATAGCTTATCTGTGCTTTACAATGGGAGCCATATTCCCCATGATGATGCAAATGACCGTCTACAACGACAAGACTGCCCCACTCAATACCAGTGCCATAGGCAAACAGCGAGGTAGCAACATGTACCAAATGCTCATTATAACATGCGCCTTCGGCCTTCCGCTTCTAATCAACAAAGCACTCACCTTGTTTCTCGACGAAACAACTGCTTACATTACACTCATCGTACTGGGTTTGCTGGGATTCATTACCCATCGGTACTGGATACAAAACATCTATATCCGACTGATGAAACGGAAATACCAGAACATGGAAGGATTCAGAAACACACGTTAATGTAGAAAAAGAATATTATGGACATAACAATAAACCAACTCAAGAAGGCCTACGGCAGCAAAGTAGTCCTCGACATAGAACAATACACCATCCACAGCGGAGAAATCATCGGACTGGTAGGAAACAACGGAGCCGGAAAAACTACTCTGTTCCGACTGATGCTCGACTTGCTGAAAGCCGATGAAGGTTCCGTCCGTATCGGAGAAATCGAAGTCAGCAGCAGCGAACAATGGAAAGAAATTACAGGAGCCTATTTGGACGAAAGTTTTCTGATAGATTACCTGACACCCGAAGAATATTTCTATTTTGTAGGACGCATGTGCAACCTCAATCGTCAGACCGTTGACGAACGACTGGCAGCCTACGAACGATTCATGAATGGAGAAGTCTTAGGACAGAAAAAACTGATTCGCAATCTTTCGGCCGGCAACAAGCAGAAAGTCGGCATACTCGCAGCTTTGCTGAATAATCCGAAGCTGATTATATTAGATGAACCATTCAACTTTCTTGACCCAAGCTCCCAATCAGCTTTAAAGCAACTGCTGGTAACATACAACCAATCCACCGGAGCAACCATTCTCGTATCCAGCCATAACCTGAATCACACCATAGACATCAGCACCCGCATTGCTCTTTTGGAGCACGGCAAACTGATACGAGATATAGATAACACCGATGGCAGTGCCGGCAGCGAACTGGAAACCTATTTTGCTATATAATTTTCCATGGCTCAAACGAAAGCGTAACGAAACAGGAAAAACTGTCAGTTACGCTTTTATCATATACAAATATCACTTTTTTTTACTACATAATAAATACGCATAAAAACGCACAATGTAAATATTTAAAAACATATCATTTACTACATATTAAGAACATAGTATTATGACACGGACAATTACCCCACCATTAAAGGAAAGAGAGATCAAGTCACTTCACATAAAAACTATCTGATAATCTTTACACTCCTCTTATTAACAAATTTTGACAGCATAGTAACACTCTATGTCATTTTAGTACAAAAAGAGCCTCATACAATTTTCTTTTTTCATTACATTTGGATATATTTGTAAATAAATTATTAATTCACAATTATACTATGAAAAGCGTTAATGTTTATTTTATGTCATTACTTATAGGTAGTATGGCATTATCTTCATGTGGAAAGAATGAAGTTGTAGAAAACGAGAACGAAGTACCTGAAGGAATAGACAACATAGTCAGCTTCCAGGCACAACTAAATGCACCATCAAGAGCGACAGACACAAAATTCGACGCCAATGATCAAATCGGAGTATTTGCAGTTGCATCCAGTGGATCTAACGACAAAGGAATTATCGCTGATAGAGGGAACTACGCCGACAATGTAAAATATACCTATGATGGGACAAAATTCACGTCGGCAAATGGCATAGAAATAGAAGAAGACGGACAAGAATATTTCTACCACGCTATATACCCATATACCTCTACTGCATCCAGCAGCTTCAACTTTCGTGTTCAAGATGACCAACGTGGTGATAACTACACACTAAGTGATCTTTGTACTGCCCACACGGGAGCAACGTCATCTACACTTGTACAACTTAATTTCAGCCATAGGCTTTCAAAAGTAATTGTTAACCTTACAGGAAACAACTGGCCATCTGGTGATAGATTATTAACCATAAAAAATGCCAAAGTAAGTGCAACAGCCAATTTAAACAACCTGACTTTTACCAGCACTTCAGTTAGCGGAGACGTTATCTGTACAGACAACGGCACCAATAGCTTCAAAGCAATACTTCCTCCACAAACAATCTTGAAAGACGACCTATTTGCTACTTTACAAATTGGAAATACAGAATATTCCGTAAGCCTCAGCAATAACTTAGAATTAAGATCTGGTGTTCAAGCTGAAATTGCTCTATCATACAACGATGATAAAGCCATAGTCGAATTTGTAGGTGACATTAATCCTTGGGATGAAGTAGATAACAGATTCAACGATGTAGTTCCGGCAGACATAAGAGAGAAACTGGAAAAATATATTACGATTTATAATGGCGTGAATCCACCTAACGTAGAAGGAGTCTATTTAGTAGATCCGTTTGTTACCGTATATTGTGAAGATGAAGGTACAGGTGGCTATGAGCCGGGCGATCTCGTTGCTTCCAATTATATTAAGCTCAGCAATCAAAATTTCACCAACAATACCCTCGACTATGAGAACATGTCAGTTTCAGGAAATAGTCATTCTACAGGTGAAGGTGCTTTTATCAGTGGCAGTGGCAACAACTTTACTGCATTTTTTAATACAATAGGAGAAAGTTCTGACATTTATACAAAAACAGCTTTGGTTATCTCAGGAACCAAATCAGCAAGCGGCATCCAAAATTTACAATATGCCTTTATTATGGTAGAAAAGGGATATGACCCTAACGAGGTTTTAATGAAAGAAGGCGTTTTCAGAGTCTTTAAAGATCAAGACGGTTTATCTATAAACACTTCATGGCCTAGTAGATCTATATCTATTCCTTCAAAAGCTATATATGATATATTCAGTACAAAAAAATAAAATTCTATGAAACGGAACATTCCTCTTATGTTTGCTCTTTCTTGCTGTTCACTCATAGCATGTACCACTGACACAAACATGCCAGAAAGTCCAAAGGATTACGTTTCATTTTTCCCATCAGGGGCTCAAACAAGAGCCTCTGATACAAAATTTGAAAACAGTGACCAAATTGGAGTTTTTGCAATGAAAGATGACGGATATATAACAGCCGGACAAATTAATTATACTAATTATGCCAATAATATACCCTACCAATATATAGAAAATTCAAAGTTCACTCCTATGGGAAACGGAATAGAATTACCTTCAGATGGTAGCAAGTTATATTATTATGCGATATACCCCTACTCATCTAAAACCAGTTCCAATTTTACATTCGAAGTCTGGACAGATCAAACGGCATACAATCATTACACGACAAGTGATTTAATGATAGCATATACAACTTCATCTTCGGATGAAGAGAACATAAATTTATCTTTTTCCCATTGCCTGAGCAGAGTTATAATTTCCCCCAAAGGATTTAACGAAGTATATAGCTTTACCTTAAAAGACATGTATTATAAAGCTAATGTAAACCTGAACAATAAAACATTTACAAAAACAGGGAATAAAGCAACTATAAATATGTGTGCGAATGGAACCAATTCCTTTAAAGCCATTATGCCACCTCAAACCATTACAGATGGAATGATGTTCGGTTATATGGAATGTAGCGAAGGCAATTACAATATCACAGCATCCGGCAACATTGAACTACAAGCAGGCAAGCAAACGGAAATTTTTGTATATGCCAATGAAAGCAGAGGCCAAAAGCATTATATCGCAGTACAGAAACTTTAATAAACAAAATAACGAATCCATTCATAACTTAAATTACAGCATTACCAATCAATCTGCAAGTAGAGATACAATACGTATCGAAACTTGCAGATTTTTTATGTATATGCCCCAAGAAAGGAGCAAAGCAAGCCTCCAAAGTCATGAACTAAAAATTAAATCCCGTTAAAATAAGCATCCGCAACCTTTTAAATAAACAAAAAATCCCCACACAGTTCGGTCAAATACATTCTCATTTACTTCGATTATTGTATATTTGTCCAAATGTCAACAAACAAATATATGTATCAAACAAGCTACCCCATTCGCCTTATCTGCCTCATCGGAATACTGAGTACCATACTATTTACGTCATGCGGTACTCGTGCTCCCCGGTACGATTACCGGGAACTGGCTCAAGCAGCCATCCGCCTCGACATGGATATAGCTATGGAAGACAACCATCGCCTGTATATCGAATCCTCTCAGTGGATAGGTGTCCCTTATCGTGCCGGAGGCAACACAAAAAGAGGAGTAGACTGTTCCGGACTGACATACAACATCTATAAGAAAGTATACCACAAACATTTAAAGCGCAATTCCGACGAACAGCGAAAAACAAATTGCCGGAAAATAAGCAAAAACAAACTTCAGGAAGGCGACCTTGTCTTCTTCCATAATGGGAAAAACAAACGTACTGCTACCCATGTAGGCATTTATCTAAAAAATGACCGCTTCATCCATGCCAGTACCAGTCGCGGCGTCATTGTCAGCCGACTGGACGAACCTTATTACCGCAGAGTATGGATGCAAGGCGGAAGAGTAAAGGGTTTATAAAGCAATCATTATGCCATCTACAAAACACATAGCAACATATTTAGGCTTATTGGTCCTTGCAGCCGAGGCTACATCACTTTCTGCACAGACAACAAAGAAAGAAGAAGAAATCAAGCTGAATGAAGATGTCATTAAGATGATACAGTTTGACTTTACTCCCAAAGAAAACCAATACAAGCCATTCGACTCTCCGATGGACAAGAAATGGATGCAGTTTAAGGAGGACCTGTCCATGCCACGCAGCATGATCGACTCCACACGAGTAAAGAAAATAACAGGCTATATCCGTGCTGAGCCCTACACAATTTGGACAAAGTTCGGAGAAAATCCCGTATACGATGTCATGCCTACCATCGAGAAAAAATGGAAGATATATTGGAACATAAATCCTAACCAACAACATCGTAGAGAATATGGCAGAGATTTAAAGCCCGTTCCCGGTGAAACATACTTATATGTCAACTCTCCGGCAGGTCCCGGTGTCAGCATTTCTGTCGACTTCGACAAGTTGCTGTACGAAAGTCTGACAAAGCGTGGACGTGCTATCAAGCACAACCGTACCCACGCCGTTGCCTGGAAAAAATATGCCAACTATATTCCAACCAAGCAAGATCATGCCGGACTCGATAAATATATTGCAAGCAACCCATCATCAGCCGACAGTACACAAGTCCATAATACCGACGAAGAGATTCTTTCCTACGACGACGGTTATCTGTACCCGGACAACGATTCACTGAAGCTGGAAGCTCCCGAAATCACTCCAGCCTTTCAGTCGATGCCCTTGCTGCCTGTATACACGGCACAGCCCGACTCTATTTCACCGTCGCAGACCAACAAGCAACCAGAAAAGCAGGAGAAAAAAACAAAAGACAAACCACGTCAGCCCGAAGCACTTCCCGACTACCAGCGCTATATCCGGCAGCGGGCAGCCGAAGATTCCATTCGCCGACAGGAGTTCTTAAAGCGAGATAAGACAAATCACAACGTATACGACGTAGAAATGCAAACCCGCCGCTTACGTGAACAACAGAACTGACAATAACCACCACAAAAAAAGTGCGTCACGATATCACAATCATGACGCACCTTTTTTCTATAATGCGAAAAATAATAACTTTTCAATTACTTCTTAAACACAAAGTATACAGCCAGAATCAAGCAGCAGAAAGCAGCCAGATGATTCCATTTCAGCTCCATCTTAAAAGCAATCATTGAAAAGACAGTAAATACAGTAAGCGTTATTACCTCCTGAATCACCTTCAACTGCATGATGTCGAACGGTCCGCCACTATCCTTAAATCCCAACCGGTTGGCAGGAACCTGCAAACAATACTCAAAAAAAGCAATTGCCCAACTAAAAGCGATCACCCCGATCAGCGGTAACGCAGCAAACCAACTGAACTCTTCACGCATTTTCAGGTGCCCATACCATGCAAATGTCATAAAGATATTCGAGAACACCAATAACACAATCGAATATATACCTTGTGAAACCATATTTAAAAGCATTTTAAAATCGGCTGCAAAGATAATCTTTCCCAATGAAATATGACGAAATTCCAATCGGATAATTTATTTTCCGGACAACAAACAGTAATCCATATCTCACGTGTTAAAGGTTCCGGATATATTCAGAAGGCGATTCCCCAGTTATCTGCTTAAACACCCGGCTAAAGCTGTTAGGCGAATTGAACCCCACTTCATAAGCCGTCTGCTCAATATTCATAGCCTCATCCGTCAGTATTTCAATCCCCCTGACAATTCGCTGATAATTGAGATAATGCACAAAACGTATTCCCGAATTAGTAAATAAGCGAGTCAGATTTCTGACAGAAAAGCCAAAGTAAGATGCCACACGTTCAATAGTCAAGTCCTGATTTAAATTAGACTTTACATAATCCAGAACAGGCAGCAAGCGAACATCCTTAGGAATAATAAACGGCTGAGCCGGAAACGATGCCTTTTTACAAATGTGAGGTAACACACCAAAAAATCCCATTGCAAAAGCAAAAATTTCAGGCGTACGATTCCAATCAATAAGCTCATGCCTGCTGATAAACTGCAAATTGCGAGCCACCAGTTCATCCGTTTTATAAATGGCAAAACAATCTTCCCCTGCATGCTCCATGCAAAAATAACTGGTAAGCAACGATATCTGACTATTATTGCTCGACAGTCGATGCTCCACTCCACGCGGAATCCAAATCAGGTGACGTCCTGTTACAAAGTAGCTACTCTCTTCCACCTCCACATGTAGTGTCCCCGACAATATATATATTATCTGATGACGATTATGAGTATGAGGATGCAGACTGACCTCCTCACGCCCTGTCACCTTAGTCAAAATCTCGTCTGTCGGTACCTCCTCTATCAAGGAAATACGCTTTTCTGTTACCGAATCTTGTGGCGTAAATTGCATTGTTTATTTCTTAATCTGTAGATTAGGAACAAATTTAATTAAAGAAATTTGCGCAGTCAAATTAAATAATAAAAATTCATGGAAGAAAACCGCACAAAAAGCAAAGCAGAACTTCTGCGCCGATACCTCGTATTTGGTATCTCACTGCTTGTCATAGCATTTGGAATAAGCATCATCACCCGTTCCGATTTGGGAACTTCACCGATAACGAGTGTCCCCTACGTGGCAAGCCTCAACACCCCCCTTTCCTTAGGTAGTTACTTTTTCCTTTTTACTATTATCCTGATATGTCTGCAAATGCTGCTATTGGGGAAAAAAGGCATTATGGAACGAAAGATGGAACTGCTGATGCAGTTTCCGGTAGCTTTCGTCCTGTCTGTTTTCACCGACCTGACCATGTGGATAACCGCCAGCTACGTACCTCAACTTTATTATGTAAAAATCATCTCATTGGTCATTGGTTGCATGATACTTGCCTTCGGAATCTGTCTGGAAGTAATTGCCGACGTAACAATGATCAGTGCCGAGTACACCATACAGTTCGCCACATTACGTTTCAAAAAAGAATTCGGAAACATAAAAATCTGTTTCGATGTATCGCTGGTACTTATTGCCGCCCTCTGCTCATGGCTGTTGAGTGGTCGTATCGAAGGAGTTAGAGAAGGAACTATCATTGCAGCACTCATTACAGGACCATTTGTACGTCTGATAATGCCCCGCCTGATCTTTGTCCGTCACTGGCTGGCAGAACCGGAAGTCCACAAAACAACCGCTCCTACAGCAACAGAAGCCAGCCTTCCGCTTGTTATCACCATCTCCCGCGAATACGGAAGTGGAGGTCATCAGGCAGGAGAACTGATAGCCAAGCAATTGGGCATCTCCTTTTACGACAAAGAACTAATCACATTGGTGGCCAAGGAAAGCAATTTCAGCGAAGACTTCATTTCACAAAACGAGCAGAAACTCCCCAGCTCATTGCTTTACCAAATGATTATGCAAGATTATGAGGCCCCACTCAGCCGAAGCCTTTCATACGACGACGCTTTGTTTGTAGCCCAAAGTCGAGTTATCCGTCGCATAGCCTCCGAAAAGCCATGTGTAATCGTCGGTCGTTGCGCCAACTATATTCTGAAAAACCGTCCCAACACCATCAATTTATTTCTTTATGCCGACATGTCACATAAGATAAACCGAGCTACTGCCGAATACGGTATCCCCTCTGCACAAGCACCCGACACAATTGCCAATATCGACAAAGCACGGCAAGACCACTTCTTCCACTATACTGGTCAGCATTGGGGCGACGCACGAAATTACCACGCCACTTTCGATACAGGCATGGTTTCAATCGATCAGGTTGCTAAAATTACCAAAGAAATATGCGAATCCTACTCTAAAGCATAGATACCCTATGCTTAGAATTGCACCATAACTGTTTTCATTTCCAAGTCACGCTTAGCGGAGTATCCCGTATAAGCGTGACTTTTTTACTTATACATCACACAACTCATCATAGCATAAGTTTCCCTCACTTTTGCTCGCAATACCTACACCAAGTAACACAATTCAGCCCTCCTCCATCTTTTACAAGAGAAGCTATATTTATCTGTTCTACTACACTATTCGGATAATATAGCTTCACTTGAGATAATGCCAACTCATCCTCCTCTATATTAAAAGCAGGCAACACGATGAGATTTCCAACTGTCAGAAAATTGATATATGCCCAGCTACGAGAATCCTTCTTTTTCACATCATAAGACAACATTTCAACTTCAAACTTTTTAGATAACCTTTTCACGACCTCCTCACAATATTCCCTATCATAATCTCGATAATTAGTCATTAACACCGCCGTATCCGACAGTGGCTTGACAATCCCATCCGAATGCCCATAGATTTCATACCTATCCCACGGAATAAATACCACTTCGCATTCAAGATGGTTTTGTATCTTCCTTTTCAGCCATTTCTGCGATACCCCCGGATTCTCATAAAAGACCTTCTCAGTCATAATTGCTTTATCAGCTATTTTGACCACATTACCACCATCAATAACAAGGGAAGACTGCTTTATTTTAATATTCATACATCTACTTACTTCCTCTGAATCTGTGATATATTTACTGTTACAAACCTTCTTCAGTAAATAGTCTGGTCTGTATATATAACAAAGATACCTGTCCGCATCTAGTTGCAAAGGCATATAATCTCGGCACCACACATCCCTTGTTGCGGGTATTATACCATAAGCAATATGATGTTTCTTGAATATCTTTGTCAAGGCCACATACACTTCATGATAATCTTTTTCAAGCCATACTGACATATATACGGCATTTGCTTTATAATCGGGAATCATACCAATATTATTTCACTTTAAAATTCCACTTTCTAAGGCATTGTTTATACATCTTGTTAGTAGTTGCACATCCTTCTCCTTTAGAAGCAGGTATCTTTTCCACTTTATTCTTTTCTTTTTTTTCATATTCCGAAACATTGACTCTCACTTCCGAGCCCTCTTCTAATTCTATAGGATTTTCACCATCAACCCATTGTATACTGAAACCATCAAAAACAGAAAACTGCGAATAAAGTGCGTCATATAAATAAGTTGGCTTCGTCACAATATTTCCCCTACGATTTCTCTTTAACTCCAAATAATCCATACAATAGTTATCCTCTACCTTTTTACTATCGTCTATACGAAATTCCCTAATCAATGCTGACATTCGTATGGCATTTTGGGGATTATCTCCTTTTTCAAATGTCATATCAATACCCGATACATGATTATGCAGTATTCCTAATGGGAAAAGAGATTTATCCATCTTACCATCATCACTATTTCGATGATAGACAACATAATCCTTGATCTTATCATCCCCATCACCCTCTTCATGATAATATATTTCAACGCATGTAGGATGAACTTTCACACAAGAATTACTGTGGCTTTTCTGTATCAAGAAATAGCCACTTAAGATTTGCTGCGCTATATTCCTAAATACCTCCACTATTTTATTTTCTTTATCAACTCCTTTTAAATTACCAGTCTGTGCATGCAAATCAAACGTTTTAATTTCTTCTTTTAAATTCATATTTTATATAATTATTTTATTAATACATTAATTATCAGCGAATTGCGTACAGCAAAGGTATGATATCTTTCTAAAGCAGCAAACAAATCACACTACTTTTTTCATCATCCAACGATGCATCCATCAGCAAGTAACAGATAATAAAAGGCTGGCCTCACAAACGAAACCAGCCTTAATAGAATTCTTATTTTACATGAATATCAATCGGAATATTTACCCTCAAACAGATATTACGCCCCATAGCCGAAATACCCTGGCGACCTGTAACCTTGTTGACTTCGGCATATTTCAAACGCGAAAGATGAGATTGATATACCTTGTCAAAAAGATTCTGACAACAAAGACTCAGTTCAATGCAGTTATGACCGAAAACATGCAAATCCATGCCGGCTGCTAAATTAAAAACAGCATAGTCGGGAGTAGCCGACTCTGTATTATCGAGCGCATAATAATTATCCTGACGAAGATTGTACTCCATACCCAAGCTGACAAATGTACGTCTGCAATGTTTTTGGGCAAAATCAGGAAACTCATATCGAAGATTACACGTCCATCGGGGCGCAGGCATCATCGGAAGATTACGACTCTCGGCTGTCTGATTCAACTGAATACCACGTACGTACGAAAACGTATTCTCAATATGCAAAGGATTTACCGGATGTACATCTACAGACACTTCTCCCCCCATCAGACGTGCATTTCCCTGACGATACTGATAGGTACGGTAACCTTCTGTTTCATAAGGAAGCCTGCCCAAGAAAACATAGTTATTAATCCAATTGCTGAAAAGAGATGCATTGACAGCCACATAACGCGACGTATAATCCATGCCGAGATCGACCTGCATGCTGTATTCCGACTTCAAGTCCCTGTTCCCCAGTTCATACTGAATACTACCTTCATGCACTCCATTCGACAAGAGTTCACTGACAGTCGGTGCACGGAAACCACGAGCCAGATTCAACCGCAGATTCATCCCTTCACTTACGTTATACACTGCTCCAAGACTTCCGGTCACTCCGGTAAAGTCCTTACCCAACGCTTCAAAATGCAACTTTCCATCCTTCTCCGCCGTTTGAGTATGCAAATGCCGGTTATCGATACGCGCGCCTCCCGACAGACTCCAGCGTCCTATCTGTTTATTGGCCGTAAAGAAATAGCCAAAGTCAAAAAGACGATAATCAGGAATGAGCATCTCTTCCGCCTGATTCAAGTTCCGCTGCCACATTCCATTTACCCCCGTAGCAATACTCCAGTCGTTGGCAAGTGGCAACTGATACCGCAAGTCATAGTTCACCGTATGCAATCGCATAGCCAGTTCCGCTTCATCCATAGCATCTTCAAACTCCCTGCGATAGTTCTGCTGATAACCCACAATAGCCTTCAGCATCCCGTCTGCGATGTACCACGCATTGTCGCTCACCACTTTGGTATGGAGCACCCGCTGGAAAGGCAAATGCCAACCGTACGCTTTCGGAGAATTCCCCTTTTCCCATACAAGCTGTCCGCTTTCCTCGTCACGTTCTCCCTCAGTAATACCGGGAGTAAAATTCACATGCGAAAAACGCAGCCACGAATGTCCCCAGCGCTTCTTAACGCCTGCCATCGCCTGTACATCCCGTTCCTTAAACCAAGAACCAGGCACATATCCGTCGAGTGCATTCTTGTAGCTATGAGCAGCCTTATCAGCATAGTGCACGTTCCACATCCATCCATCGATGTTCCCTGCAAAACCAGCATGATAGTTGTACAGACCATTGTTCGACTGATATTCTCCACCTACCTTTGCCTGCATAGTTCCCTGCATGAGCGACGGTTCAGGATGCAGAATCATGACACCGGCAATCGCATCACTGCCATACATCAGCGAAGCCGGTCCTTTCAGAATTTCTACCGAATGGACTCCCTCGGCATCCACCTCCAGACCATGTTCATCACCCCACTGCTGACCTTCCTGACGTATACCCTGTTCTATTACCACTACCCGATTATAACCGAGTCCACGAATAACCGGCTTACTGATACCCGCTCCCGTAGAAATCTGGGAAATACCAGGCTGAAACGCAATAGCATCCACTATATTGGTACCGAACGATTGGTGCAACCTTTTGGGCGAAATAACCGAAAAAGCTATGGGAGAATCCTTCATCCGTTGTGTACCTGTCAATCCATAAACCGTCACTTCACTCAATATCGCTTCCGTTAGCGATATACTATCCTCGTAGCATGCGCTATGGTCATGCCGAACCTGTGCGAATGCTGTGGCACATACCTCCAGCAGACACACTATAAATATGTATCTTTTCATTGTTGTTTCTATTATAAATGCATAAATAAGCGCTCTTCTACCAACGCATTGGCAAAGAGTTTCAAACATATTATAATAGAAAAGCCGGAGGCCCCCGGGGGATAATGCTGCATCTGCTTACATCCAGAATGGCGGCAACGAAGCACATGCAAGGTTGCTGATAGCCGACAGGAATAACATTGAGCTGAACACCCTGCGGCTTACAGAAAGGAGAAGAGAACAACTGACAGACGACACAGTCATCGCAACTGCCATTCCAGTTGAGGATGTGCCCGTCGTGAACACGATGATGCTCACAGTCGCTACAAGTCACGCTTGCCGTCTCCACGCAATGATGCCGGTGGAAGCCTTTTACTCCCACTTGCAGCAGCATCACCATCAGCAATATGATAGCGGAAAACGTCCGTATGCCTGTATGGCGACGAGATCTCTTCATTATTCGTTTCCTATGATTTTTTGATGATAAGGCGCGCAAGTTACGAAAAAAGCCGAAGCGAACAATCCGTTTACCATAACTAAAGGATTATTTATATGTGCTTAACATGTTTATTCTTTCCGTAACAAATCTTATCCGGTTCATAAGATCAATTAATGCCAATGTGCCGAAGCTGAGCAGAGAATCGTCAAAATGAATTACCGCATTTCTCTATCATATCAATCTTATATTTTGAATTAAAAAGGCTTTGGAGCTGATTCTAATAATAAGATGCCATTAAATTATAGCTATAATTATATTAAAGCAACACCAAATTCACGTATAGTATCTTCACTATCTCTTCCAGAAATAGACTTACCTATAGCCTTCTCAATTCTATCAGCAAGTTTAATCGCCCTATCTATTATAAATTCATCGAAATTATCTTCATTAAGAAGATTAAAGTTTATCTTATGAGTAGATATAGCATGGATTAAATCATCCTTATTTATTTTGTGATTAAGAATCGTTTGTATATACCTACTTGGGGCTACGCCTCCAATAGAACGATTTGTTGAAGCATATATCATTGTTTTATTAACAACAGAGTTCCATTTCTCACGTGGTAAATTATGCCTTTCGCAATAATTAGCAGGAAATATATGATGAATGTCTGTATTCTCTGATGTATAAGTCGCTACAGTCATCTTCCCTGCTGTCAAGAAATCCAAAGGTTCGTCTTGAAGCAGAAGTGCCATAACCCCTTTATATGCAGCTGAATTTCTTGTTTGGAGACTAAGCAGACGTGTTGCATGGAAACTAGAACGAGAAACTGTATCTGGTAATATATTATCATCAGACAACCATAAAAAGAAATCTTTTATATCAGAAGCATAACGGGTCTCATTGGCACTACCATATAACTCGCCAAATACTCCGCACCAATACCATTTAGACAACTTTGTTAAGTTTGGTAAATTAGTAAGTAAGTGCTGATGACTTAGATCATATGCAAAAATAGCAGCCAATGGAATAAATTGTGTATTATAAGGTAAATTGTCAGCAGCATAAACACCCTGTTTGATCAAAAAGCGAGCGGCTTCAATAAATCCATTTTTAAGAATATCTCGCTTTTGATTAAAGACAGAACTACGTAGAGCCATTACATCTTTCTTTTTACACTTCACTCCTATTTTTCCACTAGATATAATCGATTTCTCATAATTATCCAAAAGAGTCATTGAAGTAATGAATGCAGTGCCGTCAATATCTCTTAATACATCATATTTAGAAAAATCTTTTTCTATTGACTTCCATTCCTGTCGTAGTTCAACTCCATCAGCCGCAAGCGAGGCTGTTACTAGTTCAAAGACATTCAATGGAACTCCACCACGATTTACATTTTCAAATATCTGACAGACAGACGATTGAGAAGTATTCTTCAAGACCTTAATAACTGGCAGCTTATAAGCAATAACAGACGAAATAATATCTGTATTAAATTTCTGATAAAGAGCCAACTTCGTAGGATCATTTTGATAATAACGCAACATCCCCAAACACCAATTCATTGACTCTGTAGGATCAAACATCAAATTAAGAGGAAACATAAGGTTTTTATATTCATTTTCTCTAGTGGTCAAATCCAAGGTAATAATCTTACCAATATCTGATGTCTTTACCTTTTTATCAGAAATAGATATTATTGCATCTTCTCTATCCACATTTTCGTCAAGAGCTTTAACCATGTCAATATAATAAAATCTGTAGATGGTATTGCTTTTATTGCGTTCCCAACACGTTTCAACAGGATTCTGACTCATAAATACCTGAAAAAGTGTAGTAAGTCGTTGTTGACCATCAAGAACAAGATAGTCTGGTTTAACACCTACCATTTTTGTATCAACTCCTGTGAACAAGCGAGGTTTATAATTAACTTCACCTCCTGTTTCTAAAAACATTACTGCCCCCATAGGAAATCCCATTGTAATGCTTTCTATTAACTTACATATCTTTCCGTCGTCCCAAACCCACGAACGTTGAAATTCTGGAAGCTGTAATTCACCTTTCTGGACTTGAAGCAACAAATCTTTTAAATCTGTATCATTTGATTGTACTGCCATAACTTAAAATCTTTCCTATTTTCTTATAACTTTTCTTAATACCCCCATAACTTTGAATGAATCTTCTTCTGGTTCTAATATAAATGATTTATATTCTTTGTTTAGTGGAATCAATTCAATGCAAGTATGTTCCCAACCATTTTCGGAAACTCGTTTTTCACTATGATATTTTTTGATTGTACAAGCTACATTATCACTATCATAATCTTTGATATTATACCCTTCTACCAAAACAATTTCACCTTCACGACTTCCACCAGTATAACGGGAAAATACGCAATAATCACCATCATTTATTTTAGGTTGCATGCTATTACCCATAGCACGAACCACAAACATTGATTTATCTAAGTGTGACAATTCATCAGACACATCTATCCACTTCACATCCTCGTCCGGCATTCCAATTTCAGACAAGTCATGACAAGCAGCCTTTATACTGGGATAATAAGGTAAATGAGTTACAAAACGTTGATTTACAGAAGCGGTATCTATGATACGAGCTAAAGTACTTGATTTTTTATCTATGTTTTTACTATTAGCTAATACTTCTGTTGTCGATTCTATATCATTTTCCTTGAAATTCTCCACCTGTTCCATTACTTGCCGGAAGACTTCTGGAGAATATTGTGGTGGATAACCATTCTTCACTAAACACACCTTGATATCAAACTTTAGCTGTTCACGTACGCGCTGATTATTCAACCAATCTGCCACACTTGATTTCAAGTCTATTATCTCCTTTATTTTACGAGCTAATACTCTACATTTTTCGTTAATGGTTATTCCGTCTACTTCCTTATCTTCACCATACTCAAAATTAAACTTATCACGCAACATGATTAAGATGTCGTAAAAAGCTTTCTCTTCAAAAGTAAGGTTCAATTTTCTAAAACTTTCTCTATCCTGTTGCATTTCTTGCAGGATTTTCAAAGCTTGTTCCGTGGCTTTTTTTATTATTTCATCTGATGTAGCTTCTTGAGTTTCACCAGCTTCTTCTGCACTTAAACGTTTACGGCGTTCATGGTATTGTTTGATGGTTTCTTCCAACATTTCCATAAATCTTTTTGCCGCAGCCTGATTTGTTCTACTATATTCAGTAATCTGTTTTCTCAACATTTTTACCAACAACTCCAACTTTGAGGCGGGCATTTTTACATCAGACAATTTCTCAAAATATTCTGGACTGAATATATCTTCCTCTTCTCCAATGTCCAATACACTTTCTACCTTGGTATATTTCAAAGCCTCCTCTACCATTTTCGCTACTTTGCGATTCATAGTTTCAGTATCAGGCGCATCGGTTCCACTCATTTTCCGAACAAAACCGGCAATAGCCATAAAACATTGTGCTAACGCAGATTCTTCATCAGATAAATTACCTGAAGGCTGACAAATATCGTATGCTGTACGCATTCGTTTTACGACTTTCAAAAAATAAGTTTTGAATGATACCCTCTTTACTTTTTTACCATCCTCCGAGGCTAAATTAAGCAGTTCATTCGACTTAAAAATATATTCTGCCATTTTAGCCAATAATGTATAACGTACTACAGGATCTGTTTCCGGATTAAGGAAAGGAGTTAAATCCATTTGCTTAAACAAATCCTTAAGTATAGACAAATATTCTCTGAAAATAGTAGTTGCCTGTTCTACATCATCGTCAGTCGGTGCAAAGGTATTACCGCCACCGCCATACATCTTCATGGCTTCCCGCATGTTATCTCGTATGCCGATATAGTCAATTACAAAACCAAACTCTTTTCGTGGATATTTTCTATTTACACGACTTATTGTCTGTATAAGAGTATGTTTTTGCAAAGGTTTATCGTTATAGAGATAGGTAAGAGCCTCCACGTCAAAACCTGTAATCCACATATCCACCACGATTACAACGCGGAAATTGCTTTTCTCCTGTTTAAATGCAGCATCCAGTTTTTCTGAGCGTTTGTCATTTGTCACGCCCCCAAGATAATCATACATTTCCTTAGGATCATTTTTGCCTACACTTGCAACCATTGCCATAGTAGGCATCTCTGACAGTTCTTCCAATTCTTCATCTGTACAAGAAACACCTTCAGGCGTTTTTCTTAATTCAAACCATTCCGGATATTTTTCTTGAAAAATGGTAAGTAAGTTATAAGCTATCTCGCGTTTAGAACAAACAATCATAGCTTTCTGTACACGGTCAGGATCACCACTACATGCCTTTATATAATGATCATGTATATCCACAGCAAGACGTTCCAATCTTTGTGGCTCACCTAGAATTACCTGAAGCGAACTCATTGCTTTTTTACTAGCCTCAATATCTTCCAATATAGAGCCTTCTTCTGCACATTGCTTATAATATTCTTCTACCATCCTGATCTTTTCCTTATCAAAAAGCACCTTTGTTATTCGAGGATGATATTTAATTGGCACAGTAATGCCGTCAGCTACAGCCTGATCCATAGTATAACGATCTATTTCAGCCCCAAAAGTTTGATAGGTTTCAGCGATAGGCGTACCGGTGAAACCCACAAAGGTCGCGTGAGGCAAAGCTTCACGGAGCACTTTGGCATAAGGCTTTGAAAGCACCGCCTTCATTTGCTCATTGGCTCTATCCAATAGATCTTTTTCGTTATCATCATCTTCATTTGGTTTGCTGAATTTGATTCGTTTAGCACCTTCCAATTGAGTACGGTGAGCTTCATCGCTAAAACAGATGATATTAGAACGTTCGTTAATTAATCCAATAGGATCATCCTCACGGTCACAAAACTTCTGAATGGTACAAATATAAAATCCTCCACTTACACGAGCTGCAAGTTCTTCTCTTAGTTTTTTGCGTGTAGGTACTACAGACACTTCGCCTAACCCCAGAAACTCTTTGCTCTTAGTAAATAATTTACTGCCTTGTTTTTGCAAATCATCCCGATCTACTATCATCAAAATGGTTGGAGAACCAATTTCTGAGGTACAGCGCATTGAAAGTTGACGTGCAAGAAAGGCCATTGTATAGGTCTTACCACATCCAGTTGCTCCAAAATAGGTACCACCCTTTCCGCTTTTCTCCTTAACGGATTTCACAATACTTTCACGAAGGAGTCGTGTAGCGAAAAACTGAGGATAGCGGCACACAATTTCTTTTTCTTTATCATCAAACTCCTTATCCTGGAAATAAATGTAGTCACGAAATATTTCAAGGAAACGTGCTGGTTCATATACCCCCTTAACCATTGTCCGCATCTCATCAAATGGTAATGTAGAAATTTTATCACCATCATTTACTCTTCGCCAAGCATAGAAATGTTCATAAGGAGTACGTACCGTACCAAGACGTGTTTTCACCCCATCACTTATACAGGCCAACGGGCAATAATGTAACAAATGGGGAATATCACGCCAATAGCGTAAATTTATTTGTTCCCACGCATCTTCAATAGTAGCATTTTCATCTGCCGGATTTTTCAATTCTATGATGCAAAGCGGCATACCATTCACATAAAGTATAATGTCAGGACGTCTGTTTTTTATGCGACCATTGTTTACATATTCTACAGTAAACTGATTGACAACTCTAAATATATTTTTAGTTGGTTTACCCTCCTGCGGTTTACTAAAGTCAATAAGAGCAATATCTCTTGTAAAACCATCCTTAGCTGTAAAGTTCACTCCATCAACCATCCATCCATAAACTTTATGGAGAGTAGCAAAGTCAGTCTCTGCTCCTACAAGACGGACTGTATCAACAATTTGTTGAATTTCATCTGTATCAAGATCTGTGTTGTTACTTGTCAAAAAGTCTGTTAAGTCTTTCTCTATAAGTACATCCCTTTGATTATTACGCACAATCTTGTCACCAGACAAATACGTCCAGCCCTCTTGTTCTAAAAAAGCAATAAATGCGTTTTCAAAATCAGATTCGCAGAAGCGACCATTATATTGTTTTAGCTTTACCATTTTTATTATTTTATGAATTAGCAGCTCTTTGCACTAATGCAGGACAAAGGGTTTTAAGTTGTTCTCGTGCTTCAGAGGCTATCTTTTTAGCTTCTTCAAGACATTTGTATAAATCTACAATAGATTGTTGAACTTCGAAAGGAGGTAAAGGTATTTTAACTCTACATAACTCACTCCAATCAAATGTTTCTCTTGCACTCCCCCAAGAATTGAATATTGCATATCTATCAAATTCATTTGAACGGAGTATCAGATGCAAATATCCTATATTTAGTTTTGAAGCATCTTTTGTCGTAATAACCCTATCTACTTGTGAAACAACATAAGTATCATTGGTTGTATTTAATGCGTTAGCAAAACATTTCTCATTTTTTGTTGTTTGTACATAAGCAATAAAATTAGGTGGTACAATCTTATATCCACTTAATTCTTCTTTATTTACTTTTGCATTAGTGTCTTTAAACTCTTTTGTAACAGAAACGCTTTTTACTAACTTGATGGAATTATCAGTGTTCCTTTTATCTAACTCCTTAATATACTCTCCAAGCTCCTCTTTTTTATAAGATTTTTTACAATTCGCTATAAAAGCTGCGCAAGCCTTACTCAGTGGTTCTATAAGAGCCTCATTTTGCTCTACAAGCGCTTTCAGGCCATTATAAATATCAACTAACTCTTGTTGAATATTAATATCTGGAAGAGGAATCTCCATTAATGAAAACTCATTCCATGAAAATACTTCAGTTGATGACCCCCAAGATTGAAAACATGCATATCTATCCCATTCTTCTCTACAAACAATTATATATAAGTATTCTGGGAGTAATTCATTTATATCTTTTACTCTAAATGCAATATTATTCCAACTAATAATAAATGGCCTTCCTGTGTTATTATATCCAAGCCCTATCTTTTTGCCATGAGTACGAGGATTATAAACAAACTCTCCAGGTTTGACAATCCAAAATTTCGACAAATCATTATCCTTAAGATTAGCTTTTGTCGGAATAATCTCTTTTGTAATAGTCATTCCCATAGCATCTTTTAATGTATATTTACCCTCTGAGTTTCGCTCATTACAAAGCTCTATATACTCTCCAAGTCGTACCCATTTTGTACTACTCACATTCATAACCTAACATTTTAAGTGCATTACGCAAGGTTTCATCATTCTTTTTTTGGCGTTTAAGCAAATCAGAAACAACAGAAGCAGTTTCAGTTAAAACCTTATCATAGTCTATGTTGGAATCTCTATCTACAAACTCAATATAGCGACTTGGTACTAGAGAAAAATTATTAGCTTCAATACCATCTGTTTCATCTAATCTAACAGAGCGGTAAAGTTCCGGCTCGGCATAATTAGTACCATCAGTCCCTTCCGCCTGCCATTTAAAATAAATCTCCGTTGCCCGTTTGATTTGATCTTCCTTGAGTATAACCTTTTTTTTCTGCTCACCCTTAACTGGGTTTTCTGTCCACTGACGCAAATCCATAAAGAGAATTTCCCCCTCTCTATTACGTTGTTTACGCCCGTGCCATATTCCACCCTTTTTATTTTGATTCAAAATCCAAAGAGTAACGCTAATATCCGTAGTAATAAAAAGTTCACGGGGCAATACTATGATTGCTTCTACTTTATCGTTCTCAATCAGTTTACGACGAATATTTAATGCATCCGTATCACCCAATGCACCATTTGCAAGAAGAAATCCGGCTACCCCTTTTTGTTTATTCATGTGGCTAAGTATGTGAAGTATCCATGCATAATTGGCATTACTTTCTGGCGGTGTGTCATAATCACTCCAACGAGAATCATTCTTTAAATTATCATTATACCATCCTTTAAGATTAAAGGGTGGGTTCGCCATAATATAATCAAAGTAAAGTCCTTTATGTAAATCATTGGTAAATGTACTGTCACTTTCTGGTCCTAAATTGTGACTTATACCACGTAAGGCCAAATTCATTTTTGCTAGACGATATGTAGCCGCTTCCTTTTCCTGTCCGTACACATTAATTTTACTAATATCACCCTGTTTTGACTTTACCAACTCTGCACTTTGGATGAACATACCTCCAGAGCCACAGCAAGGATCATAAATCGTGCCATCAAAGGGTTCTATCATGCTGGCAATTAATTGCACAATATCATGAGGTGTGTAATATTCACCTTCCTCTTTTGTAGCATTCACAGCAAATTCCTTCAGGAAATATTCATACACACGGCCAATCAAATCCTTTTCTTCACCAAAAACTTTATGAGAAATTTTATTTACTTCATCCACAAGCTTTTTCATATCATTACCAGCCAAATTACGCTGGGTAAACGTACCCTCTACGAAGCACCCTTTAAGGGAGGGAGTGGTAGTAGCGATACTACGTAAAGCCGTATCAAGTGCTACATTTAATCCTGGTGCAGGCGTATTAATAATTGTACTCCATCTAGCTTCAGGTGGAAGATTGTATGTGCCATCTGTAAATGTTGCATCTTCAAAGAAGGCAGACATAATATTTTCGTCATCTGGATCTAAACCTTGTTCTATCAACTGGGCACGAAGATGAGCTACTCCATTCTCATATTTTTCTCCGATGAAACGAAGAAAAACCAAAGTGAGCATCATATCTCGCTTCTCAAAAAAAGAGCCAGAGTTTTTGGCCTGTCTCAATATATCGCGACACTTGAATAGAATTGCATCCAAGTTAATTACCTCTTCTTTCTTATTTTTTGTTTTCTTTGCCATAATTATTCATTCAATGATTTTACAAAGGCTTTACCTTTCTCTGTCAATACATAACCACCTGTCTTTCGAGAACCTTGATACTCAATCAAATTAAGATTTTCCGAAATAAGTTGCTTAAGGATTCTATCAATGGTAGGCATTGATATTTTTATTGCATCATGCAAGTCTTTTCTTTTAGCTATTCCAAGTTCTGAAATCTTCAACAGGACACTTTTTATCTTATCATTTATCTTATCATTTATCTTATTATCATCTGCGGAAATAAAATCATCTCCAATCAATACTCTATCTCCAAAACCTTCTCTACAAGGAATTTCTATCAAGAAGTAGCTTCTTTCTTCATTGGTTTCTATTACAGCAGGCTTGGAACCATTTCTTCTTAACTCGTCCTGTATAGTTGGAATACCAGTTCCTCTACCTTCAGACAACTGAAGTTCTTTGAGATAATCACCCAGACGACGGTTACGATAGCGACGTGACTTCAGACGTTCAGCCTTTTGGATAGCATCAATGCTGATAGAACGGTCCGGACCGGCATAGCTAAGTATGGAAATCTTATCTGGATTCCACCCTGTCTTAAACTCGATACGGGTGGATTCTATTTTACGCTTATGAAGCAGGTCTTCTATGTTTACCGGAATAGCCATTGATATACCTATTTAGATTTATCCTTTTCTACATGAAGCAATTCTCTTACATCAACATCCAAAAGTTCCGCTATACGAAACAATGTTTCCAAATCTGGCTGCGAAGCATTCGTACACCAACGGGAAACAGATGTCACATTTCTACCGACCTGCTCGGAGAGCCATTTAGCCGTTTTATTCTTTTCAACAAGGACTATTTTAATCCTATTTAATTGCTTCATAATTAGAATAATTTGTAGTTTAACACAAATATATCAAATCTTAATGTAATAAGCTAATCTTCCTCAATTTATTTTAACTTCTTCACCACCTCCACATCCGCCGGCAGCCAGTCTACAGAACCGAATTCCTCCCGGCTCAGCCAAGCAGCATTTTCGTGTTCCTTCAGCACCAGATGGCCGGAACGGACGGAACACAGAAAGCAGTGCATCGTGAGATGAAAGGCAGGGTAATCACATTCTACTGTGGTGAGGAACGAATCGACACTGATTTCCGTGTCCAGCTCTTCCCGTATCTCGCGTTTCAAGGCTTCCTCCCGGCTTTCGCCTGCCTCTATCTTTCCGCCGGGAAATTCCCAGTAATCCTTGAACTCGCCATAGCCTCGCTGGGTGGCAAAATATTTTCCTTCGCGACAAATTACTGCCGCTACAACCTCTATCTGCTTCATCTTATTCTGTAAACTTTTTTTCTTCAAAATTCAATACTTTCTCCTTCCCGACTGATGCACCAGAAAGGGATATTCTTGGCATCTGCAAACTCTTTCATGCGCCAGGCCGACTCGAATCCGCTCGCCACAAAGTGCATGGGAGCCAGTAATCCTACCCGAAACGTGTCGATAAACTGGCGGGCGCCACGGGTATAGCCGTTGCCGATGCGGCCGTCCACCGGAAACATGGCCACACTGAAACTGTCCGTTATTTTCCGGATGTCTTTCAGTTCTCCTAAAAAGCGCTTCTCTTCTTTTTCAGGATTCACATCAATGCCGAACTCGGCACTATACACCAGTCCGCCGTGATAGTCGTCGGTCAGGAAACGGGCGTACCAGTTATTCAGGTCGCCTGCATGGAAGATCCGCTTGCCGTCGGTTTCTATAATCCAAGACACGCCGCTGTCGTTACTTCCGGTTGCTGTTACGTGCAGCAGTCCGTCGCTCCACGTGGCACCTTTGGCGAGCCAGACATCGGCTTCTTCCTTCTGTGCACGGCGGTGCTTCAGAATGTCTTTCGAGAGGATATAAACGATGTCGGGCTTCGTATGCCGCCACGAAAAGATTTCCCGGTTGAAATGGTCTTCGTGGAAATGGCTGGAAAACACGTACACGGGTTTCGGGGTTCTGAGCAGTTGCGGCACAATGCCCGACGGATCCATCCAGTAATCGAATATCAGGATGCACCGCTCTGTCTCGAGGGCAAAGCCGCTGTGAAAGATATATGTCAGTTTCATGTATCGAAGTCTGTTTTAAATTCCGTTTCTCTGTGAAGTTAATGCGAATATAGCAATTTTATCGGTGGCAAAAGAGAAAACCGACTTCCAACAAAAGTAAACACTCTTAAAAAAACGCTTAAAAAGTGTTCTATAAGTACTGACGTGTTACAACGAACCGATATTATTTTTAATTTTAGAATCGATAGCAAAAGAAACATAGGCAAAAACAAATTAGATGAGATATGAAAAAAAGTATTATTTTGTTTGCAACACTGATGGCTGTATGCTTCTCCCAAGGCATACACGCACAGCATACGGCATCTTACAGAAATTATGTGGAGGTGGTAGAGGACAATGACCCGTCGAAAATATTAGACAAAATTTCAATCTATCCGCCTGTATTCGGTACGCTTCCCGGAGGAGAAGGGAAACGGGTAAAGATAAAAATATCGAACAACGGAGAAAAAACGCTCAAAAAATCGTTCTTTTATGTATATTACAAGAACAAGAGAGTAAGCAAGGTATTGCTGCCCGACCTTAAACAAAACGGAAGTTATGAGTTCTGTGTAAATATTCATGGTAAAATGGAACGTAACTATAAACAGTATATCTCGTTTAAGATCAAAAGAAAAAAGGTTTTCAAGACTTACAAACTTTCATTGCCTCTGGGACAGAAAGTATATTGACTTTTTGTCATTTTGACAAATCCGTTGCATGAGAATCGCTTGTTTCGCACGAAAGGAGGATATGCTGACTTTTGTGGAATTCTGATGCAACGGAGTGATGGCAAAAAGCTGGTAAAGCGAAAGGGATGCTGACAAATGTTTCTGTGGCAAGGGAGTCGCGTTTCTTACGGAGAGGAATGGTAATGTTCTTCCTACTTTCTGCAAAATGGCGGGAAGCAGCCGCAAAAGGCATTCTGGAAGCTGAAGAGGTAATATTGGCTTCAATGAAAGAAAATTCTTAACAAAATACGGTCTTTTTCTGAAAACGTCTTGACGTTTTTATTTTTTCCCAGCATATCTTTCCCAATTTCCCTGCGGAAATCGTCCAACTTTCCTGCATCTTTTTTGTCCTTTTTTGGATATTTAAAGCTGTTTCTTTAATATTCGGACATGCAAGAAGGATAAAAAAAGAGCTTTATCGGGGGAATTTACGGCTAAATGGGATGTTTTATTTCAATGTGCCGTAAGGCATTTGCACAAAATTCAGTCAAGAAGAAAGTAAAAAAGTCCAATAAGCGACAAATGTTTTTTAGTGAAAGCAGATTATCATAACGGTTGGACGCATAGATAAATCAGCCCACCTGCCAGTAAAACTGCAATTATAATGATGGCAAACAGCAGTTTTCCGCGAAAGAAATATTCCTGTTCCCATTCTTTTCTCGCTTTTGTTTCGGCGTGAATCTGCTCCAACTGTTCGAGGGAAACATCCGACGTAGGGCGATGCTTGCCGGTCAGTTTCAACAGGTTGTAGCGTGTTTCGTCCATGCGTTTCTTTCCGGCTTTCCGAAGCTCGCGGTTCTCTTTGTCGCGCCGCATCATGTCATTTATGCATCCTAAGGTTCCCATGGTAACTTACTTTGAGTGGTTTGCTTAAAGATAAGTCTTTCTGATTGCTTTTCCAAAAAGGCAAGCACCTATTTTATATAGATTAACGTAGAAAGCAGGCTCAGCGCATTTTCTTGAGAATGTTTTTTCTGGCAACTTTCAGGGCGGGACTTAACGGCGATGCTTCCTCCAGCATCTCAAGTGCAGAACGGAATTCGGCCAGAAGTTCAGGATACAGTTGGCACTGAAGATAGGAAAGTTTCATGCACAAGGCTCTGATTCCTGTCGGACTGCCCGATGAAGTCATCCGGCTCATACAGAAATCCAGGAAGTCGGTACGGAGGTTTTCTTCACGGAACGGCTGCGCTGCAAGCAATGTGAGCAGCAGCCGGCATTTGGTTTCGCTGGGTGTATGCATGGCTTCTTGCATCAGCTCGTTACATTTCGGGTACAGCCATCGTTGATGTGCCGGGGCGAGATGGGTAAACAGCCATGCGGCATTGTCCGAAACTCGTTTATCGGCATCGAACATGAGCTTGTAGAGCTGTTCCGTCAGCGAATGGTTTTCACAGCATTGAATCATGTGACACAGCTCACGGATGTCGTTTTCGTGTATCCTGCCGAGTAATTTGCTACGCAAGTCGCAGGAATAATCTGACAGGGCCATTGCTTACATGCATTTCTTTATCGCCTTACGGCAACGGTTCAGTATTTTCTCTCCGGCCGGACGCTGGCGGGTTCCTCCCAGTTCGATGGCGGACACGACCTTGAATCCGGTCCATTTCAGGATAGCCCGCAATGCCTTGATGGTTCCCCGGCTCTGACTGAAAAGGATATTGAACGGGAAAGAGGTGGTGCAGGTGCTAACCAGAATGGCTTTTTTCCCTTTATGCAGGGGAAGAGGCAGCCCGCGGGAGCTCTCTCCTATCAGGCCGTAGACGATACGGTCGAATATGATTTTCAACTGCCCGGGCATGTTTCCCCAGTAACACGGTGCTCCTACAACCAGCACGTCGCAGCGGTCGATGGCGGAGAGTACCTGCTGGGCTCCGTCTTCGGGCAGTACGCACCGGCGAGTCTTGCGGCAGGTCATGCAGCCGGTACAGGGCTTTACCTGCAACTGGGAAACAAATACAGTGGTTACTTCGGCTCCGTTGTGTTCGGCTTCTTCCCGAATGGCCTCCAGCATAGCAGAGATATTACCGTGCCTGCGCGGGCTTCCGTTGATAATCAGTACATTCATAAAGAGTGAGTTTTACTTTTCGGACTACGGGGTATCAGGCATTCATGGCACGCAACGCCTTACACAACTGATCGGGGCAGGAAGTACTTTTACTTCCACAGTGAATACCTTCCAGACGGCTGATAACGTCGTCTACCTTCATTCCCTTGACCAGCGAACAGATGCCTTTCAGGTTTCCGTTGCAGCCTCCGGTAAAATGTACGTCATTAATGATGCCGTTTTCTACTTCTACCTCGATATTGCTGCTGCATGTGCCTTGTGTTCTGTAATTAATCTTCATAGAGTTAAATAAAGCGTTATAAAAAGACATTCCGGACAAAGCCGGGCATTTGTATCCTCACAGCTTATCACTGTCAGGCTGCCGCTTTATCCGGAATGAATGATGAATATATATTATTCTTCGCCCTCTTCAGGTTTCATGTTTGTATACACGGTCTGAACATCATCGAACTCTTCCAGACGTTCTATCATCTTGTCGATAGTTTCACGCTGCTCAGGAGTTACGTCTTTCAGGTCGTTAGGAATATAAGTAAAGTCACCACCTACATCTTCAAAACCGCACTCTTCCAGGTGTTTCTGAATAGCTGCATAGCTCTTCGGATCACCATAAATTGTGATAGTTCCTTCTTCCGGATCTTCGTCGTATTCGTCTTCAACGTTGTAGTCAATCAAATCGAGAATCAGTTCTTCCATGTCTACTCCATCTTTCTTCTTGAAAGTAAACACACACTTGTGGTCGAACAGGAACGCCAGTGAACCTGTTGTACCCAGGTTGCCGCCAAATTTGTTGAATACAGAACGTACATCGGCAACGGTACGTGTAGTATTGTCAGTCAAAGTATCAACAAATACGGCAACTCCGTGAGGACCGTATCCTTCGTATGTCATTCCCTTGTATTCGCTCTGGTCTTTACCCATTGCGTTCTTGATAGCGCGCTCGATGTTGTCCTTCGGCATGTTTTCACGTTTACAAGTTGCGATAACCGAACGAAGTGTAGGGTTGTTTTCCGGTTCCGGACCGCCTGCCTTTACAGCAATCGCAATTTGTTTACCCAGTCTTGTAAATGTTTTAGCCATGTGGCCCCATCTTTTCAGCTTAGTAGCTTTTCTATATTCAAACGCTCTTCCCATTGGATTTTATGTTTTAATATGTTTTTTATATATGTTATAATGTTCTTTTATCTCAGTTTTGCATCCAGCTTGTTCTGCAAGTTGGTAATAAGTTTCTGCATTACCTTGTCAATCTGCTTGTCGTTCAAGGTAGCATTTTCGTCCTGAAGCATGAAACTTACGGCGTAGCTCTTCTTGCCTGCTTCCAGATTCTTGCCTTCGTATACGTCAAACAGCTCTACGTTCTTCAAAAGTTTCTTTTCGGTTTCGTAAGCTATCTTCTCGATTTCGGCAAACTGTACTTTCTTGTCTATCAAAAGTGCAAGGTCACGTTTTACAGCCGGGAACTTGGAAATTTCTTTGTAGTAGACAGTGTTGTTCTTGATTGCCTTCATCAGTTCTTTCCAGTTCAGGTCGGCATAGTAAACTTCATTGTCGATATCGAAGGCTTTCTGTATCTTCTTGTGGATAATACCGAAGGTAGCCAGCAGTTTTCCGCCACGGGTATGTACCGAAATGGCTACAGAATAGATATCGTCGGTCAGGTTTCCGAATACCAGTCCGCCAAAGTTCACTCCCAGACGGCGGAAGATATTCAATACGTATGCTTTCAACTCGTATACTGAGCTGTTTTCATCGGGATGTGCCCAAGAATTGCTTACGCGTTTTCCTGTCAGCCACAAGCCCAGATGCAGTTCTTCTGAATAGGCAGCAAGAACTTTCTCCGGATTCTTCTTCTCGGCATTGAAGTGATAGCAGTTACCGAATTCGAAGAACTTCAGGTCGGCATTCTTACGGTTGGCATTGTGCTGGATACTTTCCAGACCACCGAACAGCAAAGTTGCACGCATTACGTTCAAATCGTTGCTCAACGGATTCATCAGGCGGACAAGATTTTCCGGCTTGTAGGTTTCCAGTCCGTCATAATAGGCAGCGGCTGTCAGCGAATTGTTCAGTATCTCATTGAAACCACAGCCAACGAGCTGTTCGGAAATGAGGTTCTGAAGTTTAACCGACTTGTCAACGTCGCCTTTTACGCTCAGACTCGACTTGACAGAAGTAGGTATTTCTACATTATTGTATCCGTAAATACGGAGAATGTCTTCTACTACGTCGCACGGACGCTGTACGTCTACACGATATGCCGGAACCAGCAATGACAGACCTTCGGCAGTTTCGCCGGTAATCTTCATTTCGAGGCTGGTTACAATACTCTTGATAGTTTCTACTGGAATAACCTTTCCAATCAAAGCGTTAACATAGTTGTAAGAAAGTTCTACCGGGAAATCGGCAATCGGCGACGGATAGTTATCTTTTATCTCAGAAGCGATTTCGCCACCGGCAAGTTCTTTTACCAACAAGGCAGCTTCTTTCAGAGCATAGATGGTATTGTTCGGGTCGATACCACGTTCGAAGCGGAAAGAAGAATCGGTGCTCAGTCCGTGACGGCGGGCAGTCTTACGTACCCATGTCGGGTGGAAATAAGCACTTTCCAGGAATACATCTTTTGTTGCTTCGGTGGTTCCAGAATCGAGTCCGCCAAATACACCTGCAATACACATCGGTTCTTCCGTATTGCAAATCATCAGGTCACGGTCGGACAGCTTGCGTTCTACCTCATCCAGTGTAACGAACTTGGTGCCTTCCGGACAAGTCTTTACAACAATCTTACCGCCTTTAATCTTGTCGGCATCGAAGCAGTGCATCGGCTGACCGTATGCGTGAAGGATGTAATTGGTAATATCGACAATATTGTTGATAGGACGCACACCGATAAGACGCAGTTTGTTCTGCAACCATTCGGGGCTTTCCTTTACCGTTACGTTCTTGATGGCAACGCCTGCGTAGCGTGGACATGCTTCTGTGTTCTCAACAACGATATCGATGTCCATATCGTGATTGTCTACTTTGAAGGCATCAACCGAAGGACGCTTCAAGGTTGCCTGACGGCCGTTCTGAATGAGCCATGCATACAAGTCACGTGCTACGCCATAGTGTGAGCAGGCGTCCGAACGGTTTGGAGTAATATCTACCTCCAGCACGTAATCGCTCTTGATATTATAATAATCTTTGGCAAGGGTTCCCGGCACAACATCGGCAGGAAGCACGATGATACCTTCGTGGCTTGTACCGATACCGATTTCATCTTCAGCACAAATCATACCGTTCGACTCAACGCCACGCAGTTTCGACTTCTTGATGGTGAAACATTCGTCGCCGTCGTACAGCTTGGTGCCGAGCGTTGCCACTACCACTTTCTGTCCGGCAGCTACATTAGCAGCTCCACAAACAATCTGAACAGGCTCGCCCTGTCCTAAGTTTACGGTAGTGATATGCATGTGATCTGAATTTGGATGCGGTTCGCAAGTCAACACTTCGCCGATAACAAGCCCTTCCAGTCCTCCTTTTATAGATTGAACTTCTTCTACCTCGCCTGTTTCCAGACCTATGGAGGTAAGTGCGGCTGCCACTTCATCGGGTGTCAAATCGAAGTTGACGTATTCTTTCAGCCAATTATACGAGATATTCATATATGTATAGTTTTATGTATTTCTTAATTGTCGTGCAAATGTAATATAAATATTTGGGATAGAATATGAGTGCAAGGAGTTTTTTACGTTCACTCAAAGACAGATACCCCACTCCTTCACCCTCTTTCCGGTCTTTCTGTCATGCAGAAGTGCACATCAGAACGGCACATCCGGAACCGGACCTCCAAACGGATTTTCGGGTTGCGGAGCCATCTCCACGGGAGGAGGAACGAACGACTGTCCTCCGCCGCCGTTGTTTATTTTTGACCGGAGAACCGGGGCTGCATTTTCCTCGCCGGGCATCGGTACAATCATTTCGTCGTCCGGATTCTGGAAGCGGGCAAACTCGGCACGGAAACGCAGGAGCACGTCGCCTACCGCACCGTTACGATGCTTGGCGATGATGATTTCTGCCATGCCGTGCAGGTCGTTTCCTTTTTCGTCGGTATAGATTTTATAATATTCCGGACGGTGAATGAAGCATACCATATCGGCATCCTGCTCGATGGCTCCCGATTCACGCAAGTCGCTCAACTGCGGGCGCTTTCCGTCGATACCTTCACGGCTTTCCACACCACGGTTCAACTGACTCAGGGCGATGATCGGAATGTTCAGCTCCTTGGCAAGTCCTTTTAGCGAACGCGAGATAGTACTTACTTCTTCCTGACGGCTTCCGAACGACATACCACTGGCATTCATCAGCTGAAGGTAGTCGATGATGATAATCTTTACGTCGTGTTCGCGTACCAGTCGACGTGCTTTGGTTCGCAACTCGAAGACGGACAGTGAAGGTGTATCGTCGACATAGAGCGGAGCATCGTACAGTTCCTTGATCTTGTAGTCGAGCTGTCCCCATTCATAAGGAGCAAGCTGACCGCTCTTGATTTTCTCACCGGGGATTTCGCAGACATTTACAATCAGACGGTTCACCAACTGCACGTTACTCATTTCCAAAGAGAACAAAGCGACGGGAACTTTATTGTTTACCGCCATGTTCTTTGCCATGGAGAGCACGAAAGCCGTCTTACCCATCGCCGGACGGGCTGCTATAATAATAAGGTCGGAATTCTGCCAGCCGGAAGTCATTTTGTCAAGCTGGTGGAAACCGCTCGACAAACCGCTCAGACCGTCGGTACGAGCCGCTGCTTTCTGAAGCATTTCATACGCTTCCTGAATGACAGGATTAATCTGCGTATAGTCTTTCTTCATGTTCTGCTGCGAAATTTCGAAGAGTTTTCCTTCGGCTTCCTGCATCAGATCGTCCACGTCCTGCGTTTCGTCGAATGCCTTTGTCTGGATATTGCTGGTGAAAGAGATAAGCTCGCGCGCCAGAAATTTCTGGGCGATGATGCGGGCATGGTATTCGATATGGGCAGAAGACGCTACCTTTCCACTAAGTTGGGTGATATAAAAAGGTCCTCCCACCTCATCCAGATCACCACGTGAGCGCAACTGTTCTGTCACCGTCAGGATATCAATCGGTTTCTGTTGTATCGCCAGGTCGGTGATGGCTGCATATATCAACTGATTGCGGTGTTCGTAAAAAGATTCGGGACGGAGAATTTCGCTGACAAGCGAATATGCATCCTTTTCAATCATCAATGCTCCCAGTACAGCCTCCTCCAGTTCAGGAGCCTGCGGCTGCAAATGTCCGTATTCATCAACAGGCTTTGCCTTGGTTGCCTTCGGAACACGGGTAGTTCTTCTCGTTTCTGCCATTTCTCTCTTTTAGATTTTAACTCCGCAAAGATAGAAAAAATGATTCTTATTTTCATTATGGCAGGCATACCAAACTTTTTTTATCGCCGACATGCGGTATCGTTTTCCCTGCTGCCGAACTATATTTTTGAAAAATGCCAACTGATTTTAAAAACTTTGCATTATCTTTGAGGAAATAAAATTTAACGATATGATTACTTTTCCTAATGCTAAAATAAACCTTGGACTGAACGTCGTGGAGAAACGTCCCGACGGATACCATAATCTGGAAACTATTTTTTACCCGATCAGGCTGCAAGATGCGCTGGAAGTAAACCTTCTGGAGAGCTCCGATTTACCTTACAAATTTCATACTACGGGTACGCTGATAGAAGGAGCGCCCGAAGATAATCTGGTAATCAAGGCGTACAATCTGCTGAAAGCGGAGAATTACGAAATGCTTCCTGTAGATATTCATCTGTTTAAGCATATTCCGACTGGTGCAGGACTGGGAGGTGGCTCGTCGGATGCTGCCTTTATGATTAAACTGCTGAATGAGAAGTTCAAGCTTAGACTGAGCGAAGAAAAAATGGAGGAGTACGCAGCCCGACTGGGAGCCGACTGTGCGTTCTTCATCAAGGACAAACCGGTGTTTGCTTCCGGCATCGGAAATATATTCGAACCGATAGAGCTTTCTCTGAAAGGGTATTATCTGGTTCTTGTGAAGCCGAATATTTCTGTGGCTACACGCGACGCTTATGCAGCGGTCAAGCCTCAGCATCCGGAAGTATCGCTGAAAGAAATAGCAAAACAGCCGGTGGAAACATGGAAAGACTGCATGAAGAATGATTTTGAATGTAGTGTATTCCAAAAGTATCCTGAGATTGCTGCTATCAAAGACAAGCTGTATGATCTGGGAGCTCTCTATGCTTCAATGAGCGGTTCCGGCTCGGCTGTCTATGGTATCTTTAAGGAGGCAATAGAAAATGTTGATGAAAAATTCGGCGAATGTTTCTGCCGTCAGCGTGAACTGGAATAATCTCTGTATGGCAGATTTCATCGACGATAAAATACATTATCTTTCATTTGATTCCGACGGAATAGAGCTTCCGTCGGAATTTACTTATCCTTTTCACTATATTCCTCATCCACTGACTGTCATGGCTGCCCGCGAGGTTCAGGATTATCTGGCATCGCGGACGGACTGGACGGAAGAACTGTCGGAAGGCAAAATGTTCGGAGTACTGATTGTGCAGACACCTGAGGGGAAAGTCGGTTATCTGGCTGCCTTCTCCGGAAATCTGGCGGGCAGTAATCTGCACAGTTTTTTTGTGCCTCCTGTATACGACTTGTTGCAGCCGGATGGTTTCTTCCGTATAGAAGAGGCAAATATCTCGGCCATAAACAAACGGATTAAGGAGCTGGAAAGCAGTCGGCAGTTGACGGAGATGCGAACGGCTCTGGCTGAATGTCGGGCACAGGTAGACCGTACGCTGGCTGATGCCAAACAACAGATGAAGGAGGCAAAAATCGTACGCGAGCAACGGCGTTCGGAAGGTGCCGGCGAGGAAGAGCAGAAAGCCATGATTCGTGAAAGCCAGTTTCAGAAGGCAGAATACAAGCGTCTGGAAAAAAGGCTGAAGGAAGAGATGCAACAACAAGCGGAAGAACTGGAAAATCAGGAGCAGCTTATCCGGCAACTGAAACAGGAGCGCAAGACGCGTTCTGCTGCCTTGCAGCAAAAGTTGTTCGAACAGTTCCGTATGCTGAATGCGAAAGGAGAAGTAAAAGATCTGTGTGAACTGTTTAAAGATACTCCGCAAGGTACTCCTCCTGCCGGAACAGGCGAATGTGCCCTGCCCAAACTGCTGCAATACGCTTACCAGCACCGGCTCAAGCCTCTTGCCATGGGAGAGTTCTGGTGTGGCAAATCGCCGAAAGAAGAAGTAAGGCACGAAGGGCACTTCTACCCTTCCTGCAAGGGTAAGTGCGCTCCTATCCTGAAGCATATGCTGATAGGACTGCAAGTGGCAAAGAATCCGCTGGCAGAGAATGTACACAAAGACACGGAACCCGAAATCGTTTACGAGGATGAGTGGCTGCTCGTAGTGAACAAACCCGCCGGCATGTTGTCTGTTCCCGGCAAGGAAGCGCTGAATTCGGTATATCAGTTTCTGCATGAACGTTACCCGGAAGCCACAGGTCCCATGCTCGTCCACCGGCTTGATATGGCTACTTCCGGATTGTTGCTTGCTGCAAAAGACAAAGATACTCATCAAGTACTGCAAGCACTTTTCAGCGGAAGACAAATAAAAAAACGCTATACCGCCATCTTGTCCGGAACGGTCAGTTCCGACGAAGGGGTTATCAGTCTGCCGCTTTGCCCAAATCTGCACGATCGGCCGCGTCAGATAGTGAGCTTTGAACATGGCAAACCTGCCGTAACTCGCTACAAGGTGCTGGAACGTAAAAACGGAAAAACACTGATTGCCTTTTACCCTCTTACGGGACGGACACATCAGTTGCGTGTACATGCTGCCCACCAGCAGGGGCTGTCGTGTCCAATCGTGGGCGACGAACTGTACGGGAAACGTGCCGACAGGCTGTATCTGCATGCGGCAGAGCTGAGTTTTACACATCCTGTAAGTGGAAAAGATATTACAATCTGCCGTGAAGCCGACTTCTCGCTCGGATAGACGAAAGTACTAAAATTTGTTATTTCCGATAAACCTTTTCGGCTGCGTCGTGTCATAGCATCAGAAAGCGCGCTAAAAATAGTTTTTAGTATAAACCAAAATTACAACAACAATGAAAACAAAACGTTTATTCACAGCACTGATGATGGCAACCATGATGAGTTGCGGTATTATATTGGCACAGCCGGGCCAGAAGGACAAGAAACTTACACCGGAACAGCGTATCGAAATGCAGGTTAAAAAAGCACAGCAACGTCTTCTTCTGGACGAAGCAACTGCTGCAAAATTCGCACCGTTGTACAAAGAGTATCTGGAAGCAATGCAGCAATGCAAGCCTGCCTGCAAGAAATTGCAAAAAGGTGAGAAAAAAGAACTGACTGATGCCGAGATAGACCAGATGATGCAAGACCGTTTCGCTGCCCGCAAGAAACTTGTTGAAACGCAGGAAACGTATTACAAGAAGTTTAAAAAGGTTTTAAACATCCGTCAGGTAGAAGCTCTGTTCAAGGACAATGGTCCCAAACGTGCTCAGCGCCCGTGCATGAAAAATCCTCAGTGCCCGCAGCAGCCTAAGGGAAAAATGGGACAAGCTCCGGCATCTTGCGACAGATGTCCGGCTTCACAGAAATAAATTTCCTTTAATGCAAGACCTATAAATTTGATAAAGAATCAGCCTCCGATGAAGATGAATATATCTCTCACCGGAGGCTGATTCTTTTTTTACCCTCCTGTCATTCAGGATCGGACGATGCTGCATTTAGTTCAGGCAGAGTCCTTACAACTTCGCTCTGCCCAATAGCTTTTTAATAGGCGTGGTCGTCTTCCTTCATTTCTTCCGTCGTTATCGGCTTTCTGTCTATCGCTCTCCAAGCATAAACGATGTATGCCAAAACAAATGGAACAAGAATAGAAACATAAGCCATGGTTGTAAGCGTAAACTTGCTGGAACAACTGTTGGCGAGTGTCAGCGAACTTTGCAAATCGGCCGTAGATGGATAGTAGGCCGTATGATTATATCCTACGCACAGCAGCAATGCCAATACGGTAAGCACTGTTCCAATTCCTGCAAACCAAATGCCTTTTGTATAGGTTGTATTGAGAATACTTTTTATCAGACCGAACAAGACTCCAACAACTCCCACCAAGAATAAAACCAGCAGAAGAGGCATATCCATCAGGTTATGGAAGTATTTATACGGCTCCATTACAATCGCCTGAGTAGCCGGATCGACGGCAAATCCATGTTTCAGCAGAGTACGGATCACAAAGGCCAGGAAGAATATCAGGAAGGGTACAGCATCTGAAATCAACTGGCGGCGGCAGCGAAGAATCAGTTCCTCATGGCGAATGTTATTGATGAAATACAAATTGCCTAACAAACGAGCCAGGAAAAAGACTGCCAGCCCAAGAATCAGGTTCCACGGATCGGTAAAAGCATCCAGCCCGTGCCAGCCGTTTGCCCACCGACTGATAACCGGCATCATTTCGTTGGCCATGTTTGCCTTCCGGACAATGAAGTTTGAACCGTTGAAAAAGGTCGCAACGGCTGCACCCAGCAATAAAGGTCCTACAATTCCGTTTATCACCAGAAAATACTGATAGGTACGTTTACCCAGAAGATTACCTAATTTCGACTGGAATTCATAAGAAACAGCTTGCAACACGAAGCTGAACAGAATAATCATCCACAACCAGTAAGCACCTCCAAAGCTGGTACTGTAGAATAACGGGAAAGATGCAAAGAAAGCTCCTCCGAAAGTAACCAGTGTAGTAAACGTAAACTCCCATTTGCGTCCGGTAGAATTTACCAGCAATGTACGCTCTTCTTCAGTCCGTCCCAGACGGAACAACAGCGAGTTTCCTCCTTGTACGAACAACAGAAATACTAACAATGCTCCCAGCAAGGACACCAGGAACCACCAATAGTTCTGTAAAAATATATATGTAGTATCCATAATTTCTATGATTTAAGCAATGGTTGATTGATTATTATTGTACTTCCTCCGGTCCCTTCTTGATAGCTTTCAGCATAATGCCGATTTCTGCAATCAACAACACGGTAAACATGATCAGGAATATAAAGAAGGTTGTCTGCACAGAGCCGGTTTCCAGTCTGGAAATGGCAGCATTCACCGGAAGTAAATCCTGAATTGCCCACGGCTGACGCCCAACTTCGGCAACAACCCATCCCGCCTGACTGGCAATATAAGCCAATGGAATGCTCCAGAGAGCTACCCAATGCAGCCAATTGGCTTTCGATAACTGATGTTTCCACGACAAGAATAGAATGACAATAAAGAAAAGAATAAAATACATTCCCAGACCAACCATTACACGGAACGACCAGAAAGACAACCATACGTTCGGTACAATCGAATTAGGATCCTTTATATATCCATATCCGAAATAAGGCATATTTTCATCCAGCACCTGACGCGCACGCTGCATACCTTCTTCATTTTTTTCTTCTTTTGCCTGACGGAAATCGGAAAGAGCCTTAATGGCCACTTTTCCCTTCTCTATTTTTTCGTTAACAGAAAGAGCTTTCGATCCGTCGGGGAGCGTATATCCGCCCAACAGCAGATCGTTTATTCCCGGAACATATCCGGCTGCATCGTGAGTAGCAAGATACGAAAGCATTTCTGGAATCTTGAGGCTGCCCACTACTGTAAGCGGCTCATGAGTTCCTCCGTCATAAAGAGCTTCCATAGCTGCCAGCTTCATCGGTTGATATTTGGCAACCTGATAGGCCGACTTGTCACCGGAGAAAGCCGTAACCAATGCAGCAAACAATCCTACTCCAGCTGCAATTTTGATGCTGGCTACAGCAAATTCCTTTTCACGCTTACGCAACAAATACCATGCACTGACACCGATAACAAATACCGCTCCCAGTATCCAACTGCTAAGTACAGTATGCATGAATTTCATTACAGCCACAGGCGAAAAAGCTACTGAAGCGAAACTGACCATTTCGTTACGTACCGTTTCGGGATTGAATGCCATACCTACCGGATATTGCATCCATGAATTGGCAACCAGAATCCACCAGGCAGAAAAAGTCGCTCCCAGTCCTGTCAGCCAAGTAGAAGCCAAATGAAACTTTTTGCTCACTTTATTCCAGCCAAAGAACATGACAGCAATAAAAGTTGCTTCCATAAAAAAAGCGACAATACCTTCAATAGCCAGCGGAGCTCCAAATATATCTCCTACAAACCACGAGTAATTGCTCCAGTTGGTACCGAATTGAAATTCCAGAATCAGTCCGGTGGCAACTCCCACGGCAAAGTTTATTCCGAACAACTTCATCCAGAACTTAGCCGTCCGCTTCCAAAATTCATTTCCGGAAACATAATAAAGCGTTTCCATTAATCCCATAATAACAGCCAAGCCCAACGTAAGCGGCACAAATAGCCAATGATACATGGCAGTCAAGGCGAACTGGGCTCTCGACCAGTCGACCATCGATGTGTCAATACTTTCTAACATAAGTTTTCGTTTTTATTTAGTTATTGAATCAGTTGAACGATTTATAAGCTCCGAACCTACGTACTCCTGTTTTTCCTCGCTGGTCTTTCCTTTTAAAAAGGAGGGAAAGAAAAACAGCTTCAGAATAAAGAACATGATAAAGAGTTTTATCAGTATAAGTAACCAAAGAGTACGTCCAAGCGTCATGCCCCGGAAGCCGTCCCGATAGAACTCCCAAATATGAATGATATGTTTTTTAATCATAGTTTATTTTTATAATGATTACAAAGAAAAGTCTTTTATCGGTAAAAAGCAAGCCTTTGTCCTGATAAAATCAGCATTAATCTAATTCATTTGAACCTCTATATAACAACATGTATTTTTGTAGCGTCAAAATTAAATAAACAGAATATGAAACAACGAGCACTATGTTTTATCGCAATTCTTTCGGCCGCCTCTCCTTTTTACGCCCAGGAAGAGAAAGAATGGACATTGGAAGATTGCATCAATTATGCACTCGAAAAGAATATTCAGCTGCAACAGAATAAAATATCGTTGCAAGAAAGCGAAATAGACATAAAGAGTGCAAAGGCAAGTCTTTTCCCCAGTCTGTCGTTCAGCACCGGACACAATGTAGTGAACCGACCCTATCAGGAGCAGAGTGCAACGGTAAGTGGTACGGAAATCATTACCAGTGACAATAAGACAACCTACAATGGAAACTATAGCCTCAACGCTCAGTGGACACTCTGGAACGGAGGCAAACGACTTAACAACATCAAACAGCAGAAAACAAACCGGGATATTGCAGGACTTGCCGTAAACGAAACGGAAAATAACCTGCAGGAAGAAATCACCAAGCTGTTTATCCAGATTCTGTATGCTGACGAATCAATCAGCATCAACAAGAATACACTGGAGGTCAGCGAAGCCACGTATCAACGTGGAGAAGAACTTTTTAAAGAAGGAAGTATCTCGAAAGCGGATCTTGCCCAACTGGAAGCACAAGTCAGCAACGACAGATATCAGGTGGTAACCGCCGAAAGTTCCTTACGTTCCTACAAGTTACAGCTAAAGCAACTGCTGGAACTGGACGGCACTGCCGAAATGAAACTTTCACTCCCTACGCTGGACGACGAACATGTGATGCAAGTATTGCCCAGTCAGGCAGACATTTACCAGACAGCCCTGACAACCCGTCCTGAAATTCAGAGCAGCAAGTTGAGTATTGAAAATGCCAAACTGGCTATATCCACAGCCAAGGCCGGTTATTATCCTACTATCAGTTTGTCGGCTTCCAGCTCAAGTACAACAAATACAGCCAGCACAAACAACTGGGCACAACAAATGAAATATGGCTGGAACAACATGGTAGGAATCAGCTTGAGCATTCCAATATTCGATAACCGTCAGAACAAAAGTAACGTGCAGAAGGCACGACTGCAATACAGCGACAGCCAGTATGAACTGGTTAACAAGCAGAAAGAGCTATACAGCACCATCGAAACCTTATGGCTGGATGCGCTGAATGCACAGCAACAATATGCGGCTGCCGAAAGCAAGCTGGAAAGCAGTCAGACAAGCTTCGATATGGTAAGCGAGCAATTCAACCTGGGTATGAAAAATACCGTAGAACTTCTTACCGAAAAGAACAACCTGCTCAGCGCACAGCAGCAGCGCGTTCAAGCCAAATACATGGCAATCTTAAACCGTACACTGCTTAATTTCTATGCAGGCAATAAAATTGAACTATAAAAACTTGAAATATGAAGAGTAAGAAAACAATCATCATCGCAGCGGCTGTCATTATTGTAGTGGCCGGAGGATGCTGGATATTCGGTGGAACAAAAGCTAAAAACAAAGTAGACTTTGCAACCGAACAGGTACAGAAAGGAAATGTAAGCAACTCGATTACCGCAACAGGAACCATAGAGCCGGTAACAGAGGTAGAAGTCGGTACCCAGGTTTCAGGTATCATCGATAAGATATATGTAGACTATAACTCCGTAGTAAAGGAAGGTGAAGTCATTGCCGAGATGGATAAAGTAACTCTTTCGAGTGATCTCCAGTCAGCGCAAGCTACATACGACGGCGCCAAAGCCGAATATGAATATCAGAAAAAATTATACGACCGCAACGAGAAATTACACAAGAAACAACTTATCAGCGACACAGACTACGAAGAATCATTATACAATTACCAGCGTGCACGCAGTACATACGAACAAAGCAAAGCCGCACTTGCCAAAGCAGAACGCAACCTTTCTTATGCTACCATTACTTCACCGATTGACGGTATCGTAACCAGCAAGGATGTAGAAGAAGGACAGACCGTAGCTTCTGGCTTCGAAACTCCGACATTGTTCACCATCGCTGCCGATCTGACCAAGATGCAGGTGGTAGCCGATGTTGATGAAGCCGACATCGCCGGTGTTACAGAGGGAGCACGTGTTACCTTTACCGTCGACGCTTATCCGGATGATGTGTTCGAAGGAGAAGTACGTCAGGTACGTCTGGGTAGTACAAACAGCAGTTCAAGTAGCAGCAGCACATCGACAACAAGCGAAACTGTCGTAACATACGAAGTCGTCATTACAGCCGACAATCCTGAACTGAAGCTGAAACCGCGTCTTACTGCCAATGTAACCATCTACACACTGACTCGCGACAATGTATTGGTTGTTCCGTCTAAGGCACTGCGCTTCTCTCCGAATAAAGAAATAGCAGGCGGACGAAGCATCAAAAACTGTCAGGGAGAACATAAAGTATGGACACTGGAAAATAATACATTCGTAGCACATCCGGTAAAAACAGGCATCAGCGACGGTACACACACAGAAATTCTGGAAGGTATCAGTGAAGGAACAAATATCGTTACCGAAGCTGTTGTAGCCAGCAGCATGCCGGAAATGACTTCGAGTGAAGGAGAAGGTGAACGCAGCCCGTTCATGCCTGGACCTCGAGGTAATAACAAAAACAAAAATAAAGAGAATAACTAAAAACAATTCTATACAGATAATACACCATGAGTAAAGTTGTCATAGAATTACAAAATATCAAACGAAACTTCCAGGTGGGCGATGAAACCGTACATGCACTGCGAGGCATATCATTTTCCATCTGCGAAGGAGAGTTTGTCACGATTATGGGAACTTCCGGTTCAGGAAAATCTACCTTGCTGAACACCTTAGGATGCCTGGACACGCCTACAAGCGGAGAATATCTGCTGGACGGAGTTTCCGTAAGAACCATGAGCAAACCCCAGCGGGCTGTATTGCGTAACCGCAAGATAGGCTTTGTTTTTCAGAACTACAACCTGCTTCCAAAGACTACAGCCGTAGAAAATGTAGAACTTCCGCTGATGTACAACTCGGCTGTCAGCGCAGCCGAACGCCGGCGCCGGGCCGTTGAAGCACTGATTGCGGTAGGACTGGGCGACCGACTGGAACACAAGTCGAACCAGATGTCCGGAGGACAGATGCAACGTGTAGCCATTGCCCGTGCGCTGGTCAACAATCCGGCTGTAATTCTGGCCGACGAAGCGACAGGTAACCTCGATACACGTACTTCTTTCGAGATACTGGTACTGTTTCAAAAGCTACATGCAGAAGGACGTACCATCATCTTCGTTACCCACAATCCGGAATTGTCGCAATACAGCAGCCGGAATATCCGACTGCGCGACGGACATATAATAGAAGATACGGTAAACAATCACATTCTGTCGGCAGCAGATGCGCTGGCCGCCCTGCCGAAAAATGACGAAGACTGATCGGCCTTATAGTCAGTCATAATTATTAAATTCTATTAGTAACATGAATGGAACAAATCTTTTTAAAATAGCCTTCCGTGCATTAGCCAACAACAAGCTTCGTGCATTTCTTACCATGCTCGGCATCATCATCGGAGTAGCTTCTGTCATTGCAATGCTCGCCATCGGACAAGGTTCAAAGCGAAGCATACAGAAGCAGATTTCGGAAATGGGTTCGAACATGATTATGATTCATCCGGGAGCTGAAATGCGAGGAGGTGTCCGCCAGGATCCATCGTCCATGCAGACCTTGAAACTGGAAAATTACGAGACACTGCGCGACGAGTGTATGTATCTTTCGGCTATCAGTCCGGATGTTTCCTCTTCCGGACAGCTGATTGCGGGTTCGAACAACTATCCGTCTTCGGTAAGCGGCGTCAGCATCGATTATCTAAAAATCCGCCAGCTCACCGTAGAAGAGGGAGAAATGTTCAGCGAAAACGATATACGTACAGCTGCGAAAGTATGTGTCATCGGAAAAACAATTGTAGATAATCTTTTCCCCGACGGAACCGACCCGATAGGAAAAGTAATACGATGCAACAAAATACCTTTCCGTGTAATAGGTGTCCTGAAATCGAAAGGATACAACTCAATGGGTATGGACCAGGATGATGTGGTACTGGCTCCTTATACTACCGTAATGAAACGTTTGCTGGCACAAACGTACCTGAGCGGTATCTTCGCTTCGGCACTGACCGAAGACATGACCGAAGAAGCTGTCGACGAAATATCCGCTACCCTGCGTCGTGTACATAAGCTGAAAGCTACCGACGATGACGACTTTACCATCCGTACACAGCAGGAACTAAGCTCCATGCTGAATACGACAACCGACCTGATGACTACCTTGCTGGCATGTATAGCAGGAATCTCGCTGGTAGTAGGTGGTATCGGAATTATGAATATCATGTATGTGTCCGTCACCGAACGTACACGTGAAATCGGACTTCGAATGTCTGTAGGAGCGCGAGGCATTGATATCTTGTCGCAATTCCTCATCGAATCTATATTAATAAGTATTACCGGAGGATTGATCGGAGTAATACTGGGCTGCGGAGCAAGTTTCGTAATAAAGACTGTAGCACACTGGCCTGTATTCATCCAGCCCTGGAGTGTATTGCTTTCGTTTGCTGTATGTACGCTTACAGGTGTTTTCTTCGGATGGTATCCGGCTAAGAAAGCCGCCGATCTTGATCCTATCGAAGCATTAAGATACGAATAACGATAATGAGCTTGTGAAAGTTCATTTTTATAACTTTGTTCTTCATAACTTTGGTTTCCTTGTCCGGCTGCCTATGGCAATAAAAGTATTGCTAAGCAGCCGGACTTTTTAAAGTTTTTTGATTACTTTTGCTCACTGACCACACAACCTATGAAACAGCTCACTTATACGACTCACCGTTCACTCGAAATTTTGATCCACACTATTTGCTGGGGACTCTTTTTCACCTTTCCACTGTTCTTTACACAAAACAGTGACGGTTCCATAAAGTGGCAAGAATTCATACATCACTGCATTGTTCCTGCCTCTCTCTTTGTCATCTTTTATCTGAATTATTTTCTTTTCACTCCGCATATTCTCTTTCACGGCCAGACCAAACGGTTCATATTCGTGAATTCAATAGTCATTGCAGTCATGACAATCGGGCTGCGCTACTGGAACAACCTGAACTGTCCTCCCCCGCCCGACGACCGACCTGTACCACCAGTATACATCTTTTATCTGCGCGATCTGGCAAGTCTGATATTCTCTGCCGGACTGAGCGTGGCCATCTGCATGAGTAAACGCTGGAGCGAAGCCGAGGCAGAACGTCGGGAAGCTGTAAAAAGCCGTACGGAAGCAGAACTGAAAAACCTGAGAAACCAGCTCAACCCTCATTTCCTGCTGAATACGCTGAACAATATTTATGCGTTGATTGCCTTCGACTCTGAAAAAGCACAACAGGCCGTACAGGAACTAAGCAAACTGTTGCGCTATGTACTATACGACAATCAGCAAATGTTTGTCCCGCTGAAAAAGGAAATTGACTTCATATGCAACTATATCGAACTGATGCGCATCCGCGTATCGGCGCGGGTAAACATACAGACACAATTCAACATCAAGCCTCAAAGTCAGACACCCATAGCTCCCCTGATATTCATATCGCTGATTGAAAATGCATTCAAGCACGGCATCTCTCCCGTGGAACCCAGCTTTATCAGCATCACCATTTCGGAAGACAATGATAAAATAACGTGTACGATACGCAACAGCAATCACCCGAAAACCGAAGCCGACAAAAGTGGTTCCGGCATCGGACTGGAGCAAGTGAAAAAACGTCTGGAACTGATTTATCCCGAATCCTACAAATGGGACAGACATGTATCCGACGATGGAAAGGAGTATCTTTCCAACATTACAATCTATCTGAACCATCAATCTAAAAAAGACTAAAATATGAACTTAAGATGTGCCATTGTCGACGATGAACCATTAGCTTTAGGACTATTGGAGAGTTACATAAAGAAGACTTCCTTTCTGGAACTTTCGGGAAGTTATTCCAGTGCAATACAAGCCATGAAATATCTGCCAGAGCATCCGGTTGACGTGCTTTTCCTGGATATCCAGATGCCCGAACTTAGCGGACTGGAGTTTTCACGCATGGTTCCGAAAGATACCCGAATCATCTTTACTACCGCCTTCGACCAGTATGCACTCGACGGCTATCGGGTAAACGCACTCGACTACCTGCTGAAGCCAATCAGTTACTCCGATTTTATGGAAGCAATAAACAAGGCTGTCGGATGGTTTGAGCTTCAACAAAAGGCAGTCAAGCAGAACTCCGAAACAGCAGACGATAACAAGAAAAACTACATTTATGTAAAAAGTGATTACAAGCTGATACAAATTGAACTGAACAAGATATTGTATATAGAAGGTCTGAAGGACTACATAAAAATTCATCTGGAAGGAGAAGAGCGTCCCATACTTTCACTGGTAAGTATGCGCGCCATGGAAGAAAAACTCCCCGCAGACAAGTTCATCCGCGTGCACCGGTCGTTTATTGTCCAAAAGCAAAAGATAAAAGTTATCGACAAAGGAAGAATAGTTTTCGGAAAAGAATACATTCCGATCTCCGATAGTTACAAACAGGAACTCCAAAATTATGTTAATGAACATATTGTTTGAAAGAACCGTGTTTATTTAACTTTTTTTTACCGACCTGTTCAAAGTTTTTCCAACGAACATTTGTCACTTCTAAATATAACCTCTATATTTGTAGAGTACATAATAAGAACAGAAGTTGTGAAACTTCTTATTTGAATAGTTTAGTTAAGTCTAGTTTAGTTTTTGTGTTGTGATACTCCTACTGATAGTGTTCAGTGGGAGTATCTTTTTTATGCCCTCCCTACATATGAAAACAGCCGATTGCAGCCTTCAAGCAAAGTCACACGGATTTCACATTTATTCACCATAAGGCAGACATAAACATTCATTTAAAAACTCCCTATCCATATGTTCCAACGCAACAGACTATACAAAAATCTAAACATTTCTACTGATCAGCTACAAGACACGTAGCCTTTACAACCCGTTTCATATCGCCTGCCCGATAATCTCTCCAAAAATTTCAGAAACATGCCCCAAAGCCCAAACAAAGCTCAGGAGATCTCAAGAAAATTTGTACAAAAAATCAGAAAGTTTGTACAAATTTTCCAAAAACGTCAGCACGTTTTTAAGCAAACGTCTGCATGTCCCTCCAATCATCTCCCTATCTTTTCTACTTTTTATATATAGAACCTATTCCATAAGTCCGGCAAAAACATAACTTTGCAACAAAACTCAAAAATAAACACGTATGAAACGAACTGTATATTTCTTTGCCTGTCTGGCTTTTGCCGGCATCTTAGATTCCTGTAGCGGGAATAAATTCATCACATCATCGGGACTACGGTCGGAGGATTTCCGCCAAAAGGTTAACGGAGAAAAGACCGCCTTATACAAAATAAGCAATAAAAACGGACTGGAAGCCTGTATCACCAATTATGGTGCACGCGTAGTATCACTCATGGTGCCCGACCGCAACGGTAAGCTGGAGGACATCGTCTGCGGATTTCCTGATATAAACGGTTACCTCAGCCAGCCACAGAATTATGGAGCTACCGTAGGACGATATATCGGACGCATCTTGCATGCACGATACGTGCTCGACGGAAAAGAATATTGCTTGCAGGCAAATCATACCGACGGGCATACTGCACACGGAGGCGATCCGAATTTCGGTGCCCGCATGTGGAAAGTGCAGCAGGTCACTCCTTCTTCTGTCACCCTGACCTACCTCTCTCCCGACGGAGAAAACGGATTTCCCGGAAACCTGAAAGTAAAACTTACCTATACCGTTACCGAAGCCAACACACTCGATATCCGCTACGAAGCTACTACCGACAAGCCAACTGTAATCAATCTGTGCAATCATTCGTTTTTCAACCTGTCGGGTAACCTGAACAGCAGCGTGGAAAACCAGATTATGTGGGTGGATGCCGACTACTTTACGCCTTATGACAAAAAGAAATGTGTGACAGGAGAATTATGGCCCGTCAAAAGTACGCCACTGGACTTCACTCAACCTCATGCCATAGGTCGGCATATCAACGATGAGTATGGACAATTGCAAGTAGTAAACGGATACGATCATGCATGGGCACTCCGTTCTCCGGGCGATGACAGCCGACCTGCCGCCTGGATATACGACGAAAACAGCGGACGAAAAATGGAAATCTATACTACCGAACCTGCTGTTCATATCTATACGGGCAACGGACTGAAAGGAAAAGTGAAAGGGAAAAATGACATTTGTTACCCGTTCCGAGGAGCTGTATGCTTTGAAACCTGCCACTTTCAGGACAGTCCGAACAATCCACAATTCCCCTCTACCACGCTAAGGCCTGGTAAAGTTTTCCAGAGTCATACGGTGTATAAGTTTACTACAGACTAATTGAGCATCCAGACAGAAAGAAGTCAAGCATCCGTTCCGACCTATTCTAAAAGGAAGATAAAATATTCTTTTTTACCACACCCAGCGAATCAGAACAGTTTTTCTGAAAAAATAATAAATAAAATGCAACTTTTTATGGCAAAATTTGCATGAAAAAACAGGAAAACGAATAATTATATGACCACTAAAAATCGATGCAACAGCATCTTACACTCCACATTTGCCGCACTGGCACTTACTGGTCTTACGATGCTGACAAACGGGTGCGACATGATAGAATATCATCCCTACGACCTGAATATAAAGGGAGATACAGACATTAACCGGAAAAACATACAGACCATTGAAGCAAACTTGAACGGAAAGGAAGAGTTTTCGTTTGTCCTTATCAGCGACACACAGCGCTGGTATGATGAAACGGAAGATGCCGTAAATGCTATCAACGAACGTAATGATGTGGATTTCGTGATACATTGCGGCGACCTTTCCGACTTCGGCATGAAAATGGAATTTGAAAAACAGCGCGATATTCTGAACCGCCTGAGCGTCCCCTATGTATGCCTGCTGGGAAATCACGACTGTCTGGCTACAGGCAAGGAGGTATTCAACACTATTTTCGGCGATGAAAACTTTGCATTTACAGCCGGAAATGTGCGTTTTGTATGCCTCAACACCAACGCTCTGGAGTTTGATTACTCGGAAGCCGTACCCGACTTTTCTTTTTTAGAGCATGAACTACAGAACTTTCCTTCTCAGGCAAGCAAGACGGTAGTTGCCATGCACGCTCCTCCCCGCTCCGAACAATTCAACAATAATATCGCAAGAGTCTTCCAGTATTGCATTTCGCAATTCCCTTCTCTGCAATTCTGCATATACGGACACATACACAGCTTCTCGGAAAGTGATATATTCGAAGACGGCACCATGTACTATTCTGCCCCTTCCATCAACAAAAGAAACTATGTATATTTTACAATCAAAAAAAATGAATACAACTATGAGCTGGTCAATTTCTAAATATCTGCTGACTGCACTGCTGGCTGCTCCCCTTAATCTGTTCGGCATAACCGACGAAACGGAAGAATTGCCAACTCCCAAACGCTGGGACAAGCGAGTGCATCTGAAATATGAGGGCTGGGAAAGGCTGAAACCGACTCATGCAAAAATACAATATGCAGGAGGAATGGGTGTAATGTCGGCCGGTGTAGGCTGGGATTACGGCAAACGCCGACAGTGGGAAACCGACTTTCTGATAGGTTATCTGCCTGCCAAATATGCTACCGACTTTCTTTTTACACTGACTGTAAAGCAAAACTATATTCCGTGGAGTATGAGTTTTGGCGAACACTGGGCACTGGAACCGTTTTATTGCGGACTGTATCTCACGACTATAGCCGGAGAAGAGTTCTGGGAAAAGGAACCCGGACGATACCCTAACCGCTATTACAATTTCAGTACGAAGATTCGTCCGTATATATTTGTAGGACAACGACTGAACTTCAACCTGAAGCACAGTATAGTAAAGCATATTTCCTTGTTTTATGAGGTGAGCAGTTGCGAATTGTATATTATCAGCAAGGCTACAAACAAGAGTCTGACAATGAAAGATATACTACGCTTTTCGTTCGGAGCCAAAGTACAATTGTTTAAAAACAGACAAAAATAACCTGCCGGCACGCAGTATTTATCAGAATCGTACATTTTAGTAATAAACAAACAAGACGAATATGATAATACCACAGCTCAGTAACATGCAAAACGAAAATGAAACAGATGAATATAAGTCAGATAACAAAAAGATGCTTGCACGGACAATTTATGCCATAGTAGGCGGTATCATCATACTGAACCTGGCATGGTGGATTGTTTCACTATGCACGCATTAAAAAAATACAGACACTCAAAAATAATCTCTTTATAAACTTTCTTCCTATATGAAAAAAGCTTGCCCTATGTGAATAGAGCAAGCTTTTATTCTTTTATCGCTTACCGGATACCTGTCAGAGCAGAATAACCGTTACACTGCGTGCACCGTGTGCACCCATAACAAGTGCCTGTTCGATATCGGCCGTCTTCGACGGACCTGAAATGAATACGCCATATCCATATTCACCGGTATCGATGCGCTTGTAAGCCTCGTGCATGTTGTTCACCAGATTCTTCCGGTCGAGCAGGATAACCAGTGCTTCCGAAATGAAATATACGGCACGCTGTTCAACATCTTGCTGCAACCACACGGCACCATTCTCACAAACACCTATGCGTCCGTCGACAATGGCAAGATCTGTTCCGTCGAGATCTCCCGATTTTTCCACATCGTCGGGATGAAAGGTTCCGCAGGTAACGGACTGTATGCCGTCTTCCGTCTTCACTTCACGTACAACCGAAGCTATACGGCGGGCATCGGGATAAGCTTTCTTTATTGCTTCGTTTACATCTTCTCCTTTCTGCAATACAACAGCCTGCCCTCCAACTACTTTCATGATGTTGCAGAACTGTGCGACTTTATCTTCATAAGTCAGTGCTTCATGCTCCAAATCAGACAAGTCCGGCTTCTCATAGCGCATTCTTGTATTGCGGCGTATGCTTTGTAATATATCTTCTCTGCTACTCATACTCATTTCACTTTATTCTTTTTCCACATTTCGTTGAAGCTCTCCTTGGCAAACTTCGGTATTTCACGTTCTTTTCCCCAGTCGTCCAAGTCATTGTATACCACACCGCGAGGCAAAGAATTGACAATCGGCGCATTCTTCAACGCAAAATTAAACAGAGCCGGACGCGACATGAGGAATTTCATGCCACCCGACATGAGCTTCTTCGACGAACTGGCTACGCCCAATGTATGCAATCTCTGACGCCAGTCATAAATCTGGTCTGCCAGATCGACTTTTGCCGGACATACATTCTGGCACGAATGACACAACGAGCATGCCGAAACATTATCATAGTAATGCAACGGTGCTTTCAGCATTCCCAGATTGATGCCGATAGGTCCCGGAATAAAATAAGTGTATGAGTAACCTCCCGAACGACGATAAACGGGACAAGTGTTCATGCAGGCTCCGCAACGCAAGCAGTTCAGCGTCTTGACATGATGCTGATCGGCCAGAATACGGCTGCGTCCGTTATCTACGATAATGATATGCAATTCTCCGCCTTTGCGCGGTTTGCGATAATGTGAGGTATAAGTGGTGATAGGTTGTCCGGTTCCCGAACGGGCAAGCAGACGGGTAAATACTCCCAAGGCATCGCGGTCGGGCACAATCTTTTCCATTCCGAACGCTGTTATCTGAAGTTTTGGCTGGGAAGTTCCCATATCGGCGTTACCTTCGTTGGTACATACCACACATTCTCCTGTAGAAGCTACGGCAAAGTTGGCTCCCGTCATGGCGGCTTCGGCTTCGATAAACTTCCGGCGCAAGTTCTTGCGGGCTGCATGAGTCAGATACGTCTGGTCATTATTGCCGGGCTCTGTTCCCATTTCACGAACGAACAATTCGCCGATTTCTTCTTTCTTTACATGGATGGCAGGCAGGACAATGTGGCTCGGGCGCTTGTGCATCAGTTGCAGAATACGCTCTCCCAAGTCGCTTTCCACCACTTCGATACCTTTCTTTTCCAGAAATTCATTCAGTCCGCACTCTTCTGCCAGCATCGACTTACTCTTGATGAAATGCTTTACCTGATGCCCCTGTAAGATATTGTATACAATGGAACAATATTCATCGGCATCTTTTGCCCAATAGACACAGGCACCGTTTGCCAAAGCATTCTTTTCAAATTCCTGAAGCAACTGGTCCAGATGACTGTTGCTGTACATCTTTATGGCACACGCCATATCACGCAAGTGTTCCCATTCGGGCACCTGTTTGCTCATTTTATCACGTTTGGCACGAACCATCCACAATGTTTCATCGTGCCATGCTGCCAGTTCCTGATTCTCCAGAAATTTTCCGGCAGCCTTTGCATGTTTCGTACTCATAATCCAGCAGCTAATATTTGAACGATATGAATGGTCTTGATAGGAAGCTTTTCACGCTCTATGATTCCTCGCTGGTGCATCAGGCATGAACTGTCGGCTCCTACGATATATTCGGCTCCGGTCGCCATATGACGCTTAACCTTGTCACGTCCCATCTGGCCGGAAACATCGTGTTCTTCTACCGCAAACATTCCTCCGAAGCCACAGCATTCGTCCGGACGCTCAGGCTCTACGATTTCTATACCCTTTACCAGCGACAGCAGATCGCGCAGCTTATTATAATAAGGAATATTCAACTCACTGGGAGAAGAAAGTTTCATCAGACGCACTCCGTGACAACTGTTCTGAATACTGACCTTGTGAGGGAATGAAGCCTGAAGGGAGGTTGGCTTTACTACATCGTGAATAAACTCACAGATGTCATATATCTTACCTTCACTGGCACAACGATGTTTCTCCTCCGCCAGCAGATTGCCGTAATGGTCGCGCACAAATACCACGCAACTGGCCGAAGGACCAACTATATAATCATAACTCTCGAATAATTTGTCGAATCGCTTTGCTAATTCTTTCGATTCATTTTCGAACCCTGCATTCGCCATAGGCTGTCCGCAACAGGTCTGGTCTAACGGATAGTCTACATCTACACCCAAACTTTTCAGAAGCTTATAAGAAGCAACTCCTACTTCGGGATAGACAGCATTGATATAGCAGGGAATAAATAATCCTACTTTCATCATTTTACCTATTTTGTTTCTGCACAAACAAAGGTATGGCTTATTGATGAATTAACAAAAAAAGAAAAATGAAAAAAAAGTCAGAAATTTATACTTACCGGCAAAATCGAACAAATAATGCAGGTATTACTGGCATTTGTTTACAAAATAGACACCACAAAGCGCGAGCCCCCGCGAATCACTTCGCAGGGGGCACCCAACTAATAACTAACTTTTTACTTGTGGTTTACGTAATTTCATATGACTAACACTGCAAAGATACGGGTGTCTGCCCGTCCCTGCAATACCTAAATGTAGGTATTTTAGAAACATTCCAGATAAGGAAGCATGTTACAGTTTCATTTTTACCTCGCTCAGCTCGACCAATTTATTTACGATGGCATAAATGGTAAGTCCGGCTGCCGAATGAATCTGCAGCTTGCGGGTAATGTTGCGCCGGTGGGTAATGACGGTATGTACCGAAATAAACAGTTTTTCTGCAATCTCCTTATTGGTCATGCCTCGTACCACGCAGCCAATAATTTCTTTTTCTCGCTGGCTCAGAGTATCCAGATCAGCATCTTCCTCTTCGGAAAGATTCATAAGTACGGAAATCTTCTTTCCGAGCGATTCCGTATCGTCGAAAAGATTTATGCTGTCATCGTAACCTTTCAGTTGATTGGCATCGACAAACGTACAAAGCAAAGACACGATTTTGGTTTCCGGATGCTGATAATGTTCCTTAAAGGCATCGACATCGAACCAGCCCTCAAACTGAGGATTAACGATCAATATATTAGGAATATGTGCCTCCATACAATGCTGAAGCCCTTCCTTCGAGGTGACCTCTATGGTCTGTATGTTCATGTCGGGCAAACGCTTGAGAACGGCAACCAACCCGCTTCGCACAATAACCGAAGTTTCGGCCACAGCTACTAAAATCAATTCCTGCGATTTCATTTCTCCCCCTTTTCCAGTTCCATAATGGCAGGGACAAACAAGTAATCTTCTACCCGGTTATGCGATGCCAGATCTTCTTCACAACTAAAAATATCGAATAATGTTGCATTCAGCAACTGATTATCGCCATTGGCCGGATAGTACTTGATGATAATATTTTTCAATTCGGTCAGTTTGGCATTTACTTGATCGTGGTGACGTGCAAATACACCTATATTATATTGTGTAGAGCGCTCGCCGTTCAACAAGCCACGTACATAAGTGAAAACCTTTTCGTTCTCATACTCCATGTGCTTTCTTACCTCGCCCACATAATCGTCGAAAAACTGAAGTATCAGAAAGGATACCTCGTTATGGGAAGAAAAGTCGATGGCTTTTATCAGTTTCCTGCGAATAGTAGGCAACTGGAAATCCAGGAAATAGGAATGAGCACGTTGCAGATAATCCATCAAAGCCGGCACAGAAAGCCCGGTTATATGGTCTTGCATGCGGTTACTCTCTTCGGTAAGAAAGTTCACTACGGCAAGGAAAGTAGTACAATCGACTCCGTTCATGCTGCATACTTCCTGTACCGACTTGTCACCGAAACCCAATGGTACGCCAAAACGGCTCAAGACCTGCAGCAAAGCGTAGTTCTCGCAAATCAGATCACTCATTTTATCGGTCGGCTTATATATTTTGGTTCCACCCATAGCAAAAATAGAATTCATATTATTTTCGTTTACAAAGTAAGATAATTCATACAGGGTATACAATCCCTATTTTTAGGTATTTAGGCAAACAGTTATTCGTCCTGTCATTCTACCCAAAGCAACATTACGCGACGTGTATTTTCCGTTACCCGAAAGCGATTGTCAGTCCGTTCATTAACCAACCATACAATATCGTTTCCCGAACATACCACACATTGGTTGTCTTTTTCGAATAAGGTGAATTTACGGTCACGCAGGTAATCACGTACTTTTTTGAAGCCGTTCATGCCAAAGGGAATAAACTTATCTCCCGACTGCCATCGGCGTAATGTCAAAGGTTCTACCAATTTATCAGCATCCAGGCAGGCAATCTTCGGGTCACGGGAAACTTTAAATCCGGTTTCTATCTCACGAACTTCGTGATGCAATATCTTATGCGAAACATCTGGCAACGACTCACGTTTTTTTAAAAGCAGACAGTCACGGTCGCGCAACAGCACATAGTTCTCAGAATAAAAAAGGCGTCCTGACTCAGCCTCCAGACTTCTGTATATATCCTTCAACTGAGCTGCATTGAATCCATACGGGTGAAAAAGCTCAAACAGTACAGCAAGAGGAGATACTTCCTTTACAATCCGGGGAATACTGAACCGCCCCTCCTCCTCTGTAACCCGGGCACAAGCAACCTTCATCGCTTCACGATATACGGCTTCCACATCAGATAATCGGCGTGCTGTCTCGGCTATCGACTCACAAACTGACGGATTGATTTCCCTCAACATAGGAATTACATTTAACCGGAGCTTGTTTCGTGTATATTCATCTTGCAGGTTCGTACTATCGGTCACGTAATCCTGATGAAGATTCTTCAGGAACTCCAGTATTTCCTCACGGCTGACATCCAGTAACGGACGGACGATTACCCCATTAATAGCGGTAATACCCTTCAAACCATTAATTCCCGTTCCTCTGACCAGATTCAACAGAAATGTTTCTACACTGTCATCACGATGATGAGCTACTGCTATCACCTTTGCTCCAACCTCGGTACGTACTTGCTCAAACCATGCATATCTCAACTCACGAGCTGCCATTTCTATAGATATTCCTTTCTGTGAGGCATATCCGGTTGTATCAAAATGTACGACCTGCAACGGAACATGCAGATTGCTGCATAATGTCCGTACAAAATTCTCATCACGGTCCGACTCTTCACCCCGAAGATGAAAATTACAATGTGCTGCAACACATGTATACCCTTCCAGCAGTAATACACGCAATAAAGCGACGGAATCAGCTCCACCACTCAAGGCAACCAATATCTTATCATCAGGAGCAAACAAACGTTTCTCGCTGATACTCTGATTAATTTTCTGTCTAAACATATCACAAAGGTAAAAAATGTTCTGCAAATGTGCCGGACAATCCTTAGAAAGATACAAAATTCATCTGTAAAATATCAAAATGTTTATCAAAAGCCAATTTCTTTATCCTTCCCCAAAAGGAGATTTTACCAAAGAATTCTTCTCCAGACTTATTACATTCCCGCTTAAAAAGGCAGATCAGAGATTTCGTCAATTTCTTTTTTTCTCCGCAATTATCACAAATTATAACCTATAAAAATCAAATTGATTACGATTTGTAATAATAAAAGCCAATAATTAAATAAACTATAAGTAAAGTCGTTTAAGAACATATTTTTTGTTTACTCTCATCACGCTTTACTTTGTTTTTCGAAAGCATATTTGTATTTTTGCAATCACACCGAAACAACTAAACAAGCATATCAATAAAAATTGAAAGCAAATGAGAGAAAAAGGTTACATTTTATCAGATGGAAACAAAGATTTACCGCAATATCGGCATGGTCTTTACAGCCCGGATAACGAGCACGATGCCTGCGGTGTAGGTATGATAGTCAACCTACATGGCACAAAATCACACGATTTAATTGACTCCGCCCTCAGAGTGCTGGAAAACATGAAGCACCGTGGAGCAGAAGGCGCCGACAGCAAAACCGGCGACGGTGCAGGTATTATGATACAAATACCCCATGAGTTCATTCTTCTGCAAGGAATCCCTGTTCCCGAAAAAGGGAAATATGGTACCGGACTGGTATTTATGCCCAAAGACAAAGAAGCGCAGCATGCCATAATGAGCATTATGATAGAAGAAATAGAGCGAGAAGGCATGACGCTAATGCATGTAAGAAGTGTTCCTGTGAACTCGAATGTGCTTGGAAAAGACGCACTGGCTACAGAACCAGATGTGAAACAGATATTTATTACAGCTGAAGCTGACGAACAGAATCTCGAAAAGAAACTATATATAATAAGGAAAAAGATAGAGAACAGAGTCGAGCATAAAGACTTTTATATAGTTTCTCTCTCAAGTCGGAATATGGTGTACAAAGGTATGCTTACATCTACCCAGTTGAGAGAGTATTATGCCGACCTTACACAACCTTACTTTACCAGCGCACTTGCTTTGGTACACTCACGTTTCAGTACCAATACGTTCCCGACGTGGAGCCTTGCACAGCCGTTCCGAATGATGGCTCACAATGGTGAAATCAACACCATACGAGGTAACCGCGCATGGATGGAGGCAAGAGAAAGCGTATTGTCATCAAAAGAGCTGGGTGATATTTCTCAGATACGCCCGATCATACAACCAGGAATGAGTGATAGTGCATCAATGGACAATGTCCTGGAATTTTTTGTCATGTCGGGCTTGAGCCTGCCGCATGCACTGGCCATGATGGTTCCTGAATCTACCAATGAAAAGAACCCGATCAGTCCGGCACTGAAGGCTTTCTATGAATACCATTCTATCCTGATGGAACCATGGGACGGGCCGGCGGCCTTGTTATTCAGCGACGGACGTTACGCAGGAGGTATGCTCGACCGTAACGGATTGCGCCCGGCACGCTGGCTGGTTACAAAGAGCGGTACCATGGTTGTTGCAAGTGAAACTGGTACAATCAGCTTCAATCCGGATGAAATAGAAGCTAAAGGCAGATTACAACCCGGTAAGATTTTGCTGGTTGACACGCAGGAAGGCAAGATATATTACGATAACGAAGTAAAGGAAAACTTGGCTTCGGCACTTCCCTACACAGAATGGCTTTCTGCCAACCGCATTGAACTCGACACACTTCGCAGTGGTCGTAAGGTTGAAAATGCAGTAAAAAATGCAGGACGCCGCCTGCGTATATTCGGATTTACCCGTGAAGATGTGGAACGGACCCTGACTCCGATGTGTAAGACCGGAGCAGAACCGACTGCCTCAATGGGTAACGATACCCCGCTTGCCGTCTTGTCGGAAAAGCCTCAACTGCTATTCAACTATTTCAGACAGCAGTTTGCTCAGGTTACTAACCCGGCCATCGACCCGATTCGTGAGGAACTGGTAATGTCACTTACCGAATATATCGGTGCTGTGGGGAAAAATATTCTGACCCCAGACCCTATGCATTGCAAAATGGTACGCTTGCCACATCCTATACTGACCAACACGCAACTCGACATTCTGTGCAATATCAGATATAAGGGATTCAGTACTGTCAAACTGAAAATGATATTCGATATCAAAGAAGGTGAAGAAGGCTTGCGTTCTGCCATCGAAGACTTATGCAAGAAAGCAGAAGAAGCTGTCGATGCGGGAGCTAATTACATTGTACTTTCCGACCGTGACATCGATGCAACCCATGCACCTGTTCCTTCCCTGCTTGCCGTAAGTGCTGTACACCATCACCTGATTTCGGTACAAAAACGTGTACAAACGGCATTGATAGTAGAGAGCGGTGAAGCACGTGAAGTAATGCATGCTGCATTATTGCTGGGTTATGGTGCCAGTGCCATCTGCCCGTACATGGCATTTGCCGTAATAGACGAATTGGTAAAGAAAGGCGATGTCCAACTGGACTACAACACAGCCGAAAAAAACTATATCAAAGCATTGTGCAAAGGCCTCTATAAAGTAATGAGCAAAATGGGTATCAGTACCATCCGTTCATATCGCGGAGCCAAACTTTTTGAAGCTGTAGGACTGAACGCCGAAACGATGAAACGGTATTTCGGTACCGAAATTTCTACCATCGGCGGTGCCGGACTGAAAGACATAGCCAACGACTATCTGAAATTTCATCAGTCGGGAGCCTGCATCAGCGATGATGAAGCAGCTTCCATGCTCGATCATATCGGATTGTTCTCCTTCCGCAAAGATGGAGAAAAGCATGCATGGAATCCGGAAACCATCAGTTTACTGCAACTGGCCACACGTACAGGAAGCTATAAAAAGTTCAAGGAATTCACACAAAAGGCAAACGAAAAAGCATCACCCATGTTCTTGCGCGACTTTTTCCGCTTCCGCAATAATCCCGTAGACATCAACACCGTAGAACCTGTGGAAAGCATCGTCAAGCACTTTGTAACCGGTGCCATGTCATTCGGCGCCATCAGCAAAGAAGCTCACGAAGCCATGGCACTTGCCATGAACAAACTCGGTGCACGCAGCAACACGGGTGAAGGAGGTGAAGACAGTGAACGATTCAAAGCTGTTTATCATTCCGACAGCGACAACGAAGATATCAGCCTTTGCAGTAAGACCAAACAGATTGCTTCGGGACGTTTCGGCGTAACAACCGAGTACCTGGTCAATGCTGAAGAAATACAGATTAAAGTGGCACAAGGAGCAAAACCGGGTGAAGGTGGTCAGTTGCCGGGCTTTAAGGTAGACGAAGTCATCGCACGTACCCGCCACTCTATTCCGGGCATTTCGCTGATTTCTCCTCCACCTCATCACGATATCTACAGTATCGAAGACTTGGCTCAGCTTATCTTCGACCTGAAGAATGTCAATCCGCGAGCAGCCATCAGCGTAAAGCTGGTAGCAGAAAGCGGTGTAGGAACAATCGCTGCCGGCGTAGCAAAAGCCAAGGCTGATCTGATTGTAATATCAGGAGCCGAAGGAGGAACCGGAGCATCACCGGCATCTTCGATGAGATACGCAGGTATTCCGCCTGAAATCGGCTTGAGCGAAACCCAACAGACACTGGTACTCAACGGACTGCGCGGACAGGTTCGCCTGCAAACAGACGGTCAGTTGAAGACAGGTCGTGACATCATCAGCATGGCATTGCTGGGAGCAGATGAATATGCTTTCGGAACAGCCGCACTGATTGTTTTAGGATGTGTAATGATGCGTAAATGCCATACCAACTTATGTCCGGTAGGTGTTGCTACACAAGATGAAAGATTGCGCGAACATTTCCGCGGACATTACAAATACCTGATCAATTACTTTGAATTCCTGGCTCAGGAAGTACGAGAATATCTGGCTGCCATGGGATTCACCCGCCTGCAAGACATTATCGGCAGAACCGACCTTATTGAGATAGTTCCACATGATAATACAGGAAAAATAGGTGGATTGGACTTCAGCCGTATTCTACATCAGGTAGACAATGGAGCAGACATCCACTACACAATGAATCGTCCGCTCGACCTTTCGGAAGTAAAGGATAAATCAATCATCGCTGCAGCACATGAAGCGTTGGACAACAAGCGCCCGGTGGAACTGGAATATACCATCTCGAACACAGACCGTTCTGTAGGAGCTATGCTTGCGGGAGAAGTGGCAACCCGATACGGACACGAAGGATTGCCCGACGGAACCATCAGCGTCAAGTTCAAAGGCTCGGCAGGTCAGAGCTTCGGTGCCTTCCTTACTCCGGGAATCAGCTTCCGTCTGGAGGGCGAAGCAAACGATTATGTCGCAAAAGGACTGAGTGGCGGACGAATAGCTGTTCTCCCCCCGATGGGTTCCTGCTTCGATGCTTCCAAGAATACAATAGCCGGAAATACACTGATGTATGGTGCAACCAGCGGTGAAGTCTACATCAACGGATGTGTGGGTGAACGTTTTGCCGTAAGAAATTCGGGAGCAATCGCTGTAGTAGAAGGTGTAGGCGACCATTGTTGCGAATACATGACAGGAGGACGAGTTGTTGTTTTAGGACATACCGGACGTAACTTTGCTGCCGGAATGAGCGGCGGTATCGCTTACGTATGGGATCGTGAACGTACATTCGATTATTTCTGTAACATGGAAATGGTAGAACTTAGTCTGCTGGAAGACTCTGCCGCACGCAAAGAACTGCGTGAACTGATAGAACGGCACTGGAAATATACCGGTTCAAAGCTGGCACGTACGCTGCTCGACAACTGGCAGCAACACGTAGACGAGTTCATTCAAGTTACTCCAATCGAATATAAACGTGTACTGGCAGAAGAACAGATGAAGAAACTCCAGCAGAAAATAGCTGAAGTGCAGAGAGATTACTAAAACATCGAACAACTAATAAAATTATTGTTATGGGAGATCCTAAAGCATTTCTAAATATACCCCGGCAAGAGGCTGGCTATCGTCCTATCCACGAACGCATAGCCGATTTTGGAGAAGTGGAACAAACGCTGAATACCAGCGAACGTAAACTGCAAGCATCCCGATGTATGGATTGCGGCGTGCCCTTCTGTCACTGGGCATGCCCGCTGGGCAACCGTCCTCCTGAATTTCAGGATGCACTAAGTAAAGGTAAATGGCAGGAAGCCTACGAGATATTAACACGGACAAATGACTTCCCCGAATTTACTGGAAGAGTATGTCCGGCACTCTGCGAGAAGTCGTGTGTACTGAAACTAAGCATCGACTCTCCGGTCACAATCCGAGAGGATGAAGCTGCCATCATCGAGACAGCCTTCCGCGAAGGTTATGTCACGACCAAACAATACGCGAGAAATGGACATAAAGTTGCCGTCATCGGTTCAGGACCTGCCGGGCTGGCTGCTGCCAATCAGCTAAACCGGAGAGGATACGAAGTTACGGTTTTCGAGAAATCCGAATACATAGGTGGACTGTTACGCTTCGGTATTCCTAACTTCAAACTGCACAAGCCGATTATCGACCGCCGCTTGAAAATCATGGAAGACGAAGGCATCTGTTTTAAGACTAATGCAGAAATCGATCTGGCGCACTTGCCCGAAGGATTCGATGCCTACGCCATCTGTACCGGAACACCGGAAGCCCGCAACCTGAACATACCGGGACGTGAACTGAAAGGCATACATTTCGCTATGGAAATGCTGGCACAGCAGAACCGAGTACTGGCCGGACAGACATTCAGCGACGAAGAACGCATCACAGCAAAAGGCAAGAAAGTACTTGTCATCGGCGGTGGAGATACGGGAAGCGACTGTATCGGAACAGCCAATCGTCAGGGAGCCGTCAGCGTATGCCAGATAGAAATCATGCCCAAGCCGCCTGTTGGTCATAATCCGGCAACACCGTGGCCGCAGTGGCCTATCGTCCTGAAGACCAGCTCGAGCCACGAAGAAGGATGTACACGCCGATGGAGTCTGACTTCGAACCGCTTCTTAGGAACCGAAGACGGACGTGTATGCGGTGTGGAAGTAGAGGAAGTAGAATGGATTCCGGCAGCCGACGGCGGACGCCCTCAAATGCGTCCTACCGGAAAGAAGGAAATCATTGAAGCCGACCTCGTCTTGCTTGCCATGGGATTCTTGAAACCCCAACTGCCAGAGCTTCCGGAAAACGCCGTCGTTGCAGGCGACGCTGCTACCGGACCAAGTCTTGTAGTAAAATGTATTGCGGCAGGACGCCGGGCGGCAGCCGACATTGATGCCATCCTGCAGAAGAGTCATCGTTGAATTTATAAAAAAACAGAAATACTATGTGTGGAATAGCCTGCATTTTCAATATCAAAAAACAAACGCCGGAGCTAAGGCAGAAAGCCTTGGCAATGGCAAAAAAGATACGTCATCGCGGCCCGGACTGGAGTGGCATTTACTGCGGTGGAAGTGCCATACTGGCACACGAACGTCTTTCCATTGTAGACCCTCAGTCGGGAGGCCAGCCTCTTTACTCCAGCGACGGGAAAAAAGTGCTTGCCGTAAATGGTGAAATTTACAATCATCGTGACATCCGTGCACAGTATGCCGGCCGGTACGACTTCAAGACAGGCAGCGACTGCGAAGTAATTCTGGCACTTTATCAGGAGAAAGGCATTCACTTTCTGGAAGACCTGAGCGGTATTTTCGCTTTCGCTCTTTACGACGAAGAACGCGACGAGTTCCTGATAGCTCGCGACCCGATAGGCGTTATACCTTTATATATAGGTCGTGATGCAGACGGAACTGTATATTGCGCCAGTGAACTGAAGGCCCTGGAAGGATTCTGTGAGGAATACGAACCTTTCCTGCCCGGACACTACTACTGGAGCCGTGAAGGAAAAATGAAACGCTGGTACAAACGCGACTGGATGGAATACGATGCCGTAAAAGACCGTTACACGTCATTGCCTGAAGCCGAGGCATATACTGCTCAGGTAAACGACGTACGTACAGCCCTCGAAGCTGCCGTACGCCGCCAGTTGATGAGTGATGTGCCTTACGGTGTCCTGTTGTCCGGAGGTCTGGACTCTTCGGTTATCTCTGCCATTGCAAAGATTTATGCCGACAAGCGTATCGAAGCCGACGGAAAAGCACCTGCATGGTGGCCTCAGTTGCACTCGTTCGCTGTAGGACTGAAGGGAGCACCCGATTTGGAAAAGGCCCGTATCGTTGCCGAACATATCGGAACCGTGCATCACGAAATCAACTATACCATCCAGGAAGGTCTGGATGCCATACGCGACGTAATCTATTACATCGAGACCTACGACGTAACAACAGTCCGTGCCTCTACCCCGATGTACCTGCTGGCACGCGTCATCAAGTCGATGGGTATCAAGATGGTGCTCAGCGGAGAAGGTGCCGACGAAGTATTCGGAGGTTATCTTTACTTCCACAAAGCTCCTACACCGGAGGCTTTCCACGAAGAAACTGTCCGCAAGCTTTCCAAACTCTATTTGTACGACTGCCTGCGCGCCAACAAGTCGCTTGCCGCATGGGGCGTAGAAGGACGTGTTCCGTTCCTCGACAAAGAGTTTCTGGATGTAGCCATGCGCCTGAACCCAGCAGTAAAGATGTGCCCGGGACACACCATCGAAAAACGTGTCGTACGCGACGCCTTTGCATCTCTCCTGCCGGAAAGCATAGCATGGCGCCAGAAAGAACAGTTCTCCGATGGAGTTGGCTACTCATGGATAGACACCCTGAAGGAAATTACAGCCGCAGCCGTCAGCGACGAGGAAATGAAGCACGCAGCAGAACGATTCCCGATCAACCCGCCCCAGAACAAGGAAGAATATTACTACCGCAGCATTTTCGAAGAACATTTCCCCAGCGACTCGGCTGCCCGTAGCGTACCAAGTGTACCAAGTGTGGCATGTTCTACGGCAGAAGCACTGGCATGGGATGCAAGTTTCAAGAACTTAAACGACCCAAGCGGCCGTGCCGTAGCCGGAATACACGAGGCTGCATACTAGACTTTTTAAATAAAAACAAAATGAAAATTAAATTTACAAAGATGCACGGCGCAGGCAATGACTACATTTACGTCAATACACTGCGTTATCCAATAGACGAACCGGAAAAGTTGTCCATCGAATGGAGCCGTCCCCATACAGGTATCGGCTCCGACGGACTGGTACTTATCTGCCCTTCCACTCAAGCCGACTTTAAGATGCGCATATTCAATGCCGACGGCTCGGAAGCACGCATGTGCGGCAATGCCAGCCGTTGTATCGGAAAATACTTATACGAAGAAGGGATGACCGACAAGACGGATATACGGCTCGAAACATTATCGGGCATCAAGATCTTGCATCTGCACGTCGGCGACAAGAATACGGTAGAAACAGTCACCGTAGACATGGGCATACCTTCAGACATCCATGAAGTAACCTTGGGAGAAGGTTATGCATTCGAAAAGGGTATTGCCGTATCAATGGGCAACCCTCATCTGGTTATTTTTGTCGATGACATCAATCAAATCAAACTCGAAGAAGTGGGACCTGTACTGGAACGTCATCCGTTGTTCCCCGACCGCGTGAATGTGGAATTTGCCCAGATTCTGTCGGATAACAAAGTCCGCATGAGAGTATGGGAACGCGGTTCGGGCATTACCATGGCTTGTGGCACGGGTGCCTGCGCCACGGCTGTTGCTTCGGCATTTACCAACCGGTGCGGAAGAAAGAGCTCCATCGTAATGGACGGAGGAACTCTCGACATCGAATGGGCTGCCGACAACCATATCTACATGACCGGTCCGGCAACCAAGGTTTTCGACGGTGAAATTAACATATAATCATAAGACATAATATATGGCATTAGTAAACGAACATTTTCTCAAATTACCGGGAAGTTACTTATTCTCGGACATAGCAAAAAAAGTAAACGCATTTAAAATTACACACCCCGGAAAGAAACTGATCCGACTGGGCATAGGCGATGTAACCCGCCCTCTTCCTGCCGTAAGCATCGAAGCCATGCATCGTGCGGTAGACGAAATGGCAGATGCCAAGACATTCCACGGATATGGTCCCGAACAAGGTTACGATTTTCTGATAGAGGCAATCATCAAGCATGATTTTGCACCACGAGGTATCAGCCTCAGCCCTTCCGAAGTATTCATCAGCGACGGAGCCAAGAGTGATACCGGAAACATCGGCGAACTGCTCCGCTGGGACAACAGCATGGGTATCACCGACCCGGTATATCCTGTGTATGTAGACAGCAACATCATGTGCGGACGCTCGGGTACACTGGACGAGAATGGAAAATGGAGCAACGTGACTTATTTCCCATGCACCGAAGAAAACAACTTCATCCCCGAACTACCCAAGCACAGAGTCGACCTGATCTATCTGTGTTATCCTAATAACCCGACAGGTACTACCCTTACGCACGACCAACTGAAGAAGTGGGTAGACTATGCGCTTGCCAATGATACACTGATTATCTTCGACGCCGCATACGAGGCTTTCATCCAAGAACCCGACGTCCCCCACTCTATCTACGAGATCCGAGGCGCCAAGAAAGTAGCTATCGAAATCCGCAGTTTCTCGAAAACGGCCGGATTTACCGGCGTTCGTTGCGGATACACTGTCATCCCGAAAGAAGTGACAGCAGCCAGCCTCGACGGACAACGTATTCCACTGAATCCGTTATGGAACCGCCGCCAATGTACCAAATTCAACGGAACAAGCTATATCACCCAGCGCGGTGCGGAAGCAATCTATACGCCCGACGGACAGAAACAAATAAAAGAAACCATCAATTATTACATGGAAAATGCCCGCATCATGCGCGAAAGCCTGAAGAAAGTCGGCCTCAGCGTATATGGAGGTGTAAATGCTCCGTACATCTGGCTGAAAGTGCCGGAAGGTACAACTTCATGGAAGTTCTTCGACCAGTTGTTATACGAAGTCAACATCGTAAGTACTCCGGGAGTGGGCTTCGGTCCCAGCGGTGAAGGCTATCTGCGACTCACGGCATTCGGCGAACGCGAAGACTGTCTGGAAGCCATGCAGCGCATCCAGAACTGGATTTAGAAGAACACAAGCAATATACAATATCTGAAAGAAGCCGTTGTTACTTCCTGCAGCATGCAGGGTAACAACGGCTTTCGTTTTTTATCCGTGGAAACGTTTCGGCAAGAACATGCCGGCATCTTCCGGAAAACGTCGAGACGTTTCAAAATCTTTTGTACAAATTTTCTAAGTTTTTGTACAAAAAATAAAAGGACTTTCGGCAGGTCTTTCTTTTCTCTTCACGACAACAAATAATATTGTCTGCATACAAATTTCAATTCAATAAGTCACCTAAAATCATTTTTGACCGACATTACGGTCAGACTTCCGGCGTTTTTTCAATACAAAAAGATTCATTATTTATGCACGCGATAACAATTTGAAATACAAATAAAGTAATATGATTACAATCAAGAAGAAATTAACCACATAAACTTATAATATGAAACAAATATAAATTAGTGAGAAACAATTAACCGCTTAGGCTTTACTATAAAATCAAAAAGACATAATTTTGCAATACAGAAAAACAAAAAGAAACTAAATAAGAGATTTAAATAAATCAATAGTATTTATATGAAGAAAATACTTTCATATAGGCACATATAAAAACTATTTTAAGACGAAAAGCAATGAAAAGGGAAATACAACTAAAGAGAACGCAGACCTGTATCAAAGCTGCATGGTAACAGCAAACTTATTTCAGGAATGTTTTAAAGAAAGTCAACGGGTATAGTTTTCTTAAGGACAAAAAGACAGGATAACATTTATAACACTACAAAATACAAATACAAGAATTATGAAAAAAATTGAAGCCATTATCCGCAGAACACGGTTCGAAGATGTCAAAGAAGCCCTGCTGGCAGCCGACATCGAGTGGTTTTCTTACTACGACGTAAGAGGAGTAGGAAAAACTCGTGAAGGCCGTATCTATCGAGGAATCGTATACGATACCAGTTCGATAGAAAGAATACTTATATCAATCGTTGTGCGCGACAAGAATGTGGAGAAAACAATTCAGGCTGTCATGAAAGCAGCCCGGACAGGTGAGATTGGAGATGGCCGCATTTTCGTCATTCCGGTGGAAGATTCCATCCGTATCCGTACAGGAGAAAGAGGCGACATCTCACTTTACAACGCAGAACAGGAAAAATAACAATACAATATACAACTAAACAAGAAGAACTATGGATACAAACATGATACTCGACACAGGAAACACAGCGTGGATGATTGTAGCCACGCTACTTGTACTGCTAATGACAATTCCAGGTATCGCCCTGTTTTACGGAGGACTGGTACGGCAGAAAAACGTACTGAGCATCATCATGCAGTGTATGCTTATTGTTTGTGCGGTGACCGTTATCTGGATTGCTTTCGGCTACAGTTTCGTTTTCGGAACCAGCCTGATGGACAGCGGCAGCGCGTGGTCGTTCCTGATAGGCGGATTCGACAAAGTCCTGCTGAGGGGAATTACAACTTCCAGCCTTTCTGCCGGCAACATTCCGGAACTGATCTTCGTCTTATTCCAGTGTATGTTTGCCATCATTACTCCAGCTTTGATTCTGGGAGCGTTTGCCGAACGACTAAAATTCTCCGGCTTCCTGATATTTACCGTATTGTGGAGCATATTGGTTTATATTCCTATGGCACACTGGGTATGGGGAGGAGGATTCCTCCAGCAGATGGGTGCGATAGACTTTGCAGGAGGAACCGTAGTACACATCAATGCAGGTATTTCGGCTCTCGTAATGGCTATTATGGCAGGAAAGAGAAGTGATTATAAAATCGGTCATCCTATCACTCCACACAACATCACATTTGTATTTCTGGGTACAGCTTTCTTGTGGCTGGGATGGTTCGGATTCAATGCCGGAAGCGGCTTGCAGGCCGACGGAATAGCAGCCAATGCTTTTCTGGTGACTCATCTGGCTACCTGCGTAGCAGCACTGACATGGATGGCAATCGACTGGATCCATAACAAGAAACCTACGACTGTAGGTGCATGTACAGGCGCTGTTTCAGGTCTGGTAGCCATAACTCCGGCTGCAGGAACGGTAGATATTTTCGGAGCCTTCTGCATCGGACTGATTACTCCGATCATCTGCTTCTACATGGTAGCTGTCATCAAGCCGAAATTCAAATACGACGATACGCTGGATGCATTCGGAGTTCATGGCATAGGCGGCATCGTAGGTTCTATCCTGACAGGTGTATTCGCTACACAGTTCATCTCCGGCGAAGGTGGTGTAAAGGGAGCTTTATATGGCGACTGGCATCAGTTGGGTGTACAGATTCTGGCAACCGTCATATCCATCGTATTCAGTGCCGTGATGACTTACATCCTATTCAAGATAACAGACAGGCTGGTCGGCATCCGTGTTGACAAGCGAGTAGAAGAAGAAGGTCTGGATATCTACGAACATGGAGAATCAGCATACAATCATTAAAAAAACATATCAAACATCTTATTAAATAATCAATCAAAATCAAGGTATTATGTCAAAGTTAAGATTTAGAGTGGTAGAAAAAGCTTTTCAGACAAAACCCTTAGAAGTGCCTGTTCCGGCAGAGCGCCCGAGCGAATATTTCGCCAAGTACGTATTCAACCGTGAAAAAATGTTCAAGTATCTTCCTACACCAGTGTACAGCAAACTGGTAGATGCTATGGACAATGGAGTTGCACTCGACCGTGAAATAGCCGATAAAGTAGCAGAAGGCATGAAACGATGGGCTATGGAATTAGGAGCAACACATTATACTCACTGGTTCCAGCCGCTGACAGAAGGAACAGCCGAAAAGCACGATGCTTTTGTTGAGCACGATGGCAAGGGCGGTATGATGGAAGAGTTTTCAGGAAAACTGCTCGTACAGCAGGAACCGGATGCATCTTCATTCCCTAACGGAGGTATCCGAAATACTTTCGAAGCCCGCGGTTACAGTGCATGGGACCCGTCTTCTCCAGTATTTGTTGTAGACGACACATTGTGCATCCCGACCATATTCATCGCTTACACCGGAGAATCGCTCGACTACAAGACTCCATTACTGAAGGCTTTGCGTGCCGTCAACAAAGCAGCCGTCGACGTTTGTCATTACTTTAATCCGGATGTCAAGAAAGTTGTTGCTTATCTGGGATGGGAACAGGAATATTTTCTGGTAGACGAAGGCCTTTATGCAGCACGCCCCGACCTGCTTCTTACCGGACGTACCCTGATGGGACACGAAGCATCGAAGAACCAGCAGTTGGAAGATCACTACTTTGGTGCCATTCCTACTCGTGTAGCAGCCTTCATGAAGGATTTGGAAATTCAGGCTCTGGAGCTTGGCATTCCGGTAAAGACAAGACATAATGAAGTAGCTCCTAACCAGTTTGAGCTTGCTCCTATCTTCGAAGAATGTAATCTGGCAGTAGACCACAATATGCTCATCATGTCGCTGATGAGAAAAGTTGCACGTACTCATGGTTTCCGTGTCCTGCTTCATGAAAAACCTTTCAAGGGAGTCAACGGCTCGGGCAAGCACAACAACTGGTCACTGGGTACAGATACCGGCATCTTGCTGATGGCTCCGGGAAAAACAGCAGAAGAAAACCTGCGCTTCATTACCTTCGTGGTAAATACCTTGATGGCAGTATATCGTCATAACGGACTGCTTAAAGCGTCTATCATGAGCGCAACCAATGCACACCGTCTGGGTGCCAACGAAGCACCTCCCGCAATTATCTCTTCTTTCCTGGGAAGACAGTTGAGCAAGGTACTCGACCACATGGAAGACAGTTCTACAGACGAACTGATTTCATTGGGCGGCAAACATGGTATGAAACTCGACATTCCGCAGATTCCGGAACTGCTGATCGACAATACAGACCGTAACCGTACCTCTCCTTTCGCCTTCACCGGAAACAGATTTGAGTTCCGTGCCGTTGGTTCGGAAGCCAACTGTGCCAGCGCCATGATCGCACTGAATACCGCAGTTGCCGAACAGCTTGTCGAATTCAAGAAAGACGTAGACGAACTGATGGAGAAAGGTGAGCCGAAAGTATCTGCTATTATTCAGGTAATCCGCAAATACATCAAGTTGTCTAAACCTATCCGCTTCGACGGAAACGGTTATAGCGATGAATGGAAGGAAGAAGCTGCCCGCCGCGGACTGGATTGCGAAACCAGTTGCCCGCTTATCTTCGACCGTTATCTTACTCCGGAAAGCATCAAGATGTTTGAATCTACCGGAGTCATGACCCAGAAAGAACTGGAAGCGCGTAACGAGGTAAAATGGGAAACTTACACCAAAAAGATTCAGATAGAGGCACGTGTCTTGGGAGATTTGGTCATGAACCATATTGTACCTATCGCTACCGACTATCAGACAAAACTGCTGGATAATGTATATAAGATGAAAGGACTTTTCCCTGCCGAAGAAGCCGATCACCTGTCATCAGAAAATCTGGCTATCATCCGGAAGATTTCAGAACATACTATCTACATCAAAGAACATGTAGATGCAATGGTTGAAGCCCGCAAGGTTGCCAACAAGATTACGGACGAACGTGAAAAAGCAATTGCTTATCACGACAATATTTCTCCGATGCTGGAACAGATTCGTTACCACATCGACAAGCTGGAGTTGATTGTTGACGACCAGATGTGGACACTTCCTAAATATAGAGAGCTGTTATTCATAAGATAAAAATAACCAAAAGACAAACTCTAATTTTTTTTATTGGATGTTTGATGGGAGTCGGGCTGTTGGGAAAACAGCTCGGCTTTATCATTTTTTTAAAGCGTCACAAAAAGACATCTGCGACTGATCATGGTTATCTCCATAAAACTGAAGCAAATCAGCTTTGGGAACTACAAGTTTTATTCCTCTATCCTTACCTTCTCCCCGATGAAGAAAGCAAAAATAGAGGAATTTCTGATGAGAACTTATTACAAATAATAAAGTTACATTTTCCACAGTGCAAGAACTCTGAGAGCAGTCGAATCAATAATCCTCTTCCTGTTTCAACAAACTTTAGCAATTTCTGCCATTATTTTCCGTCAGGGAATGGAATAACTTCGCCGGTAGCTTTCAACGACGGTCTTTGTGCATCCCTTTCTCTTAAATAATCAGACAGTTCGGCAGCCAGCTCTTTCACCTTGTCCGGCATAGCCTGTGCCAGGTCATGCTGTTCGCCTATATCCTCCTTTACATTATAAAGCCGGAGCTGACGTGTTTCCCATGTATAAATAAGATGATAATCTCCTTTTAAAATGGCAGAGTAAGCACCATATCCTTCTTCCAAGTTCTGCGATTCACCCCACAAGTTTGGAAAATGCCATATCAGCACACGGTCTTTTCTCGTTTCCGGATGCTTCAAAACGTCGGCAAAACTGACTCCGTCTACCACCTGATGAGTTTTATATTTCTTCACTCCTGCCATCTCGAGTATCGTAGGATAAAAGTCTTCAATAATAACCCGCTGATCACATTCCGTATCGGGCTTGGTCACTCCCGGCCAGTAAACCATCATCGGCTCCCGAACTCCTCCCATAAATGCAGAACCTTTTCCTCCACGGGCCGGATAGTTCTGGTCGCGATTGGCAACTCCCTGACGCACGTTACTTAAACCTTGTCCTCCATTATCCGACATGAAAAGCAGAATCGTATTTTTGGCAACCTCCGGATTTCTCTGCAGATAATCGAGAATATCTCCCAAACTTTTATCCATTCCTTCTACCAAAGCGGCATACTTGGCTTCATTCTCATTCAATCCGGTCTTCAGTTGTTCATCGTATTTTCCCCGATACTTGTCGCTGAAACGCTTATCATCATCGTAAGGCGTATGAACGGCATAGTGCGACATATACAAATAAAAAGGCTTGTTTATCTTTACAGCCTTTTCCATTTCTGTCAATGCCTCCCGCGTCAACGCTTCTGTTATAAAGATGTCCTGTCCGTAATACTTTTCCAGTCCTTGTACGGCAAAGCGGGACCCTTCGCCAAAGTTCTTTGTTCCCAGATAACTTCCCGGAGCACCGTTGGCCCCTCCAGCTATATTTACATCGAATCCCATGTTTATCGGATTTGCTCCCGGCGTAGTTCTTGCACCAAAATGAGCCTTTCCACAATGAATGGTCCAATAACCATTTTCCCTAAGAATTTGAGGAAGTGACGTGATAGCTGTAGAATTGTTTATCTTGCCTTCTGTAGAATCGGGCTGAATGCCATTATAATTCCATTCAGGAAGAGTTATCATGTCACTGGGTTCGTCGGTCTTTTCATTTAATTCCAGTGTCCAGTTCGTCACTCTGTGCCTTGAAGCATTCATACCAGACATCAGACTGCACCGTGTGGGAGAAGAAACAGCACAAGCATATGCTTCGGTAAAGCGAACTCCCATCTGCGCCATCCGCTCCATGTTAGGCGTAACAAATCGTTTGTTGAGCGGTGTCAGTTCATCATTATAAAAAGGAACAGACGTATCTTGCCAGCCCATATCATCGACCAGAAACATAATAATATTAGGATGAGCTGTCGTTTGTGACCACGCAGATACAGAAGCTATAGCACTGCATGCGACTAATGAGGCAATGTGTTTTTGCATAAGGATAACATTTTATAATTAATTCTTTTAAAGACAAAAGTAAGTATTATAAAATAAACAGATAGCTAAAAAGTAAATTTGAGAAAAGCGTAGCGATTCAACTGAAAGAGTGGTCGTTACGCTTTTGCTTTTGATGTGGAAAAGGTCGTTTGCAGACATCCAAAAGCCACACAACGCAAGAGTTCAGTTACCACATCATTACTGCCGTAATGTGTGAACTTCCAGAATAAGCATCTGTTTTTCTGCGATTTGCGTAATTTTGCGTAGCTGTTGGTAACTCACGGTAAACTAATTTTGTCACCAAAAAAGAAGTGAGTTATGCGAAGTACATTCAAGGTCTTATTCTACGTGAAGAAAGGCAGTGCAAAGCCCAACGGCAACCTGCCACTGATGTGCCGCCTTACGGTGGACGGAGAGATTAAGCAGTTCAGTTGCAAAATGGAAGTTCCACCCCATTTGTGGGATGTGAAGAACAACCGTGCTTCGGGCAAGAGTGCCGAAGCGCAGAGAATCAACCGTGCGGTTGACAAGATTCGGGTGGAGGTGAACCGCCGCTACCAAGAACTGATGCAGACAGACGGATATGTGACCGCTGCCAAACTGAAAGATGCCTATCTCGGTATCGGTATCAAGCAGGAAACCTTGCTGAAACTCTTTGAGCAGCACAATGCGGAGTTTGCAAAGAAAGTCGGACACAGCCGTGCCAAAGGAACATTCCAACGGTACATAACCGTCTGCAAGCATATTCGGGAGTTCCTGCCCCATACATACAAGCGTGAGGATATTCCCCTCAAAGAGTTAAACCTCACGTTCATCAACGACTTCGAGTATTTCCTGCGCACGGTGAAGAAATGCCGCACTAATACCATTTGGGGCTATATGATTGTGTTGAAGCACATCATTTCCATAGCGAGAAATGACGGTCGTCTGCCGTTCAATCCCTTTGCAGGGTATATCAACTCTCCCGAAAGCGTGGACAGGGGGTATATCACGAAAGAGGAGATACACACCATGATGAATACCGAGATGCCCGACAAGACCCACGAGCTTGTGAGGGACCTGTTTCTGTTTTCGGTGTTCACGGGGTTGGCATATTCCGATGTCAAGAACCTCACCACCGACAACCTGCAAACTTTCTTTGACGGTAACTTATGGATTATCACCCGAAGAAAGAAGACCAACACCGAATCGAATATCCGTCTGTTGGACGTTCCCCGAAAGATTATAGAGAAGTATAAGGGGATGGCAAAGGACAATAAGGTTTTCCCCATGCCAAGTAATACGACCTGCAACAAAAAGCTGAAAGCCATAGCCGATTTGTGCGGTATAAAGACACATTTAACATATCATGTCGCAAGACATTCGGCAGCAACTACCATACTGTTATCCAACGGAGTACCCATTGAAACCGTCAGCCGCCTGTTGGGGCATACCAACATAAAGACCACTCAAATCTACGCGAAGATAACCGCCCAAAAGATAAGTCAGGACTTGGAACTGTTGTCCGACAAGTTGGGGGATATGGAGAAAAGCATTTGCAGTGCCATTTGATAACCCATAAAGAAGAATACAGATGAAAGAGAAACGAAGCATCATCACGATGGACGGACAGGGCAACATCGCCCTGCCGACCGATACAGTCTCCATTGCCATGACCGAGTGGGAACTCTGCGAGTTGTTCGGGGTTATCGCCCCAACAATCCGAGCAGGGATAAAGGCTCTTTGTAAAAGCGGTGTTTTGAGGGAATATGAGACAAAGCATACCATCAAACTGTCGGACAAACGCAGCATGGAGGTTTACAGTCTTGAAGCCATCATCGCCCTTGCTTTCCGCATCAACACATTCGGAGCGGAACAGGTTCGCAGAGCCATACTTGAAAGACTGTACTTGCGAAAAGAAAAAACAGGCATCTTCTTTTCGCTGAACATCACTGATACGGCAAATCCGAAATACTTTGCATAGGCGTATTGCCATTCACACATACTCACGCACCCGAAGAAGCATCTGTTTTCAGCTCTGTTTCTTCGGATTTTTTGTTTTTACAGCCCCGAACAGCCCCGAAGTATTTTTTGCTGCGTTCTGCTGTGATTTGCGTATCAACTTATCCGACAGTTGATTATACTTTTGTAGCTGACATTTTTTCAAACTTAAATCATTGGAATATGGAAGCAAACAAAGTAAATGACAGCCACCGACCGCCCACAGATGGCGGCATGGCAAAGGAAGAGTTTATCCGTGTCGGCACAACGCTCTACAAGATTGTGGAGCAGCCAAGACTGAACGGAGGGTATGTAAGGAAGCGCATCGCATGGAACAACGAGACCCTGCGCCAAGACTATGGCAAGGACTACATCGGCAGCGTACCCAAGTATGACGGCTTCTGCACCGTACCCGAACACGTCAGCTATCAGCCTGTAATCGGCAAGTTCCTTAACCTCTACGAGCCGATACCCCACCAACCGCAAGAGGGTGATTTCCCCTCTGTCCGCTCATTGGTGGAACATATCTTCGGGGAGCAATACGAGTTGGGAATGGACTATCTTCAACTGCTCTACCTGCAACCCATTCAGAAGTTGCCCATCCTGCTGTTGGTGTCGGAGGAGCGCAACACAGGCAAAAGTACATTCCTCAATTTTCTGAAAGCCCTGTTTCAGAATAACGTGACATTCAACACCAACGAGGATTTCCGCAGCCAGTTCAATTCCGACTGGGCTGGGAAACTCCTTATCGTGGTGGACGAAGTATTGCTGAGCCGCCGGGAGGACAGCGAGCGGTTGAAGAACCTGAGCACGGCACTATCCTACAAGGTGGAAGCCAAAGGCAAAGACCGTGACGAAATTGCGTTCTTCGCCAAATTCGTGCTGTGTTCAAACAACGAGTACCTGCCTGTCATCATTGATGCAGGTGAAACCCGTTATTGGGTGCGCAAGATAGACCGCTTGCAGTCGGATGATACCGACTTCCTGCAAAAACTGAAAGCGGAGATACCTGCTTTTCTCCACCATTTACAGCATAGGCAGCTATCCACCGAAAAGAAAAGCCGTATGTGGTTCACGCCCTCACTACTGCATACCGAAGCCTTGCAGAAGATTATCCGCAGCAACCGCAACAGATTGGAGATAGAGATGCACGAGCTTATCCTTGACATTATGGAAAGTGTAGGCACGGACACTTTCTCTTTTGACTGCAACGATATTTTTCTTTTGTTGCGGTATTCACAGGCAAAAGTGGAGAAACATCAAGTACGCAGGGTATTGAAAGAGTGTTGGAAACTTAATCCTGCACCCAACACGCTTACCTATACCACCTATCAGTTGGACTATACCCGTGACTGTCACTATTCGCCCATGCGGAAGACAGGACGGTTCTACACCGTGACAAAATCGTTTTTGGAAACACTATGATTATTTTGATGAAATGATGAATAAGTATATAAATATATTGAAATATAGATATTTACATTCTCATCAAACATTCATCAAAAGTATCTCACTGATGAAAGGAGAAAACAGGACGGACAGACCATGCCCGACACCGTAAACGATGAATTTCTCTTTTCGTGAGTGGTTTGATGAATAAATGATGAGATGATATATAGATATAAATCAATGTGTTAAACCATATGTTCATCAAATCATCGCTTTATCAACCATCATCAAATCCGTAGGAATATACATTATGACAATACAGGAAGCAAAACAAATCAGAATAGCAGACTATCTGCAAAGTCTGGGGTACACACCCGTCAAGCGACAAGATAGCAGCCTTTGGTACAAGTCACCGCTGAGAGAGGAAGCCGAAGCCTCGTTCAAGGTAAACACCGAACTCAACCAATGGTATGACTTCGGCATCGGCAAGGGTGGCAATATCATCGCATTGGCTTCGGAACTCTACCGCTCCGACAACGTGCCGTATCTGTTGGAGTGCATCGCCAAACAGACACCGCATCTGCACACCGCCATCCATGTACCATTTTCTTTTGGTCGGCAATCCGTTTCAGAACCGATGTACCGACATCTGCAAGTTTCGGAGTTATCCTCTCCTGTACTATTATCCTATTTGCAGGAGCGAGGAATAAGCACCGAACTCGCCAAGAGGGAATGTAAGGAACTGCATTTTGAAAACAAGGGCAGACCATACTTCGCCATCGGTTTCCCGAATATGGCAGGTGGTTATGAGGTGCGCAACCGCTATTTCAAAGGTTGTGTCGCTCCAAAGGACATCACCCATATCCGACAAAGTGGAGAACAGCCGACAACCTGTTATCTTTTCGAGGGCTTCATGGATTACCTCTCGTTCCTTTCCATCCGTGTGAGGAACAATCCGCAATGCCCCCGACTGACCACGCAGGATTATATCATCTTGAACTCCGTTTCCAATCTCGCAAAGGCGGAGGGCATATTGGCTGACTATTCCCAAATCGGCTGTTTCCTTGACAACGATACGGCAGGACGGACAGCCTGTGAGCATCTGCAAGCAAGGTTCGGGGAACGCCTTTCCGACAAGTCCATACACTATAGTGAGTATAAGGACTTGAACGACTACCTGTGCGGTAAGCCCTTGTCCCAATCGGCAGAGCCGATGAAGCAGGAGAGGCAAGTCCAATCCGCAAGGCGGATGATGCAGCCACCGAAAAAGCGAGGGCTGAAGATGTAGGGAGTGAGAACGCTTGCAGCCGTGCGGATATTTACAAGCGGAAAATACCATAGCTTATTAGGGAATTTTCCGAGCCGCATTGCAAGCAACGCTGAAAATTCCCCAATAAGCCAAAGAGGTTGCACCT
>OOAG01000012.1_pt1 | contig 176103 bp, 116 predicted proteins | sample 1671461 | NCBI WGS metagenome assembly OOAG01 (sample SAMN06348159, study PRJEB24527) | human gut metagenome | biome: human gut; feature: ankylosing spondylitis patient; material: feces | host: Homo sapiens | place: China | collected 2015-10 | reverse complement strand
TTTTTTTTTTTTAATGATACGGCGACCACCGAGATCTACACTCTTTCCCTACACGACGCTCTTCCGATCTTATCCCGATTCAGGGATACCATGCAGATGAGTTTAATCGAATATTGTTCGCAGAAAAGAGAGCAGAGCGAACGGGACTTAAAGTTGTCACAGCAGATACGCTTGAGTGAATATGACCTTATGACAGGGTCATCCAGAGCGGCTCTTGATAAAATGAAGCCGATGAATTATTATGAACAAGATTTGAAAAAATTGAAATCTATCCTAATGAAAACAGATTCATTGGCACTCAACTCGGACATGTATGCGAAAACGATCTCCGGGTATTTTACAATGGCATTGAGTAAATTAAAAAAGAAGAACAAGGCCGATGCCGATTTTATGGGGCTTCTTCTCTTTTTTGCAGGGAACTCTCAAATTATTTCGGACAAATACGAGATCGTTTATAATGCGTATTATGATGCGGTCCGATTTTTAATAACCGAACCGGAGTTTTGGATTTCAGATTATTGTAATATCGTGTTGAAAACGATAAAGGCATTTTCGGCGAAATTGGAGGCGGATGAATTTTATTCGATTTATATGGATATGGTAAACCATACTGCGGCTGACTATCTTGGTCCCGATCTTGTTGATATTATAAATACATACACTCGGTATGCGTATGTTACGGATAAGGAAACTGAATTTGAAAAATATTTGGCAATTTCATTGGAATAACGATCATACATTTAAAAATTGAAAACTATGGCTGGAAATTTATGGAAAATGACAGCGATCAAAAATGCTGGAAAACTGACGAAGGGAATGAGCGTCGAGATTCTTGTAACCGGAACATCAGCAAAACCGAGTGTAAAACAAATTATCGAGGCAATCGAAGACAAATACGGCGTAACCGTATCGAGTTGTCATTGTGGATATGCTAATTTTGAGATTGAGAAATTGAATTGAACCGATAGCTGTTTATGTAATAAGGGAGAACCGCACGGTCCTCCCTTATTACATAAACAGCTGTTTGGTTTTACGCCACGCGCAGCTTCACGCCGTGGGCCTTGTCCGACTCCACGACCACGGTGTCGCCCTCGTGGAGCTTGCCGTCGATGATCAGCGACGAAAGCGGCTCTTCGACGTTGTCCATCAGCGTCCGTTTCAGCGAGCGGACTCCGTAGCGCGATTCGTAGCCCATGGTCGCCAGGCGGCGTTTGGCCCCTTCGGTGATCTTCACCTTGTAGCCCAGCCTGCCCGTGCGGGCCATCAGCCCCTGCAATTCCAGGTCGACGATCCGTTCCACGTCGGCGATCTCCAGCGTGCGGAACAGCACGATGTCGTCGATGCGGTTGAGGAACTCCGGGGCGAAGGTGTGCTCCAGAGCCTTGCAGTACTCGCTCTGGGGCGTCCGGTCGGCCACGGCGCTCTTCGAGGTGGTGCTGTAACCCACCTGCACCGATTTCCGGACCACGGCCCGCGAACCCACGTTCGAGGTCATAATGATGATCGTGTTCCGGAAGTCGACCTTGCGTCCCGAGCCGTCGGTGAGGTGTCCTTCGTCGAAGATCTGCAACATGGCGTTGAAGACCTCGGGATGGGCCTTCTCGATCTCGTCGAAGAGCACCACGGCGTAGGGCTGACGACGCACGGCCTCCGTTAACTGGCCTCCTTCGCCGTAACCGACGTATCCCGGGGGCGAGCCGATCAGGCGCGCCACGTTGTGTTTTTCGCCGTATTCGCTCATGTCGATCCGGATCAGCCCGCGGCGCTCGTCGAACAGCCATTTCGACACCTCCTTGGCCAGCAGCGTCTTGCCGACGCCCGTGGGCCCGACGAAGAGGAAGACGCCGATGGGGCGGTTTTCGTCCTTCAGTCCGGCGCGCGAACGGCGGATGGTGCGCGAAATCTTCTCCACGGCCTCCTGCTGTCCCACGACGCGCTTGGCGAGGTGTTCGCGCAGGGTTTGCAGACGGATCATCTCGCCGTCCGAGACGCGCTCCGCAGGGATGCCCGTCATGGCGGTAATCACCTCCTGGATATGCCTTGCGGTGATCTCCACGGGATTGCTTTCGAGCGAGCGCTTCCATTCGGCGCGGCTCTCGCCCAACTTCGAGCGCAGCGCGATTTCCCGCATGCGCGCCGAGGCGGCCTTCTCGTAGACCAGCGCTTCGACCGCTTCGCGGCGTTCGCGCCTGGCGTCGCTGAGCGCCGTCTTCATGGCCCGCAGCTCCTCCGGTTCGCGTGCCGATTGCAGGTGCGCCCGCGAGCCGGCCTCGTCCAGCGCGTCGATGGCCTTGTCGGGGAAATAGCGGTCGGTGACGTAACGCCCGGTGAGCGTCACGCAGGCCTGCAACGCCTCCTCGGTGTAGTGCACCTTGTGGTGGCGCTCGTAGTGGGGCGCGATGTTGCGCAGGATCTGGAGCGTCTGCTCGGGTGTCGTCGGCTCGATCACCACCTTCTGGAAGCGGCGTTCGAGGGCCGAGTCGGTCTCGATGTTCTCGCGGTACTCGTCGAGCGTCGTGGCGCCGATGGTTTGCAGTTCGCCGCGCGCGAGGGCCGGTTTGAGGATGTTGGCCGTGTCGAGGCTGCCCTGCGTGGAGCCGGCGCCCACGATGGTGTGTATCTCGTCGATGAAGATGATCGTGTCCTTGGCTTTGCGCAGTTCGTCCAGAAGCTGCTGCATGCGCTCCTCGAACTCGCCGCGGAACTTCGTGCCCGCCACGAGCGACGAGACGTCGAGCGAGAAGAGCGTTTTGTCGGCGATGGTGTAGGGCACTTCGCCGCGCGCGATGCGCAGCGCCAGCCCTTCGACGATGGCGCTCTTGCCCACGCCGGCCTCGCCGATCAGGATCGGGTTGTTTTTCTTGCGGCGCGAGAGGATCTGCACCACGCGTTCGATCTCCTGCTCGCGGCCTATGATCGGGTCGATCTTCCCCTCGCGGGCCAGCCGCGTAAGGTTCACGCCGAACTTGTCCAGCAGGTGGGCCGGGCCTTTCTCCTCGTTCCTGTTCTCCTCGCCGAAGTCGAGCATGTGAACCTGCACTTCGGTGCGGAAGTCGTCGCCCACGGCGAATTTTTGCAGGTCTCCGGACACGCTGTCGGCCGTCACGCCGTACATCTCCAGTACGCGCGCGGTCGCCGTCGAACGGTCGCTGATGATGGCCAGCAGCGCGTGGGCCGTCGACACGCTCCGGGCGACGCCCGGCATTGCGAGCAGTTCCTCGGTGAAGTCGCGGTAATACTCCTCGGGCGACCGGGTCTCCTGCTGTTTGGCGCTGATTACCTCGCGTTCGATGCGCAGGCGCACCTGATAAAGCTCCCAGTCCTTGAGCCGGGAGGATAAAAGCTGGTAGGCGAGCGACCCCTCTTCGCGGAGCAGTTCCAGCGTGAGGAAGTCCTTGAGCGAATGCGTCATTCCCGCCTTCGTCGTGTTGAATGCCGAACGGGCGATGATGCCCTCCAACGTTTTCGAAATTTTTGGTTGCATGTTGCGTCGTCGTTATGAATTCGCCATACTAACGAGAGCGCGTATGTGATTATTATGCGGCCGTTTTTGTTTAGTGGCTGAACTTTGGTGGCTGATGCAGAGGCGTTTCCATCGGACGGGCATTTTCGGAGCAGCCCCAAGGCATCGGGTTTACCGGCTGACTTCCAGTGTCTTGCGGGCTTTATCGGAGCGCTTCCGAACGGAATTGTATAGAATCGGCTTTTTTATGGCGCGACTTGCCGGAATGTTCCGGATATTTCGCTGACGATCACCGAAATCCGACAGGAATGCATTTTCGGCCTTTTGGGGTATAAAATTTTATTTCGGGTGATTTTGTGACGGAAAAGGCTCTCCCGGACAGTCGGTTTTAGCTCTCCGCCCGCCGGGTTTTCAGCTGCGGGGCCACTCGCCGACCTCCATGTCGCGCATCTCCGCGCCGTCGATCGTAAGGCGTACGGCCGTGCGGACCTTGTGGAAGCCGAACTCCCCGGCAGCTCCGGGGTTGACGTGGAGCAGGTCGTAGACGGGATCGTAGATGACTTTGAGGATGTGGGAATGCCCGGCGATGAAGAGTTTCGGGTGCACGGACTGGATTTTCTGCACGGCGCGCGGGTCGTAATGGCGGGGATAACCTCCGATGTGGGTCATCAGCACCTGCACCCGCTCGCACTCGAAGGCCTGGAACGCGGGATAGACGCGGCGGGTCATGCCGCCGTCGATGTTGCCGCTCACGGCGCGGAGCGGCTTGAATGCGGCGATCCGGTCGGCCAGCTCGATCGAGCCGATGTCGCCCGCATGCCAGATTTCGTCCACGTCTTTCAGAAATTCGCGGAGCGTGTCGTCGAAGGTTCCGTGGGTGTCGGATATAATGCCGATGCGTTTCATTGGTACTTGTCTTTCCACAGCTGCGCCATCCGTTCGGCGATTTTGGCTTCGGCGGCGTTCTGCGTGTCGGGTTCGTAGAACTTCGTGCCCGAAAGGCTCTCGGGCAGGAACTCCTGCTCGGCGAAATGCCCCGCGTAGTCGTGGGCGTATTTATAGCCTTTGCCGTAGCCCGCCTTGTCCATCAGGCGGGTCGGGGCGTTGCGCAGGTGCAGCGGCACGGGACGGTTCGTGGTGTCGCGCTCGACCAGCGACATCGCCTTGTTGATGGCCATGTAGGCCGAATTGCTCTTGGGGCTGGTGGCCAGGTAGATCGTCGTCTCGGCCAGCGTGATGCGCGCCTCGGGCATGCCGATCTTGTGCACCGTGTCGAAGCAGGCGTTGGCCAGCAGCAGGGCGTTGGGATTGGCCAGCCCGATGTCCTCCGAGGCCAGGATCACCAGACGCCGGGCCAGGAACCGCGGCTCCTCGCCCCCGGCCAGCATCCGCGCCAGGTAGTAGATCGCGGCGTTGGGGTCGCTGCCCCGGACCGATTTGATGAAGGCCGAAATGACATCGTAGTGCTGTTCGCCGTTCTTGTCGTAGAGGGCGATGTTCTGCTGGAGGCAGTCGGTGACGTACCGGTCGGTGATCGTCACCTTGCCGTCGGTGGCCCCGACGACGATTTCGAGGATGTTGAGCAGCTTGCGCGCGTCGCCGCCCGAGAAGCGGAACAGCGCGCCGGTTTCCGTGACCTCGATGTCGCGCTCTTTCAGCTCGGTGTCGGTCGTCAGGGCACGGTCGAGCAACGTTTGCAGGTCCTTGTCTTCGAGCGACTTGAGGATGTAGACCTGACAGCGGCTCAAGAGCGGCGAGATCACCTCGAACGAGGGGTTTTCGGTCGTCGCGCCGATGAGCGTGAAGACGCCCTGTTCGACGGCCCCTAACAGCGAATCCTGCTGCGACTTGTTGAAGCGGTGGATTTCGTCGATGAACAGCAGCGGGGCCTTCTGGTCGAAGAACCGCTGCTTGCGCGCCGACTCGATCACCTCGCGCACGTCCTTCACGCCCGACGTGACGGCCGAGAGGGTGAAGAACGGGCGTTCCAACTGCGTGGCGACGATCTTCGCCAGCGTGGTCTTGCCCACGCCCGGAGGTCCCCAGAGGATGAACGACGGGACGTTGCCCGTCTCGAAGAACTTGCGGAACACCCCGTTTTTGCCCACGAGGTGCTCCTGCCCGATATATTCGTCTATCGTGCGGGGGCGCAGTCGTTCGGCTAAAGGAATGTTCGGCATGGCATGTTCGATTTATTAGGACAAAGATAGTAAAATTTCAAAAATTATTCTATATTTGTTAGACGCTGACAAACACGGAAAGTGTAAGTCTGTTCCCGAATCGTGAACGTAGGAAATTCATTGCAAGAGAGGAATAGGCAAACATCTTGCCGCGTCGTATCCGTATTCTGCGGGTATAGGCGTGGGAGCTGTCGCTTATTTTATCTTGCAAGGTATCCTACGACCTACGATTCTGAAATGGGCTTCGGCACCACGCTTTTCTTTTTTGTTTATGCCGCCGGGGTGCGGGTGGCTGAAAAGCCTCGATTATGAAAAAGTTATTGCTGACGATTTGTTCCTCGTTGTTTTGTGTGCTGTCCTATGCGCAAACGGAACATTTGACGTTCAAAGGTCTGCCGATAGATGGCAGCAAACAGGAATTTGTGAAAGAATTGCAGAGCCAAGGATATGTGTATGTAGATGACGATATTTTATCTGGTACATTTATAGGCCGGGATAGTTATGTTTTTATTTATGGTACACCCATTACGAATACCGTATGGAGAGTCGTGGCTTTATTCGAATCACCATATGATAATTGGAGCTCTATTAAAAGGGCGTATGACGAATTGGTGGATATTTACACGGAAAAATATGGTGCGCCTATCCTTGATCAGAAAGAGTTTAAGTCGCCCTGGAGAGAGGGTGATGGACATGAGTTAACAGCCTTGAGGTCTGATCGGTGTGTTTATGGAACGATGTTTGCATATACAAAAGATGGAGTGGATATTGGATATGTTGAGATTCGCATGACAACTCACTGTCAAATAATGATAGGATACCAGGATAGTATTAATTCCGCTTTGTTGACAAAAGAGCGAGCTAATGAAATTTGAATGAAAAAAGAGACTGTCGTCTATAGACAGCCTCTTTTTTTTGTTGCATTCTAATTTATTACTCCTCCGGCTTGCGCAGCTCCAGATACAGCTCGTCGAGCTGCGTCTGGTCGATGTAGCCCGGGGCGTCGAGCATCACGTCGCGGCCGGCGTTGTTCTTCGGGAAGGCGATGTAGTCGCGGATCGACTCCGAACCGCCGAACAAAGAGCACAGACGGTCGAAACCGAACGCAAGGCCGCCGTGAGGGGGCGCGCCGTACTTGAAGGCGTTCATCAGGAAGCCGAAGCGCTTCTGCGCCTCCTCGGGCGTGAAGCCCAGCAGTTCGAACATCTTCTCCTGCAACTTCGAGTCGTGGATACGGATCGAACCGCCGCCGATCTCCGTGCCGTTGCAGACGAAGTCGTAGGCGTTGGCGCGCACGCGGCCCGGGTCGCTGTCGAGGTATTGCACATCCTCGAGCTTGGGCGAGGTGAAGGGGTGGTGCACGGCGTAGTAACGCTGCGTCTCGTCGTCCCACTCGAACAGCGGGAAGTCCACCACCCACAGCGGGGCGAACTTCTGCGGGTCGCGCAGCCCCAGCTGCTGGGCCACTTCGAGGCGCAGGGCGCACAGCTGCGTCAGCGTCTTGAACTTCTTGCCGCAGAGGATGAAGACCATATCCCCGGCCACAGCGCCGCAGCGCTCGGCCATGGCGCGCACCTCCTCGGGGGAGTAGAACTTGTCGATCGACGACTTCACGCCGTCCTCCGCGACGCGAATCCAGACGAGGCCCTTGGCGCCGATCTGCTGCCGCTTGACGAACTCCGTCAGCGAGTCGATCTGCTTGCGGGTGTACGCGGCGCAGCCTGTGGCGGCGAATCCGGTGATGTACTCGGCATCGTCGAATACGCTGAAACCGTGCCCTTTGGCAAGGTCGGTAATGTCCGCGAACTCCATGCCGAAGCGCAGGTCGGGTTTGTCCGAACCGTATTTCTCCATCGCCTCGATCCACGGCATGCGGCGCAGCGGCTCGGTCAGCTCGATTCCCATCACGTGCCTGAACATGTGCTTGGCCCAGCGCTCGAAGATTTCGAGCACGTCCTCCTGCTCGACGAACGACATTTCGCAGTCGATCTGCGTGAACTCGGGCTGGCGGTCGGCGCGCAGGTCCTCGTCGCGGAAGCAGCGCACGATCTGGAAATACTTGTCGTAGCCGGCGACCATCAGCAGCTGCTTGAGCGTCTGCGGCGATTGGGGCAGGGCGTAGAACTGGTTGGGCGACATGCGGCTCGGCACGACGAAGTCGCGCGCTCCTTCGGGGGTCGAACCCACCAGGCAGGGGGTTTCGATCTCGAGGAATCCCTCGTCGGAGAGGAAGCGGCGGATCTCCTGGGCCATCTTGTGGCGCAGAATCATGTTGCGTTGCAGGGGCGGACGCCGCAGGTCGAGGTAGCGGTACTTCATGCGCAGGTCGTCGCCGCCGTCCGAGACCTCTTCGATGGTGAAGGGGGGCACTTCGGCTTCGTGCAGGATGGCCACCTTCTCGGCCGTGACCTCGATGTCGCCCGTCGGCATTTTGGGGTTTTTCGACTGCCGCTCGACGACTTTGCCGACGACCTGGATGACCCATTCGCGGCCCACGCGGCAGACCGTTTCGCGCGCCTCGGCGGGGGAGTGTTCCTCGACGACGATCTGGGTGATGCCGTAGCGGTCCCTCAAGTCGATGAAGGTCATGGCGCCGAGGTTCCTCACTTTCTGCACCCATCCGGCCAGGGTGACGGTTTGGTTGACGTTGCAGGCCCGGAGGCAGCCGCAGGTATGGGTTCTGTACATGGCGATATGTTATGTTTAGTCGTTACGATCCGCAAAGTTAACTAAAATTCATAATTCATAATTCATAATTCATAATTAAATGACAGGATGCCTTGTTAAAACCTTTGTGTGTGAAGAACGCCGCCGCCGGAATTGCAGCGAGGCGGATGAAACGGCGGATATGCAGGGAAAAGAGCGAAAAGAGATGCGGAATCCCCGAAACGAACCTCCCGCTTCCGGGCGTCGTTTCGGGGATTTGTCGGGCGGTCCGGATTTCGGACAGCCGTTTCTGACCGATGATTACTCCACCGCTTTGAGTTCGAGTACGCGGCTCGCATATTCCTTGCCCACCGTGAATTCGAGTCCGTTCTCCATCAGGAACGCGCCGCTGAAGGTCTTGCCGTCCTGCGGGACCGGCTTCCCGTCGACGTTCAGCTCGGTGATCCGGTAGCGTTTGCCGGGGTCGAGACCCGCCATGCGGAAGGCCGGCGACGGCATGTTGAGGAAGTGCTCCAGCTTGTAGACGAACCAGACGGCGCGGTCCTTTTCGGGTGCGACGTACATCAGCGATGCATAGCCTGTCTTGTCGTAGGGCGAGATCAGCCGGTAGAGGTCGCCCTGCTGCACGATGGGGCGGATCTTCTTGTAGTCGGCGATCGCCCTGCGGGCGAACTCCTTCTCTTTGCCGGTCATCTTTGAGGGTTGCAGCTCCAGCCCCAGGCGTCCCGACATGGCCACGTCGAAGCGCAGTTTGAGCGGAACGTTGCGGCCCGTCTGGTGGTTGGGCGAGGCGCTCACGTGCGAAGCCATCGCCACGGCGGGATAGAAGTTCGACACGCCCCACTGCATGTAGATGCGTTGCAGAGCGTCGGTGTTGTCCGAGGTCCAGAATTCATCGTAGTAGGGCAGGACGCCATAGTTGACCCGTCCGCCGCCGCTGGCGCACGACTGCATCACCAGACGGGGATATTTCTCCCGGATGCGCCGCAGCACCTTGTCCATGCCGCGGTGGTACTCGATGTAGAGGTGCGATTGCCGGTCGGCCGGCAGGAAGGTCGAGCCGTAGTTGTAGAGCGTCATGTTGTCGTCCCACTTGATGTAGGCGATGTCGGGATGCGCGGTCATCAGACGGTCGACCACGCCGAAGACGAACTCCTGCACCGCGGGGTTCGACAGATCGAGCACCTGCTGCGTGCCGCCGCGGCCCTTGCGGTTTTCGCGGTAGGGCTGCTGGATCACCCAGTCGGGATGCTTCTCATAGAGTTCGCTCCGGGTGTTGGTCATCTCGGGTTCGATCCAGATGCCGAACTTCACGCCGTGTTTGCGGGCCGACTCGGTCAGACCCTCGATGCCCTGCGGCAGTTTCTCGCGGCAGACCGTCCAGTCTCCGAGGCTCGTCTCGCCGTTGTTGCGCGGGTATTTGTCGCCGAACCAGCCGTCGTCCATCACGAACAGTTCGCCGCCCAGGTCCGCCAGGTCGGCCATCATCCGGTCCATGCCTTCCTGGTTGACCTTGAAATAGACGCCCTCCCACGAGTTGAGCAGCACGTCGCGAAGCTCGGTTCCGTGGTTGAGCCGGTGGAGGCGCGCCCATCGGTGGATGTTGCGGCTCACGCCGCTCTTGCCCTCGTCGCTGAACGTGAAGGCGAATACCGGGGTCGTGAAGACCTCGCGGGGTTGCAGCGTGTATTGCGACTGCTCCTCGTTGATGCCCGCGAAGAGGTGCGTGGTGTGGGTGTTGTCGTTGTCCAGGGCGATGCGGTAGTTGCCGGCCCAGGCCAGCGTGCCGCCGATGACGCGGCCTGTCAACTCCCGGGGGCGTCCGTCGAGCGAGATCATCAGCGAGGGGTTGTCGCGCTGCGTGTTGCGTACGCCGTCCTTGTTCTTGAGCACCTTCATGCCGTCGGTCAGCGGTTCTTCGTGGAGGTAGCATTCCGCTCCCCATGTGCCGTGGAAATGCGTCAGCCACGTGTCGCCCCGGCGGACGGGCATGTAGGCCGATGCGAACCGGTAGAGCGTCACGGGTTTCTTCTCCGTGTGGCTGATCTCGGTCCACGTCTCGATCACCTCGCAGTCGTCGTAGGTCTTGTAGAAGAGCGTCACGAAAAACGGGTAGTGCTTGTCCTTCATGGCGATGGCGGTGGTTTCGGAGCCGTCCCTGCGGTCGCGCGACACCGACTCGACCGCCAGTTCGAGCGACATCGAACCGTCGCCGTGCGTCGCCTGAATGGCTACCTCGCGGTAACACTGGGCGCCGAACTGCGGGTAGGCCGCATCGCCGAACGCCGCTCCGCTGGCGAGGATGTCGTCGGGCGAGGCGACGCGCGCTCCGAAATACTGGAACAGAGGGGTTTTGCCTTTTTCTGCCGTCAGCAGCAGCGAGGAATTCCGGGTCGAGAGCAGGATGTTTTCCGCCCGGAGCATGCCGCCGGACAGCAACGCAGCGCCGGCCCATGCCAATACCAAAAGTTTCTTCATTGCAGGGTTGTCGTATAAGGTTGATTTCGGATATAAAACTAATAAAAAAACGCGGATTCCGCAAAGAACGCAGGCCGGACAATCGTCCGGCCTGCGAATCCAGAAATCCGAAACGGAGCCTCCGCGGTTATTTCGGGGCCGTGACGAACGGTGTCTCCAGCAGTTTTTTCAGCGTGGCGGGGTTGTCGGTGGTGATGTAGTCGACACCCAGCGCGATGCAGGCCATCATGTCGGCCGTCGAATTGACCGTCCAGGCGTTGACCTCGATTCCGCCGGCGTGGGCTTCCGTCACCCACTCGGGTTTTTTCGAAAGCACGGTCGAATACTGGTAGTCGATGCCCGAGAGCTTGTCCGCCGCGACTTCGGCCGGAGCCTTGTCGCCGCCCAGGTACTGTACGCCGGCCGCGGGCATGGCCGCCCGGAGCTGCTTGCAGACCTCGTAGTCGAAGGCGATGTAATCGACCCGCGTCTCCATCGACTTCGCCTTGACGGCGGCCACGACGGCGTTGACGGCCCGCGTGTTGCTTGCGGCCGAACTGTGGGTCTTGATTTCGCAGATCAGTTTCATCGAAGCGTCCTTGGCGCCCTGCTCCAGATAGGCGTCAAGCGTCGGCAATTTTTCGCCGTTGGCCAGCGTGAGGTCCCTGATCTGTGCATAGGCGCTCTCTTCGATCCGCAGGTCGCTGCCTGCCACCGTCGCGTTGTGGTTGATCACCGGCACGTCGTCGGCGGTGATCCAGACGTCGAACTCGGCGCCGTGGATGCCCAGTTTCTGGGCGTTGGTCAGGGCAGCGATCGAATTCTCGGTCGAATTCTCCACGCCGTCCTGATGCTGGCCGCGGTGCGCGATGATCCGGGGCATCGAGACGGAGGGATTGTCGCAGACGGTGAATTCGACCGTGCCGAGCGGGTATTGGCTGCCGTTGCGGACGAGCGCCATGAAATACCGGCCCGTTCCGGCGGGAATCCCCGCGGGGAGGGTCACTGCCAGCGACTGAAGGGTATTGTCGCCGGAGGCTTCGGTGAATGCGGCGTCGGCCGTGAACGCTGCGGTCACGTTGGCCGACGAGGTGAACTTCACCTTGTCGCCGGCTGCGAAACCGTTGCCGTAGACCGTATAGGTGTAGCCTGCGCCGATCTCGCACCTGGTCAGGTAGGTGAGGTTCGAGAGTGCGAATTCCACGGGCGTCTGGCCGGCGAACGCCGCATCCTGGTAGAGCAGGGCGATCTGGTCCCCGGTCAGCGCGTCGTCGAAGACGCGGGCCAGAACCACTTCGCCGTTCCATGCGTTGCCCATCGAGCCTACGGCCGAGTCGCCGCCCAGCGCGAACCACCGTGCGCCGTCCTTGGCGTGGATCAGTTCGCCCGGAGCGTCGGCCGTGCCCTTGAGTTGGCCGTCCACGTAGATATAGGCTTTCTCGGCGGTTTTGTCCCAGACGCCCACGACGTGGTAGTAGCGGCCCGGTTCGGGCGTCACGTCGCTCTGCGCCCAGCGCCACGTGCTTTTGCCCGTGGTGCTCACATTGGGCAGGAATGTGATGCAGGCCGGATGGCCTCCCTGGCCCTCCTTGCAGATCAGGAAACCCGTGCCGCCGGCTTCATGCGCCGAGAAGGGCTTGTACTCCTTCGTGCCGTCGTTGCGGTTCGAACGCAGGACGACCTCCAGCGTGTGGCCGTCGTCCAGACCCTGCTTGAACGTCTCGTTCGTGTAGTAGTCCACCCGGTAATAGGAATCCTTGCGGGAACCCTGCCCCGGGGTGTGCGTGTAGTTGGTCACGATGCGCTTGTAGACGTCGTGGTAATAGCAGGTCAGCGCCGTGCCGGGGTAGGAGAGCACCTCGTTCTTGAGCGGCGATACGTCCTCGGCCGTGCCGTCGGCGTGGAAGACAACGTCGAGCAGGTCGGCTTTCGGCGCTTCGGGCGGCACAGGTCCGGGTTCCTGCGTGATGGTGAACTCCTCGACCAGCGTGGGGTCCGAGACCGAGATGAACCGGACCACGCCGGAGCGCTCCCTGCTCACGGTGTTTTCCGGAATCAGAATCGCCAGCGTCATGCCGTCGACGGTGGGGTGGGTGAACCAGTCGGTCTTGCTCTGGTCTATCGCATAGGTCCATTTGCCGTCGGTCGTTACGGTGAACACGACCGTGCTCCCTTCGTAGGGGATGGTCCCGTTTTCGGGGGCGAGGTTGGACGCTACCGAGAACGCGACGTTTTTCCATTCGGCCGTCTCGTCGTCTTTGCACGACGGGCAGAGCGCCAGGGCGAAAGCCGTGAACAGAAAAAACGATAAAAAACCTTTTTTCATATTAGGAAGGTTATGTGGTTAATTTTTCAGTTGATTGATCCGGCCGGGTCATTGGTCGTTTTCAGGCTTCTCCGTCGCGGGGCGGACCGGGAAGATCAGCACCGTGGCGGCCGCCGCGTTCACCTCCGTGTCGGGACTGCCGACCGAAACGGGCAGCACGCAGCGACTGTCCGCCGTGATCGCCGAGACGTCGATCCGAATGCCGATCTTCGCGGTGTGGGCGTTGTTGTCGAGCCGCACGGCGGCGGTCGGGAGGTCGTAGCAGGCTTCGGGCATCAGCACGTAAGCCGTACCGTTGGCCTTGTTGTAGGCGGCCAGCGCTTCGGCGTCGACCGAGAGTGCGGCCGTCGAACCGCCTTCGTTGTAGCCGCTCCGGTAGATCCACACCTCGTAGTCGATCGCTGCGGCATCGGCCGTCAGGGCGACCTGTTGCAGGCCGTTTTTCGGGATCAGCACCTTCGAGCCGATGTCGTATCCGATCTCTTCGTTGTCGGAGCACCCGGCCAGGCAAGCTGCCGCCGACAGCGCGAGCGCTAAAAATAGCTTTTTCATGGTCGTTTCTTTTCGCTAATGGTTAATAACCCGGATTCTGAACCAGCTGGCCGTTGATGTTGAGCTGCGAGTTGGGGATCGCCAGCCAGTAGTGTTTCGGCGTGGTGAAGATGCGCGTGTCGTTCTCCTTCATGTCGACCAGCTTGTAGAACTTCTCGGGCGTGTCGCCCTCGATGTTCCAGGCCTTCGGGATGGGGCGCAGGCACTCTTCGGCGATCTTCCAGCGGCGGATGTCGTGGAAACGGCGTCCTTCCAGCATGAATTCAATCGAACGTTCGCGGCGGATGATGTCGCGCAGCTTCTGGCCCGAGGGGATGCCGCCGGCCCTGCTCCACGAATCCTGGAACGTCGGAAGGCCGCAGCGCGAGCGGATCTTGTTCAGGCACTCGTAGCCGTAGTCGCTCAACGTGCCGTCGTACTCGAAGTCGGCTTCGGCGTAGCTTAAGTATAGCTCGGCGATGCGCATGTAGGGGAAGACGTAGCTCATGTAGGTGCTGACGGAGTAGTTTCCGCTTGAGTTGAGCGTCATCTTCGACTGTTCGTTGACCCATTTCTGGCAGAAATAACCGTTGTAGGACTGGTATTCGTTGTCGTAGCTGCCGGTGAAGCCCTGCGGCTCGCCCTTGTGCGCCTTGATGGTCATTTTGCCGCCGTTGAAGCGGTACGTGCCCCGGTCATAACCCACCGACGCATAGAAGCGCGGCTCCTTGTGGAGGTGCATCTCGACCGTCCCGGCCGCCTTGTTGTAGGCCAGCGGGTCGATGTCCTTCGTCTCGGGGTCGTCCTCCCACGGAAGTCCGTTCCGGGTGTAATACATCTGGACGGCCTCGAACGTCGGGCACAAATAGCCGCGGTAGGCGCCCGACACCTTCGTGTAGTTGTTGGCCAGGTGGCAGCCGAACTGCTTCTGCGTGTAGGTGATCGAGCCTGACTTGTTCAGGCTCATCAGGTACTCGTTCTGGTTCAAGAACTGTGTCGCGTTGCCGTCGCCGGTGAAGATGTAGGTGTAGTTGGCGCGCCCCAGTTCGAACGGGTCGGTCGTGCTGGTGCTTTTCGACACGGAGAGGCCCAGTTGGCGGTCGTCCATCGTGTAGGCTCCCGTTTCCTTCGAAGCCTCCACGCAGTCGATAGCCTCCTTGGCGGCGTCCATCGCGCGTTTCCACTTCTCGGCGTCGTAGGTCTGGTTGATCAGGTGCGTGCCGTCCTTGTTGACGAAATCGGCGTAGAATTCCGAATTGCCGTTCACCAGCGGCGATGCGGCGTAGAGCAGCAGGCGGGCGCGGTAGGCCAGCGCCGTGGCCTTGATGGCGCGGCCGTACGCGATGGGACCCCAGTAGTCGGGCAGCATGTCGGCGGCCTTGCGGAACTCCTCCTCGATGAAATTGACGCACTCGTCGTAGGTGCTGCGCGGCACGTTCACGCTGCTGGCCGGCGCATTCAGGTCGATCTCCTCCCGGGCCAGTACGATCGGACCGTAGTACTCCAGCAGGATCTGGTGCAGGTGGGCGATCAGGAAGTGCGCCTCGCCCGACCAGTAGCGCAGGTTGGCCTCCGAGATGTCGGGAACAGAACCTATGTTGTTCAGGAAGTTGTAGGCATAACGGATGCCTTCGTAGATGTTGTACGAGTAGTTACCCGTCGGAAGTCCCGAGGTCGTTCCCCACATGTTGAAGTAGGTGTTCGTCGGGGACTCCTGCGAGGTGGCGTATACGAGGCTCTTCCACGAGAAATAACGCACCGATCCGTAGTAACTCGAAATCAGGTCGTCGCCGCCGCTCAGGTCGGGCATGGCCTGCGCATGGAACAGGTCGGGGCACTTGCCGTAGACCATGAAGAGCATCTTTTCGGCCTGGGCCTGGGTCTTGTAGATGTCGTCCTGCGTGGGACTGCCCTCGGGAACGACATCCAGGAAATCGCAGGATGCGGCCGCGAGAAGGAGGGCTAACGCCATTGCTATTTTTTTCATAACGGTATCTTCTTTTGGATTAGAATTGGTATTGAACGCCGATTTTCGCCGTCCGCTGCAACGGGTAGGACAGGCCGTGGCCGCCGCCCTTTTCGGGGTCCCAGTAGTCGAACGGGGAGATGACGAAGAGGTTGTTGCCCGACAGGTAGACGCGGAGTTTCTTGATGGTGTAGCCCAGCTCCACGGTTTTCAGGCGCAGGTATTTGGCGTCGTGGATGTAGAAGGTCGAACTCTGGGTGTTGTTGGAGCTTAACTGCGAGGTCAGGCGCGGATAGGCCGCGTCGGCGCGGTTGTTGTCCTCCGACCAGTGGTTGTCGGCGATGTACTGCGTGATGCCGTAGCCGAAGTGCGAGGCGTCGCAGAACGGGTGCATGTTGTACATCCGCAGCGATACGTTGGATGCGCCCTGGAACATGAACGAGAAGTCGAGCCTGCGCCACTTCACCGTCGCGCCGATGCCGTACTGGATTTCGGGAACGGTCGGGCTGCCGGCCGTCGTCACGTCGTTGCCGTCGACGATGCCGTCGCCGTTCAGGTCGCGGTACTTGATGTCGCCGACCGTGTAGTTGCCGAACTGCTGTTTGGGCGAGTTGTCGATCTCCTCCTGCGAGGTGAACAGCCCGTCGGCGACCAGCACGCCGGTGATGGCGTTGACCGGATGTCCCACGACCGACATGTAGTCGTACATCAGGTCGCCTTCATCCTTCTCGACCACTTCGTTGCGCGAGAAGGTGAACGTGCCGCGCAGGCTCAGCGACCAGTCCTTGTTGAACTGCTTGTTGTAGACGGCCGAAAGGTCGACGCCGTGCGATTTCACACGTCCGATATTGCCGTAGGGCGTAACGCCCAGCAGGCCCGTCGATGAAGGCAGCGAGGTGCGCCGCATGAAGATGCCCGTACGGTCTTCGGTGAAGTAGGCGGCTTCGATGTTCAGCGCGTTGAACAGTCCCAGTTCGAGACCGACGTCGAGTTTCTTGGCCTCCTCCCACGTCGCGTTGGGGTTGCCGTAGGTGGTGATCTTCGGGCCTTTGCCCTGGGAGTTCCAGTTGTAGTAGAATCCCGATTCCTCGCCCATGGCCACGATGGAGCGGTAGGGGAAGCGCTCGCCCAAGGCGTCGTTGCCCGCCAGACCGTACGATACGCGGATCTTCAGGTTGCTGACCGTCTTGCGGATGCCGTCCCAGAACGACTCGTTGGAGATCACCCAGCCGGCCGCCGCCGAGGGGAAGAAACCCCAGCGTTTGCCGGGAGCGAAGTTCTCCGAGCCGTTGTAGCCGAAGCTGGCCTCGAACAGGTAGCGGTTGTCGAATCCGTAGGTCACGCGGCCTGCCATGCCCTGCTCGCGGTAGGGCAGCAGGTTCTCCTCGCTCGTGCCGGCGATGTTGTTCTTCTTCTCGTTCATGCGGTAGACGAACATGGCTCCCACGTCGTGTTTGCCGAATTTGCGGGCGTAGTTCAGCGAGGCTTGCAGCGCGTAGCGGCGGTGGCCGCCGTTGCCGTCGGTGCTGGTCAGGTAGGTCGTGCCCGTGTCGCCGATCGAGTTGGTGATGAGATTGGCCGTGCCGTCGGGGTTGAGCGAACTGCCGTCCTCGACCTTGAAATAATAGGGGGTTGCCGTGCGGTAGGTCGCCGAATAGGTGTAGTTGTAGAATGACGCCGTGAGGTTGGCGCTCAAGCCCTTGGTGAAGAAATCCAGGTTCTGGTCCAGCGTGAAGGCCGTCGTCATGTAGGAGTAGTAGCGCTTGCCGTAGCCGCGGGACAGCTTGGCCAGCGGGTTGAGGTCGGTGGCGCCGGTGTCCCACGAGGCGTTGTTGCCGTAGCGCACGAACGTGTCGCCCTCCTCGGCCGGGAGCGTGGCCGGGAAACGTACCGGATTGGCGCGCATCGAGTAGTAGAACAGGTTGCCGATGTCCTCGATCGGACGGGTGTTGTACTCCAGCTGGGCGTTGACCTTGATGCCGACGACCGTCGTCTTGGTGATGTTGGCGCTGACGTTGCTCTGGAAGATGTATTTCTGGTGGTTCATCTTCACGTCGTAGGGGTTCTGCTCGATGTCGGCGATGATGCCGTTTTCGTTCGAGACCGCTGCGTTGAGGAAGTAGCTGACCTTACGGCCGCCGCCGCGGATGTTGAGGTTGAGGTTCTGGTTGACCGAGAAATCCTTGAACATCAGGTCGTACCAGTCGTTGTTCGGATAGAGGTACTTGTTGAGCCCCGCCTTCGTGCCGTTGATCTTGTCGGCCGAGTAGAACGGCTGGTAGGCGTGGAGCGTTCCGGTCTCCTTGGCGGTGTTGAAGACGGCCTCGTTGTAGAGCTGCATGTAGGTCACGCCGTCGGCCACCTGCTGTACCATCGTGGGCATCGAGAAGGTGTTTTCCAGACGGACCGAGACGTTCATCTTCTCCGAGTTGCGGCCGTTTTTCGTGTTGATGAGGATGACGCCGTTGGCGCCGCGCGAACCGTAGACCGAGGTCGCCTGGGCGTCCTTGAGCACCGAGAACGACTCGATCGACTCGGGAGGCATGTTGTTGAGCATGTTGCTCAACACCTCCACGCCGTCGAGGATGATCAGCGGCGAGTTGCTCGACCCGAAGGTCGAAATGCCGCGGATGTAGAACGAGGCGCTGTCGTAGCCGGGTTCGCCCGAGGTCTGGCGCGAGATCATGCCGGCGATGTTGCCGGCGAACGCCGTGGTCAGCGAACTGGAGGTGATATTCAGGTCGGAGGGTTTTACGGAGGTGATCGAAGCGACCATCGACTCCTTTTTCTGCGTGCCGTAGCCGATGACCACGACTTCGTCGAGCGCGTTGCTCTGCTCGGCGAGCGATACGAGTTTGAACAGCTCGGTGTCCTCGACGTGGAGCTTCTTCGTGTCGAAACCGACGTACGAGAAGGTCACGTATTTCGATTTGGCGGGAATGGTGAAGGTGTACGAGCCGTCGCCGTTGGTGATCGTGCCGGCCGTCGTTCCTTCGACGTAGATCATCACGCCGGCCAGCGGGGAGTTGTCGGTGCCGGAGATCACCGTGCCGCTGACCGTTTGGGCGACGTCGCGCGAACCGCTGGCGGCCTGGTAGATGCGGACCTGCGTGCCGCCGACCGAATACTGAAGGCCGACGTCGGGCAGGATCTGGTCGAGAATCCGGTTTGCGCTTACGTTTTTCTCCCTGACCGTTACGACCTTGGTCAGGATCGGTTTTACTTCATCCGCATAGATGAACCGCAGATCGCTCTGCGCCTCGATGGATTCGAGGATCTCCCGGATGCTTGCATCGGCTGCATCTATCGTTACATAGATGCTCCGGATCTGTGCGAGGAGATTTCCCCCCCCCACGCGAGGCATAGGGTTCCGGACAGCAGCAGCGCGGCGACGAATCGCAGGACTGCCGGAAAATGCCCGTTCCCGGGTGCTTTTTGGCGAGTTTCTTCCATAATGGTTTTAATTGGTTCTGGTTGGTAATTGGTTTGGTTTCGAAATACAGAGTGCATGGTTTGGGCCGTTTTTTGGCCGGATGTGTGTTTTTTTGTAGGAGCAAATTGAATTTAAGGGTTTTGTGGACTATTCCATTTGCAAATATAGAAATTATGCAATAAAATGCAAGCATTTCTTTGATTTTGATTTTTTCTTTTTGGAAGAAGGCGTGTTTTGAATCGAAATTGATGCGCCTGCGTCGCTTCCGGGTGGAGTTTGCCGGGCGCGGGGTGCGTTCTTCGGAAAAAATGGTTACTTTTGCCGAAAACAATCCGGCATGGAACAGCACGAAACCGACGAAAAATTCATGCGCCTGGCACTAAACGAGGCGCAAAAGGCGTTAAAACAACAGGAGGTGCCCATCGGTGCGGTCGTCGTGGCCGGCGGTGCGGTGATCGGGCGGGGGCACAACCTCGTCGAAACCCTGGCCGACCCCACGGCCCACGCCGAGATGCAGGCCCTCACGGCCGCTGCCGCGACGCTCGGGGGCAAGTATTTGCAGGAGTGCACGCTCTACGTCACGGTCGAGCCGTGCATCATGTGCGCCGGGGCGATCGGATGGGCGCAGGTGAGCCGCGTGGTGTGGGGCGCCGACGATCCCAAGAAGGGCTTCCGGCGTTACTCCGAGGCGGTGTTCCACCCCAGAACGACCGTGGCGCGGGGGGTGCTCCGGGAGGAGTGCGAGGAGTTGATGAGCGGTTTTTTCGCGGGTTTGCGCGGATAGATTTGGTAAAAAAGGAATTTTTTTTATACTTTTGCATCCAACGCGTTTCGGACAGGGGCGCATGAACTGAAAAACTTAATAAAATCGAATAGAAAAAGCAATGAAAAAGTTATTTGTATCGGTTGTCGCGCTGTTGGCGGCGGTGTCGCTCTCGGCGCAGGATGTTACTGCAATCTACAACGAAGCCGCAGCAGCTTTCGGCGCCAAGGATTTCGCAGGCGCGGCCGCGAAGTTCGAACAGGTGATCGAGCAGGGGCTGGACAGCGAGGAGGCCGCGTCGCTGGTGGCCACGGCCAAGACGACGCTTCCCAAATGCTACTTTATGATGGGCGGCGGAGCGATCCGGACCAAGAACTACGACGAGGCGCTGAAGAATTTCACCAAATCGGCGGAGCTGGCCGAACTCTACGGCGACATGAGCCAGATGGCCAAGGCCAACGGCTGGGTGGCCAAGATCTATCAGATCCAGGGTGGCGACGCTTTCAACAACAAGGACTATGCGACCGCCGCAGGCGTGTTCGAGAAGGGCTACAAGGCCGACCCGGACAATACCGCGATGGCGCTGAACCTCGCCATGAGCTACTGCGAGATGGGCGAGTACGAGAAGGGTATGGACATCTACGAGGCGGTGGCCGCCAAGACGCACCCCAAGTATGCCGATGACGCCGCCAAGGCCAAGGAGATGATCGCCCTCTACACCAATAACAAGGTGGCCACGCTTCAGGCTGCCAACGATTTCGACGGTATCATCGCGATGGCCGACGCGCTGCTGGCGAAGAACGCCGAAAACGCTCTGGCGCAGAAGGTCCGCTTGCAGGCTTATGCCAGCAAGAAGGATTACAACAAGGTGATCGAGCTGGGCGAGGCTGCCGCCAAGGTGCAGACCGATCCCGAGGATGTGAGCCTGATGTACCTGACGCTGGGCGCCGCCTACAACGCCAAGGAGATGAAGCCGCAGGCCATCGAGGCCTTCCGGAAGGTGACGGCGGGACCGGCTGTCGAGAGTGCGAAAGCCGCGTTGGCCGAACTGACCAAATAGCCTGCGGGCCGCAGGAGGAAGAGGGCGGCCTGCCGGGTTTTCCGAAGGGCAGCAGACAGTGAGCCTCCGGCCCCATGAAATAAACCGCAGAGCGGGTTCCGGATTTCCGGAACCCGCTTTTTCGTGCCGGAGCGGGGGAGCAGGTTCAGCGTTCCGACGGCTCTTCGGGTGCGGCGTTTCGAAGGGCGTTTTCCCGAATACGGACCAGTCCGCTGCGCGTCAGCGGCGTGCGGCCGCAGAGGGCTTCGAACGCCGCCTCGTCCATGCCGAGCCACGTCGCGGCGTCCATCGCCAGCGGGTCGAACACGGTATCGAACGCCGCGTTGCGGTGCTGCGGGGCGCGGCGGTTCCAGGGGCAGAGGCTCTGGCACGCGTCGCAACCGAAGATCCAGCCGTGGAGGTCCGTTTGACCGGGCTGTTCCCGCTCGATGGTGCGGCACGAGATGCAGCGGCCCGTGTCGATGGTCCGGTCCGGGGCGACGGCTCCCGTGGGGCAGTTGTCGATGCAGCTGCGGCAGGTTCCGCAGCGCGACCCTTCGAACGGCGCGTCGTAGCGGTCGGTCTCTTCGGTGAGAATCAGCTCGCCCAGCACGACGTAGCTCCCGTATTGCGGCGTGACGAGCAGCGACTGCCGGCCGATCCACCCCAGCCCGGCCTCTACGGCCAGCTGCTTTTCGGCCAGCGGCGCGGTGTCGACGAAGGCGCGGCCTCCCAGACCGGGGTGCGCCGCGCGCAGGGCGTCGAGCATCCCGCCGAGCATCGTCCGGAGGGTGGCGTGGTAATCCGCCGCGCAGGCGTAGGAGGCCACCTTCGTCCGGTGCCCGGGCGGATAGCCCTCGCCGACGCGGTTTTTGTACGACACGGCGCAGACCACGGCCGTGCGTGCGCCTTCGACCAGCCGGCGCGCGTCGAAGCGTTTGTCGACGTTACGTTCCAGATAGCCCAGCGACGATTGGCGGCCGCGGGCCAGCCATGCGCGGAACAGCGTCTCGTTTTCGGCCAGATGGCGGCACGGGGCGATGCCGCAGAGGTCGAACCCTGCGCCGGCGGCGAGCCGTTTGATGTACAGATGGTCGATCATCGTGATAATTAATGTCAAAAATAGTGTTTTTTAGCCGGAAATTAGTAATTTCGCCCCAAACTTTTGCGTTATCCGAACGTAGCTAAAAAAGAACACATGATGACTATCAATACACTGTACGAACTGGTCCGCAACAGCGTGGAGAAGTTCGCGTCGAAGGTCGCTTTCTCGATGTACGAGGGCGATGACGTGACTTATGCCGAGGTGGACCGTCGTATCGCCAGGGTGCAGGAAATCCTCACCGGAGCGGGGCTTCGCGCCGGGGACAAGGTGGCTCTCCTGAGCAGCAACATGCCCAACTGGGGCATCAGCTATTTCGCCGTCACGTCGGCGGGCATGGTGGCCGTGCCGATCCTGCCCGACTTCTCGGGCGAGGAGCTGGACATGATCATCGAGCATTCGGAGGCCAAGGCCCTGCTCGTGTCGGACAAACTTTTCACCAAGCTCTCGAAGCAGACCATCGAGCGGCTCAACGTGGCGGTCCGCACCAAGAACCTCGGCGTCATCTCGCAGCGCGTCCGCGGGGAAGGCTCGACGGGCGTTCCCCGGCCCGACGACCTGGCCGTGATCATCTACACGTCGGGAACCACTTCGAAGCCCAAGGGCGTGATGCTGACCCATGCGGCGCTCTGCGCGCAGGTCGACATCTCCGCCTCGATCTTCCCGGTCGACGGCGGCGACACGTTCCTTTCGGTGCTGCCCCTCTCGCACACCTACGAGTGCTCCATCGGCATGATCTATCCCTTCTCGATGGGCGCGCGGGTGGTCTACCTCGACCGTCCGCCCACGGCCTCGGCGCTGATGCCCGCCCTGCGGGCGATCCGCCCGACGGTCATGCTGATCGTGCCGCTGATCATCGAGAAAATCTACCGCCACCAGGTGCTCGCCAAGTTCAATTCCAACTCCTTCTGGCGCACGCTCTACCGCATCGGCTTCATGCGCCGCTACCTCCACCGTGTCGCGGGCGGGAAACTGATGAAGCTCTTCGGCGGCCGTCTGCGCTTCCTGGGAATCGGGGGTGCGAAACTCGACGGCGGGGCCGAGAAATTCCTGCTCGAAGCCCGCGTCCCCTATGCCATCGGCTACGGGCTGACCGAGACCGCACCGCTGCTGGCCGGCGCGGCCCCTTCGATGGTGCGGCTGGGATCGACCGGTCCCCAGGCCCCGGGCGTCGAACTGCGGCTGGAGAACGTCAACCCCGAGACCCGTCAGGGCGAGATCGTGGCCCGCACGCCGAGCGCGATGGTGGGCTATTTCAAGAATCCCGAGGCCACGAAGGAGGTTTTCACGGCCGACGGATGGTTCCGCACGGGCGACCTCGGGGAGCTGGACAAGGACGGCTGGCTCTACATCAAGGGCCGTCTGAAGAACATGATCGTGGGTCCCGGCGGCGAGAACATCTATCCCGAGGACATCGAGACGGTGCTCAACTCGCACGTCTGCATCGCCGATTCGATCGTCACGGAGCAGGAGGGCCGCCTGATCGCCCTGGTGCACTTCAACCGCGAGGAGATCGAGTCGATGATCGACGACTGGCGCGAGGAGTGGGAGAGCAAGAAGGAGGCCTGGGAGGCCAAGACCGAACAGCTGAAGAAGGAGATCATGGATTTCGTCAACGCCAAGGTCAACCGTTTTTCGCGGATCTCGGAGGTCGTCGAGGAGAAGGAGGATTTCATCAAGACCCCCACGCACAAGATCAAGCGTTTCCTTTACAACAAGAACAAGAACGGCCAGACTCCGGACCAGCCTGCCGCCGGAAAATAAGCAAAGCCCCCGCTCTCGGAGCGGGGGCTTTTTCTTAATCCGGAGCAGCCGGAGCGTTTCCGCGGGGCGGTCGGCTTTCGGCGAGGGACCGGGGCGCTTTCGAGGAGCCGCCTCACTTGAGGTAGATGCCGTGGGCGGCGCACTCGGCGATCATCCGCTCGGGCCAGATGCTGACCTGGACTTCGCCGATATGGGCGCAGCGCAGGTAGAACATGCAGAGGCGCGACTGGCCGATGCCGCCGCCGATCGAGAGCGGCAGCCGTCCTTCGAGCAGCAGGCGGTGGAACTCCATTTCGCGCCGCTCGGGACATCCGCAGATCGCAAGCTGGCGTTCGAGGGCCTCGGCGTCGACGCGGATGCCCATGCTCGAAAGTTCGAAGGCGCTCTCCAGCACCGGGTTCCACACGATGATGTCGCCGTTGAGTCCTTTGTAACCGCCTTCGGTCGGGGTGCTCCAGTCGTCGTAGTCCGGGGCGCGTCCGTCGTGCCGCTGCCCGTCGGAAAGTTCGCCGCCGATGCCGATGAGGAACAGCGCGCCGTATTTGCGGGCCGCCGCCTGCTCGCGCTCCTTGGGCGTCAGCGCGGGGAACTCCTGCAACAGCTCCTCGGCCTGCAGGAACGTGATTCGCTCGGGCAGTATGGGCGTGATGTGCGGATAGAGTTCGTAAACCTCCTCCTCGACGGCTTTCATCGCCTCGTAGATCGTTTCGACGGTCGCTTTCAGGAAGTTCAGGTTGCGCTCTTCGGGGCGCATCGTGCGTTCCCAGTCCCACTGGTCGACGTAGAGCGAGTGGATGTTGTCCAGCTCCTCGTCGGCGCGGATGGCGTTCATGTCGGTGTACAGCCCGTATCCCGGGGCGATCTTGTAGGTCCCCAGTTTCATGCGTTTCCATTTGGCCAGCGAGTGCACCACCTCGGCCCGGCGGTCGCCCAGATCGCGGATCGGGAACGACACGGCGCGCTCCACGCCGTTCAGGTCGTCGTTGATGCCCGTGCCCGAAAGGACGAACAACGGCGCCGTGACGCGGCGTAGGCGCAGGCGGCGGGCCAGCATGTCGGGAAAAATCTCCTTGAGATAGGTGATGGCCTGCTCCATCGTTTCGGGAGCGAGCTTGGCCGTATAGTCTTCCGGAATGAAAAGCGGCATAAGTTCAGGGTTTGGATTCGTGAAAAACGGTTTATTTTGCAAATATAGTGAAAGGTGAGGGCAATTGGGAGTGTTCAGGCTCAAAAAATGTCGGTTTTAACCGCGGAACCGGATTTTAGCCTGCCCGAAATCCGTTCCGGGTGGGGCGGCAGCATAAAAATAACGCACGTAACAGAAGCGTTACGTGCGTTATTTCATTTCCGGTTCCGGTTATTTCGCGGCGGGCAGCAGCGCCGAGTCGGGCTGCTGGCGTTTGTCGCCCACGTCGATCAGGTTCTCCTCGGAGACCCCCAGCGAACGGTAGTAGTCGTTCAGTTCGGCCACCACCTCCTTGCGGTCGGCGTAGCTGGCCAGGTAGTAGATGTCGCCCAGCTGGTCGAGCTTCTCGTCTATAAGGCCTGAGACCATGTCGCCCTGCGCCCCTTCGAAACGGAGGTAGTGCTCGATGTATTCGATCAGCGTCTGGGCATACTCCCTCAAGAGGGCGTCGCCCTTCGCGGCGGCTTCCTTGTCGCCCATGGCCGAAGCGGCGTAATAGGCCTCCAGGAAGGGGTAGGTGTTGGTGTCGGTGAAGCGCACCTGCGAGGTTGGCATCCGCTCCAGCCCCAGGTCGAGCAGCTCGACGGCCTCTGCGACGCGGTTCTGCCGCAGCAGCTCCTTGGCCACGCGGGCGAAGGCGTCGCGGGCGTGCGAGGCCGAAAGGTTGTACTGGATGAAGTAGTCGGCGTAGACCCGCGGGTCTTTGAGGTTGCCGTAGCGGAACGTGTCGCGCAGCAGCGGCGCGGCGTAGTCGGCGTCGATGCGTCCGATCTCGTAGGGGTTCTGCGTCGGGGTGAGGATCGGCACCAGGCGGTAGGCGTAGCCGTCGAACTGGAGGTAGTCCATCAGCCCAAAGTCCTGGAGAATGTAGACCTGCGTCATGTAGATCGGGCGTTTCCAGTCGAAGTTGGCCAGCATGTCGAGGATCATCAGCTGGTTCTTGTCCAGCGAATTCTTCTTGATGTTGATGAACACCGTGTCGACCATCTTGTCGCGGTCCTTTTCGGCCACGATGCCCGACGCCAGGGCGTTCTCCTTGTTCACCGGCAGGGCGATGCGCTTGGCGGGGATGTAGTCGGCCAGCGTGCCGTCGGCGAGTTTGACCTTGCTGCGGGGGTCGTCGCTGCGCACGAAGTCGATCACCTCCTTGATCTCCACCGGGCGGTCGATGCTGTTGGTGACGTAGATCATGTCGTTGTTGAAGGTGTACTTGTGCTTGGGCAGCGAGAAGGGGACGCCGGGGGCGTCGTTGGCCTTGGTCTTCATCTCGTCGATGTACCACTCGCCGCCGAGGTAGGAGGTGTTCATAATCCGCACGTCGGGGCGCACGCCGTAGACCTCCTGATTGTTCCACAGCGGGAAGGTGTCGTTGTCGCCGTAGTTGAGGATGATCGAGTTGGGGAGCGTCGACTGGAGGTAGTTCCAGCCGATGTCGCGGGCCATCGTGCGGTGCGAACGGTCGTGGTCGTCCCAGTTCTGGGCCGCGAGGATGGCCGGGACGCTCATTGCGACGACCGTTGCCGCGGCTGCCGTCGCCACGTTGTCGCGCTTCGAGAGCCGGGCGATCAGGTCGCGCAGGGCCAGCACGCCGAATCCGATCCAGATCGAGAAGGCGTAGAACGATCCCGCATAGACGTAGTCGCGTTCGCGCGGCTCGCCGGGCGAGGTGTTGAAGTAGAAGACCAGCGCGATGCCCATCATCACGAACAGCCACAGCACGATCGAGAAGTTGCGCTGGTCGCGGTTCAACTGGTAGACGAGTCCGATGAGTCCCAGCAGGAAGGGGAGGAAATAATAGGTGTTCCGGCCCTTGTTTTCGGCGATTTCGCGCGGCAGGTTGTCCTGCGGGCCGACGTATTTCTCGTCGATCCAGCGGATACCCGAGAGCCAGTTGCCGTCGGTGATCGTCGTGCGCGAAGGCTGTATGTCGCTCTGGCGTCCCACGAAGTTCCACATGAAATAGCGCCAGTACATGTACGAAAGCTGGTAGTTGAAGAAGAAATGGACGTTTTCCCAGAACGTCGGTTCGGTGACCGTGCGGGTTTCGCCGTAGGAGTCGGTGTAGGCCCGTTTGCGTCCGAAGTCGAGCGTCTCGCCGCGCATGGGACGCCCCTGTGCGTCGCGCAGGACCTCGCCCTTGTCGTCGCGCAGCGTCTCGGTCTTGGTGCGGTAGGCGGCCCACTCCTTGTAGGCCTTTTCACCCTTCGAGTAGTTCCACATGCGGGGGAAGAGCTGCATGAACTCCGGAGCGTGGGTGTAGCCCGTGAGCACCGTGGCGGTCTTGTACTTGCCGTCCTCGTCCAGATACCACACCTTCTTCTCCTTCACGCCCTCGGGGGGAGCCGAATACTGCGCGCCGTACAGCAGCGGGCGGTCGCCGTACTGGTCGCGGTTCAGGAGCGACAGCAGGGCGTGGGGGTTGTTGGGGTTGTTGGAGTTCATCGGCGGGTTCGCCGCGGCGCGGATGGTCACCGAGGCGTAGGAAGAGTAGCCGACGAGAATCATCGTCGTCGAGAGCAGGATGATGTTGAGCAGCACGCGGCCCCGTTTGTGGGCGGCCCATGCGGCCCATCCCAGGCCGATGATCAGCGCCAGCGCGAAGAGCGTGATGCCCGAGTTGACCGGCAGGCCGAACGTGTTGACGAACAGCGTGTCGATCTGCGCCCCGATCCAGACGGTGTAGGGGATGATGATGTTGTTGACGAAGACGATCATCGCCCCGGACACGAGCGTCGAGAGGGCGATGCCTCGCCAGGTCACCGTGGCGGTCTTGCGGAAGTAGTAGATGAAGACCAGCGCGGGGATGCAGAGCAGGTTGAGGATGTGCACGCCGATCGAGAGGCCCATCAGGTAGGCGATCAGCACGATCCAGCGCGAGGAGTGGGGTTCGTCGGCCTGCTCCTCCCATTTGAGCATCAGCCACACGACCAGCGCCGTGAACATCGACGAGAGCGCGTAGACCTCGCCCTCGACGGCCGAGAACCAGAACGTGTCGGTGAAGGTGTAGGCCAGGGCCCCGACGGCTCCGGCGCCCAGGACGGCCCATGTGTTGGCGGCGGTGAGCTGCGCGCCGTCGCGCGTCACCAGACGCCGTGCCAGGTGGGTGATGGTCCAGAACAGGAACAGGATGCAGAAGGCGCTGGCCAGCGAGTTCATGGCGTTGACGGCGATGCCCACGTAGTCGGGGTTTCCGAAGGCGAAGAGCGTGGCCAGGCGCGCCAGCATCATGAACAGCGGGGCTCCGGGCGGGTGTCCCACTTCGAGTTTGTAGGACGTCGCGATGAACTCCGAGCAGTCCCAGAGGCTTGAGACGGGTTCCATCGTCATCAGATAGACCATCGCCGCGACGGCGAATACGGCCCAGCCCGTGATGTTGTTCCAGCGTTTGTAAAAGTGCATATCCGAGAAAACTTTTTTCGTAACTACTTATCGTGCAAAAGTAATGATTTAACGCGTTTTTTCCAACCTTATTACGCGAAATGCGTTTACAGCCACCTTTTCCACCATTTTTTCTGCGGGGCCTCGGCCGTTGCCGCCGGCGCGGCGATGGCGGCGGCAGCCGCTGCGGACCCGGCGGCGTTCCCCGACCCTCCGCGTTTGCGGCGGCGGGACGGCTTTGCCGAAGGAGCCGGAGCCGGGTTGGGGGCGTTTTTCGGCGCTGCGGTGGCGGCGGATTTGTTCCCGGCGGCTTTCGCGGCGTTGCCGGAGCTTTGCTTCGGGGCTTGCCCGCGCGTCGCGTCGGCAGGGCGGGAGGCGGTTTTTCCGGCCGGCTCGATGGGCGTTCCCGGTGCGGGACGCGTGCCCCGTCTGCGACGCGGGCGCGACGGGCGGGAAGTCGCCCCGGCCTCGGGCTGCGCCGGATTTTGCGCAGACTGCGGCGTCTTCGCGGCATTGCGGGCGGCCTTCTGCTCCGTGTTGCGGGCCGGCCGCTGCGCGGGCTGCTGTCCGGCGTCCGCATCCCGGGCGGGACGCTGTGCGGATTTGGCTCCGGCGTTCCGGGCCGGTTTCGGCTCCTGGGTGCGGGCGGGACGCTGTGCGGCCTTCTGCGCGGGTTTCCGCGCCGGGGCGGCCTTGCGCAGGGCATATTCGGGAACCGGTCCCTCGGTGGGGATCGTAAGTCCGGTGAGTTTCTGGATGTCGCAGAGATACTCGAACTCGTCCTCCGAGCAGAACGACCACGCCGCGCCCTCGTGTCCCGCGCGGCCCGTGCGGCCGATGCGGTGGACGTAGGTTTCGGCCACCTCCGGCAGTTCGTAGTTGATCACCAGCGGCAGCTGGTCGATGTCGATGCCGCGGGCGGCGATGTCGGTGGCGATCATCACCCGGCACTCGCCCGACTTGAAATCGTTCATGGCCTTCACGCGGGCGTTCTGCGACTTGTTGCCGTGGATGGCGCACGACCGGATGCCGGCCCGGTTCAGGATTTTGGCCAGCTTGTCGGCGCCGTGCTTCGTGCGCGAGAATACGAGCACCTGCTGGGCGTCGGATGCCGAGAGCAGGTCGATCAGCAGCTGGCTTTTTTCGGCTTTTTCGGCGAAATGGACCGTCTGCGCGATGGTCTCGACCACCGACGCCGGGGGCGTGACGGTGACCAGCACCGGGTTGCGGAGGATTTTCGCGGCCAGCGCGGCGATCGACTCGGGCATCGTGGCCGAGAAGAAGAGCGTCTGACGCCGTTCGGGAAGCAGCGGCAGGATGCGGCGGATGTCGTGGATGAAGCCCATGTCCAACATGCGGTCGGCCTCGTCGAGCACGAAGAAACGGATCGTGTCGAGCGTCACGTAACCCTGCCCGATCAGGTCGAGCAGGCGGCCCGGGGTGGCCACCAGCAGGTCCACGCCCTTCTGGAGCGCGTCGACCTGCGGACGCTGGTTGACGCCGCCGAAGATCACGCAGTGGCGGATGGGGGTGTAGCGGGCGTAGTCGCGGCAGCACTCGTCGATCTGGATGGCCAGTTCGCGCGTCGGGGTGAGCACCAGGGCGCGGATCGGGCGGCGTCCCTTGGGGGCCGGTTCGGCGGCTAAAAGTTGGAGCATCGGCAGCGTGAAAGCTGCGGTTTTGCCCGTTCCGGTCTGGGCGCAGCCCTGGAGGTCGCGGCCTTCGAGTACGGGAGGAATGGCTTGTTGCTGAATGGGGGTGGGATCTGTGTACCCCTTTTCTCCGATGGCGCGCAACAGCGGCTCGGAGAGTCGTAAGTCTTGAAATTTCATAATAATCGGCGTAAAGGTACGATTTATTTTTCGGTTTCCGTGTAAAAATTCGTACCTTTACCCGTTCAAAACGTTAATTTGCGATTATGGATTCCAAACTCGTACTTTACAATACGCTCACCCGCCGCAAGGAGGTCTTCGAGCCGCTCGTTCCGGGCCGCGTGGGCATGTATGTCTGCGGTCCCACGGTCTACGGCGATCCGCATCTGGGCCACGCCCGGCCTGCCGTGACGTTCGACCTGCTGTTCCGTTACCTCAAGGCTTCGGGCTACAAGGTGCGCTACGTGCGCAACATCACCGACGTGGGCCATCTGGAGCACGACGCCGACGAGGGCGAGGACAAGATCGCCAAGAAGGCCCGGCTCGAACAGCTGGAGCCGATGGAGGTGGCGCACTACTACACGGAGCGTTACCACCGGGCGATGGACGCGCTCAACGTCGAGACCCCCTCGATCGAACCCTATGCCTCGGGACACATCATCGAGCAGATCGAGTTCGTGAAGAGGATTCTGGCCGACGGCTATGCCTACGAGGCGAACGGTTCGGTCTACTTCGACGTGGAGAAGTACAACGCCAAATACAACTACGGCAGGCTGTCGGGGCGCAACCTCGACGACATCGTCGCCAACACGCGCGAGCTGGACGGGCAGTCGGACAAACGCCACTCCTACGACTTCGCGCTGTGGAAGAAGGCGTCGCCCGAGCATATCATGCGGTGGCCGTCGCCCTGGGGCGAGGGTTTCCCGGGCTGGCACATGGAGTGCTCGGCGATGTCCACGCGCTACCTCGGGGAGCGTTTCGACATCCACGGCGGCGGCATGGACCTGATGTTCCCGCACCACGAGTGCGAGATCGCGCAGTCGACCGCCGCGTTGGGCCACGATTCGGCCCGCTACTGGCTGCACAACAACATGATGACGGTCAACGGGCAGAAGATGGGCAAGTCGCTGGGCAACTTCATCACGCTGGAGGAGTTCTTCACCGGGTCGCACCCGAAGCTTTCGCAGGCCTATTCGCCTATGACGATCCGTTTCTTCGTGCTCCAGGCCCACTACCGCTCGACGCTCGATTTCTCGAACGAGGCCCTGCAAGCCGCCGAGAAGGGGCTGGACCGCCTGATGAAGGGCATCGAGACGCTCGGGAAGATCAAACCCGCGGAGGTCTCGACGGTCGATCCCGCCGAGCTGGAGACGCGCTGCGCCGAGGCGATGGACGACGACCTGAACTCGCCGATGGTCATTTCGGCGCTGTTCGACTGGGTGCGTACGATCAACCAGCTGGCCGACGGCTCGCAGACGATCACGGCCGCCGACCTCGCGGCGCTGACGGCTACCGTGCGTCGCTACGCTTTCGACATCCTGGGCCTGCGCGACGAGAAGGCCGCCGGGACGGCTTCGGGGCGCGACTACGTGACGCCGCTGGTCGAGATGCTTTTGGACGAACGCCTGAAAGCCCGCGCGGCGAAGGACTGGGCCGCCTCGGACCGCATCCGCGACGGACTCACGGCCGCCGGCATCCGCGTCAAGGACCGCAAGGACGGCACGGACTGGGAACTGGAATAAAACGCCTGCTGGTATGGGGAATCCGGACAAGATCGTAGCCGTCGGACTGGGCGAGGTGCTTTACGACCACGATGTCGTGACGGACGAATATACCTTCGGCGGCGCGCCGGCCAATTTCGCCGACCATTTCCTCAAGTGCTCCCGGCTGATTTCCGGCCCGGATGCGGCGGAGGTGCATGTGGTCAGCGCGGTCGGGGACGATGAGCGCGGCCGCGCGGTGTCGGCCGAACTGGAGGCCCGCGGGCTTTGCGACGGGCTTTGCCGCGTCGGGGAGCTGCCTACCGGCGTCGTCGACAAACGCCGGGATGCCGCCGGGGTCAACGCCTACGAGATTCTGCCCGGCGCATGGGATGCAATGACGTGGTCGGATGCGCTGGCCCGGCTGGCCGCCCGGACCGATGTGGTCTGCTTCGGTTCGCTGGCGCAGCGCAGCGCGGCGTCGCACGCTACCGTCGTCCGGTTTCTCGACGGGGTGATTCGCCGGGAGCGGCCGACGCTGCGCGTGTTCGACGTCAACCTGCGGCAGGATTTCTTCTCGCGGGAGGTGCTGGAGGAGTCGATGGCTCGCTGCAATATTTTGAAGATCAGCGACGAGGAGGCTCCGCGCGTGGCCGGATGCCTGACCGGATGTCCCGCCGCCGATCCGGGCGGGCTGTGCCGGGAGTTGCTCGACCGCCGGGAGAATCTCGAAATGGTCATCCTCACCGAGGGCGCCGAGGGCAGCCGCGTGTTCACCCGGAACCGGATTTCGGCCTATGTGATTCCCCGCGGGGAACGTGTCCGCCCTGTCGACACGGTCGGTGCGGGCGATTCGTTCACGGCGGCGTTTTGCGCGATGCTGGCCGCCGGGTACGACATCTGGCCGGCCCAGGCGTTCGCGTCGAAGGTCGCGGCTTTCGTCTGTTCGTGCGCGGGCGCCACGCCGGAGTACCCGGCCGCGGCGAAAACGGAATTTTCAGGGAATTTGTAACGTTTTATCTGATAAGGACAGAGACATGGAGACATACCGGTACAATACCTTGCGGTTTTTCAGGGTGCAGTTCGGCCTGCCCGCCCGGATGCCTTTGGAGTGGTGCGTCGTACGGGAGACCTCGCGTGCGGGCAGCGAATTGCGGCTCGGCGTCGCGCTGAAAGGAACGGGGCTGTACATCGACGTGGCGATGCGGCGGTTCTTCTCGCAGGTCGACATTCCGCTCATCGAGCGCCGCTGCTACCCGGCCGAGCGGATCAGCCGGGGGAATGACTACGAATACCGGAGCGCCGAAGGGTGGAGCTTCACTTGCCCCAAGCATTACATTTGCGATATTTATTACCCCGCGCGATTCAGCCGCGAACTGCTGGCGCATAGCGTGCTGTGAGGCAGCCCCGGGCGTGCGCGTCGTACGTGCGGGCCGGTAATGGAATTTTTAAGGAAATATAACTTATGACGGAGATAAAATCGGCGGCTTTGGAGCTTGGAACCGAGCGAATCCGGAAGCTGCTCGTGCAATATGCCGTGCCGGCGATCATCGCCATGACGGCCTCGTCGCTCTACAACATGGTCGACAGCATCTTCATCGGCCACGGGGTCGGGCCGCTGGCCATCTCGGGCCTTGCGCTGACCTTCCCGCTGATGAACCTCGCCGCGGCGTTCGGTTCGCTGGTGGGCGTGGGCGCCGCGACGCTGATTTCGATGCGCCTGGGCCAGCGCGACTACGAAACGGCCCAGCGGGTGCTGGGCAATGTGCTGGTGCTCAATCTGATCATCGGCATAGCGTTCGGCCTCGTGGCGCTTCTGTTCCTCGATCCGATCCTCTATTTCTTCGGGGCCAGCGAGGCCACGATCGGCTATGCCCGCGAATACATGACCGTCATTCTGCTGGGCAACGTGGTCACGCACATGTATCTGGGTCTGAACTCCGTGCTGCGCGCCTCGGGGCATCCCCGCAAGTCGATGTACGCCACGATCAACACCGTGGTCATCAATACGATCCTCGACCCGCTGTTCATTTTCGGTTTCGGCTGGGGCATCCGCGGAGCGGCCATCGCCACGGTGCTGGCGCAGGTCATCTCGCTCGTGTGGCAGCTGCGCATCCTTTCGAACAAACAGGAGCTTCTCCATTTCCGCCGCGGCATCTACCGCCTGCGGAAGAAGATCGTGCGCGACATGCTGGCCATCGGCATGTCGCCCTTCCTGATGAACCTCGCGGCGTGCTTCATCGTCATCCTCATCAACAAGGGGCTGAAGGAGTACGGCGGCGACCTGATGATCGGCGCCTACGGCATCGTCAACCGCCTGGCGTTCTTCTTCGTGATGATCGTGCTGGGCGTCAACCAGGGCATGCAGCCCATTGCGGGTTACAACTTCGGCGCGAAGCAGTACGACCGCGTGATGCACGTGCTGAAGCTGACGATGATCGGCGCGACGTGCGTCACCACCGCGGGATTCCTCCTCGGCGAGTTCATGCCGCGCCTGGCCGTGGGAATGTTCACCTCCGACGAGGAGCTGATCCGCCTGGCGGTCGAAGGCATGCGCATCGTCTTCTTCTGCTTCCCGATCATCGGTTTCCAGATGGTGGCCACCAACTTCTTTATGAGCATCGGCATGGCCGGCAAGGCGATCTTCCTGTCGCTGTCGCGCCAGCTGCTGTTTCTGATGCCCGGACTGATCTTCCTGCCGCACATTTTCGACGTCTGCACCGAGTGGAACGGCAGCTGGGGCGTGTGGTGCTCGATGCCGCTGTCGGACTTCCTGGCTTCGCTGGTGGCTTTCTTCATGCTGACTTACCAACTGCGGAAATTCCGGGCCATCGGTGCGGAAAACGCCGCCAAAGAGGGATAGGACTATGGAACAATTCGTCATCAACATCGGCCGCCAGCTGGGCAGCGGCGGCAGGACCGTCGGGGAGATCATCGCCCGCAGGCTGGGCGTGAAGCTCTACGACAAGGAGTTGATCAACCTGGCGGCGCGCGAGAGCGGCATCTGCCCCGAGTTTTTCGAGAAGGCCGACGAGAAGGAGTCGCGCGGCGTGATTTCGACCGTGGTCGGCTACCTGCGGGCGCCGTTCGTGGGCGACGACGGGGGCGTGACGAACGTGCTGTCGAACGACGCGCTGTTCAAGATTCAGAGCGACGTGATCCGCGCCGTCGCGGCGCGTGAATCGGCGGTTTTTGTGGGCCGCTGTGCCGATTACATCCTGCGCGAGAATCCGCGCTGCGTCAATGTCTTCCTCACGGCCGACGATGCCGACCGCATCGGCCGCATCCGCCGCCGGCAGGGATGCACCGCGGAGGAGGCCCGCGCGATGATGGAGCGCGTCGACGCCCGGCGCGCCTCGTATTACAACTATTACAGCTCGCGGACGTGGGGCGAGGCGGCGACCTACCACCTCTGCGTCAGCACCTCGCCGCTGGGCGACGAGGGCACGGCGGATTTCATCCTGGAGTTCGCCGCACGGAAACTGAACATGAAATTTTGAGCATATTATGGTACTTGCGGAACAGATCAAGGAGATCGAACAGCGCCGGGAAGCGCTGGAACGCTGTTTGGACATCGACCAGAAGCGCATCGACCTGCGCAACGAAGAGGAGAAAACCCAGGAGCCGAACTTCTGGGACAACCCCGACAAGGCGCGCGAGCAGCTGCGCAAGGTGGCGGGGATCAAGGCATGGGTCGAGGATTACGACGCCATTCGCAAGGATGCCGAGGACCTTCAGCTGATGCCCGACTTCGTGAAGGAGGGCGTGGTCAGCGAGGAGGAGATGGACGCCCACTACGCCGCGACGCTCGAAAAGATCGAAAAACTCGAAATGCGCAACATGCTGCGCCGCGACGAGGACAAACTCGGGGCCATTCTCGACATCAACGCCGGGGCGGGCGGCACGGAGGCGCTCGACTGGGCGTCGATGCTCATGCGCATGTATACCCGCTGGGGCGAGGCCCACGGCTATAAGGTCAAGGTGCTGGACTTCCAGGCCGGCGACGAAGTCGGGGTGAAATCCTGCACGCTGGAGTTCGAGGGGGAATACGCCTACGGCTACCTCAAGAGCGAGAACGGCGTGCACCGCATGGTGCGCCTGTCGCCGTTCAACGCCAACAACAAGCGTCAGACTACGTTTGCTTCGGTGTTCGTATCGCCGGCCGTCGACGACACGATCGAGATCACGGTCAATGCCGCCGACATCGAGTGGGACACGTTCCGTTCGTCGGGCGCCGGAGGGCAGAACGTTAACAAGGTGGAGACGGCCGTGCGCCTGCGCTACCACGCGAAGGACCCCGACACGGGCGAGGCGATCGAGTACCTGATCGAGAACATGGAGACGCGCTCGCAGCTGATGAACCGCGAGAACGCCATGCGCATCCTCCGCTCGAAACTCTACCAGCGCGAGCTGGACAAGCGTATGGCGACGCAGCAGGCGCTGGAGGCTTCGAAGAAGAAGATCGAGTGGGGTTCGCAGATCCGCTCGTACGTCTTCGACGACCGCCGCGTGAAGGATCACCGCACGGGCGTGCAGACTTCGGCCGTGGAGTCGGTGATGGACGGCGACCTGGACGCCTTCATCAAGGCCTATCTGATGGAATACGGCGCGCAGGCGTAGGGATTATTCCTCCCAATGATAAAGTCCGCCCACTTCTTTCCAGTCCGAATGCGTCTTATGTAGAAGGACGCCGCTGCCGTTGTACTCTTCCACTACCTCGGCAACGGCCTTGTCGAGTGATTTGTTCAGGACGATGTATCCGATTGCGGGGATTCCGAGATGCCATCCTTCCCAATGCCCGTTGATGACGTACCAGTAGTTTTGCAGGAAACGCATCCGCTTCCGGCCCGATTCTGCGGATGTCCGCTCTTCGTCGGGCCAGTATCCGTTTTTCTCCAGAAACAGTTCGAGAGCATCCTTGTATTCATCGGTGAGATAGAGCTGTTTTAACCCCGCTTGCCGGATTTGCGGTCGGAAATCGTCCAAAACCCTGTAATAGGCTCCCGCTTTGCGGAGAAGGTAAAATCCGTCGGTCGGAAATGTGGGAGGAGGGGAGCTTTCGTAATAATAATCGAACATGCCGTCCTCTGCGATACAGAACGTCAATTGCGATTGGATAACGACGTAGCGGTAGGCCGAATCGCTCCGGAAACCCCTCGGGCGAAGCGTCGGGTTGGGATTGAAGAGGGTGGTAAAGAGATTGTAAACGTTACGCAGCGTGTCGTTCTGGTTGCCCGGAGCCGATGCGTTGGACGTATATTTCCGATGCCATGTCTCCAGAAACTTCTCCATCCCCGGTCCCGATTTGCAGGAATAGATTGAGTCGAGTTCCTGGGCTAACTCTTTTGCCCGGGATGGAGCGTAGCGAAAATCCGTATTGTCCGCCTCCGAGGGCAGCGCATCTTTCGTTGCCCAAAGGAAATAGCCTCCGATGAAACATACAACCAGAAAAGACAGGGCCGGGAAAAGGTTCAGCTCGGAGCGATCCGTTTTACGAAGGTTCATGGCAGAGGCGCTTTTCCGCAAAGATAGCATTTTTCGGTGCAAAATATTATCTTTGCTCTATGAAGCGATCTGTTTTTATCCTTGTATTCACCATTTTTGCAGCCTTCGCCGCTCCGGCGCAGGTGAACGTCGGCATGACCGACACGGCGTCCTATTACCCGCTGCTGCGGGGACGGCGCGTGGCCGTGCTGGCCAACCAGACCTCCGTGGCGGAGCTGCCCGGCGCGCCGGGAGCCGATGCCTCCGGGCGGGTGCATCTGGTCGACCTGCTCCACGGTGAAGGGTTTGCCGTCGCGGCGATCTTCTCGCCCGAGCACGGATTCCGCGGCACGGCCGATGCCGGGGAGCAGGTCGCAAGTTCGGTCGACGCCCGGACGGGCATTCCCATCCGCTCGCTCTACGACGGCAACGCGAAACAGCCTTCGGACGAGGCGATGCGCTCGTTCGACGTGCTGGTCGTCGACATGCAGGACGTGGGTCTGCGCTTCTATACCTATTATATCTCGATGCTGCGGATGATGGACGCCTGCGCCGATTTCGGCCGCCGGGTCGTGGTGCTCGACCGCCCCAATCCCAACGGGCATCTTGTCGACGGTCCCGTTCTCGACATGAAGTACAAATCGGGCGTCGGGGCGATTCCGGTCCCCGTGCTCCACGGACTGACGATGGGCGAAATCGCCCGCATGGCCGTCGGCGAAGGGTGGGCGAAGCCGTGCGACCTGACGGTCGTGAAGTGCCGCAACTACACCCATGCCACCGAATACCTCTTGCCCGTCGCTCCGTCGCCCAACCTTCCGACTGCGCGCGCCGTCTATCTCTATGCCGCGCTGTGCCCCTTCGAGGGCACGGTCGTGAGCCTCGGACGCGGAACGGACTGCCCGTTCGAAATCTACGGACATCCCGATATGACCGGACGCGCCTTTTCCTTTACGCCGCGCCCCACGGCCGGGGCCAAACATCCGCCGCTCGAAGGCCGGCTGTGCCACGGCGTCGACCTGCGCGGCATGCCGCTCTCCGAGGCCCGCGAAGTGGGATTCTCGCTGCGCTACGTGATCGACGCCTACCGCGATCTGGGGCTGGGGGACAGGTTCTTCACCCCGATGTTCGAAAAGCTGGTCGGTGCGGGATGGGTGCGCGGGATGATCGTGGCCGGGGCTTCGGAGGAGGTGATCCGCGCCCGCTGGGTTCCCGATGTGGAACGCTACCGCGAAAAGCGGGTGCAGTACTTGCTTTACGAATAGAATGATGGGGTTTTACGTCATTGCGAGGAGCCGCAGGCGACGTGGCAATCCGAAAAAAACGCAGAGTCGGCCATGGAGAGCAGCTATGTATATATATTGACCAATAAACTGCATACGGTGCTGTATGTCGGCGTTACGACCTCGTTATCCCGGCGTATGAAAGAACATGCCGCCGGTCAGTCTGCATTTACGCGCCGCTATAACGTCCATAAGTTGATTTACGCCGAGGAGTATCGGGACGTTCGGGATGCAATCGCCCGGGAGAAACAAATCAAGAGTTGGAGCCGGAAACGGAAAATCGGGTTAATAGACTCTCAAAATTCATTGTGGAAGGACTTATCGGACGGGTTCGTCTGATTCTTGATCTGGGCCGTAATGCCACAGCGCAGCAATCGGATTGCCGCGTCGCCTGCGGCTCCTCGCAATGACGTAAAAGCGCTCCGATCCGGGGCGCTTTTTCTTTTTCATACGGGCGTTACCCGATCCGCCTCGGTGATCTTCCGCAGGACGCGGCAGGGCGAGCCGACGGCCACGACTCCCGCCGGGATGTCGTGCGTGACGACGCTCCCGGCCCCGATCACCGTGTTGTCGCCGATCGTCACGCCCTGCATCACGACCGTGTGGCCTCCGATCCAGACGTTGTTGCCGATGGCAATGGGCAGCGAACGCATGATGCCCGCGTTGCGCTGGTCGGGCAGCAGGGCGTGGTTGACGGTGTAGATGCCGACGTTCGGCCCGATGAAGACGTGGTCACCGATGGTGACGGGCGCTTCGTCGAGGATCGTCAGGTTGAAATTGCCGACGAAATGGTCGCCGACCGAAATCTGCGCTCCGAAATCGCAGTGGAACGGGCTGTGGATGCAGACCGACTTGCCGACGTGTCCGAACAGCTGCCGGATGATCGCCTCCCGCTCCTCCCGGCGGCTCGGGGGCAGCTGGTTGAGCCGGAACACCAGCTCCTCGGTCCGCAGCAGCGCGCCGCCGATTTCAGGACAGATGGCGTGGAGCCAAAGCCCGGCTTTCATTTTTTCGAGATCGCCCATGATTCGTTGGTTGTTGGGTGGGGGAAGCGGCTTTTCAAACCGCAAAAAGCACACCCCGTTGCCGAGGTGTGCTTCTCTTTCGGATATTCCGTGTTACTCCGAAACGATCGCCTCGCTCGGGCATACGCCTGCGCAGGTGCCGCAGTCGATACATTTGTCGGCGTCGATCACATAGATGTCGCCGGCCGAAATAGCCTCTACGGGGCACTCGCCGATGCAACTGCCGCATGCAACGCACGAGTCGGTAATTTTGTAAGCCATTGTGTTGAGTGTTTATTGTTAAATGTGTGTGTGCAAATATAAAAACTTATTTGATAATATCAAAACCCGTGTAGGGAATCAGCGCCTCGGGGATGCGGATGCCTTCGGGGGTCTGATAGTTCTCCAGCAGCGCGGCCACGATGCGCGGCAGGGCCAGCGACGAGCCGTTGAGGGTGTGCGCCAGCTGGATTTTCTTCTCCTCGTCGCGGTAGCGGAGTTTGAGGCGGTTGGCCTGGAACGACTCGAAATTCGATACCGACGACACTTCGAGCCAGCGTTTCTGGGCCTCGGAGTAGACTTCGAAATCGTAGGTCAGCGCCGAGGTGAACGACATGTCGCCGCCGCACAGGCGCAGGATGCGGTAGGGCAGGCCCAGGGCCTTGACGATGCTCTCCACGTGGGCCACCATGCCGTCCAATGCTTCGTAGCTCTTTTCGGGCAGCGAGAGCTGCACGATCTCCACCTTGTCGAACTGGTGCAGGCGGTTGAGTCCGCGCACGTCCTTGCCGTACGACCCGGCCTCGCGGCGGAAGCACGGGGTGTAGGCGGTCATCTTCACCGGAAAATCCTCCTTTTCGAGGATCACGTCGCGGTAGATGTTCGTCACGGGAACCTCGGCCGTGGGAACGAGGTAGAAGTTGTCTACCGTGGCGTGGTACATCTGCCCCTCCTTGTCGGGGAGCTGTCCCGTGCCGAAGCCCGAAGCCTCGTTGACCATCACGGGCGGCTCCACTTCGAGGTAGCCGGCCGCCGTGTTGCAGTCGAGGAAATAGTTGATCAGCGCGCGCTGCAACCGTGCGCCCTTGCCCTTGTAGACGGGGAATCCCGCGCCGGTGAGCTTCACGCCCAGGTCGAAGTCGATGATGTCGTACTTGCGGGCCAGCTCCCAGTGGGGCAGCGGGTTTTCCGGAAGCGCGGTGTAGCTTTCCACGAGCTTGACGACGAGGTTGTCCTCGGCCGTCTTGCCTTCGGGGACGATCTCGGCGGGGAAGTTCGGCAGCGAGACGATGGCCGACTGCAACTCCTGCCGGGCGTCGGTCAGCTCGGCTTCGAGGCGCGAGGACTTCTCCTTGAGGTCCGCCACGAAGCGTTTGCGCTCCTCGGCCTCCTCGCGGCGGCCCTGGCCCATCAGTGCGCCGATCTCCTTGGCGGCCTTGTTCTGGGCGGCCAGCGTGTTGTCGAGTTCCAGCTGGAGGGCTTTGCGCCGGTCGTCGAAGCTGATGATCTTTTCGATGACAGGCGCGGCGTCCACGCCCTTCTTGGCCAGCTTGCGTGCGGCGGCCTCTTTGTCATCGCGGATTTGCTTTATCGTAAGCATAATATCGTGAGTTTTTTTGTGTTTTCGCCTTACAACCTGCAAAATTAGTAAATTCGCGTCAAACTGTCACGCCGAGACGCCGTTTTTTGCGATTTTATGAAAAAACCGGACTTCCGCCCAAAGCGGAAATCCGGTTTTCGGTTGTGCGGGCTGCGGATCAGCGGGTGTGGAGCACGAGGTCCGTGCGCAGACGCTTGCCTTCGGCCGGGACTTTCGCTGCCGTGTTTCCGGAGGCTTTCGCCGGAACGGCGACGCGTTCGCCCGTCAGGTAGGTCGTGAAGCGCTGTCCGCCGGTCTCGATGCTTCCGGTCCGCGATTCCGCGGCGCGGGCCGCGGTCTGTGCGGACGCCTGCTGGAGGGGCTTCATCTTGAGGGACGAGTAGGTTTTCGAACCGGCGTACTGGCGCAGGTAGCTCGAACTCGACGCCTGCGGCGTGCTGAAGAGCAGGAACATGTAGCTGTTGACCTCTTCGGGTGAGTAGGGGCTTGAAGCCCAGTAGAGCGTGTCGCCGATGTAGCCGACGGCCATTCCGGCGTCGCCCCAGAAGATCGACAGTCCGTTCGAGAAGCCGAGCGTCGCATAGGCGCCGTTGTACATCCCCGCGTACTGGGGTTCGACGATCAGCATGTGCAGCTCCTTGTCGTAGTAGCCTTTCAGCTGGGGTGCGAAGTCGCGCATGTCGGTCATGCCGCTGATGAGCACGTCGCGGTCGTTGATGCGCGCGATGTCCATGCGGAAGGTCTTTTCGGACGACTGCGAATCGACGTCGACGGTCGCCGTGACGCCGAATGCGCCGATGAAGTCCTCCAGGGTCTTCGTCCGGTCGAAATCCTTGGCGAAGTAACCGAACGTCGACGCGCTCTTCGAAACGAAAGCCGTGTCGCCGAACGAGTTGTACATCAGCAGGGCGAGTGTGTACGTGCTGCCTTCGTCGAGCGGGCTGAACGACGTGCCGCGGCCTTCGGGGGAGTTGAGCTGCGCGATCATCTCCTCGGGAACGTCGTAGCCCCGGGATGCGGTCACCTCCTCCAGTGTCATGCCGAGCGCTTCGCACAGGTAGTCGGCGACGGCGGTTTTGACGCAGAGATATTTCATCGCCGCCACATTCGCGGTCTGCATCTGCCAGATGAGCGTGTTGTAGGGCGAGTAGTTGAGGTTGTTCTCCGGAGCGTAGAACTCGAATTCGAGCGATCGGGGAGCATATTCGTCGTTCGGGTCGTTCGTGAACCGCTGCGTGTAGAGCTTGCAGGGGTTCTCGATCGAGTCGTAGGCCAGCGCCACGGCGGTGTAGTTGCCCGAGGGAACGTTCCAGACCGAGGCGTCGTCCGCGAGGAGCGTCACCACGGGGGTCACGGCCTCCAGTTTGTCGTCGATCAGCTGCCGGCGCACCTCCTGCTGCCGTTCGGCGTCGGCGGTGATGTCTCCGGCGACGACCGCGGCCTTGTAGTACTTCGTGTATTCGTTGGGCGAGAAGTGGAGTTTCGGAGCCTTGAATCCGGTGCTCGTGGTCTCGATGCCCTCGAAAGCGATCTCCACGACGGGCGTGGTGTCGATGTCGGTGTCGAAGATCAGTTTCTCGGTCCCCTGGGCGAAATAGCCCGACGACACGTAGTAGATCAGGTAGAACGAGAAGGTGCTCTCGCCGTCGAACGTGCAGGGATAGCTGGCGTACGCCGAGTCGTTGCCGGTGTAAACGGCCATGTCGGCGACGTAGACGTACTCGTTGTAGTTCGAGTTGTAGTAGCCGATCGACTGCGCCGGCACGGTGCAGGTGTTGTCGTCGTGGAGGACGAACTTGAACGTCACGCCGCTGGCCCAGTCCTTCAGCCGGAAGATATTGGCTCCCACGGCTTTCTCGACCTCCAGGCCCGAATCGCGGCCCGAATAGTACCCGTTGTAGTGGTAGGTTGCCAGCTGGGGGATCTCTTCGCCCTCTCCGGTGGTGCGGTAGAGCGTCTCCCACTCCAGTTCGTAGGTGGCCGAAAGGGTCACCTTGTCGGAGTACTGCGCCACCTGCGCGGCGTTGTCGCCCGGACGCGCCTCCCGGCTGCTGATGTAGAGCGTGGTCTTGTAGTTCGAACCCATGACGAAGTTCGAAAGGTCGACCTCGACGGGAACCGTCACGGAGTGGCTGCCGTCGGGAATGGTCGCCTCGGCCGGAACCGAGAACAGCTCGTAGTCGTCGTCCTTGGTCGCCAGATAGACCTTGTAGGCGCCTTTGTTGCCCGGACGCGCGATTTCGACGTTGATCACGCCCTGCACGGCGTCCTGCGGAAACTCCTTCTGGATGGACGACTGGATGAAGTGGATGGCCTTCGCATCGTCCTTGTTGGGGGTGTATTGGTCGCCCTCCTGCGTCTGGCTGCAGGCCGCGGTGAAGAGCAGCAGTCCCGCACCCAGATATTTCGATATGTTTTTCATAGTGTACTTGATTTTCAACGGTTCAAAGGCTCGTTAGGGATTCTGGTCCTCCTCGTTGATGTTCGGATTGGCATCCAGTTCGGCTTTGGGAATGGTCAGCACCCAGTCGTAAGTGTCGGCTTTGGTGATGTTGACGTTCCGGCGGTTCATCATCGAAATGCACTCCTCGGAGAAGCCGTCGTCGGTCCGGCGGTCGATGCCCTGGCCCAGGCGGCGGACGTCGAACAGCCGGCCGTACTCACCCCACAGTTCGATGCGGCGGTGGGTGAGGATGTTTTCGAGGAACGATCCGGTCCAGGTCGTGGTCGTCGCGCCGAGCAGCGTGCCGCTGCGGTTGTTGGCGCTGTAACCCGGGTCGCGTTCGGCCATGACGGTGTTCATCAGTTCGCGTGCGCTCTTGAGGTCGTCCAGCCGCAGGGCCGCTTCGGCGGCCGTGAAGTACATCTCCTCGACGCGCATGTAGATGTAGTCGCCCAGGAAGGAGGCCACGTTGGCGAACGAGAATTTTTTGCTGACGTAGGGCGACTCCTTGTCCGAGGGGTCCCACCAGTCGCGGCGGATGTCTGTCGCGCTGATGCGGTTGTAGAGCTGTTTGCTGATCAGCTTCGGCGCCGATTTGGCATAGGCGCCCTCCTTGTTGTCCATGTGGGTGAAGAACCCGGCGTAGCCGCCCGCCTGGTCGGCCACCTGAATGCCTGCGCCCCACATGACGTTCTGCTTGTCGAGCGAGTTCATGCCGCCCGTCAGGTCGCTCTTCGTGCCGACGGCGTAGCCGCCTTCGTCGATCACGCGCTTGGCCGCCTTGAATGCCCCGTCCCAGTCGCCTTCCGCCAGACAGGCGCGCGACTTGATGCCCAGGGCCACGTAGAGGTTGATGTGCGATTTGTTATTCTCGGCCAGCGTGGTTTCCCTGGCCTTTTCGAGCAGTTCGATGGCACGGTCGATGTCCTGGTCGATACGGCCGTAGACCGTGCGCAGCGATTCGCGGGGCTGTCCGCCCGTGTCGATCGACGTGCCGGTGGTGTAAACCGGTACGCAGGGCTCGTTCCAGCGCGAAGCGCCCGTCAGGGAGTTGTAGGGGGCGCGGGAGAACCACGTCGCCAGGTTCAGGTAGCAGAGCGCCCGGATGGCGTAGGCCTGTCCTGCGACGTAGGCCACGTCGGCCTCCGTTCCGGCCATTTCCGGCTCGGCGTCGATGATGTAGTTTACATTGGCGATCCATTTGTAGTTGGCGTACCAGACGTCGTACGACCGGAAGGCCGACGAAGTGTAGTTGCTCTTGACGTTGTAGCAGTGGTCGCCCCAGAACCAGCCGTTGCCCTGCGACTGCATGATCAGGTCGTCGGCCATGCAGTCGAGCGCCAGGTTGTAGGCCGCGATGCCGAAGCACTGGTGGGTGTTTGCGGTCGTGGACCATCCGGCCGTCCACATCGAGCGGTAGACGCCGTTGACCGAAGTGATGGCCGTGGATGCCGATTTGAGCAGTTCCTTGCCCGAACCCGAGTCGGTCGGGGAGAAATCGAGCATCGAGTCGCTGCACGAGGGGGCTGATAAGCCGATCAGTGCGATGATAAGATATATTGCTTTTTTCATAGTTGTTTTCTCCCGTGGTTAAAAGTTCAGGTCGATACCGAATGCGATCACGCGCGACGGGGTGTAGCTGTAAGCCACCGATCCCGTGAAGTTATACTGCGGGTCCATGCCGTCCATGTGGTTGAACATGGCGATGTTGTCCAGCGTGGCGTAGATGCGCAGCGACTCGATGTCGATCTTCTTGAGCCAGCGCTTGGGAAGCGTGTAGCCGACGGTGATGTTCTTGATGGCGAAGTACGAAGCGTCGATCAGCGAGTTGCTGGCCGTGGCGTACGAGCCGCCCACTTCGAGCATCGGCACGTCGGTCTTGTCGCCCGGCTTCTGCCAGCGGCGTTTGGCGTTTTTGTGCCAGTTGTTGCCGGCGTACTGCACGTACATCGAGCCGTTGTAGAGTCCGTCGTAAACCCATCCGCCGATCGAATAGGTCGTCAGGAACGAGACGTCGATGTTCTTCAGGATCGTGAACGTCGAACCGATGCTGCCGAAGAGTTTCGGCTCGCGGCTTTCGTGGTAGTATTTGCTCAAGGTGGCCATCGCCACGTTGTCGGTGATGTACTCGTCGCAGCGCGTGTTCACCAGCGTCCCCTCGTCGTTGACCGTCTGGGTCCAGTAGGCGTAGTAGAGCTGCTTGCCCGTGGCGGGGTCCACGCCGGCCGTTTTCGGCAGGTAGAAGGTGTAGATCGGCCGCCCCACCTCGATGACGCGGATGCCCGACGTGATGACATCCTGGCCGCCCGTGAGCGAGAGCACCTTGTTGCGGTTGAACGAACCCATCAGCGTCGCGTCCCAGCGGAAGTCGCGCTTGTCGAGGATCGTTCCGCGCAGCGAGACCTCGAGCCCCTGGTTGCGCAGCGAGCCGACGTTGTCGTTGAAGCCCGTGAATCCGGTCGAGATCGGCAGTGGACTTTTGAGCAGCATGTCGCGCGTTTTGCGGTTGTAGTACTCGACCGAAACGCCCAGTCGGCCGCCGAACATCGTGGCTTCGATGCCGGCGTTGAGGTTGCCGTTCTTCTCCCAGGTCACCTTCCTGTTTTCGAGCTTGTCGACGAAGGCGCCCGCATCGGTGGCGTTGGGCCACGTGTAGTCGTAGAGACCCTGCCATGCGTAATAGGTTCCCAGGTTGTCGTTGCCCTGTACGCCGTATGAAACCTTCAGCGTGAGGTTGTCGAGCCACTGGCGGGTGTTCTCCATGAACTGCTCTTCGGAGATGCGCCACGAGGCGCCCACCGACCAGAAATGGCCCCAGCGGTCGCTGGGATGGAAGCGCGACGAACCGTCCGTTCGCCAGCTGGCGTCGATGTAGTAACGGCTCTTGAAGCCGTAGTTGATGCGCGCGAGGTAGGACTCCACGCCGTAGTTGTGCGAATAGCTGTTGTTGTCGGTGGTCGTCACGGCGGGTCCCAACTCGTCGATCCCGCCGACGATGCCGGTTTTTTCGCCGAGGGCGTAGTTGTACTTGTAGCGGTAGTACTCATGGCCGGCCAGCAGGTTGAGGGAGTGGTCGCCGAACGTGCGGTCGTAGGTCAGCAGCTGGTTGAACGTGTAGCTCAGCGTGCGGGTGTTGGTCTTGCTGAGGCGTCCGCCCTGCTGGGCCGCATTGCCGTGCTCCTTGTCGTAGACCAGCGTGCGCTGGTAGTCGGTGTAGTCCGTACCGAAGTTCATCGTGAGTTTCAGTCCGTAGAGCCGGGCCTCCTCCCTGACCGTCCCGAAGGTGATGTAGCTGCGCGCCGAAAGCGAGTTGCGGGTGTAGTAGGCCTTGTTGTTGTAAAGTTCGGCCTTCGAGTTGAAGCCCTGGGCCGAGGGGCGGTTGGCGTAGCCGTTGTCATCCTCCGATCCGTATTCGTATTGCAGCCGCCCGTCGGCGTCGCGCACGTTGTTGCCGGCCATGTCCTTCAGGTAGACGGGATAGACCGGGGCCATGAACTGCGCCGTGTACCAGACGTTCGACGTGCTTGCGTCCTCGAAACTCTGGTAGCTCGATTCGCTGTGGGCGAAGTTGGCGTTCATGCCGATCTTGAGCCAGCTCTTGGCCTGCGAATCGGCGCCCACGCGGCCCGTGTAGCGGGAGAAGTCGGTGTTCTGGAGAATGCCGTCTTCCATGTAGTATCCCAGCGATGCGACGTAGTTGGCGCGTTCCGAACCGCCGTTCACCGAGACGATGTGTTCGGTGCGTATGGCCGAATTGTCGCTGATTTCGTCCAGCCAGTTCTCGTTCCATGCAGCTTTGGCATCCGAACGGATCTTGCCCGTCGACTGGTCGATCAGCGTCTCCCACGTGTAGTTCTTGTACGGGTTGTAGTATTCGGGATTCTTCAGTCCGCCGATCTGCTGGCCGAGGTTGGCGGCGGCGTAGCGGCTCGCGCCCTCGAAATCCATGCCCGTGCCGTATTGGGCGCTGTTGCGCAGCGCTTCGTAGCTCATCTCGACGTAATCTTTCATGTCGACCAGGTCGTAGCGGGGGATGGCGCGCGAGGCGATTCCGACGTTGCCCTTGTACGAAATGCGGATTTTGTCCTTCTTGCCCTTCTTGGTCGTGATGACGATGACGCCGTTGGCTCCGCGGGCGCCGTAGAGCGCACCTGCCGATGCGTCCTTGAGCACGGTCATCGTCTCGATGTCCGCGGGGTTGATCGCGCTGAGCGACCCGTCGAAGGGGATGCCGTCGACCACGTATAGCGGTGTCGCCGAGGCGTTCACCGACCCGATGCCGCGGATGATGACCGATGCCGCTTCGCCCGGCTGGCCGCCGCCGGAGGCGACCTGCACGCCGGCTACGGTTCCTTCGAACGATTTGGTGACGTTGCCCACGACGCGCTTCTGGAGTTCGCCGCCCTTGACGACGGCGGCCGAACCGGTGAACGACTCCTTCTTGGCCGTACCGTAGGCCACGACCATCACGCCTTCGATCTCGGCGGTGTCCTCCCGGAGCGTGACGTCGATGCGGGTCTTGTTGCCGACAGGGATTTTCTCGGTCTTGTAGCCCAGGTAGGAGACGACGAGCGTGGCGTTGGCCGGGATGTTCGTCAGGGTGTAGTCTCCGTCGACGTTCGTCGTGATGCCCTGCGTAGTGCCCTCCACGAGAACGTTCGCGCCGATGATGGCTTCGCCGTTGGCTCCGGTGACTTTGCCGCTGACGGCGACGTTCTGCGCCCAGGAGGCCGTCGTCCATGCCAGCGACAGGATGCACCAGAGAATTGCTGCTATCTTGTTCATAGATGTACTCTTATTTGATGTTGTGCGTGTTGTGAATGATGGTCCAGAGGTCGCCTTCGGGTTTCGCTCCGGCGGGCAGCTGGACGCTCTCCATCGGGTAGATGAACTTCTCGGGGTTGGCGATGGGTTTCCCGGCGGGCGACCGGAGCGGTTCGTCCGTTCGGGTTGCGGCCTGCGCCTTCGCCCGGGCGGCGTCCGGAGCCGCGCTGGTGGTCGCCGAACCCCATTTGGTGACTTTGTCGCCGACCGTGTTGGTCGCCGTCGCCATGAAGACGTACGTGGTTTCGGGCGTTACGCCGCTCTCCCCGGTGAAGAGGATGGCAAAGCCGTTTCCGTTGATGTAGGGGAGGTACTCCTCCTTGAGGTCGTGTCCGAACTCTTCGATCACGGCCGGATAGTTGTCCGTGCTGACGTTCGCCAGGGCGCTCTGTTTGAAAATCGCGTAACGCACCGTCGCGATGTCGATGCCCTTCATGACGCCGGCCACGGTGTTGTGCGTCGGGCCGTAGTTGGCGTTGGTCGAGGCTGCGGCTGCGAACCACGCGGCTGCGGCCGTGCTGGTCTTCGTGGTGACGGAGTTGACGCAGACCGTTTCGGCGCCGCTCGACGAGGTGGCCAGCGTGAGCAGCGTGTAGGACGTGCCGGCGCTGACTCCTTCCGTAAGTCCGTTGTAACCGTCGGCGCTGTTTACCGTCGCCGAGAGCAGCTCGGGGTTGAACTGGACTCCGTAATTGGGGTCTTTCAGGAATGCGGCGATGGCCTGTCGGTCGTAGGGATCGGAGAAGACCTGATTGAAGAGCTTGGTCGTCAGCGTACGGTAACGGACGTCCGTCACGTCGTCTCCCTTCCAGTGGGTCCACACGGAGTTGGTCCAGCCGTAACCCGTCAGGGCGAGGTAGGCGTTGGTGATGTAGAACCGCTGCGTGAACCAGTCGCTGCCGCCGTAGTTCGGACCGGCGGAGTAGCCGTCGGCCGTGGTCTTGAACTGCGTGGAGGAGAGGTTCGAGGTGATGTTGCCCCGCAGGTCCATGCCGAAGGCGAAGATCACGTAGCTCAACTCGGGGGTGAGTCCCGTCATCTGGAGGCTCTGGGTTCCCGACTTGAGCATCGAGGCCATGGCCAGCTGGAGGCTGATGCCCTGCTTTTTGGCGTATTCGACGATATAGGTCTGGAAGGCGGTCATCAGCTCTTCGGGCGAATACTTGGCGAAGGTCGTGGCCGGGAGAATCTCATAATAGTAGGTTTCGTCGCTGGAGGCGTAGATGTCGAACGCCACGGCGTCGGAGATGATCGTCGTCGGGGCGATGACCAGCGGCGGAACGTCGGCGTCCGAGGTGACGAACGAGAGCTGTGCGGCTTCCGAGTTGGTGAAGCGCGTGGCGTCGGACGTCATGGCGCGCACCGAGAAGGAGTAGGTGCGGCCCTTGTCGAGTTTCGACAGGATGACCGTACGGTTTCGGGTGGTCGACACCTCCCCGCCGTCGACCGAGAACTCATAGAGTTCCGCTTCGGGCACTTCGGTCCAGGAGATGACGGTTTTCGACGCATAGGCGCTGCCGAGCGTGATCTTCGGCTGGGGAAGCTGCTCCAGATCGTCGGTCAGCACGTGGATGTAGGTGAAGGGGGATTCGGTGTATTCGGCCGGGTCCCGGGGGCAGGCCTTGACCGCCACGACATACTCTTTCTGCCGTTCCAGACTGTTGAATTCCAGCCGGCAGCCGGTCGTCGAGGTCTCGCTCCCGCCGTCGAACGTGTAGACGTAGGACCCTGCGTCGTCGACGGCTTCCCAGCGGAGGGTGAATCCGGTGGTCGTCAGGTCGCTGACGATGATCTGCGGCTGTGCGACGGGTTGCAGGCCGGAGCCGGTCTCCGCCGCGTCGTCGTCCGACGAGCAGGCGCACAGTCCCGCGAGGGCCGCCGCCGCGAATGCCGCGTATTTATAAAAGGTTTTCATAGGTTTGATTCTCTTTTGCGTTAGTGAATGTGTCATTCGACGGTTACCTCGATCGGTTTGCGAATGGCCGCGCCGTCCGAGACGATGATCGTCGTCCGGCCTTTCTTGAGGCCGGTGAGCTTCATCACTCCGCCCCGAAGTTCGATCTTCACGAGGTCGGGAACGGAAACGGTGTACCCCAGGACATTGGTGGCGGTGAAGTGGTTGCTCAGGTCGATGCTGACGGTGTCGCCCACGCCGACCCGCTGCGCCGGGATGCCGTCGATCTTGGCGATGTTCCGCAGCAGCTTGTAGGTGTCGAGGCTGCCGATGCCCATGTTGCCCAGATACTGCTGGTATTTGCCGGTGCAGTAGCGGTCGACGGACTGGGTGCTGCTCAACAGCGCCTGCCGGAGCATTTCGCCCGTAAGGCCCTTGCGTTTTTCAGCACCGTAGTAATAGCTGACGGCCAGCGCGCAGGCTCCCGACACGTGGGGGCAGGCCATCGAGGTCCCCTGGCTGCCTTCGTAGCCCGAAGAGCCGTCGGCGGCCACGCTCGTGCTGTAAACGCCGCCGTAGGCGTTGCTCAGCATCTGGTCGCCGCCCGGGGCCGAGATCCGGACCCATGTGCCGTAGTTGGTGTAGTAGGCCGGGGCGCCCGTGAACGCGGTTGCGCCCACGCTGATCGCGTTGGCGTCGGCGGCGGGATAGCAGACCTCGCTCGAAGCGTCGTTGCCCGCGGCGAAGAGGACGATGCCGCCGGCCATCGGGCCTGTCTGGTTGCCGTTTTCGTCCAGTCCCGCATATTTGTTGAAGTACTCCATGGCACGTGAGAGCGCCGAGTAGGAACCGCGTGTCCAGTCGGTCACGGAGATGGTTCCGGCGGTGTATCCCCAGCTGTTCTGGCAGATCACGGCGCCGTTGTCGGCGGCGTACTTGATGGCGCGGATCTGTCCGGCCAGTCCGGCGCCCGACGATCCGGACTCCGACTTGCCGAGAATCTCGCACGACATGATCTTCACGCCGTCGCCCCTGCCCGAGCCGCCTGCGATGCCGCAGACGCCCACGCCGTTGTTGTTCACGGCGGCGATCGTGCCGGCGACGTGCGTGCCGTGCATCAGTTCGGCCGAGAAATCCAGTTCGCCGGTCTCCTTGGTGAAGTTGTAGCCGTAAATGTCGTCCACATAGCCGTTGCCGTCGTCGTCGACGCCCGGCGTGCCGTTCAGTTCGGCCTCGTTGACCCACATGTTGGCGGCCAGGTCTTCGTGGTCGTATTTGACGCCCTGGTCCACGACGGCGACGATCACGTCGGGATTGCCCGTCGAGAGCTGCCAGGCGGCGTATACGTTGGCGTCGGCGCCCAGCTGGCTCGTCTGCGCGAAGATGTTTCCCGTGTTGTTGTAGTGCCATTGCATCTGCTGCGAGCGTTCGCTCTCGTTGAACGGGAAGGGGACGTTGCGCACCTCGTCTGCGATGGCGCGGGTGACGCTCTGCGCCCCGGCGGCGGGAGATGCCGCGCGGCGGTGGTCCGAAGTTTCGGCGGCCAGCGAGTATTCGATGATTTCGATGTCCTTGCACGAAGAGAGCAGGCTGGCCATCTCGCTCGTCGGGACCGACGGGTCGTATTTGGCGTAATACCAGAGGTGCAGGCCTTCCCTGCGGGTGCGTTCTTCGAAACGCCCGCCGTCCGGGAAGAGCCGTTCGAAACGTACGGTGTTCACCGTGTTGAGGATGCGGTCGATCTCGTCGATGCCGCTGCCTTTTGAAACGCCCTGCGCGCGGCTCTTTTCCACGATGCCGGAGGCCTCGGTCTTCAGTTTGAGGATGATCTCGCCGCCGATGGCCGCCGGGGAGGCGTTGACGATGACGGGACCCGCGGTCTCTTCGCCGCCGCTCTGCGTGTCGTCCTTGGCGCACGATGCCGCCGCGAGGACGGTTGCCGCCAGGAGAAGCGATTTGAATGGATATTTCATAGACGATCAGTTTTTAGTGTTATTCCCGGATGCAGCGTATCTGTGCGGAACAGTCGTGCGCGCCGAGCCTGTAATTGCACCAGTTGGGGTTGAAGTTCACGAAGTAGGCCGATGACTTCGTCGCGTCGGGAGTCGCCTGGGCGGTCCAGTAGAATGCCATGCCGCCCGTGTAGTTGCAGATGCTCACCGAGATGTAGTCCGTGTAGTAGATGTTGCCGGCCATCGGGTAGTAGTCGCCGGTGTTTTTCCAGCGGCGCCCGCAGTCTTCGTAGGCGTTCCAGTCCCATTTGGCGCTGACGCCGGTTTCGTCGTAATCCGCCGCTGCGCCGCCGTTGGTGATCGAGTTGTTTCCGGCGGGAATGCCCCAGAGATCGGGTCCCGGGACCTTGTAGCCCGGAGGGCAGGGGTCGAAAATGGTCTTCTCGGGACCCCACAGCCCCGGATGCGTGGCCTTCGGGTCTGTTCCCGTGCAGTACCAGTCGGCGTGGCCGTTGTACGGCGATTGCAGGTAGGTCATCGGGTTCAGGATCGAATTGGGAATGTTGGCCGGCGGCGTGGCGAGCACGGCGGCCTGCGCGTTGTAGACCCATGTTCCCGTTCCGTCGCCGATCGCGGTGTTCGGTTCGTTGTAGGCCGGGACGTTGTTGCCGTCGGTATCCGCGTGGTAGGGCGATCGCGAAGGCGTGAAGGGGTCCTTGCGGCCCCACTCGTAGAACATGCCTCGGTTGCCCACGTCCATCGGGGTGTTGTTCAGCGCTCCGAGGTTGCGGTCCATGATCACGGCGGCGACTTTGCCTTCCGAGTCGATGTGGTCGTGCGCCGTGATTTCGTCGTTGCAGACCCAGATGTGCCAGCTCCAGACGATGTTGCCTTTGATGTCCTTCACGGCGATCACGGCGTTGCCCTCCGAACGCCCCGTCGAGAAGGTCACGTAGCCGCCCCGGTAGATCGGCGCGCCGTCGATGATTTCGCGCGACATGGTCTTGTCGCCGTCGTGGCGCGATTCCCAGAGCAGTTCGGCGAAGGCGCCGTCCTCGATGGCGAGTCCGTAGTTGGCGATGTAGTCGCTGACTCCGTCGCCGCCGCCGTTGCCCTTGACCGATGCGTCGAATTTGTAGACGCCGCCGGTCCGGGCGATGTAGCAGTTGGCCGTGCCTTCGGCGCTCAGGTTGACGCTCCGTTCGGCGCGCTGTACGAGTGCGACCTCCTGCGAAACGGTCTCCCCGTTCTTCTCGGCGCTGACCGTGAGTTTGCCCGTCAGGGTTTCGGCTCCGGCGTTGATCAGGGTCTCGACCAGCAGGGCGTTGCCGTCCTGCCGGGCGACGGTGAACCAGTCGCCTTCGGCGGCGTAGTCCCAGCCGTCGGCGTTCGTCGCCACGGTGATCACGGCGTTGCCTCCGTCGGCGTCGAAGATCACTTTTTGGCTCGACACCTCCACGTAGGCCTTGCTTTCGCCCTCCTCCGGCCATATCCGGGTGGTTTCGGTGCAGGCTGCCAGCAGTGCGGCCGACAGCACTGCGATGCTGCATATTATCGTATTTTTCATGTTCGGGATCGTTTTGTGTTCGTCTATTCCTTCCACGTGGTGGGGATCTTGTCGTAGTCCGAGAGTTTCGTACATCCCGCGAAACTGCTCTTGGCGGCGGTGATCGCGGTGAGTCCCGAGGCGGCGGCATTCTCCGCCGTGCGGTCGTACAGGTGGTATTTCACGCCGTCGACGACCGTGTAGGGCGATTCGCCTTCGAGCGACGCGCAGCCCTGGAAGGTCGAAGTCAGCGTCTTGAGCTTTACGGCTTCGTCGAACAGGCTCACCGGAACGCTCCTGAGCATCCCGCAATCGCGGAAGAGATTCGCGACGCTGGTCAGTTTGACGGGGCTGACCAGCATGTTCTTGCCGACCTCTTCGAGCGACGTACAACCGTCGAAGACCGAATTGAACATGGTGGCCGAAGCGCAGTTGAACACCTCCGACCCGACGCGGACCAGTCCCGTGCAGTCGGCGAACAGGCTGGTGTAGGTTGAAATCTGCGTGGTTTTCAGCAGCCCGTCGGGGATCTCCCGGAGTGAGGTACAGTTGAGGAATGCCTTCTGGAAATTGAGCGACGTGCCGTTCAGTCCCGTGAAGGCGTCCGGCGCGATGCTTTCGATTCCCGAGCAGCCGGAGAACATCTCCGTCAGGGTCTTCGTCTTGGTGTTGGCTTCGAACAGGCGCGAGGGAACCGTCGTGAGGCGGGTGCAGTTCAGGAAGCACTGGGCCACGGTGGTCGCGTTGACGTTCTTGGCGAAGAGTCCTGCCGGAATCGTCTCCAGGGCGGAGCATTCGGAGAACGTGTTGTTGAAGGCCGTCGCCCCGGTCAGTCCGTCGAAGATTCCGGCGGGCACGCTCTTCAGCGCCGTGGCCCCTGCGAAGAGGCGGTCGCATTTGGCCGAGGCCGTGCTCTTCCCGAAGAGGAGGCCGACCGATTCGAGGGCCGTGCAGTTCTCCAGGGCGTTGGAATAGGTCGTCACTTTCGGGTTGCCGGCGAACAGTCCGTCGGGCAGCGTCGTCAGTGCGGCGCAGTTCTGGAACACCTTGCCGAAGGTCGTGACAGAGGGATTGCGGCTGAACAGACCGGCGGGAGCCGTTTTCAGTCCCGACGCCGCGAATACGCTGGTGGCGGTCGCCAGATTCGGCATCCCGGCGAAAATATCCTCCGGAACGCTTTCGAGCAGCGTGCAGTTTTCGAACAGGCTGCCGATGTTGGTGATCGCGGGTGCGCCGGCGAAAGCCTCCGCGGAAACGGTTTTCAGGTTGTCGCAGTCCTTGAACATCGAGGAGATATTCTTGCAGGCGGCGCAGCCGGAGATGATGTTGGCGCCGATCTCTTCAAGCCCCGTACAGCCTGCGAACAGGCCCGAGAACGAGGTGACTTTGGAAAGTCCGCCGAGGACGCCTTCGGGGATGCTTTTGAGCGAGGTGCAGCCTTTGAAGACATTGGTGAACGAGGTGACCGCCGTATTGGTGGCGAACAGCCCTGCGGGGAGCGTCGTGAGCGACGCGCAGCCGTTGAAGGCGTCGTTGAAGGCGGTGACCAGGGTAAAGCCGTCGAACAGCCCTGCGGGCACTTCGGTCAGCGAGGTGCAGTCCTTGAAGATGTTGTTGAAGGCGGTCTTCGTCACGGTCGTGAAGGCTCCGCTGCTTTTGAACAGCTCGGCCGGGACGCTTTGCAGTTCGCTACATCCGGTGAAACAGCTCATAAAGGTCGTCACCTTGCCGCAGCCTGCGAACAGGTCGGCGGGAACGCTCTGGATGGCCGTTTTGCTGAATGCGCTCTGGAAATTGGTGACCTTGTGGTTGTTGGCGAACAAGCCGGCCGGGACGGATTTCAGGCTTGTTCCCGAGAAGAGCATGCGGAACGAGTCGACCTCGGGGTTGTTGGCGAACAGGCCGGCCGGGACGGATTCGAACGACTCGGTGTTGGCGAACAGCGAGTTGAAGGTTGTCACCTTCTTGTTGTTGGCGAAGAGTTTTTCGGGAACCGTCTTCAGTTTGCCGTTCGAGAAGATGATCGAACAGTCGGTCAGCTCCGTGTTGCGAGAGAAGAAATCCTCGTCGATCTGGGTGATCGCCGTGCCGGAGAAGAGCGAACCTACCGAGGTGATCTTCGTGCAGTTGTAAAGCAGGTCGGCGGGCACTTCGGTGACCATGTTGCAGTTCTGGAAGCAGTAGGCGAAGGTTTCCGCCTCGGTTGCATGGTCGAACAGCCCGTCGGGAACGGCTTCGAGGACGCGGCAGTCGGTGAATGCATAGTGGAAGGTGGTGACCTTGGCGAAGGCTTCGGTGTTGTCGGAGGGAATCCGTTTCAGCTCGCGGCAGTTCTGGAATGCGCGCGCCATCGAGGTCAGCCCCGTGCGGCCCCAGTTGTAAACCTCCTTGAATTGGTTGCCCAGTCCGTAGTCGGGGATGTCGTAGGAGTTGAGCGACGTCACGCTGCCCTTGACCGAGACGATGTAGTAGCCCGGGTCGGTGTAGGTGTGCGAGGGGTAGGCCGAGGTGACGTTCTCCTCGATGCTGCCGTCGCCCCAGTCGATGGTGGCGTCGATGGCCTTGTCGAACGGCAGATAGGTTTTCAGGCTCGACGAGGTGATGTCGATTCCGAGGATGAAGGCGTCGAGGTCCAGGCCGGTCTGGGAGACGGTGACGACCTGTTCGGTCTGGTTCTGTTTGCCGTCGCCGGCCGATACGGTGATGGTTGCGGTGCGGGACGATCCGCTCGAATTGGTCTCGGCGGTGATTGTAAGTCCCTGCTCGGTTTTCGTGGCGGAGAGCCAGTCGGAATTTTCGGAAAGCGTGTACTCCCAGTCGTAGTTGGATCTGATTCCCAACTCTTTTTTGTCGGATTCGGTGGGAGTGGGCGAGAGTGGAATGGTTTTTAGCGAAACGTTGACGTAGACGGCGCGGTCCTGCGTGACGCGGATCGTTTCAGAGACGGGATTTCCCCCCCCCTCGCCGGCAATCAGCACGAAGGTCGTTTCGCGGTCCTCGATCTCCTCGTTGGGGTCGAGCGTCATCGTGACTTTGTCGCCCTGCTGTTCGAGAAGCAGCCACGGGCAGTCTTTGGTTTCGAAGATCCAGTCTTCGTCGGTCGACTGCACTTCGAATTCGGCGGTCAGTTCGCCGACGGCGGGAATCTGGAAGTTGTTTTTCGATGCGGCGATTTCGAGCGTGCCGTACGCGTTCTGCGTGGCGGAGATGGTCGCGGTCTTGTCGCCGGCGGTAATGGTGATCGTAGCCTGCTGCTGCTCCTCGACCTTGTTGCCCTCGCAGTTCAGGACGAGCTGGTCGGCGACGTCGTCTTTCTCGATGGTCAGCCAGCCGGCGTTGACGGCGTCGTATTTCCACGTCGTGTTGGTCTGGATGTCCACGACGACCTCTCCGCCCAGGCTCTTGAAGCCGATCGAGGCGTTGCGTTCGTCTTCAGCGGCGAACCATGTGTTTTTCGACGAGATGCCCAGTTCGGCCGCAATGCCGGACGGTTCATCGCCCGGGACGGGGTTGGTGTAGGTGATCGTCTCTTCGGAGCACCCCATCATGCCGAGCAGTAAAGCTGTCAGTGCATATAATTTTTTCATGTGTGCTGCGGTTTAATGTTTCGATACGGGAAAGGTGCTGCCCGAGGGTGCGATGCCGTCGGCGGCCCGGGTGACGGAGGTCGGGGCCGTGCCGGTGTCGGCCGGAATGTCCCAGTCTACGAGATACATCGTGCCGGTGGCGTAGTAGAGGTCGCCGAACGACAGCCACTGCTGCTCCTGGTATCCGATGATGCCCAGCGTGGTGTACGGCGATTCGAAACCGTTCAGGAGGATCGCCTTGCGGGTTTCGTCCGCGTCGTCGTTGTAGCCCTCTCCCAGCCTGCCGGTCAGCATGCCGTTGTGGAAACCTCCGCCCTGCATGTTGATCGAGTACAGGTAGTGGAAGCGGGAGACCGTCGGGGAGATCTCGCGGGTGTAGCAGAGCCTGCCCAGTTCGATCGACATGGTTTGGGTGTTTTTGTCGTAGGTGGCTTCCACGACCGTGCCCGTCAGGAACAGGTTCTTGATGTAGAAACTCTTGCGGTACTCTTTCTCTTCGACGGTGCAGAACGTACCCGTGCCGCTCACGCCGATCGGTTCACGGCCGTAATACCAGTTTTCCGCATGAAGTCCGTAATATCCCAGCATTTGGTAGTAGGGGTTTTCCTCGCGTGAGATTTGCGAAACGGTCACTTTGCAGGATTCCGTAGCGGAGCCTTTGGTCGCCCGGACGGTGAGCGTCGCATTGCGGTGGGCGTCGGGATTGCGCGGGGCGCCGACGCGTACCGTTCCGCTGACCGGGTCGCTTTCGACCGAAACCCAGTCGGCGTCGCTCGTGACGCTCCACTGGCCGTTGGAGACCACGGTGAAGAGAACGCTCTCACCTTCGGAATCCAGCGAAATTTCCTCCGAAGCGGTGGTGGACAGCAGGACCGTTTCCCACGAGAATGCCTGGTGAACGGCGATTTCCTGTTTGTCGCCGGCCGTTTCCACGGTGATTTTCGAGTTGCGGACATTGTCGGTCGTATTGCTTGCCGCGGAGATGGTCAGCAGGCCCTCTTCGGAGGCCAGCGTCACCCAATCGTCCGGACAGCTCACCTTCCAGTCGGAGGGCGTGGCTACCGCGACGGTGGTCGTTCCGCCTTTCTGGGCGAACGCGACACTACTTCGCGAGAGGACGATCACATCCGCGACCTCCTCTTTGTTCTTGTCGTCGCAGCCGCTTGAGGCGCAGAGGACGAGAACCGTCAATAGCGTAAAGCATCTTCTCATAAAAATTGGATTAGGAATAAAAAATGAATGGGTACGGTATCCCGTTTCCGGAGAACCGTATTTGCTGAAAATTGCATCGTGTGAAATTTTTGGACTTGTTTATTTGCGGCACAATATACGAAAATTTGCCCGAATGCTTTCTGGAAATTCTGAAAATATTGTCGTAAAAGTCTTTTCTTATTGTTTGTTTTTCGGTGTTATGCGTGTGTATAATGTTGAGTTTTAATGATTTTGAAGAATGACAGCCGTTTTGCGGCTGCAACTGTTTTGTTTGTCGGATATTGTCATCGCAGGGATATTTCCGGTCCGGTGAAAAAGAAGGATATTTGTTATATATTGACAATTTGGGGTGTAAGCTGTTGAATGATAATTGATAATGTCCGTCCCGGCGGCGGTTCCCGCGATTTTCCGTCCGCGGCGTCCCGATATTGACCGCTTTTTGTTACTTTTGCAAAAAGAAAAAAATGAAACTCGTTGAACTGTTAGCTCCTGCCAAAGATTACGCTGCGGCCGCGGCCGCCGTGGACTACGGCGCCGATGCGATCTATATCGGCGGCGCGCGGTTCGGCGCGCGGCAGGCCGCGGGGAACTCCGCGGAGGAGATCGCCCGGGTCGTGGAGTATGCCCACCGCTTCGGAGTGCGGGTCCACGCCACGCTCAACACGCTCGTGTGGGACGACGAACTGGAGGCCGCCGAACGGCAGGCCCGCAGCCTGATCGACGCGGGCGTCGATGCGCTGATCGTGCAGGACATGGCTCTGCGGCGGATGGACCTTCCGGTGGAGCTGCACGCCTCGACGCAGGTTTCGAACCGCACGCCCGAGGGGGCGCGGTTCTTGGGCGAGGCGGGGTTTGCGCGGGTGATTCTCGAACGCAACCTCACGCTGGAGGAGATCCGGGCCATCTGCGCCGCCACCGCGGCCGAGGTCGAATGCTTCGTCCACGGGGCGGTCTGCGTGGGGTACAGCGGCCGCTGTTTCCTCTCGCGGTCGATGTCCGCGCGCAGCGGCAATCGCGGGGCGTGCAGCCAGCCCTGCCGCCTGACGTGGGACCTCACCGACGGAAAGGGCCGGACCTGGATTGCCGGGAAGCATCTGCTGTCGGTGTGCGACATGAATCTTTCGCAACGCATTGGCGATCTGCTGGATGCGGGCGTCACTTCATTCAAGATAGAAGGTCGGCTCAAGGATCTCGCTTATATCCGGAACGTTGTGGCCCACTACCGCCGGGCGGTGGACGAGGCGCTGGCCCTGCGGCCGGGGCTGGTGCGGTCGTCCGTCGGCGAGAGCGTCCCGGATTTCACGCCCGATCCGTCGAAGAGTTTTACACGTGGGGAGTCCGACTATTTTCTGGACGGAAAGCGCGCCGGAGTGGCGTCGTTCGACACCCCGAAGGCGGTCGGCGAACGGGTGGGCCGCGTGGCGGGCGTTTCGGGCGGCACGTTCACGCTCGACGGTGCGCACGATCTTGCGCCGGGCGACGGCATCTGTTTCCTGACGCCGCGCGGCGTGACCGGGACCAACGTCAACGCCGTGGAGGGTCGCCGCATCACGCCCAATCGCATGGAGGGGATCACGCCCGGGGCGGAGGTCCGCCGCAATTTCGACCGCCGTTTCACGCTGGCCGTGGAGCGCAGCCGCACGCGGCGGGTGATTCCGGCGAAGGCCGCGGCGGAGGCGACGGCCGAAGGGCTGAAACTCACTTATACGGATTGCGAGGGCGTTGCGGCCTCGGCCGTGCGGGCCGTGCGGCTCGACCCGGCGAAGAATCCCGACGCCAATGCCGCCGCACTGCGTGCGCAGGCGATGAAGTCGGGCGACACGATCTTCGCGGTCCGCGAAGCCGAAGTGCGGGGCGCGGAGTGGTTCGTGCCGGCGTCGCTGGCTGCGGAACTGCGCCGCGAAGCGTTGGCGGCACTTGCCGGAGCGCGCCGCGAACGGCGGCCGGAACACCGCATTCTGCCCGAGAATCCCGCCGCGAAATACCCGTCGGAACGGCTTGCGGCCGAGGAGAACGTCACCAACCGGCTGGCCGAGGCGTTCTACCGCGACCACGGGGTGCGGCAGATCGAACGGGGGCTGGACCTCGCGTCGACGACCGCCGGGCATGTGGTCTTGCGTTCGGCCTACTGTATCCGCCGCGAGATCGGCGAATGCCTTCGGGAGCATCCGCGGCTGCGCGGCGACCTGTTTCTGGAACACGGCGCCTACCGTTACCGGCTGGCGTTCGACTGCGAGGCCTGCGAAATGTCGCTGGTCGATCCGCTTGAAAAGCGGGAGCCGGAAGGTGTGTAACTATTTATAAAATAATGTATGCAGGAACAGCTGACGCCCGATTTCGGGGATTATGAACTCCTCGACACGGGGGATTTCGAGAAACTGGAACGCTTCGGGCGTTATGTGACGCGCCGTCCCGAGCCGCAGGCCATCTGGAGGCGCTCGCTCGCCGAAGAGGAGTGGCGGCGCACGGCCGACGCTTCGTTTCGGCGCGATGCGCGCAGCGACGAGCGGGGCGAATGGCGTCTCGCGCCCGGAATGCCCGACCGCTGGGTGGTGGAGTATGCCTATAAGCGGATGCGGCTGCGCATGCGGCTGGGGCTTACGTCGTTCAAGCACGTGGGCATCTTCCCCGAGCAGGCCGCCAACTGGAATTTCATCTACGACAACTGCCGGGCTTTGGCCGGAGACGGACCGGCTGATGGCGAGCGTGTTGCGGCTGTCGGTTCGGGCGTTGCGCGAGGTGGCGCCCCCAAGGTGTTGAACCTCTTCGCCTATACGGGCGGGGCGACGCTTGCGGCGCGGGCCGCCGGGGCCGAGGTGACGCACGTCGATTCGGTCAGGCAGGTGGTGACCTGGTCGCGCGAGAACATGGAGTTGAGCGGCCTGGAGGGCGTGCGGTGGATCGTCGAGGATGCGCTGAAATTCGTCCGGCGCGAAGTGCGCCGCGGGAGCCTTTACCGCGGGATCATCCTCGATCCCCCGGCTTACGGGCGCGGGGCCGACGGCGAGCGGTGGATTCTGGAGGACAACATCGGCGAGATGCTGGAGTGCTGCGCGCAGCTGCTCGAACCCCGGGGGGCGTTTCTGGTGCTGAACCTCTACTCGATGGGCCTCTCGTCGACGCTGGCACGCACGGCTGTGAGGCAGGCGTTCGGCGCGCCGCGCGAGGAGCAGTGGGGCGAGCTGTGTTTCACCGACCGGGCCGGCAAGCAGCTGCCGTTGGGAACCTATTACCGGTTTACGCGGTAGGGTTTGCGGGGGGCGCGGGGGATGCGCTGTGTTGTGGCAGCCGTCCTCAAGTCGGAATCCCGTGTCGCGTTCCGCGGCGCAGGCGTAAGACGCCGGTTCTATGAAAACGAGCGCAGAACGGCAGTTGCAGACTGCGAAATTGCAGCGGCCGAAAAGGGCATAAGAAATCGGTTTCAACTTGCCGGGGCAAGTTGGCAGGCCGCAGCTCCGCCCTGCGGAGGCCTGCTATTGCGCGTTGCTCCATAGCCGCCTCCGCGAGCTGCGGCCCGCCGGTTTTAGGGGCGAACGGAGGTTTCGTGGTTCTGCGCCCGTGAGTTTAGACGGATTCTATCAACCTTAAAACACGTGATATGAGTATTCTTGCAGTGATATTCGGAATTTTGAGCGGCTGTTTCCTCGCCGTGCTGGTGGGCATCATCGGCAGCCACCGCCGTATCGGCTTCGGCTGGGCGTTTCTGATAAGCCTGATCTTCACGCCGCTCGTCGGGCTGATCGTCGCCCTGCTGACCGATCCGCTGCCCGGCGGAGGGCAGCGATGGGGTTGTGTCGGAACCGTCGTCGCCATTCTGGGGCTGTTGTTCTTCGCCGCGTTCCTGCTGCTGGCGCTGACGGGCGGGGCCATGCTGCTGGCCCTGTGAAAACCGGAACGGAGATGTCCATACCCCTGCATCAGGCCGCCCGGCGCTTCGATTCCGGGATATTCCTCAAAGAAGGTTCTTCCACCGAAGTGGAAGAACCGGTCGGGTATGCCCACCGGGACGACTACGGCGATTGAGCACTCCTCGTCGGCGTGATCTTTACACCGCCGGTAGGACTGATCGCGGGGCTTTTGACCGATCCGCGGACACTTGATCTACTGGTAGCGTTTTTCCAGCTCGGCAATCATTGTTTCGAGCTTTTCTTCATTCGTCTCGAAGTAGCGTGAGTCGAAAGCCCTCGGAATCATACCGAGCCAGTTCCGCACCTTTTTGCTGGCGAGCATTTTGCCGAATGCCTTGTCGATATTCGTATCCGCAGACCACAAGGTTTCCCCCATCTGTTCGGGCAGGATGGCTTTCATGCGCTGGTCGTAGTAGATATTCATCGAGTTGTCGAATGCCCCGAGTTCGTTGTAGCAGCGCAGAAGGTCGATGACGACCTGTTTGTCGGCGATGTCGGACGCGATGCCCGTCGTCTTGAACATCTCCAGCGCGTCGGTCAGGAAGCGGTAGGGTTTTCCCATGCTGCCGGTGATCCGCCGGGTATAGTAAGCTACCGTATCGGCGGGAAGGCCGTCGAGCGAGAAATCATGCTCCTTCAGGCGGTATGCGACCCGTTTCTCGTCGTTGTACATCCATTTGTAATCCTGTATAACTTGCAGGTTGTCGCGCAGTTCGAGCGCAACGAACTGCATGGCCTGCCGCACCTCCCTCTGTTTTGCCGAGTCGGCGATCTTGGCCGTCAGCCACAGCGTCAGCAGCACGCCGCCCGTAACGATCGAGAATTGGCGGACATAGTCGCCGATATTCCACTTTTTTAACTGTTTTTTAAGGATTTCTTCATGGTGTGTCGGGTTAGAATACGTAGTAAATCAGGATTCCCGCCCCGGCCGAGAGGACGATCAGCAGGATGGGGTTGACCTTGCGCCATGAACCCACGAAAACGCCGCCGAAGAGCACCCAGCTCCAGGCGTCGATGAAGTTCCGGTCGTCGGGGTTGTCGCCGTGGGGGAAAATCAGCAGCAGAGCCGCGGCGGCGATCATGCCGATCACCACGGGCCGCATGCCCCGCATGGCCCCTTCGACCAGCCGGTTCCCTTTGAGTTTCATAAAAAAACGCGCCACGAGGATCATCAGCGTCAGCGACGGCAGGCAGACGGCGAAAGTGGCGATCGCCGAACCCAGGATGCCGCACCAGGTGTGTCCGGTCTGGACGCCGACGCTGTAACCCACGTAGGTCGCCGAGTTGATGGCGATGGGTCCGGGCGTGATCTGCGACACGGCGACGATGTCGGCGAATTCGGCGGCGGTCATCCACTGGTGCTGCACGACCACTTCGTTCTGGATCAGCGACAGCATGGCGTAGCCGCCGCCGAATCCGAAGAATCCGATCTTGAGGTAGGATATGAAGAGTTGCCAGAGGATCATAGCTGCGCTAATTAAGAATTGAGAATTAAAAATTAAAAGTTGGGAGTCGGCATGTCCCGCAGGCGGTCTCTGTCCTCGCTCAACCGCAAAACTCACCTTTTACCTTTCACCTTTTTTGCCATTGTCAACTCCCAGGCGATGCCCAGCGCGGCGGCCGCGGCGAGTATCCAGATCGGCGACCAGTCGAGCCACCAGATGGCCAGGGCCGAGGCGGCGATGACGACCAGCATCGTCCAGTGCATGCCGCGGGAGAGCGTGAGCACCGGGCCGATGATCAGCGCCACGACCGCCGGGCGCATGCCCTTGAAGGCCGCGTCGACGACGGGGTTCTGGCGGATGCCGGCGAAGAAGATGGCGATCACGAGGATGATGACGAACGACGGCGTCACCGTGCCCAGCAGGGCCGCTGCCGCGCCGCGCAGTCCGCGGACCTTGTAGCCTACGAATACCGCGGTGTTGACGGCGATCGGGCCGGGGACCGACTGCGCGAGGGTCAGCAGGTCCAAAAACTCCTTCTGCTCGATCCACTTGCGTTTGGTGATCAGCTCGCGTTCGATCAGAGGCAGCATGGCGTAGCCGCCTCCGAAGGTGAACATCCCGATTTTCAGGAACGAGACGAATATGGTTGTCAGCCGTTGCATCGTCATTGGCGGGTTTTGCGGCCCAGCAGGTTCATCATCCCGTCGATGTAGGTCATCGGGTGGGTCGGTGCGCCGGGCAGCCAGAGGTCCGGGGTGTGGGTGTCGAAGAACGTGCGGTCGACGGCGCGGCTGTCGGCGAAAAGTCCGCCCGAGCAGGCCTCCGAACCGCAGGCGACAAGGATTTTGGGTTCCGCGACGGCGTCGTAGCAGATTTCCAGCGCCTCGGCCATGTTGGCCGTGACGGGGCCGGAGACCACCACGCCGTCGGCATGGCGCGGCGAGGCCGTGAAGCCGATGCCGAAGCGGCCGAGGTCGAAATTGACGTTGCCCGTGGCCCCCAGCTCCATTTCGACCGACGCGTCGCCCCCGGCCGAGACTTCGCGCAGCTGCAATGCGCGGGAGAAGCAGCGGCGGATTTCGGGACGCACCTTTCCGGCGTCGAACGCTATGCGGGTGTCGCCCGGACGGACGACAAGTCCTTCGCGCGTGGGCGAGCCGATGCGGTAGTCGTTGGTGAAACGGACGTTGCGGGGCGCGATGCGCGCGCATTCGCCGCAGAAGAGGCAGCGGCCCAGGTCGAGCGCAAGGGGCGCGGCCGTGAAGGCTCCCGTGGGGCAGACGGCCGCGGCGCGCTCGGCGTCGTCGGCGTCCCGGGTCTCGGTCAGGCAGGGACGGCCCCGGAATTCGGGGGTCAGCTCCACGGCGTCGAGGTCGGGGATCGCCTGCCGTCCGTGGCTGTGCAGTACGCGTATTTTTGGGAGGATCATTTTTGAATAAATAATTGAACAAAATTAACGAAAAGCCTCGTGACGGCCAATTCTTTTCCGGGCATTAAGTCCCCGCCGGGGCGGGGTGGAGTTGGGTCCGGTTTGTAAACGCGGCGGTACGCAGCGAACGGAGCGTATGAGGGTTGCCAAACGGTGCGATTACAGATCATGGCCGCAGTACGAGAGGTTGAAACTCTTGTTGCAGATCGGGAAGTCGGAGATGCCTTCGCCGCGCACGGCGAGCGCCAGCGCCAGCCAGTTGTGGAGGCTCGGGTCCTTGATGCGGACGGCGGCGATGCGGCCCTCGGCGTCGGTCAGGAGAACGTGGCAGGTCTCGCCGCGCCATCCCTCGACCAGTCCGAACGCGAGCGACGAGGGGGCCAGCGGCGCCGCATAGTCCGGGCGCGGGTGTCCGGCGTTCCCGCATTCCTGTCCGTGGAGGTCGAGCAGGCGGTCGATGTATCCGGCCGATTGCAGCACCTCGCGGCAGCGCACCATCAGCCGGGCCATCACGTCGCCATGCGTTTTGACGATGCTTTCGTGGCGCAACGCCCCGGCGAAGACGCCCCAGGGGTGCGACGTGCGGATGTCGCGGGCCAGACCGCTCGCGCGGGCCGCCTGACCCACGCCGCCGATGCGCTGCATCTCGTCGCGCGGGACGATGCCGCACTGTTCGAAGCGGGCCAGCAGCGAGGGCGACGACTTGATGTCGCGGCGCACCTGGTCGTAGCGGCGGGCGATTTCGCGCACGTTCGCACGGATCATCGCCGCCTTTTCGGCCGTCAGCGGGTGGTCGGTGCCGAGGGGCCGGATCAGCCCCTTGCCGAAGCGGTTGCCGCACCACGCCTGCGTGGTGTTGATGGTCATGGTGCGCAGGGCCTCCGAAGCCACCTGCCCCAGCTGGTAGCCCACGTCCATGCAGAGGGCGCCCGTGTCGGCGATCTGCATGGCCATGCGTTCGAGTTCGAGGGCCGCGGCGCGTTCGCACTCCAGCGCGGCCGGGATTTCGCGGCGGGCGAGTTTCTCGACGGCCCGGGCGAAGGCCGTGGCGTGCGCCACGGCGCTGTCTCCGGCGACGGACTCCGCAAGGCACATCTGCCGCAGGCGGTTCGCGGTCGTTTCGAAGGCCGTCTCGACGTCCCGGTGCTGGTAGCCCAGCGCGATTTCGAGGTGCAGGACCTGCTCGCCGTTGCAGATGAAGCGGAAGGCCCCCGGTTCGATGACGCCTGCGTGGATCGGCCCGACGTTGACCTCGTGCAGCGAGCGTCCCTCCATCGTGTAGAAGGGGTAGTTCTCGATCGAACTGCGGCGGTCGTAACGCCCGGCGGGGAACCGCAGCGGCTTGGGCCACGGCATGCCGTCGAAACGGATGCCGTAGCGTTCCGAGATGTCGCGCTCGAAGGGGTGCATCTGCGGGTGCAGGGCTGTGAGCGAGGGGAGCGCCGTCTCGTCGTAGTAGTCCGTGGCGTGCGAAGTGATCAGCACGCGGCGCTCGGCGTCGTCGAGCAGCAGCAGGAAGAAACGCATGCGGTCGCCCGACGGGAGGGCGAAATAGTGGGCCGCATGGTAGCGTGCGTCGGAGAGTTTTACGCGAAGGTCCTCGTAGAAGGCGGCGTAGGAGACTTCGGGGATGTCGTTCAGCGCGACGGAGGCGCCGGTATTGTCGGTTACGTAGTAATTCATAGCGATGCGATTCGGTCGATCAGTTCCCGGAAAAATGCGGGCTGCCAAAGCCCCAGCCCGATGGCGGCGGCGAGCAGCGACAGCGCCGACCACGACAGTGCGCGGTCGGTCGCCGAGGGGTGCAGTTCGTCCTGCCGGGGCTGGTAGCAGAGGCGCAGCAGGCGCGAGCAGAAGAAGTAGATGACCAGGCACAGCAGCAACATGATGCCCGTGACGAGCCACCAGCGGCCGTCGGCGATGGTTTGCTTGAGGATCATCAGCTCGGAGAGGAACAGCGGCGAGGGCGGGAAGGCCACCAGCACGACCATCCCCGTGAGCAGTCCCACGGCCCCCACGCGGTTGATGTGGATGTAGTCGCCGATGCGGTTGATGCGGTAGTTGCCGTAGACCTGCCGCACGACGGCGATCTGGAGGAACAGGCTGCTCTTGATGAGCGTATGGCAGACGACGTGGAACACGGCGGCCCAGACCCCGATGCCCCCGATGCCCAGCCCGATGGCCGCGATGCCCATGTTCTCGACCGTGGAGTAGGAGAGGAAGCGTTTGTAGTTGTTGGTGCGGCGCAGGAACAGCGCGCCGACCACCAGCGACAGCACGCCGACGAGCAGCAGCACGGATTTCACCCATGGGAAGACTTCGGTCGCGGCGAGCAGTTTGTAGACCCGCAGCAACGCCAGGAACCCGGCGTTGACCAGTCCCGTGGAGATCAGCGCCGAGGCCGGGGCCGGGGCGGCGAAGTTGGCGTCGACGCCCACGGTGTAGAGCGGGAACAGCTCGGCCTTGCAGCTGTAACCGCAGAGGATCAGCAGAAAGGCCGTCTTCAGGTAGAGGGCGCTGCCGCCCGGGGCCGCGGCGGCGACGGTGGCGTAGTCGAGCGACTCGCAGTCGGTGGCGGCGGCCAGCAGCAGGATGCCCAGGTAGGCCATGGCGATGCCCGTCGAGCAGACGAAGACGTATTTCCACGCCGCTTCCAGCGCCTGCGCCGTGCGGCGGTGGTAGACGATGCCCGCCGAGCAGAGCGTGGTGGCTTCGAGGAAGATCCACGTCACGGCGAGGTTCGAGGCGAAATAGGCTCCCGCGATGGCTGTGGTCAGGAGCATCAGCAGGCCCGCGTAGGTACGGGTCTGGCGCAGGTCGCAGTCGTGGAGGCTGGCCTTCGAGTGGAAAAAGGCGAAGGCGGAGACGATGCAGAGCAGGCAGTAGAAGAGCGTGCCCGCGGCGTCGAAGGCGAACCACACGGCCGAGGTCTCGCCGTAAAGCCCTCCGGCGACGATCCGAACGGCGAAGGCCGCCTGCACGGCGTAGAAGGCCGCGCCCGTGAGGCGCAGCAGGCTCCGGCGGCGGACCGTGAAGGCCGCTGCCGCGATGAGGACGCTGAAAATGAGGTAGCAGATCATGGCGTCAGTCCTTTACGTTGGTGAGTGAATCGGCGTCGTCGGCATGGAGCTTGCCGTCGATTTTGGTGAAGAAGATGCCCAGCATCAGCACCGAGATGAGGATGTCGAGCAGGATGGCGAAGTTGATCAGCAGCGGCATCTCGACGCCGATAGCCGTCGAAAAGAGGAACACGCCGTTTTCGATGACCAGAAAGCCGACCATGTGGGAGAAGATCCGGCGGCGCATGACGATCAGGATCAGTCCGCTTAACAGCGAGTAGAAGGCCACGCCGAAGAACACCAGGTCGATGGTCGTGTCGGCGATGTAATAGGTGACCGAGGCGCTCACGGCCAGCGCCACGAGCGACAGCAGCAGCGAGCCGGACTGCGTGGAGCCGGAGCGCGAGACGCGGTTGATCTTCGTGCGGCGGATGACGGCGAAAAGCAGTCCCGGGACGAGGATGCCCTTGAAAAGCAGGGTTTCGAGGCAGATGAAGGCCAGTTCGGCGGGGTTGATGGCGTGCAGCCGCACCAGGGCGACGGCGAACAGCAGCCACCCCTGAAGGCCGATCAGCGAGGCGAAATTGCGGAAACGCTCGGTGATCGCCAGATAGACGAGCGTCACGACGTAGAGGATGATCAGCGGAAGTATCATTGCAGACCGATGTTAAGTTGCAGCAGGTAGCCCGTGAAGAACACGAGGACGGCCAGCGCCGCGACGGTGAGGATGAAGGTGGTGTTGCGGGCGAGTTTGTTGCGGGCCTGGGTCGATTCGACGATGCCCACCGAAAGCCCCGTGACGAGCACCGCGAGCGGGGCCGCCGCCCACCAGCGGGGGCAGCAGGTCGCGGCGACGGCGTCGGCGGCGAGCACCGACAGCGCGGCGGTCTTGAGCCATCCGGCCATCTTGATATAGGCCAGGTCGACGCCGCAGTAGTCGAGGCACATCACTTCGTGGATCATCGTCAGTTCGAGGTGCGTGCGGGGGTCGTCGACCGGGACGCGCCCGGCCTCGGTGAAGACGATCTTCACGAGCACGTAGGCCGCCAGCAGCAGCACCACGACCAGCTGCACGCCGTTCACGGCGTCGCCCGAGAAGATCGCGTCGAAAGAGGTGTAGCCCGACAGCAGGGCCAGCGTGCCGAAGACGAGCATCAGCGCCGGTTCGACCAGCGCGCCGTACAGGGCTTCGCGGCTGGCGCCCATGCCCTCGAACGAGCTTCCGGTGTCCATCGCCGCGAGGATGAGGGCCACGCGGCCCAGAGCCAGGAGGTAGGCGAAGGCGATCAGGTCGCCTTCGAACGACAGCGCGGACGGCAGGTCGCCTACGGGGACGAACAGCGCGGCGACGAGGGCCGTGCCGAGCGTGACGGACGGGGCCGCGCGGAACACGGCGGTCGTCGTGGGGGAGTAGACGGCGCCCTTGCGCAGCAGCAGGCGCACGTCGTAAAGGTGCTGGGCGAAGCGGATGCCCTTGCGGCCCGCGAGCAGCGCGCGGGTGCGGTTGATCAGTCCCGGAATCGCCAGGGCCGCCAACAGAAAAAGGAGTGTGTTGAGTGCTGCCATCTTAAATCGCGTTAAATACCGACAACAGGAACACCAGCCCCAGGAAAGCCAGTGCGAAAAGGATGTAATGGTTGATCTTGCCCGTGCGCAGGCGCATCACGCGCTGGTTGATCACGCGCAGCAGTTCGACCCACCAGGCGGCGAACAGCCGGCCGATGCGGTCGCGGTGGCCGATGTCGAACGAGTGGGCCGCGGGGAAGATTTCGCCTTTGCCCACGGGGGAGCCCTGGCCGCTGTTCTGGGTCAGCGACGTGGCGATGGATTGAAGCCCTTCGGAGAAGGATTCGCCCGTGTACTGCATCCGGACGTTCGGCGCCGTGAAGCCGCAGCCCCATGTGGGACCCTTGGCGACGGTGCGCGTGCGCAGCGTCCGGCGGCGGAGCCACAGCAGCAGGCACACCACGGCGATCAGAATCCAAGCCGTGCGTCCCGCGGCGGCGAGCGGCGGCGAGAGCAGCCAGTCGGCGGCGTCGGCCGGGGTGCGGAGGAAGAAGCCCGCGGCACGGGTCGCGGCCGAGACGGCCGCCCGGGGGAACAGCCCTACGAAAAGGATGCCTGCGAGCGGCAGGGCCATCGCCGCGATGCGGAAGGTGTCGGCCTCGGACGACTCGGCGACCTCGTGGGTGCGGGGCGAGCCGAGGAAGACCGTGCCGTAGAGTTTGGTGAAGGCCAGGACGACGAGTCCGCCGATCAGCGCCAGCGCGGCCAGTCCGGCGGCGGACGCCAGTACGTTGCTGCCCGAAGCGATGCCGTCGAGCATCCCGAGGTAGATCAGCAGTTCGGAGACGAAGCCGTTGAGGGGCGGCAGGGCGCAGATGGCCGCCGTGCCCGTGAGGAAGAGGATCGCCGTGAGCGGCATGTGCTTCGCAAGCCCGCCCAGCGCGTCGAGCGACGTGGTATGGGTCTGCGAGAGGATGTTGCCCGCGCCGAAAAAGAGCAGGCTCTTGAACAGCGAGTGGTTGAGCGTGTGCAGCAGGGCGCCCGTGACGCCGCACAGCGCGACGAGCTGGTTGCCCGAGGATTTGCCCAGCGCGGCGACGCCGAGTCCGATGAGGATGACGCCGACGTTCTCGATCGAGGAGTAGGCCAGCAGGCGTTTCACGTCGTTCTGCATGGCTGCGAGGATCACGCCCCACAGGCCCGTGACGACGCCCGCCGCGAGCAGGATCACTCCGGCGGTGTGCAGGAGGGGCTGTTCGCCCAGCGCGGCCGTCACGCGCAGGATGCCGTAGACGCCCGTCTTGATCATCACGCCCGACATCAGGGCCGAGACGTGCGACGGGGCTGCGGGGTGCGCCTCCGGAAGCCAGACGTGCATCGGGAAAAGTCCAGCCTTCATGCCGAAGCCCGCCAGGAACACCAGCAGCAGCGGCAGTCCCGGCTGCGTGCGGAAGTAGTCGCCCAGCGCGCCGAACGTGGCGGCGCCGCAGGCCGCGTCGAGCCGTACGAAGCCGATGACGAGCAGCACGAAGCCGATGTGCATCATAATCAGGTAGGAGAGCGCCGCGCGCCGGACTTCGCGCCGCTGGGCGTCGAAGAGGATCAGCAGGAACGACGCCACGGTCATCAGTTCCCAGAAAAAGAGGAACGAGAAGCCGCCGTCCGAAAGGACCACGCCCAGCATGGCGTAGAACATCGCCACCAGCGCCGTGTAGTGCAGCGAGATGTGGGCCGGGGATTTCTCGGCAAGGCAGTGGGCCAGATAGCCCCGCGAGTAGAGCACGGCGGCGACGGCGCCGACCGAGATGATCACGACGAACAGCGCCGAAAGCCCGTCCATCGAGCCGGTGTCGCCGCCGAAAAGCGTGCCGGGGATCGACCACACGGGGCCGCTGTCCGCTCCGGCCAGCACGCCGACGGCGCGCGCCGAGCACCACAGGGCGCCGGCGGCCGTGAGGGCCAGCGCAGTCCAGACCTTGCGCCGCAGCGGCGTGGCGAAAATGGCCGCCGCCACCGCCGTCAGGGCGATTAGCAGGTAGAGAAAAAGCATATTTCAGAAATTTATCGTATTCTTAACCGTTGACCACCGATGCCATGACCACCGCCGCGAGGGCCGCGGTCTCGGTGCGCAGACGCTGTCGTCCGAGGGTGATCTCTTCGAAACCGTTGGCCAGCGCGAAGGCGATTTCGCCGGGCGAGAAGTCGCCTTCGGGACCGATGAAGACCGTGGCCGTCTCGCCCGGACGGAGCGCGCGGGCCAGGTAGGCCTTCCCGGCGGGCGACTGCGCCGGGGCGCAGTGGGCGATGAACTTCCGCCCCTCGGGGGCCGACAGCACCGCTTCGCGGAAGGGGGTGAGCGGATGCAGCACGGGGCGGTAGGCCTTGAGCGACTGTTTCAGCGCCGCGGTGACGACCTTCTCGCCCCGCTCGGGCTTGAAGACCCGGCGTTCGCTGTGTTCCGTTTCCAGCGGCACGACGGCCGTGACGCCCACCTCGGTGGCTTTTTCCAAAAACCACTCGAAACGCTCCGAATTCTTGGTCGGCGCGACGGCCATCGTCAGCGCGTAAGGCAGTTTTTCGAATCCGGTTTCGGCGCTGACGACCCGCACGGTGCAGCGCCGGGGATTGTCGTCGGTGATTTCGCAGCAAAATAAATTGCCCCGTCCGTCAGTTATATGGATGCGCCCGCCGCACTGGAGCCGCAGTACGCGGATGCAGTGTTTCGACTCCTCCTCGTTCAGCGTATGAAGCGGGGGGACGATGTCCGGCGCGTAGAAAAGTTGCATGATTGGAGACCTATTATTTATTCTATTTACAGATTTTTCCCTAACTTTGTCGAATAATGCGCGACAAAGTTACTAAAATAACACGATCGATGAAACGTATCACCGCTTTATTAACACTTTTTCTGGCTATGACATTCATATCCTGCAAGTCCGGGAAAACCGTGGGTGAAAATCCTTTTTTCGCCGAATGGGAGACTCCATACGGCGTGCCGCCCTTCGACAAGATCGAACCGGAGCACTTCCTGCCCGCGATCGAACGCGGCATGTCGCTGCACGAGGCCGAGATCGACGCCATCACGTCGAACAACGACGCGCCGACGTTCGAGAACGTCATCCTCGCCTACGACGCTTCGGGAAAGATGCTTTCGCAGGTCGAGCTGATCTTCGGGATGCTCTGCGCCGCGGAGAACACCTCCGAAATGCAGGCGCTGGAGGAGCAGATTATGCCCCGGATGGCGGCGCACGCCGACAAGATCCGTCTCAACGGGAAACTTTTCGAACGGATCAAAGCCGTCTACGACCGTCGTGCCGCGCTGGGACTCGACGCCGAGCAGAGCCGTCTGCTGGAGAAGACCTACCGCAGTTTCGTGCGCGCCGGAGCGCTGCTCGACGCCGAGCGGAAGGCGCGTCTGAAGGCGATCAACGAGGAGCTGTCGCTCACGGCCGTGAAGTTCGGGCAGAACCTCCTCGCCGAGAACAACAACTATGTGCTGGAACTCGCCTCGTCCGATCTGGACGGCATTCCGGCCACGGCCCGCGATCTGGCCCGCGAAAAGGCCGAGGCGATGGGCCGGAAGGGCAAATACGTCTTTACGCTGCACAAGCCCAGCCTGATCCCGTTTCTGACCTACTCGTCGAAACGCGAACTGCGCGAGCAGATCTACAAGGCCTACCTCAACCGCTGCAACAACGGCGACGAGTATGACAACAAACAGCTGATCAACGATTTCATCCGCTTGCGCACGGAGAAGGCCCACCTGCTGGGCTATCCCTCGTATGCCGCCTACGTCGTGGACGACGAGATGGCCGGAACGACCGACGCCGTGTACGGCCTGCTGGAGGAGATCTGGACCCCGGCGCTCGAAAGCGCCAAGGGCGAGCTGGCCGAGATGGAGGAGCTGTTCCGGAAGGATTTCCCCGAGGGAGAGTTCGCGTCGTGGGACTGGTGGTATTACGCCGAGAAGGTCCGCAAGCAGAAATATGCCCTCGACGAGGAGATGCTGCGGCCCTATTTCTCGCTGGAGAACGTGCAGGGAGGCATCTTCTTCCTCGCCAACCGGCTCTACGGCATCACGTTCCGCCCGATCGTCGTGCCGCTGTACCACCCCGAGGCGGTCGCTTACGAGGTGCTCGACGTCGACCAGTCGCATCTGGGCGTGCTCTATTTCGATTACTTCCCGCGCGACGGAAAGAGCCAGGGCGCGTGGTGCGGCAACTACGTGGAGCAGACCTACGAGGACGGGAAGCGTGTGGCGCCCGTGGTGTCGGTCGTCTGCAACTTCACGCGCCCGGCGGGGGGCAATCCCGCGCTGCTGACCCTCGACGAGACCGAGACGCTGTTCCACGAGTTCGGGCATGCGCTCCACTTCCTGTTCCACGACGTGAAGTACCGCGGACTCGCGGAGGTCGAGGGCGATTTCGTGGAGCTGCCCTCGCAGCTGATGGAGAACTGGGCGTTCGATCCCGAGGTGCTCAGGCAGTATGCCGTGCATTACCGTTCGAACGAGGTGATTCCGAAATACCTCGTCGACAAACTGCGCCGCAGCGAACTTTTCAACCAGGGTTTCATGGCCACCGAGCTGATCGCCGCGTCGCTTTCGGACATGGACATCCACTCGATCACCGAATACGAGCCGTTCGACCCGATGGCCTTCGAGCGCAAGGCCCTGACCGAAAAACGCGGGCTGATCCCGCAGATCGAGCCGCGCTACCGTTACCCCTATTTCTCGCACATCTTCGACGGCGGCTACTCCGCGGGCTACTATTTCTATACGTGGGCCGAGGTGCTCGACAAGGACGCCTTCGAGGCCTTCCGCGAGAGCGGCGACCTCTTTAACAAGAAGATCGCCGGCGATTTCCGCCGCAAGATCCTCGCCCGCGGCGGCTCGGAGGACGGCATGACCATGTACCGCGACTTCCGCGGCAAGGACCCCGACAAGCGGGCGATGCTTCGCGGCCGGGGGCTTCTGAATGAACCCGAACCGTCCGGCGAGGACGCCGCTCCCGCCGCCGAAACGGCATCCGCCGCCCGGGAAAACTGAAACTCGAACCCATCGGAAAAGAAACCGCTAATTTGATATGATAATGAAAAAAGTACTGTTTATTATGGCCGTTTCCGCTATGGCGGCAGGCTGCGCCGACAATTCGATCCCCAAAGCGCAGCTGCCCGAACTCGATCTGTCGAATCCCCTGCTGGCCGCATGGGATACGCCCCATGAGACCCCGCCGTTCTCCGAGATAAAACTCGCGGACTACGAACCGGCGTTCGATGCCGCGATCGCCTGCTCGCGCGCCGAGATCGACGCGATCGTGAACAACCCCAAGAAACCCACCTTTGGCAATACGATCGTGGCGCTGGAGCGTCAGGGCGAGCTGCTCAATCGCATCGCGGGGCTTTTCTTCAACCTGCTCGAAGCCGACACGTCGGACGAAATGCAGCAGATCGCACAGCGCGTGCAGCCCAAGCTGACCGAACTGTCGAACGACATCTCGCTCAATCCCGAGCTGTTCGCCCGGGTGAAACAGGTTTACGAGCATCCGGGACGTCTTCGCAAAGAGGACAGGAAACTGCTCGAGGACACCTATCAGAGTTTCGCTCGCAGCGGCGCGGCCCTTTCCGACGCCGACAAGGAGCTTTACCGCAAGTACACCTCCGAACTCTCGGGGCTGACGCTCCGGTTCGGGCAGAACGCGCTGGCCGCGACCAACGCATTCACGCTCAACATCACCGATCCGAAGGTGGTGGCCGAGCTGCCCGCATTCGTCCGCGAAGGCATGGCCGCCGAGGCCAAGGCCCGCGGCGAGAAGGGCTGGACCGTGACGCTGCAACATCCCAGCTACCTGCCGTTTATGACCTATTCCTCGAACCGCGAACTGAAGGAGAAACTCTGGAAAGCCAGCAATTCGAGGGCGCTGGGCGGCGAGTTCGACAACACGGAGATCGTGAAGAAAATCGCCAATACGCGTCTGAAGATCGCCAACCTGCTGGGCTACAAGTGCTATGCCGATTACGTGCTCGAACGCCGCATGGCCGAGAATACGAAAACGGTCAACGACTTCCTCGCGGAACTGCTGGCCGCGACCAAGTCCTATGCCGACGCCGACTACCGCACGGTGAGCGACTACGCCGCTACGCTCGGTTTCAAGGGACAGCTGATGCCTTGGGACTGGTCCTATTACACCGAGAAATACAAGGATGAGAAATATGCCCTGAACGACGAGCTGGTGAAACCCTACCTGAAACTCGAAAACGTGAAGAAGGGCGTCTTCATGCTGGCCAACAAGCTCTACGGGCTGAATTTCACGCCCGACGACAAGATCGAGGTGTACCATCCCGACGTGACGGCCTACGACGTGACGGACGCCGACGGACGCTTCATGGCAGTCCTCTATCTCGACTTCTTCCCCCGCGAGTCGAAGCGTTCGGGGGCGTGGATGACCGAGTTCCGCGGCACGAAGATCGAGGACGGCAAGGAGATCCGTCCGCTGGTGTCGCTGGTGATGAACTTCACCAAGCCCACCGAAACGGCTCCGTCGCTGCTGACGTTCGACGAGCTGGAGACCTTCCTCCACGAATTCGGACACGCCCTGCACGGCATGCTGGGCGAGGGCAAGTACGAGTCGCAGACCGGCACGAACGTCTACCGCGACTTCGTGGAACTGCCCTCGCAGCTGATGGAGAACTGGGCGACCGAGAAGGAGTTCCTCGACCTGTGGGCCGTGCACTACGAGACCGGCGAGCCGATGCCCGCCGAGATCGTCGACCGCATCGTCGCCGCGCAGAACTATCTGGCGGCTTACGCCAACGTGCGCCAGCTGTCGTTCGGTATGACCGACATGGCATGGCATACGCTCACCGAGCCGTTCGAGGGCGACGTGGAGCAGTTCGAAGCCGTCTCGATGGCCCCGACGCAGGTGCTGCCCGTCGTTTCCGGAACGGCGATGGCTCCGGCTTTCGGCCACATCTTCTCGGGCGGTTACGCCGCCGGATACTACGGTTACAAGTGGGCCGAGGTGCTCGAGGCCGACGCTTTCTCGCTCTTCAAGGAGAAGGGCATCTTCAACCGCGAGGCGGCTTCGTCGTTCCGCGAGAACGTCCTCTCGAAGGGCGGCACGGAGCACCCGATGGAACTCTACGTGCGTTTCCGCGGCCACAAGCCCGAAACCCGCGCCCTCATCGAAAAGATGGGTCTGGGAAAATAAGCGATCCGTTCACCGATTCCGGAGGAGGGCCTGCACAGGCCCTCCTCTTTTCGTATCCCGGGGACCGGAACGGCAGGCTGCGGTTCCGGGTCGGGCATTCGGATCTTCGGCGCCGCGGGCGACGACGCGTCTGTCCACCCCCCCCCGCCGGGCGCGATTCTGTTTTGCAACCGTCCGGTTTTTTCGTATCTTTGCGACTTGGGAAGAGAATTTTTTTGTTGACTACATCTATGCTTGAAAAATCGAATGCCGCATTGATCGAGGCGATCCATGCGCATACTCCGCAGCATTCGAATCCGGCTTCGCTGCTGATGGACATGCTGAACATAGGCCGCGAGGCCGCTTACAGGAGGCTGCGCGGCGAGGTGCCGTTCACCTTCGGCGAAGCCAGCGCGCTGTGCGCGCGGATGCACTTCTCGCTCGACCGGGTGGTGGGGCTGGCGGCTACGGACAAGTTGTCATTCCAGCTCAAGTTCAAGGAGTTCACCGCGCTGCTCGAAACCTATAACGAGATTCTGGAACGCGACATCGCCTTTATGCGCGAGGTGGCGTCAGACCCCACGACCGAATTTGCCACGGCGACCAATTCGCTGCCGGCGGAGTTCTACGGCAAATACGACAACCTGAACCGGTTCAAGCTCTTCAAATGGCTTTACCAGCACGAAGTGGGCAACCCCGCCGTGAGGACCTTCGAGGAGCTGAAGCTCCCCGCGGAATTGCGGCGCAACTGCCGGGAGTATGTCCGGTGGGTGCAGTCGGTCGCGACGACCTACCTGATCTTCGACGACAGCAATTTCAAGCACTGGCTCAACGCCCTGCGCGCCTACCGGGAGATGCACCTGATTTCGCAGGAGAGCGTTCGCGTGCTCCGGGACGAACTCTTCGCCATGCTCGACGAGATGGAGACGGTGGCGGTCAAGGGGGAGTTCGAGAACGGCAACAAGATCTTCCTCTATCTTTCGGACATCGACCTCGAGTCGTCGTACAGCTATGTCACGACCAGCAGACACCAGGCCGTGAACATCGGAATGTTCTCGCTGAACGGACTGCGGACGCCCGATCCGCTGATGTACGAATATGTGAAGAAATGGATCAAGACCCAGAGCCGGTTTTCGACGCTCATATCCGGCAGCGGAGAGCTGCGGCGCATCCACTATTTCAAGCGTCAGCGCGAGATCGTCGCCCAGCTGGGCTGACGCCCCGTTCCCGATGCGGAGTCTCTCCGGCGGGCACGAAAGGAAAGGGGAGGGTTTCACAACCCTCCCCTCGAAGCCTCCGGATGTGCGGAACATAGTTGCGTCACTGTCAAGCAATCCTTCCAACTTCTGTGGGCGTCACTACATGCAAACTGAATTCTTCATAGCCCCTTTCGGAACTGGTACAAACGTACGCCATTTCAGCGGGCGAACCAAGACGAAAATCGAAACAATCCGAAATGCGATGTTCTAATTTCGTGTATCGAACGGATTATCGCCGCTCCGGTTTCGATAATCGGTTATTCCGGGAGGCGGCGTTTCGATTATCGAAACGAAAGGCCTCCGGCGTCTGGAATCCGAAACGCCGCTTCCGCCCGCCGCAGAAATGAAAAAACGACTAAATTTTGCACGGGCCGCGACGAAGTAGTAAAAAATTACTACTTTTACCCCGTCCCCGTTCATACCGGCTATTTCCCATGGAAGACGAAAGAACACTGCTCGAAAAACTTGCCCGCGGCGACCGCGCGTCGTTCGACGCCCTCTACATGAGGTATGCGGCGAAGACCGAGGAGTTTCTGTGCCGCATGCTCAAGAACCGGGCAGAGGCCGAGGACATCACCCACGACCTGTTCCTGAAAATCTGGCAGAACCGCAGCACGATGGCCGGCGTCACGGCCTTCGGCTCCTACCTGTTCCGCATGGCCCGCAATGCCGTATACGACCGTTTCGACAGCCGCACGGTGCGGACCAACTTCGCCCGGCAGACCAATCTGCTGCCCGAATACGAACTTCCGGACGTGGACAACCGCGATCTGCTGCTGCTGATTCAGCTGGCGGTGGAGAAGATGCCCGGGCAGCGGCAGCGCATCTTCCGCATGAGCCGTGAGGAGGGCATCGCCAACGACGAAATCGCCCGGCGTCTTGGCATCTCCACGCGCACCGTCGAAAATCAGATTTCGAGGGCCTTGTCCGAACTGCGCAAACTCGTCACGCTGATCCTGTTTTTCTTCTAAAAACTTTTTTCACCTTTCGGGCGTGCGTAACGGCCGCGTGAACCGTCTTATTGGTGAAACGGGAAAGATCGTTATGTCTGTAAATCGAATAAAAACCATTATCGAAACCTTCCTCGGCAGCGACATGCCCGGGGAGGTGCAGCAGCGCTTCGCGGAGTGGCTGCGCGACCCCGCCTCGCGCGATGAAAAGGAGCGGGCGCTGGAAAACTACTGGAACGGACTCCGGGCCGAAGAGCCGGGAGGCCGTGAACGCAAACTCGAACGGCTCCACGAGGCGATGCGCCGCGGCGAGCGGTTCCGCGTCCGCCGCATCTGGCGCAACGTCGCAGCCGCGGCCGCCGTCGTGCTGCTGGCCGCCGGAACGAACTACGTCGTGGTGAAGGATTACCTGCGCACGAAGATCGAAACCAACATCGTCACCTCGGCCCACGACAAGGGCGAGTACGTACTGCCCGACGGTACGCATATCTGGCTCAACGCCGGGAGCGTGCTCCGGTACTACGGCGACCTGACGGGGCGCCGCAGGGTGGTGGAACTCGACGGCGAAGGCTTCTTCAAGGTCCGGCACGATGCCGACCGTCCGTTCATCCTGCAGATGGAGGATATGAACATCGAGGTGCTCGGCACGGAGTTCGACGTGATCAACTACGCCGAGTTCGCGACCACGGAGGCCATTCTCTGCAACGGCAGCATCCGCGCCTACGGCGGCCGTCTGCCGGCGCCCGTGACGCTGAAACCCGGCGACAGGCTGGTGTTCGACAGGAAGGAGGGGCGCGCCTCGCGCTCGCGGGTCTCGACGCGCAACTACTCGCAGTGGATGGGCGGCTCGCTGTCGTTCGACGACACCTCGCTGGCCGACATTCTCACCAACCTCGAACGCTGGTACGCCGTCGAGATCGACGCTCCCGAGGCGTGGACCCGGCAGGTGCGCATGTCGTTCAAGCTGATCCGCAACGAAAGCATCGAGGAGATTCTGAAAGCCATGTCGCTCGTCGTGGAGATGGACTACGTCTGCGCAGGGCGGCGCATAACGATCATTCCCAAACAACCGAAAAATTCCTAAAATTACGCGCCTATGTAAAAAGGACCCGGACTTTCCCGCTTTCACTTCCGGAACGCAGAATCCGTTCCGGCCGTTTCGACCATTACCTAAATTACAAACCCATGCGTAAACTTATCCAAGCTAAAATCCTTGGTGCAGCCCTGCTATTGCTTTTTCTGACCACGGGAGGACGGGCGCAAACTCCCCCCCCCCACGGTTAGCATTGCCAAGGAAAACGTCTCTGTCGAACAGGTTTTGAAAGAGATAGAGCGACTGACCAATTACACGTTTTTCTACAATAACGGCGACTTCGACCTCAAGCGGATCGTGTCCGTCGCGGCCGTGCGCAAGCCCGTGTCCGAGGTGGTGCGGCAGATGCTGCCCGACTGCTCGTGCCGTTTCGAGAACCGGAGGATCATCCTCGTCAAGGACGCCGCGCCCCAGCGCCAGACGGTGAAGGGCGTCGTCAAGGACGAGAAGGGTGCGCCCGTGATCGGCGCCACGGTCCTCGTGACCGATGCCGGGCAGACCCGGGGCATATCGACCGACATGAACGGCAGCTTCACGCTCACCCTCCCGGCGCTTACGGCCGAAGCCATGCTCGAAGTGTCGTTCATCGGCTTCGACACCTACAAATCGGCGGTCGGAAGCCGCACGTTCTTCGACGTGGTGCTGACCTACGCCCAGCAGAGCATCGACGAGGTGGTCGTGGTGGGATACGGCGTGCAGAAGAAGGCCAACCTCACGGGAGCCGTGGCCACCGTGTCGCAGAAGGAGCTGAAAGACCGTCCCGTGTCGAACGTGGGCCGCGCCTTGCAGGGCGTGATCCCCAACCTCAACGTGACGCTCTCGTCGGGACAGCCCGGAGCCGGAGCGACCTACAACATCCGCGGTACGACCTCGCCCAACGGCGGCAGCCCCCTGGTGCTGATCGACGGCGTCGAGACCTATCCCGACCGCATCAACTCGAACGACATCGAGTCGATCACGGTCCTGAAGGACGCTTCGTCCGCCGCCATCTACGGCGCACGCGGAGCCTTCGGCGTCATCCTGATCACCACCAAGAGCGGCAAGTACAACGAGAAGGCCGAAGTGTCGTACAACGGCTATTTCTCCGTCTCCAGCCCCACGACCTCGACCGACTACGAGACGCGCGGATACTACTCGGCCAAGATCGCCGACTTCTTTATGATGGCCACGCAGAACACCCCCTACACCTCCTACACCGAGGCCGACTACAAGGCTCTCTGGGAGCGGCGCAACGACAAGACCGAGAACCCGGCGCGTCCGTGGGTCGTCACCGACAGGCGCAACGGCCGTCAGCAGTACGTCTATCTGGCCAACTTCGACTGGTACAACTACCTCTACGACGACAGCCGCCCGACGTGGGACCACAACATCAACATCAAGGGCGGAACCAAGGCGCTCTCCTACATGGTCAGCGGACGCTATTACCAGCAGAAGGGCGTCAACCGCATCGAGCCGGACATGTTCAAGTCCTACAACTTCCGCGTGAAGCTCCAGGCCGAGATCAAACCCTGGCTGACCATCGCCAGCAACACCAAGTTCTTCCAGTCGAACTACAAGTATTACGGTTACGAGGACGAGTATAACAACTTCCGCAAACCCACGCTGCACGCCCTGGCGTCGTTCGTGCCGGTGAATCCCGACGGGACCGCCGTGTCGCACACCTCGATGACCCAGTCGTCGACCCACTACCTGATGGACGGTTACAGCGCCATGATGCAGAAGGGCAAGAGCTTCGGCAACAAGAAGACGCAGGAGATCACCACGACGTTCGAAGCCACGTTCAAACTGCACAAAAACTTCAACGTAAAGGCCGACTTCAGCTATACGCAGGGATACCTCCACAACGACTACCGCAGCGTCAATGTCCAGTATTCGCAGTATCCGGGCGAGGTGATGACCGAACCCGAAGGAAGCTTCCCCAACAAGTACAAGGAGGTCGTCTGGGACCAGAACTACTATGTGGCCGACGTCTACGGAACCTACAACAAGACCTTCAGCGAGAAGCACAACCTGACGCTGATCGCCGGTTACAACTACGAGGCCAAGTATTACCGCGACCTCACGGCGGCCAACGACGGACTGCTGTCCGAGGACCTCTCGGACTTCAACCTCGCCAAGGGCACGACCAACTTCACGCTCAACGGAGGCCGCAACGAATACGCCATCATGGGCTGGTTCTACCGCGCGGCTTACGATTACAAGGGCAAGTACCTGGCCGAAGTCAACGGACGCTACGACGGTACGTCGCGTTTCCCGCGCGGCAAGCGTTACGGCTTCTTCCCCTCGTTCTCGGCGGCATACCGCATCAGCGAGGAGGCGTTCTTCGAACCGCTGCGCAAGACGGTCGACAACCTCAAGATCCGACTTTCGTACGGTTCGCTCGGCAACCAGCAGATCGGTTACTACGACTTCATCCAGACCATCACGACCAAGGGCTCGATGGGCGACTATTCGTTCGACGGTACGATTCTCGGCCAGCACGCCACGGTGAGCGATCCCGTGTCGGGCAACCAGACCTGGGAGAAGGTCATCTCGAAGAACCTCGGCGCGGATCTCAACATGTTCAGCAATCGTCTCTCGCTGACGGCCGATTTCTACATCCGCGACACGAAGGGCATCCTGGGCAAGGGCAAGTCGCTGCCCTCGATCTACGGCGCCAACGAACCGCAGGTCAACTCGAACAACCTCCGTACGAAAGGTTACGAACTGGTGCTGGGCTGGCGCGACTCGTTCAAACTCGCCGGAAGCACCTTCAGCTACGGCATCACGGGGACGTTCTCGGACTACACGGCCGAGTACACCAAGTGCGACAACCCCTCGGGGCTGATCGGAGGCCCTTATGTGGGCAAGAAGTACGGCGAAATCTGGGGCTATAAGGTCGACGGGCTGTTCCGCAACGACGAGGAGGCCGCCGAGTACGCTTCGCGCGTGGACCTTTCGAAGGTCGCCGCAGGATATTATTCCGCGACGGGAGCCTATGGAAAGGGCGTTCGCGGAGGCGACATCAAGTACCTCGACCTGGACGGAAGCGGTATCGTCGACGGCGGCAAGGGAACGCTGGAAGACCCGGGAGACCGCCGCGTGATCGGCAACTCGTCGCCCCGCTACCAGTACGGACTCACGCTCAACCTTTCGTGGTACGGATTCGACCTCTCGGTGTTCATGCAGGGCATCGGCCGGCTCGACTGGTATCCCGGCGCGGACAACCTGCGCTTCTGGGGGCCGTACAGCCGTCCCTATGCGACCTTCATTCCGAAGAATTTTATGAGTCAGGTGTGGAGCGAGAGCAATCCCGACGCCTATCTCCCGCGCGCCCGCGCCTATACGTCGCTCAACTCGACGCAGGGCACGGCCTACTATACCAACGACCGTTACCTGCAAAATCTGGCCTACTGCCGGCTGAAAAACCTCACCCTCGGCTACACGATTCCCAAGCGGCTGACCTCGAAGGTCGGCATCAAGGAGTGCCGTGTCTACTTCAGCGGCGAGAACCTCGCCACGTGGAGCGCCCTGAAAAACGATTTCCTCGATCCCGAGCAGGCTGCCGCCAATTCGGACAAGAAGTCGAACGTCTATCCCTGGTGCAGGACCTATTCCGTGGGTCTGAACTTAACCTTCTAAAGCGATTGCCGTTATGAAAAAATACATTCTTTATATACTGACCGGTGTGGCGGCGTGCGGACTTTGCAGCTGCGAGGACGCGCTCGACCGCTACCCGAAGGACCGGCTCACTCCCGATAACTTCTTCCACACGGAGGAGGAGTGCCAGCTCTACACCAACGATTTCTACACGATGTTTCCCTCCGCCGGGACCATCTACGGCGAGACGGCCGACATCATCGCCAAGACCACGCTCACGAGCGAGGTGCTGGGCAACCGCACCGTGCCCGCGACGGCTGGCTCCTGGAAGTGGGAGAAGCTGCGCGACATCAATTTCTTCCTCCAATACTCCTCCAACTGTGCCGACGAGCACGTGCGGCTCGAGTACGAGGGCGTGGCGCGCTTCTTCCGGGCGTGGTTCTACTTCGAGAAGGTGAAGCATTACGGCGACGTGCCCTGGGTCGACCGTCCGATCGACGCCGGCGACCCGCTGCTCTTCGAAAAGGGCCGCGATCCGCGCGAGATGGTGATGCAGAAGGTGATCGAAGACCTCGATTTCGCCGTTACCAACCTGCCCGTCGAAAGGTCGGTCTACCGCGTGACGCGCTGGGCGGCGCTGGCGCTCAAGAGCCGCGTCTACCTGTTCGAGGGAACCTTCCGCAAGTATCACGGGCTGAAGGACTGGGAAAGCTATCTCACGGCCTGCGCGACGGCGTCGAAGCGCTTCATCGACGAGAGCGGATACTCGGTCTACACGACGGGAACGACGCCGTATCTCAACCTTTTCTCGTCGCTCAAGGCCCTCGACACCGAAATCGTGCTCGCCCGGGCCTACAACACGGCTATCGGTCTGAAGCACGACGTCAACGGCTACCTCACGAGCATCACGATGGGACGCCCCGGCCTGCTGAAGAACATCGCCAACATGTATCTGATGAAGGACGGCACGCCCTTCACCTCGCAGCCCGGCTGGGAGACGATGCAGCTCCCCGAGGAGAGCAAAAACCGGGACGGCCGCTTCGCACAGACGGTCCGCACGCCCGGGTACAAGCGCATCGACGACACGGCGCTGTCGGCCCCGAACCTTGCGGCGACGATGACCGGATACCAGCTGGTGAAGTACCTCCAGTCGGCCAAGTACGATTCGTACAACGCTTCGACGAACGACCTGCCGCTGCTGCGCGCCGCCGAGGTGATGCTCAACTACGCCGAGGCCAAGGCCGAGCTGGGAACCCTCACGCAGGAAGACATCGACCTTGCGATCAAGCCGCTGCGCGACCGTGCGGGCGTCGCCAACCTCTCGCTCACGAAGGCCAACGCCTCGCCCGACCCCTATCTGGCTTCGCCGGAGACCGGCTATGCCAATGTGACGGGCGACAACAAGGGCGTGATCCTCGAAATCCGCCGCGAACGCACCGTCGAACTGCTGATGGAGAACCTCCGCTACTGGGACATCATGCGCTGGAAGGAGGGCAAGCGTTTCGAAAAACCCTTCACGGGGCTGTATTTCCCCGGCACGGGGTCCTACGACCTGAACAACGACGGCGTGGACGACGTCTGCATCTGGTCCGGCTCGAAGCCCGCGACCTCGGCCCCGGCGGTCTACGAGCTGAACAAGGAGATCTTCTTGAGCAGGGGCGACAGCGGCTACATCATTATCCATACGGATTACGCCCGTTCGTGGAACGAGGAGCGCGACTACCTCTATCCCGTGCCCACCGACGACCGGGTGCTGACCCAGGGCGCCATTACGCAGAACCCCGGCTGGAACGACGGCCTGAATTTCTAACCTGAAAAAAAGAATGATTATGAAAATCAAGCGATTCATACTGCTCGCCTTCTCCGGCTGCTGCCTGGCGCTGTCCGGGGCGGCCTGCTCCGGGCTGGAGGGCGACAACTCCGACTTCGATTTCGGGGACATGACCTCTGACGCACCCGACAATCCCTACGACGGACAGGGTTACGACCGCCTGCCCAACTCGGTGCGGCTGGCGACCTACAACACCCACCGCTGCGAGGGATGGACCCAGAACTCCGGGACCGACCGCGCGAACTACAACAACACGGCCAAGGTCATCTCGCTGATGGACCCCGACGTGATCGCGTTGCAGGAACTGGACAAGAACACCACGTGGCATCAGACCGACCAGTTGCAGGAACTGGCCGACCGCACGGGGATGCGGCCCTACTACTGCAAGACGATCAGCTACCGCGGCGGCGACTACGGCATCGGCATCCTCTGCAAGACGGCGCCTAAAAACACCTATGCGGGCGATCTGCCGGGAACCGAGGCGCGGAAGTTCTTCCTCGCGGAGTTCGACGGCTACATCTTCATCGCCACGCACTTCTGCCACCAGAGCGATGAGAACCGCCAGCGGTCGTTCGAGATCATAACCGAGTATATCGCCGCCAACTACGCCGCCTATACCAAGCCGATCTACCTGGCGGGGGACCTCAACACGTCGAAGCTTCCGGCAGCGGCGCTCGAATCGTGGAAGATCATCAGCACCTCGGCCAATACCTTCGTGAACACCTCTTCGCCGTCGCGCATCGACTATGTGCTCGTCTACACGGGCAATTCGCCGTCGTACGAGGTGCTGCGCACCGCCGTGCCCTCGTACGAGGAGATCAACGTGATGACGGTCTCCGACCACCTTCCCGTACTGGTAGACCTCAAAAAGTAAGCGATTATGAAAAACAGACTCTTGAATAGCTTTTTCCGGGCGGCGGCGGCCTTCGCGCTGCTGCTCGCGGCCGGAGCGTGCAAGGACGACGTGGCGCTGCCGATGCAGCGGGTAGCGCTGAACACGCACGCGATTCTCGCGCCGTCGTTCGCCACGACGCTCTCGTTCGACGTCGAGGCCAACTGCGACTGGACGATCTCCGTCGCGGGCGACGACACCTCGTGGGCCGAACTCTCGCAGACCGAGGCCACGGGCATGGCGACCGTGGCGGTGTCCATTGCCGAAAACAATACTTCCGGCTCCCGTGCGCTGACGATACGCGTTGCGGCCAAACGGAATGCCGCGGTCGTGGAGGAGTTGTCCTTCGTGCAGGCTTCGGCGACGGCCGAGGGGTATCTCTCGATCCCCGATCTGCGGAAACTGGCCGCCGACGGCGACTACTCCGTGACGCAGGACGTGAAGATGCGCGGAATCGTGGTGTCGAGCGTCCAGGACAATAACTATTACGACAACTGCATCGCGCTCCAGAGCGCCCTGAAAGCCAACTGCGGCATTACGCTCCGCACCGACGAGGTGCTCTACCGCAAGCCGGGCGAGGAGCTGGAGATCGACCTGAAGGGGGCGGTCGTCGGGGTGAATCCCGAAACCGGCGTGATGGAGGTGAAACCCGCCGCGGACGACAAGGTGAGCCGCACGGAGACGACGCAGGTGACCCCTGCGGCGGTGCCCGTCAGCTATGCGCAGCTGGCGTCCGGTGATTACGAGTCGATGTACGTTGCGCTTGATGTGCAGGTGGTGGTCAGCGATTTGAACAAACTGTTGAGCGACAACGTCACCGTGCAGACGGTCGACGACGAGCGTTTCGTGCTCTGCGCGCGGCAGGCCAGCACGTTCGGTATCGACGCCGTCCCCGTCGGGAGCGGCAGGCTCTGCGGCATCGCCGGGATATATGAGGGCGCTTACGCCGTGATGCCCTGTACGGGGAGTGACATCACGATGTCCTCACCCCGTTTCGACGGAGGCATCACGCTGCCCTATGTACTTTCGATTATGACCAAAACGGCGACCAACGGCGACGGCAAGTATATCTTCTATTCCGGCACGAACGGCACGGGGTCGATCGAAGGCGTGGCGGCGACGGCCATGGACGGCACGGGAGCCAACATCACGGCCAGGTTGAGTTCCTCGGGCGGTAACCTCGGCTTCCGCTATTGGAACGAGAACAGCGGCCACCACAACCTGCCGATGAAGTCGTGGACGGGCGGCAAAGACAAGGATTACGCACTTTTCACCTTCCCGCTCAACGAGACGATCGACGGTGCGTTCCGCTTCTCCTTCGGATGGAGCGGATCCGGATCGGCCCCCGCAAACTGGTACTTGAGTTACTCGAACGACAATGTCACCTGGCATACGCCCGTCCCGACGGACGAACCTCATTTCGTCATCCCGCAGGGAAAGTCCGTGGGCGGTGGAAAGAACTTCTTCTACTGGACGATCGACATTGTACCGCAAATTCCGCTCGAACGTCGCGGGACGCTCTATATCCGTGTTTCGCCTTACGACGGAACCCGTGTGGACCGCAGCGGCGGAGCCATCGGCAATGGCGGCGAAATCCGCCTCCATTCGTGCGCGGTCGTGGAGAAGGTGCCCGCTTTCAATACGCAAAAACCGGCCGGAGCCATCTATTTCGAGCCGTTTGACAACCTGACGACGGGACTCGACTACCGCCACGGCGACAAACTGGCCGGCATGCTCAACTTCTGCGGCAGCGACATCTCGGTATGGGACGCCGCGGCGAAGAACGGGTTATCGGGCGTGAACGTCCGTCAGCGTCCGGGCTATGCTCAAATCGGCTTCGTGGAGACGCAAACCGTCGCCCAGGGTTTCTACACGAACAGCGTGGGATCGCTGCTGACACCCGCCTTCGGAGCTTCGGGAACGCTTCGGGTTTCGTTCGACGCCATGGCCTATAAGAATACCTCGGTGCATGCGAACAGCGGCGCCAAGGATATGGGAGGCGACCTGAAGTCGGTCATCGTCGAGGTGATCGGCGGCGGAACGATCGACGGCGCGACGAAGAAGGTCGTGTCGGGACTGGCGACCGATGCGTTCAATACCTATTCGCTGACGATCGACGGCGCGACGGCCTCCACGGCCCTGCGCTTTACGAGCGAACCCGCTTCGGGCGAGTTCTCGCGCTGGTTCATCGACGATATTTGTGTGACGAAGTAGGGGTTGCCCGATGATTGAAAAGCGTCCCGGAGCATTCGCTCCGGGACGCTTCGTTACAGGCCGGATTGCGTCCGGTCAGTTCTCCGCCTTGGTGGTGACGGTGAAGAGCTGGCGGCCGTATTCGTCGGTGGCGGTTATCCGGATCTCGGCGGACGGCGTTACGGGCGTGTATTCGAGCATGTGGTCGGTGCGGTATTTGTCGAGGAAGCTGAACGAGGAGATGTCGTTGCCGCAGGCGTCGTGGACCGTGACGTAATAGTCGTCGTACTCCCGGACCGCCTTCAGCTGCGAGGCGGGAACCGCGGCTCCGTTTTCGCGGCATTCGAATTTCCACGTCGGATGCCAGTCCCAGACGTTGAGGCGCACGACCGGCCTGCCTTCGGCGTTTTTCAGCCCCGAGTTGTAGACCCGGCAGTATTGCTCGTCGCTGTCGCTGAAATTCACGCTCCGCCGCTCCGTGATCGTTCCGCCGCTGAAATCGTAACGGGTGAATGTCGCCGGGGCGCCGTCGTGGCAGAGCGGGAAATACCACCATGCGCCGCATACGCACGGGTGCGTGTACTCGGTCACGCTCATGTCGCTGCGCGGTACGGTGACCGTTTCGGCGATGTGGTTGTGCCCCGACCAGATCGTGACAGGCAGCTGCTTGTCCTTGTAGATGTCGAGCAATTCGTCGGCGTTGTCCATCGGGTTGGGCGACGAGGCCCCCGGGTTGCGGCGGAAGGCCGGGCAATGCCACGCGATTACGATGCGCTCGACGTCCGACGGCATGTAGTCGGCGTCCTTCTGCGCCCAGTCCATCTGACGCCGGTTGAGGCGGACGGCGAACGACCGGTCGCCGCCGGTGTTGACATACTGCGTATTGTCGAACACGACGTAGTGCACCTTGCCGATGTTGACGGCGTAGTATGTCGGCCCGAGCGCGGAGATATAGGCCAGTTCGGCCGCCGAGTCGTCGTCGCCGGCGATGTTCTGCACGGCCATGTCGTGGTCGTGGTTGCCGATGGCGTGGAAGGTCTGGATCGGCATGCCCCCGCGTTCGCAGACGTTGACGAAATTGGCCAGCGTCGCCTTGTTGGCGTTGGTCCAGTGCGACTCCTGCGTCATGTCGCCCAGATTCATGCCGTAGACCGGCACGCCTGCGGGCAGGGCTTTGACGTAGTCGCGCAGCGCCTTGAGGTAGGTGCGGCGGAACGTCGTGGAGTCCAGTTCGCCCTTCGGGGGACAGATCGACGGCGTGGCCGACGATGTGGTCTTGATCATCGCCCGGTTGCGGATATGCATGTCGGCCGACACGATCATAATGTGGCGGTCGTTGTTCACCTTTTTCAGCGTGAAGTCGTGCCGCTGCACCTGCTCCACGCTCGTGGGAGCGGTGACCCTGCGGTAGAAGCGGGGGATGAACCCACGCGTGGATTCGACCTCGTAACCCGACGGGACGGTCAGGTAGACCAGTTTCGACTTGTCGGACGACGTGCGCAGCCCGTAGGCCCCCTGTTTGTTCGTGCGCGTCATGTTCACGCCGTCGGTCACGACGACGCCCTGCACGGCGGCGCCGGCGCACGTCACGACCCCGCGCACGGTGGCTTTCGGGTCGATCTTCGACCAGTCGACGCCGTCGTCGGGCGAAGGGAGCGGATCGACGGGTTTTTCCTGTTCTCCGGGATCGTCGCCCGAACCCGAACAGCATATGCCGCCGGCGGATATTGCGAACAGGGCGGCCAATAAAAGCAACAGTTTTTTCATGGTTGCGGTTTTTGCGGTTTGCGGCATGGGACGGCTTTCGGGAAAAGCGGGGAAAGGACGGTCGTCCTCTCCCCGCTTCGACCGTTCGTTACACGCCGCTATTTGTTATAGCGGATGGCGAAATATTCGAGGCTGCTGGCGTGTTCCGCGGCCAGGGCAGCACCGCTGGCGCTCTGGTTCAGGCGCGCGTTGGCGTAGTCGGAGCCGTCGCTGCAGAGGTCGCTCGTCGGGCGAAGCCGGATGTAGACGTTTTCGTGGCCGAGAATCTCCTGGGGAAGTTCGAAGTCGATGCTTTTGTAGGCCACGCACGACGAATAGAGCGTGTTCGCCCAGACGGAAACGTCGGGGATGGTGTATTCGCCGATCAGATTCCACTGCGAGTCGTCCTTTGCGGCCTGCGAATCGGTCAGCGACCATTCGGCACACCAGAAACGGGGCGAGAAGAAGCTCTGCTGCGTGTTCATAACGGAAATCTGCATCGAGATATGCGATGTCGTGATGCCTTCGGTCGAGAAGTTGATCAGCCAGGCGTAGGGGCGGTCGGTGTCGTCGTCCCACCAGAAGTGGTTGGAGAAGGCGGTGTAGCAGGAACCGTATACATTCCCCTTGCCGCGCATACCCGTGCTGCCGTTGTAGTTGATTTGCGTGGAATTCGTCGCAATCTCATTGTTGCCCGGCCAGCCACCCGTGCCGTTTGCCGCGTTTTTATCCTTGGCATAGGGACCGCACCACTCCAGCGTTCCGTCGGGATTGCGGCTCACCAGATCGTCCATCAGCGGATTCCAGCTCTCCTTCGCGGGGTCGATCACTACGCCGATGCCGTTCTTGTTGCCGAAGTTGGCTCCGAAGATATAGGAGGCATTGTTGCCGACGGGACCCAGGTATTCGTAGGTTCCGCCGCCCCACATGTGCTGCTGGAAGGTGGCCTGCAGGTACTCTTTGCTGGCGGAGCCGGTGTACTTCTCCTGATAGGTGTGCGTCAGGTAGCCGTTCGTTCCGTAGGTGGGTTTCTGGACCTTGTTCTCCAGGTCGGGATTCCAGTAGCGGTACTCCGTCAGCAGGGCCGAGAAACTGTCTTCGACGCTGTTCTGCATGTTGTCCCAGATGTCGCCCTTGGTCTGGTGGCGGATCTGGTAGCGACCGATGAAGCCGAGCGTCGGATCGTCGTCCATTTCGGCCGGGTCGGCTCCGTCGCGCCATTCGAAACGCGAGAAACGCTCGTGGACGATGACGCCCGAAATCTTGCCCGAGCCGTAGGGCAGGCGCGTGCCGTCGCTGCGGTAGGCGCAGTTGGTGTTGGTCAGCATGTACATGTCATCGCCGTTGATGTCGCGCACGAGCAGCGGGTATTTGCTGATGCGGCTTGCGCCCGTGCCGATCGCATAGCCCTCGTTGATGGGCGTGATTGCGCCTTTGCGTACGGGGAACTCGACGTCCTTTAGGGTGACGTAGGTGTAGATGTCGTCGTCGGTGAGCTGGCTCATCCACTTCTCCTTCACGGGAACGTCCGATGCCGAACCCGCGATGCGCGAAATGACCATCGCCTTGGTGACGTTGCGCAGTTCATAGCGATCGGGGGTCTCGACCAGGTAGCCCGAGGCGCCCTGAATGAGAATCTGCACGTGGTCGTACTGTTCGAAGACGTTGTCTTCGGCCGTGGCGGTCTGGACGGCGATGCCGTATTTGCCGTCGTAGGTTTCGAGGTAGACGGTCCGGTCCGATATGCTGTAGTCGATCTTTGCGGTCGTGCTTTGCGTGTTCTCGCCCGCATTGTGGCTCTTGGTGTTGCTCACCACGATGCCTTCGAGGATGACGTAGTCTTCGACCTTCTTGTTCATGGCATACGTTTGGCGGAACTCCTCGAATGTGATCTGACGTCCGAGGGTCTCCTTCGCCGTGCGCTGCAGGAGGTTGAATTCGACGGAGACGGTCTCCTCCCAGCCGTCGGTGAAGGAGAGCGACACGGCAGCCGAACGCGGGATTTCATCTGCGGCGTTCGCCTCGGTCGTGATGGACAGACTGCGCTTTTCGCTCTCGGAATCCACGATTTCGAGACTCTCGATCCAATCGGCGTTGTCGGCCTTGGCATACTCGATGTCGACCGTGATCTCCGAGAAGGGAATGTTGGTCTCGATCGGCGAGATGTTCTCGCCGCCGGCTCCGGCGACGATGACGGACGAGTTGGCGAACTCGATCTTGGCGTCCACGAGCGCCTTCTGCTTGACGTAGACCGTGTCGCGGCGCGCGTCCACGTCGGAGCAGAGCACGAAGCCCGCTTTGCGTTTGAAGCCTTCGTTGAATTCGCATTCGGCGGTGATGGCGCCCTTTCCGTCCTCCGTCTCACCGCAGGTCAGGCTGATCCAGTCGGCCTGGTTGATACGCTCGATATGGAAGGCGCTGTTGGCGTAGATGTCGATGTCGAACGTATTCGCATCGGCTTCGACGACGAACTCCTTCTTCAGCGCGCCCAGTTTGACCAGGGCCAGATCGTCGGCGTCGTCGACGCTGCAGGCCGCCGAGGCTGCGCATACGGCCGCAATGCCTAAAAATTTAAATATCGATTTACGACAGTTCATATTCTATACGTTTTATTCGTTGTTGTTTGTTCCGGCCGTGCGCGGCGGACGGTGCATCCGCCGCGCGACCGCAATTCGTTTAGTTGTAGCGTACCGTTATCGTTCCGATACGGGCCTGGCTGTTACCGGCCGCAACGGACGGCGTCAGCGTTCCCTTCTCGATGCCCAGGTTCGTCAGGTAGGTCGAAGCCGAGGTTCCCGGAGCGATGTCCGTGACCTTGTCGGCCACTTGCAGGCGCAGAACCACTTTCTCCCGGCCGAAGCAGTCGGCGGGCAGTTTGCGCAGGTGCTCGGTGAAGCCCGGGGTCGAATCCTGCGACGTGGTCGACCACCACGTGATCGAACGCTTCTTGATGATCGGGCTGTCGGGAACGGCCTGGAACGTCGTTCCGCCGTCGACCGAATAGAGCAGGTTCCAGTGCGCCGGGCCGGAGAGGGTCGTGTTGCTCATCGAGCCGTGGCCCCAGACGATGCCGAAGATCATGTTCGAACCGCTGATTCCCTGCGTGGAGAACGAAATGTCGAAGTATTTGCCCTTGTCGGCGTCGAAATCCCACCATTGCTGGGAGAACATGATGCCGCCGTTCGCCACCAGACCTTTCTGTTCGGAGGAGGCGCCTCCCTTGCCCGAGCAGACGACGTTGTTGAAGTCCGCTGCGGCACCCTGCGTGGCGCCGTATTTATTGATCTCGCCTTCGCCGATCTCCGGTATGAGGTCGGTCTTGCGGTCGTTCCAGTTCCACTCGACGACGGTTTTCGAGAACGGTTCGTCGGTCAGCGCGATCTCCTCGGCGGTCATGGCGCGCAGCTGGTAGCGGCCCAGGTCGCCGAAGCGGATCGGGGCGACGTCGTCAGCCACGACGATGCCGCGGAACGTGCCCGAACCCTGCGGTACGACGGAGTTGAAATCCAGGTCGCGGCCCGAGCTGAAACGCCGCCAGGGAGCGGCCGTATTGGTCAGCATGTAGATGGTCCGGCCCGTGTTGTCGTAGCACATCAGCGGGGCCACGTCCCAGCGCGGGGCGGTAGCCGTGCCGATCGGGTTGATGTTGTCCTTGAACGAATAGCCGTCGGTGCAGTTGGTGTAGGCGCCGTCCTTGCACATGATTTCGAGGTTGGTGACCGACACCAGCGTGAAGATGTCGTCGTCGGTGAGTTCGCCGATCGTCTTCGTCTTGACCGGAATCTTGAACTCGTCGGGCGTCGAGGTTTCGAGGATGTTGGCCGCGGTAAGTCCCGTGATGGTGTAGCACTCGGGGGAGTTCTTCTTTTCGAGCGTGGCCCCGTTCAGGGAGAGGCGCACCTTCGAGAAGCGGGCCGGCGTGTTGTCTTCGGAGGAGGCGAATTTCAGGCAGAAGCCCCACTTGCCGTCGAGGCTCTCGATATAGGCCGTCCGGTCGTTTTCGCCGCGGTCGAAGAAGAACTGTTTGGTCTGGGGACTCGAAACGACGTTCTTGCTGTCGGGGTCGCTGACGATGTAGCCTTCGATATACTGCTGGAGCGTGATCTCGCCCGGAGTCAGGGCGCGCACCGCGGCGAAATCGGCAGCGGTCGGGTAGGGCTTCTGGGTGATTTTGCACGAGGCCGAAACGGAGTTGCCGTGTTCGTCGGTGAAGTTGAGCCGGATCGTGGCGGTGCGCGGCTCCGAACCCTCGTTTTTGGCCAGCGAGAACGTCAGGCCGTCGTCGGTGATCGCGGGCTTCAGAATCCACTCGGCGCCCTCCGCGACGGGAACGTCGTACGCCACGTCGTAACCGATCTGGTCGGAGTAGGGCACGAGGTTGTTGGTCGTGGCCGGAACCGCGCAATCCTGGGCGTAACCTTCGTACGTTTCGGCATTGCTGTCCAGCTTGAGCGCCGGCAGGGCGATGCCCTGCGTGACGGTGAGCACCGATTTGGTGATCTCGCCCTTGGCGTCTTCGATGAAGAGGGTCAGATCGGCGATGCGCGCGAATCCGGAGTCGTTGTCCGTGACCTCGAACGTGATTCCCTTGTAGGTGGCCGAGACGTTGGAGATCCACGGTTCGACGGGCTGCGCCTGCGGTTCGTCGCCGCCTTCGCCTTCGCCGCCCTCTTCGCCCTCTTCGGCGCGGGTCAGGACGGTGACGGGATCGTTGGGCAGGCCGTCGTTGTCGTAATAGGTGACGCTGGCTTCCAGATCGTCGATGCAGTAGCGCAGGTTGGTGCTGATCGGCGTGAAGATCTGCGACCGGGACTTCAGCAGCGTAACCGCCGGTTTCGAGAACGAGAGCGAAGCGTCGGTGATGGCTCCGGCCTGCGAGAACATCACCGTATCGGTCAGGGAACCTTTCTCGAACACGACGCCGATCTTTCTCGAAATGCCGTAGTTGGCCGAATAGGTGAATACGATTTCGTTATTGCCGTATCCCTGGAGTTTGTTGAGGGAGGCCCACTTCACGGGACGCGTGAAGCGCGCCGTCCAGTCGCCGTTCGAGTAGACCAGCACGTGCGTCGAGCCGGCATCCTTGGTCAGGGAAAGTTCGCGCGCCGAGACCGCCAGAGGCAGGTCCAGCTCGAAATCCTCCTGGCAGCCGGTCAGGGCCGTCGTCAGGGCCGTCAGGGCGATCAGTACGCCGGCGACCGATCTTTTCTGTTTATTGAATATTGTTTTCATTCGTCTGATAGTTTCGGATTATTACAAGCCGTAAGCCTTGTATTCGTTGTTGTCGAGGTTGTTCTTCGAGTAGGTGACCTCCGTGTCGGGAATGGGGTAGTAGCGGTGGCACGGTTTGATCCGGCTGTTAGCCGTGTTGAGCTGCAGATAGGCGTAGTCGCTGTTGTCCGTTACGGCTTCGTACCAGATGCCCCAGCGGACCAGGTCGTACTTGCGCTGGAATTCGCCGAAAAGCTCGCGGGCGCGCTCGTTGCGGATCTCCTCCTCGAGGCGCGCGGGGGTGCGGAAGGTGTACTTGGACAGATTGGCGCGCGTGCGGGTCATGTCGAGGTATTCGACCGCCTTTTCGTAGTTTTCCTTATAGAAATAGCACTCGGCCATCATCAGCAGCGCGTCGGCATAGCGGAAGACCTTGTAGTTGTTGCCGTCGTTCGAGGCCTGCATGTTCGGACACCAGAACTTCGGTCCGCACCACGGGCGGGTGTTGGTGCTGTTGAACGTCTTGTCCTCGTATCCCCATGCCATGTTGTACTTGGCGCGGATGTCCTTGCCCATTTTGGACTGGAGACCCTGGCTGAAATAGACGTTCGGACGCATCGCCGACCAGACGGTCGCCTGGTCGCCCAGTTCGGGAATCTCCACGCCGTCGTAGACCGCCGAATTGGCCGCACGCGGGTAGGGCTGGCAGATGCAGGCCACGTTGGACGTGTAGGTAAGGGCGCCCTGGGTGTAGGTGTGCTGAATTTCCATGATCGACTCCGGGGTGTTCTTGTTCCGGAACAGGATATTCTCGGCGTAGTCGTACTGCGACAGCGGACCGTAAATCGTTTCGATCTGCTCCAGCGCGTCCAGCGCCACGTCCCACTGCTTGTTCCACATGGCCATCTTGGCGATGAGCATGTAGGCGCAGGAGGCTCCCAGACGATTGGCCTCGTTGTCGTAGGTGCGGGTTTGGGCGGCGAGGGGAGCTATCGACTGAAGGTCTTCGATGACCTTGTTGCGGGTCTCGTTGGCGTCCATGCGCGGCAACACCTGAATCCGGCTCAAAACCTCGTTGTCCGTAACGTCGTCGAAATAGAACGGAACGTTGCCGAAGAAGCAGGTCAGCGTCCAGTAGAAGAACGCCCGCAGGGTTTTCGCCTCGCAAAGCAGCTGGTGGTACTGCTCCTCGCTGATTACCTCGTTTTTATAGGCGCGCTCGATGCCGTTGACGGCGAAGTTGCAGCGCTGTACGCCGAGGTAGCCGTTGCGCCAGACCGTCGAACCCATGCGCGGCACGGCGGGCGAGATGTCCAGGCTGGCGTCGAGCGTTCCCGACGGGCAGTAGGCGATGTCGGTGACGCACTCGGTGGCGATCATGTAGGTATAGGTGTAGATCGACTTGATCGGAATGTAGCATCCGTTTACGACCGACTGGCATTCCGAAAATTTGCGGAAGAAGTCGTCGGGATTCGAGATGCCCGATGTGTCTTCGTCCAGCGTGCATGCCTGGAACGAAAGCATGGCCATGGCCGCGGCCGTGTAGAATATATGTTTGATTTTCATCGTCTTAATTCTGTTAGGTTAGTATCTCAACTGAAGGCTGAATATGATGGTGCGGGGCTTGGGATAGGCGCCCAGGTCCATACGGCGCAGCGTCGACGAGGTTCCCTCGCTGGAAACGTCGGGGTCGAATCCGTTGTACTTTTTCCACAGAAAGAGGTTTTCGCCCGATACGCTCAGGGTGAGGTCTTTCATCCACGAGCATTTTTTCTTGAGGTCGAACGTGTACGACAGCGTGATGTTCTTCAGCCGGAGGTACGAAGCGTCGTGGATCATAAAGTCGCTCGGAAGCGCGGCGTCGCTTTTCGCTCCGGCCCGCGGAATGTCGGAATTCGGGTTCCGGACGGGATGCCAGGCGTTCAGCATGTAGCGGTACTGGTTAGCGAACTGCGAACCGGCCATGTAGATCTCCGAATAGTTGTAGATCTTGCCGCCGAGCGAGTAGGCGAAGTAGACGCCCAGCTTGAAACCGTGGATGTAGAACGTGTTCTGCAAACCTCCGTACAGATACGGGTCGGCGTTGCCTTGGTAGATCAGGTCTTCGCGCGAGAGCACGCCGTCGTGGTTGGTGTCGTAGTAGCGCGGGCCTCCGTCGGTGTTGGCCGGGCTGACGTAGGTTTTCGTCACCGCGTTTTCCTCGCGTTCCTCGGCGCTCTTCCACGTGCCGCCGTATTTGAATCCCCAGAGCGAGTTGAGCGGGTAGCCCTTGACGTAGCCGTACATCATGTAGGGGTTGTTGCCCGGCGAGTTGTAGGCCGAAATGAAGTCCTCGGAACCGATGTCGTCGACCTTCTGTTCGTTGTGCGACAGGGTGAGCGTCGTCGACCAGTGGAACTTCGGGCGGACGATGTTGTGGCTCTCGACCGACAGCTCGATACCCTTGTTCGAGGTCGAGCCGATGTTGGTCCAGCGCGACGTGTAACCGGTTTGGGCCGCAACGGCCAGCGACATCAGCAGGTCGGTCGTTTTGGATTTGTAGGCTTCGGCCGTGATGTTCAGGCGGCCTTTGAACATCGACCAGTCGATCGCCACGTTGTAGGCCGTGGTCTTCTCCCACGTGAGGTCCGGGGAGTCCAGGCGGCTGCGGTAGAACGCCACGGGCTGCGATCCGTCGAACAGATAGCCGCCCGTCGTCGAGGAGAGGGTGGCGAGCGAACGGTAGGTGCTGATCGCGTCGTTACCCGTCAGACCGGCGCTCAGGCGCAGCGACAGGTCGTCGATCCAGTTGCAGTCCTTCAGGAAATTCTCGTTCGAAATGTTCCACTTGAGGGCGGCCGACGGGAAGAACGCCCACTTGTTGTTGGCCGCGAAGTTCGAGGCTCCGTCGTAACGTCCCGTCACGGTCAGGTAATAGCGCGACTTCCAGTTGTAGTTCAGACGCGCGTAGACCGACGTTTTGGTTTTCTTCGAGTAGGAAGTGCCCGCCGAATAGGTCTCTTTGTCCTGCACGGCGTTCATGTTGTTCCACAGGATGGCGTCGTCCATGTAGCCTTTGCCGCTCAGGTTGAAATCGTGCGAGGCGAAACTGTAAGCCGAGAAACCGCCGAGAACGTCGAACGAATGGCCGTTCTTTTCGAACTTGTAGCCGGCCGTGGTCTCCCACGAGAACGAGTGCTCGTCCCACTCGGCGCGGTAGGCCTCGCCGCCTTCGTTCTCGCCCTTCAGGGGAAGGGTTCCCGGATAGTAACGGTAGGTATGCCGCTGGTAGAGGTAGTAGGAGAAGGTGCTGTTGATCGTGAAGTTCTTCACCGGCTCCAGTTTCAGCGTGAAGGCGTGGTTGTTCGAGTGGCGTTCGAGGTAATAGGTGTTCAGGTCGATCAGCGCACGCTGCGTGTTGATCTTCTGTCCGTTGTAATACAGCGGGTTATACGTGTCGTTCGGCTTGAGCAGCGGTGACAGATACTGGGCGCTGCTGTACCAGGCCGTTCCGCCGATGGAGGATTTGTTCTGGTCGTTGTGACGCCAGGTGTACGAACCCGTATAGCCGACTTTCATCCATTTGAACAACTGGCGTTCGAGGTTGATACGTCCCGTGAAACGCTGCTGGCCGCTGTCCTGGATGATACCTTCGGTGTCGTTGTAGGAGAACGAAGCGTAATACGACGATTTGTCGCTGGTTCCCGACAGCGAGAGGGCGTAGTTGGAATAGAGGGCCGTGCGGGTGATCTCGTTGATCCAGTTCGTCCCTTCGCCCAGCGAGAGCGGGTCGGAATAGACCGAACCGGAGAGGGGCGTGTCCTTGCCTACGTCGGGGTGGTTGGCGTCGCTGCCGAAATAGGCGTAGTCGTTGCGGTACTGCGCGAATTCCGACGCGTTCATAATGTCGAGCTGACGGGGCAGCTGGGAGAAGCCCATGTCGGTCTTGAAGGTGATGTTGACCTTGCCCTTGGAGCCGAGACCCCGCTTGGTGGTGATGAGGATGACGCCGTTTGCGCCGCGCGAACCGTAGATCGCCGTCGAGGAGGCGTCCTTGAGGACGGATATGCCCGCGATGTCGTCGGAGTTGATGTCGTTCAGGTCGTGGATGGCGTCCATCACGCCGTCGACGACGATCAGCGGCTCGTTCGACGCGTTGATCGAGCGCGTGCCGCGGATGCGGATGGTGGTCGTGGCGCCCGGCTCACCGGTGGTCGACATGAAGTCGGCTCCGGCGATACGTCCCTGAAGGGCGTTGTCGACCGAAAGAACCGGTACGTCCTTGATGTCGTTCATCTTGACCGTCGCGACCGAACCGGTCAGGTCCTTTTTGGCGACCTGGCCGTAACCGATGACCACGATTTCGTCGATGTCGGTGGAGGAGTCCTTCTCCATCCTGACGGTGAAGTTCGTCCGCGAACCCACGTTCAGGGTCTCGGTCTTGTAACCCAGGTACGAAATCTGGAGGCTGTCCGAAGGCTTGGCCTTGATGGTGAATTTGCCTTTGACATCGGTGACTGCGCCCTGCGTGCCTTTGACGACCACGACCGTGGCGCCGATCAGCGGGTTGCCGTCCGGGTCGAGGACGGTTCCGCTGACAGTCTGGGCCTTTTGTTGAGCCGTTGCCGGCGCCGTGTGCGCCGCGAGCAGTATCAGTACCGCCACCAGCGACATCACTCGGACGGATGCTCTTATTGAGTGAAGAATTTTATTCATTTTAGGCTTTTTTTTGTTGAAACGACTTGTTCCTCTTTTTTACTCTTGTTCCTCCTCGTCGAAAGGCGCTCCCAGGATGATGTCCTTACCGCTGCCGTTGTTTTCGGCAAAGTAGTCCTCTTCGACCTTCTGCAGACGGCGGATGTAGAAATTGTCGAGGTAAATGCGGTTGTTGACGGCGGAGTTCTGCGTGAGGGAGCCGCAGATGATGCGGACCCGCGTGTTGGCCGTAATCGGGTTGGCTTTCGTGCCGGCGACGAAGACGAGGAAATCGTGACCCTCCCACATGTCTTCGGGGAACTCCTCGCTCGAAATGTCGTAATAGCCGGCTTCGAGGTCGATCGTGGTCTTTTCGGATTGGGCGAAATCACGGATGACGCCCCCGCCGAGCACCTCGACCGTGATCTTGTTGTCGTCCCGGGCGCCGGTCATGTAATCGGTGAAGGCCACGGCGCGGAACGAAACCATCAGCAGCGAGTCGTTGCGGAGCGTGTTGGTGTAGGGCGAAATCAGGTCGGCTCCGTGGCCCTTGTCGTCGCCCAGTTTCAGGTAGCCGTTCTTGCCGTAGCAGTGGGCGACCTCCTCCCCTTCGATCGTCGTGGACGTGAACCCGAGGTTTTTCTGGGCCGTGGTCCAGTTGTCGATCGGGGTTTCGCCGTCGGTGAAGCGCGGGTCGGTCTTGCCGTACTTCAGGGTCGCGAAATCATTGCTCACGCGGGCCGTGGAGCCTTGGTGGATGGGGATTATCCGGTTGTAGTTCAGTTCGCCGTCGGAGGCTGCCAAAATCAGCATGCCCGTGCGCCGCGTGTAGTAGCTCGACGTCGTGCTGCGCCGGTTGGCCTTCAGGGTTATCACGCGAAGCCCCGTCTGGGGGTCTGTCGAAGAGTAATCCACCACCTTGGCCCACGGCGTCGCTGCGTCGTCTTCCCACGTTGCGACAAAGTCGATGTTGGCGTCCACGTAGAGTTTGGCGAGACCGCCTTTCACGCCGACGATGCCGGCGTCGATAGGCTCTTTTGCGATCGGGTCCGCGTAGACCTTGATCGATTCGTTACGATCGGAGTTCGAATGCGTTTCACACGACGTGATGCCGATTGCCGCCGCGATTAATGCGGCTCCGGCCAATCCGCGTGAAAAACGGACGAAACCCTTCGTCAGGAATGTTTTTCTCATAATTGGTAAAAAGGTTAAGATTGGGTTTTATTTATTGGGGTCGGTTGATCGACGGGAGGTCTACTGTTTCAGCTCGAAGTCCGCCAGAATCGGGCGGTGGTCCGACGGGTCGTAGAAGTTGGACACGTAGGGGCTTTGGGTCGCCGTGGTCCACTTGTCCATGACGGTCAGTGCGTTCACTATGCGGGCGTACATCGAGGGCGACGCATACATGTAGTCGATACGGGCGTTGCCGTAAGTCGACGATATGAAGCTTCCCGGGTAGCGTTCGGCGATGATGTCCTTGAGGTTGGTATGGTCCAGAATGTGGTTGTGGACCAGCAGCCGGGTGTCGTTCTCGGGATAGCCGTAGTACCAGTTGTCGGCGCGCGACCGCGAGTTGAAGTCGCCCATCATCAGCCAATCCTGACAGGAAGCGTACGCGGGATTGTTGACGGTCTGCGCGCAGATGTACTTGATCTCGAATTCGCGGTACTTGTCGCCCTCCTTGTTGGCGGCGCTCGCCGCCTGATCGGCCGAGCCGACTCCGAATCCATAGGCCTGCGGCCACGTGTGGAGCGTCACGATGTTTATCGTCCGGCCCTTCACGGTAACCCGCTGAATGGCGGCGCCGTGGGACACGGGCTTGCCCGCCTGGTCCGAATCGGTTATTTTCAGCAGCGTCTCGATCGGATATTTCGACGTGATGGTCTGCGGATAGTTGTCGCGCCAGCCGCCGACGGCCGTGTAGGCGTGGCCGTAACGGGCCGCCAGTGCCGCCCAGCCGTCGGGCAGGAACCGGGCGGAGGAGGCTTGCGCCGAATTCGTATTGTCCTTGTAGATGGTGGCCGATTCGCACCATACGCAGATGTCGGGATCGTATTTCTTCACCCACGCGACGAAGTTGTTGTAATTGTTCGCCTGGTCGGACCACATGCCGTTCTGGATGTTCCAGTAGAGCACGCGCAGGTTGTCGGAGCCGCGGCCCATCTCGCCGAGCGCGCGGACCTCGATATTGTCCACGTAGAAGCCGTGCACGCCGCTGCTCACGTCGTTGCCGGCCCAGTAGAGCATCGTGCCGTCGGTCGCGTTGTTTACGACGACCTCCACGTTGTGCCACTTCTTGACGGCCGCTTCGCTCGACGGGAGCGTTACGTGGCTCTTTTCGACGATGTATCTCCCCGAGGCGCTCGTGTAGCCCGAATTGTCGGCCGTCAGGGCGATGCTCTTGCCGTCGACGGAGGCCGATGCGATCATGCCGCCGTTCACCACCTGGAACAGCAGGAGATCCGTCGATCCGTATTGGTAGCAGAAATCGAACGAAACCTTCACGGAACGTATGCCGTCGATGGATTTCAGGGCTGCGGTCTGGAAAATGCCCCGCCCTGTGTTACCTGTGCCGCAAGCCAGATAGCCCTGGTATTCCTGGCAGCGGAACATATAGGTATAGTCGGCGATATTGCGGCTCGCGACGTACGAATCGGACATCAGGTGGGACGTGCCGACCGTTTTGCCGCTGATCTCGTCCCACGTGTTCGACTGGATGAACGCCGAGCCGGGGTTGTTGTAGGCGACCTTCTCGAAGGAGTTCGCATAGCCGTCGCGTCCGGTTCCCGTACCGGGGGTGACGGCTTCGGCCGTCGGGGCGTATCCCGTCGACTCCTGGCCGCCCATGATGTTGCCGCCCCAGACGAAATTGTCGAAACTCTCGTAAAACACCAGGTCGGCGTCGGGGGCGTATTTCAGCGTTACGGACGTGGCCTTCCCCGCCGTCAGCTGCGCAGTCGTCAGCGTGTGCTCCATGGCGCGGTGCTCCGAATCGGAAATGGTGATTTTCAGGCCCGACGGATAGTCGCCCGGGGCCAGCATCACGTAGAAATGTTTCGGCGTGCCGCTCTCCAGCGAGACGCATTTGCCGTTGTCGGTGCAGTTCAGCACGGCGAAACCGACACCGCCGGTGATTGAGAGGTAGCCGCGCGAGGGCAGGAAATTCGCATAGCCTGCCAGGGGGCTTTCAGCGAGGTTCTCGACCTTCACCGAGGCGATTTTGGCCGACCCGGTCAGGGCCAGGTCCAGTACGGCGAAGGCGTCGTCGAACACCAGCTTGTTGCCGTTCTCCTTGGTGTAGGAGCCGTACATGGGATACGATTGCAGCGATGCCGCCGTGGCGGCCCAGAACTGCGAGTAGGGCAGTTTCACGTCGGCATAGGCCGAAGAGCCGTACCAGCCGGAGGAGCCTGAATTGGTCAGGATGGCGTTGTAGGTCCCGGAGCTCGAAGCGCTCGCCTCGACGTAGTAGCGGCCGTTTTCATCGCTTTCGACGGCATAGGATTTTCCGTTGACCGAGACGAGCGATTTGCTCCATGCCCGTTCGCCTGTTCCCATGGCCTTGCGGACGGAATTTTCCGCCTCGCGGAGATAGAAACGGACTTTGCCGTTCACTACCTGTATGTCCTCGTATTCATCGCCGCCGCCCGGATTGTCGGGTCCGTCGGGATCGTCGACATGTTTGTCTCCGCTGCTGCACGCCATGCAGAGACACCCCGCCAGCAACAGCGCCGGCTTCAGGATGAAGTTCAGGGATTCTCGTAGATTTAGGGTCATAGTTTCGTGTTTTATGGTTGGGTGAAAAGTTGTCGGCTGCCGGTCGGGCACAATGAAAAACGCGTGCATATTGCCATATACGGCAATATGCACGCGTCAATCGCGGGCGGTGACTTTTACTTAACTCCGGGTATTCGGCGCGGCGAGGGGGGGGGGAAATTTATAAGTTCCCTGCGGCACGAGCAGGCTCGTGCCGTAACCGGACGGCGGTGATCGAATAATCGGCGGTAAAGTAAATTCACGGCTCTAATTTTGATCGTTTTTTTATCGGAAATGAGTTTCGAAAAGATTCATTCCCGAAAGCAAATGTAACTAAAAAAATGTTATCGGGCAAATAGGATGCCTGAAAAATAATCGTTTTTTAACATTTTTGCTGCTTTTCGTGTTTCGATTTGGGGAGAGGACCGTTCGGCGTGGCTTTTCGTTTGAAAGGAATGTCCGGAGGGGAACCGCGGATTCTGCGGCCCGTTCGGAACGGGGAGAAGCGCGCCGGCAAGAGACGGAAAAGCCCCGCATTCGGGGAATGCAGGGCTTCGTTGAGCTACCAGGATTCGAACCTGGAATAATATTGTTGATAATCAATACTTTATATGGTATGTCTTACTCCGGTCCAACGATTCGTCCTTTTGTCTCGAAATATGATGTTCCCTGAAAATGAATGCAATAGCGTGAAATTTTAGAAAAAAGGGATTCGAAGATTTGGAGGTATAAAAAATATTGTTTTACTTTGCGACAACATATTTATTACCAGCTCACGGCTTGACCTAATTTAAAAGAGCCAAGAGCCCGACGAATAATAGTACTCGGTATGGTTTTGTGAGTAGTTTTAGGCCACGGACTCACCCCGATATAGAAAAAGCCTGGGGTAATAGGCTCATAATGTGTAAAAGACGATGCAGCGGTCGTTTCTTTACGCATTTTTTTTGCCCCTATGTGAAAGGGTAAGTAAAGATATTCGCTGCTATATCGGGTTCACGCACACTTTCATATACCCGATGAATGAACGGATGTGGTGTGTGCCTGCATCATTAAATTTAAGAACTATGGCAGAACAAACTGCAATAGTACAGCTGTCAGCTCAGATTGAAATGTTGACAGCATATATTAGAAAGTCGGATGATGAAATTATCTACGACTTGACAGACCTTGAACAAGTGCTCAAGGTATCACGCCGAACATTATTTAAGTGGCGTGCCGACGGTGTATTGCCTCTCACGGAATTGGGTGGAAAGCTGTATATCAGTAAGCGTCGTTTGTTTGAGTTGATTGAGAGCAACCCAGCGTTGCAGAAAGGAGGACGCCATGAGTAATGCGCTTGACGAATTTAAGGGGGTAGCAGATGCCGGAATAACCCCGGATGATAATCCCGGATTGGAGGCTCTTGTAGAGGGTGCAGGCGAAATGCCTGCTCCCCAGCCTCTCGTGGAATTGGCAAAACCAGCTAAGAAAGGTGATAATGTGTTGATACAAATTGAAATGTATCTGCGAAGCAAATATCGCTTTCGTTACAATCTTGTGTCGAATAAGGTTGAATTTGGGCGTATTGTAGACAAAGACTTCCGGGATATGCGAGATTATGATTATAATAGTCTGCTCCGAGAATTAAAATTGTCTGATCTGTCGTGTTCCATAAGTTCGTTACGTCAGATTTTGGCATCGGATTTTGTAATGCCATATGATCCGTACCAAGCATTCGTGAAAAATCTTCCGGACTGGGATGGACAGGACCATATTGAAGAGTTGGCTGCAACTGTACGGACGACTAATCCAGATTTTTGGGCTATATGCCTTCGTAAATGGTTAGTAGCTATGGTAATATCGTGGATTAAGCCTGATATTGTCAACCATACCGCATTGATTTTATGTGGTCCACAAGGTTGTGGAAAGACTACGTGGTTAAAAGCATTAATTCCTGATGTTCTGAGCAATTATATTTTTACCGGCAAAGTGAATGTGCGGGATAAAGATTCACAGATAAAACTTTCCGAGTGTTGTTTGATAATTATGGACGAGCTTGAAAATATGCGTCGGGATACTGATGCGTTAAAAGAGCTGATAACAAAGTCGTGTATTTATGTTCGTCGGGCGTATGCTTTTGTTCATGAAAACTATACCCGAAGAGCTTCTTTTGCAGGTTCGACAAATAATTATGATTTGTTGCCCGATATGACCGGAAACAGACGCTTCTTGTGTTTTGTAGCTGAAAATATTGCCAATAACCATGACGTTAATATGGAACAAGTATATGCTCAGGCTATTGCGTTATGGGTGGGTGGATTCCAATACTGGTTTGATAAAGATGAGATGGCTGTTTTGGAGCGAAATAATGAAGCTTTTCGTGCTGTGTGCGTAGAGGAAGAGCAACTAACTTCGTTCTATGAGCCTTGTAATGAGGGCGATGCAGGCGTTTTATTTATGAAAACAACGGATATTTTGAAAAGCTTGTTGCAGTTATCCGGTTTGAGATCGCTTTCAGATCAGAAACTCGGACGGGTTCTGATGAGTTTGGGCTATAAGCGCGTTAAGAAAGACGGGCGATATGGGTATCTTCTGCGACTGCGAAAGCCTTCAGTGCCAGATTCCTTGTTGTCTGAATTAGAGTCGATGGTAGAAGTTCAGGTCCCGGAGGAACCGGAGGAAATAGAGTTGGCTCAGCTTCCTGTGGCTCGTATTGGCAGGGTCCAACGGCAGCAGGAGTAATTTTAGTAAGAAGGAGAGGGCTTTGGGACCCTCTCCTTTGTTTAATGGGTAGGCAAGGTAAGCGTAATCGGTCAATCCCACCATTTCAGCAGGTATCCGAAGAATACCTTGTAGAATAGCCGTATCATATCTAAGCGGTTTTTACTCTACAAACCACCTGTACTCTGGTTCTCCTATGAGCGCCTTTGCCACTCCTTCCGTGAATACCGACGCATTCCGGCTTCTTGCGAGGAACGAATCTATGTAGCTGGACTTGTTGGCTCCTGTAAAGAGGTTGAACACCCTCCATAGATCAATCTCCCGCTGTCTGTCGCATGCAAACACCGTATCGTTGTAATAGGCCCTTGCAATTACGTTCAGCTGACAGTCCGTGAATTCGAACTCCGGGAGCTGCTTGCGTTGAGCAGGCGGGAGGAACTGATACAACCGAGCCTTTCCCACCATCTGGGCGAACTGACTTTCCGACATGGAGGTATCGAGCAATGCCCGCATCCGCTCCAAGTGCCGCCTGGCATTGTAGCTTACGATCAACTCCGTAATCTTTGCTGTCAACTCCTGCGTGTTCGTCACCCGCATCTCCCCGGCCAGTCCGTCCGTGGCCACACACATATTGCAACAAACCATGTTCTTGAACCCGATAAATACTTTGAATTTCTCGAAGCCTTTCTTACTGTACAGGTTCTCCTGGTTGTAGGCCCTTACACCTCCTACGGTCAGGTTAAGCCTGCATCCGTCGATAACCTCCGTTACGGCGGGTATCTCAATGCAGAACATCATCCGCTCGTAATAGATGGTCTTGTCCTCGTCGGTGAGGTCCTTTACGGCCTTGTGGATAGCTTCGGGCGTCCGTCCCTTGACGATATGGCTCACCCGTATTTCGGGCTCCTCTACCGTACAGCTTCGGAACATCCGCTGGGCACACTCCCACATGGTTTCGATGAACTGATTGTGCGAGATGGTCACCTCGTTGTCCTTGGAGAAGACCGGGGTAATGCAGTCGTTTTGCAGATGACCGAGTGTCACGGCCTTGGTATTAGCTTCGATGAAAGGCTTGCGGGGCTGTTCTACAGGAGTTTCCCGGAACGGGGATTCCTCTTCTTCCTCGAATGAGGGCGAGGGGATAATCAGCTGCGTTGCGTCCCGTGCATCTTCACGGAGCGTAAAGGGCAGTACGCTGTTACTGTGCGATTCTGCCCGCAGGATAGCTTGTTCCATAATTTGCGGATGGTTGGGTTCGACATTGGTTGCACCAGCCGAGAATCTGCATCCCGACTTGTTCCGTAAGCGGAAACTCCGGCTTTCCGGCGAAAAGCTCCGTGCGGTCCTTGGAAGCCAGCGCATAATGTTTCATGTTGACATCGAATACGATGGTGAACTCGTAGTCTACATTGTCCCGCTGTACGGCTTTCAGCCCCACTTTCTCGGGGATCATCTTTCCGTTGCGTTCGTTGAGCACATACTCCTGCTTGCTTCGCATCGTACAGATCACATGGCACGAGGAGTTGAGAATCCGCTGGATAAAGGCGTTCTGACGGGGCGTGACCTTGGCCCAGTTGGCAAAGGAGTTGCCTTGCAGATTGGCGTGGAAATCCAGCAGATAGTCCCAGCAATGCGAGATACTGTCGATGATGATTACCTCCATGCCTGCACTTTCGCAGATACCGATGGCGTCGATGTATTTCTCGGGATTGTAAGGCTCCGAGAGAGACAATACATTGTAGGCTCCCAGATGGGCATAGAGGTCCGCACTCCCGTTCTCGGTGTCGATGACGGCTATCTTGGACCAGTCGGAGGTCATGCCGTGGGCGATAAGAAGCGACGAATAGGTCTTTCCCGATCCCGAGGCTCCTTGCAGGGCTAAGCGCATCTTGGCTGCCCGGCGTTGTGAATGACGTAATTGCATGATGAAATGAATATTGGTTGAACTCGTAATAACATAATTAAAAGGCCGCTCCCCCGGAGTGGAGGAACAGCCTTTCGATGGAGAGAGGGACAAGGTTACAGCGTGGCAACCGTGGTGAACTGCGGGTTGTCCCCGGCATTGTGAAGCAGGAGAAACTGCTCGCCGCTCTCCTCGGAGATCACCTCCGAAACGACGGGATGATCGAGCGGTTCTGCGGGATACTTCGAGGTTATGGCGCCCGCCTTATCGCCATATCCGAAGAAATACTTGCCCGTCTGCTCGTTGCGGATGATACGGATTTGCAGAATACCTTTCCACTCCTTGAACTCGTCGAGGGTGAAAGTCCGCAGGAATTTGAGAGTGTTGGTCATAGCCATAAAAGTTTAGATTCGACAATACGCGGGAATAATATGATTATCCCCAAAGGATAGCCGGGGTCGCACCCCAATCCCGCAAAGCGGGGGGGGGTATTCGGGGAATATCCTGCGCTCGAACAATTTCGGGGAGTTGCAAAAAATTTTTGTGGTGAAAAATTTTAGCTTGACATATCCTAACCTTGTATTAGCCACTAACAACCCCTTATTGCTATTATCGTTATCTTCATCACGTAAATCCGCATTTTTCTCCCATTATGATAGGAAAGTTGAATTCGGGGCAGAATTTATGAAGAAATTGCGCGACTTTTTCCGTGAGAAAAGGCAGGATATTGGCAAATGATATTACAGTTAAGGAGCAGATATAGTTACTCCATATTTAATAGTCTATTAAATGAGAAACCGAATTTAGGTGATAATATGACCGGAAAAATAATCTTATTTACTCACTTACTTTATTAATTTATATACAAGTAAATGAGTATCTAATATTGTTTCAATAAGTCTTAATATTCCCAAATTTGCGAATCGAATTCATCTTGGGATAATACAAAATGATTTAATGTATCATTGGCAGGTGAAATGATGGATATATTTATACCATCATATCCATGGTCAAAATCAACATAGCGATTTAATTTATATTCACTTGTCCGTGAGTTATATTTATAAATTGTAAATATTCCCATATAGTATCCACCTTTGTCCCATTTAATGACCTCTTTTGCACCAAGATTTATCCCAAAATAGTTTTGCTCAATCACATTGAATACGCGAGATTTTATCCTAAATTGAGATGTAACATCAATCAAACTATCTGCCTTTATTTTATATATTGTATTAAATACCCCTACTCCATATTGGCCTATGTTTGGTTTTAAATCTGTCATCAACTCCTTTATTCCATCAAAGTCTAAATCCATAAAGCAAAATGATTCAGTAGACGCTGTTAAATAAATATTAGGAGCAGGCGTATTTGTTTCCTCGTAACTTAAATATATGCTGTCCTGACCATCTTTCGGTATATAATACAATGTGGAGCGTTTGCCTCCATTTACAGAAAAAGATTTATTTGTTACCTTGTTTCTGAAAGTCAGTATAATATTACAATAATCTCTATCTATTGAATCTTGAAATGCAACTCCTTGTACATCGTATCCACATATAGAGTTCTTGTAGTAAAAAGCTACTTGTTTAGGTTCGGAATCATTACAGCCTAACACTACCAGTAATACAATAAATATGACCAAATAACCTTTCATTGGATTCAATACGATTTATATTCGAAATAACCTCTATACAGTATCGTATCAATTACAAGCGAGGCTTGCTCGTAATCTTTATAAAGCGAGAATCCGTAGCCGCCATTAAAGCTATCTATACGAGGATAAGACTTTGAATACTTATGGACTGTAATATCCACCATTGTCGTATCTCCTATCCTTGACTTGATATTATCCAAAAACATCGTCCATTCTCGCTGGTTCATGGAATCAAATTGAAACTCTTGATACTCTGAAATATCATGTGTAAATGATTCACGACGCCAAAGCGAATCTTTTTTATATGCGGGTAAATGGATGTCAAATAAATGCTCTATCTGGTCCTTGGTATAAGATGATGATGGCATGCTTATTCCAATAGTTAAGCATATGCCTAATAATAACATCACACCAAATAGGATAGATATAACAGCTAATATGTATTTTATAAGTTTAGACAGCATTGGCACATAATATTATACTCATTTACTTCATATATCTATTACAAAGTAAGTGAGTAAATTGTATATGGGTATTATATCTCTTCATCTTCATTATTTAGCCAATTACCATCAAGGATTAAATAATACTCAGGGTATTCCCTATACCGTTCTTTAATCCTTAATACTATCCACTTATAAATCTGTCGTACATTCATAATTTCTGCATCACTCCTCCACATTTAGGACATACCGGATTATCTTCGCTCCACTCCTCGACATTCTTTGAACCGCACCACATGCAGAAAGGTTCATCGGGGACATATTCCCAAGTCGGTTTCCATGTAGTTGCTGACATATTAGGTACACCCTTTAGATATGAATTATCACACAGCCTTTTACAATCCTTGCAGGCAAAGGAGGTGAATTTGGCTAATGGTGTGCCATCTTCCCAACGATGGCCTACGCAGGAATCAGAGTAGCCGCAGGTGAGGCAGTAGAATTGAGTCATTTATTTATAAATCCCATTTTCCAGTCTGCCATACAACTTCTCCTCTCTTATTAATGTATGCATCAATCGTATAATTTGATTGTTTGAACTGTACCTTAGCTAACGTATTATTGAAATCAGAGCATGTATCATATTTAGGAGGAATGATATATTCAAATGTCGTGTCAATATATCCCCATTTCCCATTTTCTTTAACCGCCGCAATTCCCTTATTAAAGGGTTTCAAATTTTCATATTCAGCATGGATCTTTGTTTGAGAATCGATAAATACCCATTTATCTGACAAGCATACTCCGGCAAATCCATTTTCAAAACGGGTAATATCCTCTACATCATTATCGAGCAAATAATCGCCATTAATATCCATAAAATTCCAGGATAAAATCTTAGCACCAAATCCCTTAGCAACATAAAAATATCCGTCTTGATAGCCATAAATATTTATGAATATCCCATCCATGGGACCAACAACTATGTTTCCCTTTTTATCAATAACGTATTGGACGTTATTGATGATCGAACTCGGATTACTTTTAGTAGAATCTTCGGCTGGGGTTAATTTAATTCGCTTAACACAAGCATAGCCGTTCCAAAAATCACTCGCATAGCTATAAGAGTCATTAAATAATCTATTCCCGTTAACATCTATATATTGCCATTCTTCATCTGATAAAGCCACCATTGCTATTCCTTCCCGAAATCTATTTGCACGTATATATTGCGGGGCAATAACAACATTCCCTGCCTTATCAATGAATCCATATTTATTTGCCTCATCCATAAATACAGCTCTATTGTCATTAAATAATAATGGCGTAAATATATTATTCAGGTCTCGATTCTGGATTTTAACCTTCATATCTTGAGAATATTCTTGTTCATAGATCAATGTTGTATCCACAATTATTTTACCCGTGCCATCAATATATCCATATTTGAATGCAATAGCGGTAGGAATGAAAGTTCCTGACAGAATCCTCAATATACTATCCGCGCCTCTAAGTGCTTTGTTTTTTATTGTTGACGAATAAATATGTGTCCGAACCATAGTATCAACGACAACCAAGGCCATCCCATTCTTAAAGTCTGAGGCATACAAATAACGAGGTTTCACAACCTCATGTCCGCTACTATCAATATATCCGAATAAGCCCTCTTTACAAATTGGATATAAAATAGTTGATGTAGCATGACTGCATGATGCTATAAACATCGTTAGAAATAACGCATAGTATAATTTCTTCATAATTATTCAACTTTGAAAGTTACAATTCGGTGAATCATTGACAACTCCCCATCATCAAAAGGATGCCATTCACCATTCGTATATGAGAAGCACTTGTCTTGGATTATTTGAGCGTAAGATGCATATAGGATTGAAGCAACGGTTTGAAATTCATACTCCGTTCCTCTAAAATCTTTGTGCCCTCCAAAATTATTATTGAGATAAATTAGATGGTTTATATGAGGATTTATACCTTTGTATGTAGATATATCGGTTTCTTTGACAAGGGATATAATATCCGTATTTATATCAGAGCAACGAAATATTTTTACGGGAATACGAGCTTCTAATATGGAACTCAATATCACCTCCAAACATTGAGGAGTTGTTAAATTTAATGAATGATTGGCTTCATAATACGCACCTATCATACACGGAATAGTAATACCTGTATGTAAGCCCATCCATTCTTTATAGGTAGTGAGCATTTCATACCATAATGGTCTATTCTCCATAGTAGAAAAATTTTCTCCCGCCCAACTCCTCTACAGGGATTACTAAATAAAGAAAGTGTGGAGTTGTTAGTTTATTTACGTGGAGGTTCTGGAATACCTTAACTGAAATAAACAATACCCCACACTTGAGCAGTATATCGAGAATGATATAGCTACGCAAGTGATGAGTGTTTGTATTGCCTATCCCTCAGTTATTGAAATTTACCAGATTTCCACGTAAGGATAAAAGCTAAACACTTTCATCAATCCATATGTCACTACCCATCGGATAGCACCACAAAGTTAGAAAATGTTTCTTAAAATACAACGCACTCGCGGGGTATTGTAGATGCAAATTTCAGCTAAAAGTTTTTGAAAATCAAGATTGACCTTATAGAATGTTTATCATAACTTTCGGAGAGATGTTGACTATGATATTTATTGAGTTTTACAAAAAAAGCCTGCCGATTTTGGCAAGCCTTATAATTACAAAGAGAGTTCTGCTTCAACCTTTTCCATATCGCGGCTGATTGAGGTATTGAGGACCTTGGCATAGTGCTGGGTCATTTTGATATTACTATGACCGAGCATCTGGGAAACATTCTCAATAGATACGTTATTGGCAAGAGTAACTGTCGTGGCGAACGTGTGACGTGCACAATGAGTCGTGAGTTGCTTATTGATTCCGCACAATTCCGCAATTTCTTTCAGGCCGTCATTCATGGTTTGATTGGACGGAACCGGGAGTAATCGCCCCTCAGCTTTGGCAAAGTCTGCATAACGTTCAAGTATTTGCATGGCAGGTTTGAGAAGAGGAATATTGCATAAACTGTGGGTCTTTGTTCGGGCTTTTACGATCCATTGCTTACCTTCCTTACCCGTTACGATCTCTTTGGTGGTCAGCGAATAAACATCAGCATAAGCCAATCCCGTATAGCAGCAAAACAGGAAGATGTCCCGAATACGGTCATAACGCGGATTTTCGAATTTTACCTGGGACATTGTGTGCAATTCCTCCTCGGTCAGAAAATCTTTCTTGGTCTCTTCCAATCGCAGTTTCAATAATGCTATGGGATTGTTTTTCATCACTCCATGGGCTATGGCTATATTGATGATTTTGCTGATGTTTTTAAGGTATTTTACCACGGTGTTGTTGCACTGCTTCCGTGCTACGAGTAGGAAATGGACATATTTTTCGAGAAATTCGACCGTGATGTCGTCTGTGTAAATGTCGTTCTTTCCTTGCGTCTGCATAAACTCTTTGAGGTGGTTTAGCGAGGTTTGATAGCGAATGGCCGTGCCTGCTGCTACTGTCTTACCTACGAGTTCCGATTGCATCCGGTTGTGTTCTTCGCATAAGTCGATGAATGAAATCTGTGGTTTGTCAAAACCTCTGTAACGGTTGGTTACGGCTTTGGCGGTTACCTGCTTACCCTCGTTTTGTAAGGTTTGAGCTATGGAGAACAGGTCGTATTCGATTTTGTCCAGATAGGCATTTAGTGCCTTGTTTTTTGAGCCGACGGGTTTTACACGGCCTCTAGCCGTCACCCATTGCTCTTGATCGACTCCTCGTCCTATTCCGAACTCTGAATAGGCTCGGTTGGCTGATACCCGAACGTATATAGGTGCTTGGCCAGTACGCAGGAGCCGATGCCGTTTAATGAAAAACAGTATCGAAATCATATTAATAAGGTGATTTTTAATTAGTTAGACTAAACTATGTAGGGAGATAAGGCTATAATGCCTTTTGGGATATACACAAAGATACGTAAAATTTTCCATTTTTGCAAGTGTAAAATATTGATATACAAAGAAATGGAATGAAATTTGTTGGACTAAAATTTTAGTCTGAAAGTCCCACGATTGGTCCAATTAACACCCTGCGTGAAACGGCTTTTTACTGCACTTTGATAAATGAGAAAATCCCCACAATTCATTGAATTGCAGGGATTTGCGCTGAATTTTGTTGAGCTACCAGGATTCGAACCTGGAATAACAGGACCAGAATCTGTTGTGTTACCGTTACACCATAGCTCAATAGATTTTGGTGATGCAAAAGTAGAACTTTATTTTGCAAATGCAAAGAAAAATCCGGAAAAAATTTCATACATTTGTTTCAATCTACGCAGAAAAAACCGCTTGAAACTTAAAATTTACACAAAATCAGAAAATTATGGGAATTAAATTTCGGCTTATCGCCATGAACTTCCTTCAGTATGCGATCTGGGGTTCGTGGCTTATCTCGCTGGGCGCCTACCTGGGAGGCGGACTCGACTTCTCGGGATTGCAGATCGGCAGCTTCTTCGCGACGATGGGAATCGCCTCGCTGTTCATGCCCGCCGTGATGGGGATTATCGCCGACCGCTGGATTCCGGCGCAGAAACTGCTGGGCATCTGCCATTTCATCAGCGGCGCGTTTCTCATCGCCGCGGCCTCGCAGACGGCTTACGCCCCGCTGTACAGCTGCATGCTGCTGAGCGTGATGTTCTACATGCCGACCATCGCCCTGTCGAACTCCGTGGCCTACAACGCCCTCGATCTGGCCCGGCTCGATACCGTGAAGCATTTCCCGCCCATCCGCGTATGGGGAACCGTGGGATTCATCGCCGCCATGTGGTTCGTCGACCTGACGCACATCGGGGGCGTGCAGATCAAGCTCACCGAGTGGCAGCTCTACGTTTCGGCCCTGCTGTCGTTCGTACTGGCGGCCTACTCGTTCTCGCTGCCGGGGTGTCCCGTCGAGCGCAGCGCGCAGAAGCAGTCGTGGGTCGATACGCTGGGCCTGCGGGCCTTCGCGCTCTTCAAGGAGAAGCGGATGGCCATTTTCTTCGTCTTCTCGATGCTGCTGGGCGCCGCTTTGCAGATCACCAACGCCTTCGGCGACAGCTACATTCAGAATTTCGGCTCGATGCCCCAGTATGCCGATTCGGCCATCGTGAAGCACTCGGTGATCCTGCTCTCGCTGTCGCAGATGTCCGAAACGCTCTGCATTCTGCTGATTCCTTTCTTCCTCCGGCGTTTCGGCATTAAGAAAGTGATGCTGATTTCGATGCTGGCCTGGGTGCTGCGCTTCGGGTTCTTCGGCATCGGCGATCCGGGATCGGGCGCGGCGTTCCTCGTGCTTTCGATGATCGTCTACGGCGTGGCGTTCGACTTCTTCAACATCTCCGGCTCGCTCTTCGTCGAAAAGGAGACCAGCCGCGAGATCCGCTCCTCGGCGCAGGGCGTCTTTATGATTATGACCAACGGTTTCGGCGCCTTCTTCGGCTCGTATGCCGCGGGCGCCGTCGTGGACGCATACGGGTGGCCCGATTCTTGGTTCATCTTCGCAGGGTACGCGCTCGTGGTGGCCGTGGTTTTCGCCGTGGTTTTCAAATACAGGCACAACCCTGCCGAAATGGGGGGCGTGAAACATTGATGACTGACGGTCCGGCGGCGGGGAGAACCTTGCCGCCGGATTTTTTTATCCGCGCAGGAGCATTTTGACGTGGGGAGCGCCCGCTTCGGGGTATTCGCTGGCGGACAGTGCGCCGGAAGGGCGGATGATGACCGGATGCATGGCGGGCGTTCTATTTTATAGAGGTGCCGTTACGACATTAAAGATACGAAAATTATGGATACGATCGGTGTGAATGATGCGAGCTGCATCCGCTGCGGCCGCTGCGTGAAGGTGTGCCCTTCGCAGATTTTCGTGCAGGAAAAAGCCGGGGGCGACGTGACGCTGCATAAACCCGAAAACTGCATCCTTTGCGGACATTGCGTGGCCGCCTGCCCCACGGGGGCGGTGAACCATGCGGAGTTTCCGGCCGAGCGGGTGCATGCGGTGGATTACGGCGCGATGCCCACGCCCGAGCAGGTGGAACTGCTGCTGGCCGTGCGGCGGTCGAACCGCGCACTTTCGGCGCGCCCCGTGTCGCAGGAGCTGCTGGACCGCATCGTTGCGGCGGCGGACCGCGCCCCGACGGCGAGCAATGCCCGCCAGCTGGGGTATACGCTGGTGACCGACGCGGCGCAGCTGCGCGCTGTCACGGAATATACGCTCGGGATTTTCGGCACACTCGAAAAGCGGCTGCTGCATCCGCTCGTGCGGCCGTGGCTGAGCCGCCTCGTGCCGGGCGTTTATCGCTATGTGCCGGTGTTCAAACGCCTGCGGCGCGAATATGCCGAGGGCCGCGACCGCGTGCTGCGGGGCGCGACGGCGGTGCTGTTCATCCATGCGCCCAGGGAAAGCCGGTTCGGTGCGGAGGACGGGAACCTGGCGTATGAAAACGCTTCACTGATGGCCGAGGCGCTGGGCGTGAGCCAGATATACATGGGGTTCGTGCTGACGGCCGTCCGGCAGGACAGGAAGGCGAAGCTGGCCGCGATGCTGGGACTGGGCGACCGCCGCATCTGCGCGGTGATGGCCCTCGGGATGCCGCAGTTCCGCTATCCCAATTACATCGACCGCGCGCCGGCGCCGGTGACGCGGAAATGAGAGCCGGTCTCAATTTCTCACCGCAATATTTTCAGGGACTTCGTCGCTGTCTTCCCGGTTTGAACGAGGTGGATATGCGCAGCATGCGTCGTCACGACCGCCGGGCCGGGAATCGACCTTCGCGCCGGGATGTGTCCGCGCGCGGGTTGCCCCCCCCCTCCCGGCATGACGGGCGCAACTGCCGGTCTCCGATTCTGATGTGACCAAGATTGCCGGATGCGAAAAAAGGCCCTGCACGCAACCGTGCAGGGCCTTCTCTTGTTTCGGGCGTGTGTCATAAGCCCCAGTCCGAGGGCAGATAACTCGCTTTCGGGGCGTTGGGGACGTTGACGAAAAATTCGAATCCGCAGAGTCTTTCGATTTCCGAGACCGATTTGGCGCAACCGGCCGGATTCTGTCCCGACGATTCGGTGTGTTCGTACCAGAATCCGATGGCCTGCAATTCGTCGGCCGGAAGCGATGCCACGGAGCGTCCCGTCGAGCCGTTTTTCGAGCGCAGCAGAACCTTGTAATACTGCGTCGGTACGGGCAGCGTGTTGCCGCCGTTGTCGATCGTCGAGGTCTGCGAGCCGTCGAAATGGCATCCCGTCACCACATAGAGCGTGTCGGCGCACATCCAGCCGCGAACCCTGCCTTCGAGCGCCGCCCATACGCCGCTGTTGAAATTGGACCGCTGGGCCGTCATGTTCGAATAGTAAGAGATCTGGTCGTTGGCCAGATTGCTCACCCTCCGGTCGGCGTTGGCGACCTGATGTCCCCGGTTGTAGGGGGCGCTTACGCCGCCGGCCATCTGCTCGCCCGGCGCCAGCGTGGGATCATAGCCCCAGTGCCGTTCGCGCGAGATGCCCTGGGTGTAACAGCTGTGGAGCGGATAGGCGGCCCACAGCGCGAGCCGCTTCGCCTTGTCGTAGCCCATTGTGTAATTGCGGGGGTAATAGCCTTCGGAAGTCCTGGCCACGTCGGTGATGATGTGGCAGATTTCCGTAAGCGATTCGTCCGCTGCGGGCAGTTCGGCCCAGGGCATTCCCAGCGCCGGAGTTCCTGTTCCCGGGGTAGGGTCTGGGGGAGGATTGTCTCCTCCCCCGCCCGGAGTTCAGTACTCAACCTTTATATTCCAGATACGGAATCCAGCCGAAGCTGTGATGTAACCAGTTGTATAGCCAGATGTCAGTGTTGCAAAATCCAATACTACTTCTTTTATTGCATTGCTTGCATCACCTCCGCTGAGAACGATAGCCGCATCTTTTGCATTGGTCGTTTGGAAGTATAGCAACCCTTTAGCACCAGCGCCTCCGGCTGAATTTGCACTTGCATTTGTAACAACAAATGTTATCTTCTTGATTTCTTTGGTAAATTCGGGCAGTTTGATCCAACTTACGCCACTGTTATTTGTGCGAACTCGAAGTTGTATCATATTTTTTTGTGAAGTACTTTGATAGCCATTCGTTGACCAAGTGAGGTTATTGAGTGCATCCACATATGTTTTTTCCGTATTATAACCCGAACCCGCATTAGACATCGCTGTCATATTATCGCTTGTCAGTTCTGCAATACTGATTCCTACATCACCTTTCGCGACTTGGCTGACCGGAATGACAATCTCCTTATCATCCCCTTTGCGGGTAAAGGTGATTGTTCCGAGTTCCGCTTCGGCGGCTCCGCCGTCGGCAAGGGCCGTTACGGTGTAGACGTTGTCGACGGGACCGCTGACGCTGAATTTATCGGGAGCACTTACATCGGGCGCGTCCACTTCGAAATCCGATGTGAGCGTAAATTCCGCAGTTGCGCCGCTGTCGCCGCCCAACGTGATGCTTGCGGGCGAAACCTCGAATTGGTCCGCTTTCTGCGAAACTTTGATTGTAACGGTCGCATCGTTGTCAGCCGATGTGAGTGTGATGCTCCCCTCGCGTGCGGTCCCCGTATAGTTGGGCGAAACGGTGTAGGTAAGCGTTTTCGTCGTGTTGTCGACAGAGACTGCCGTGACGATCGTTCCGTCGAATGCGGTTACGGCCGTATCGTCTTCGCCCGTGAAGGAAACGGGTTCGTAGGTTGCCGAAGCACCGGTTACTCCGGTCGCTGCAACATCTTTAATATCGGCGATTCTGATCGTTGCCCCTGTGGTAACGGTGACGGAGGTGATAACGGTAACGCCGGAGGATTTCAGATAGGCCGTATTGAAATTCTCCGTGACGGTGAATGTATTCGCGCCTACGACAGGAGAGAGCGTTGCGTATGCATTCGATCCCGTGTCATTGGCAGCATACAGGGTAAGCGAAGTTCCGGCTTTGGCGATTTCGACGCTTACGCTGGTGATGGGCTTGCTGAACACCGGAAGTTGGATATGGCTGTTTTTGGCGTTCGTGTTGTTGTTGAGCTGCATGCCTACCGGATTGGTCCCTTTATATGCCTGAACGACCCAGGTTCCTCCTGTGTTCGTATATTCTACAGGAGTGGCATATGCCAAGTTGAGGCTTTTCACCTCCTCGTAGGTCAGCGTAGCGATTTTGGCATCCGAGGCCTGCGTTTCTCCCGCAATACCGGCCATGTTGACCGAGAACGTCGTGATGTCGCCAGGGGTAAAGACCAGCTTTTGCGCTCCGGACAGGGTGACCTGCTTGGTGTAAGTCTTGTTTGCCGAGGAGGTGACCACCAGCGTGAACGAATCGTTTGCCGCCAGCGAGCAGGGATAGCAGGTGAACCATGCCGGGAATGATGCCGGGGCGATCGTGCCGGCGGCGCTGAAATCCATTATGATCCTATCCGAGGGGCTGAAATAGCCGATTTCAATGATGCGGCCCGTAGCGATGTCGACATAACTGCGACCTGCAAGGACTTTGCCGGCAGCCGTGAAACTGACGCTTTTGACTGTTTCGTCCGCAGCAAGTCCGAGGTTGGTGATCGTCATTTTGCCAAGAGCCGCCACGCGACCGAAGCTCAATGAGATTGGCTCCGTTTTTGGCTGGGAGGTCATTTGTACCGCACGTGCCACCATCAGGTCGGCATTGGGGTCGAAACTGGTGGCGATCGGAGTCTGGGTTGCCGGGAGGTTGACCTTGACTTTGGAGAGGCTCTGATTGTCGGTCACGTAATTGCCGGCGGGATATACGGCGGCGTAGGTCAGGTTGGTCGAAGGGTTTTCCTTAAGTGTTACCGTGAACGAGGCCTTGCCGGCCGTTAGCGTACAGCTGGTGGACTCGGCGGCTTGCAGAGCAGGTGTCGCTGCTGCGTTATCCTGTTCCAGAAATTGGATGAATTCGGTCGAGCCGTCTCCGTCCCATTGGATCTTTTGAGTAATTTCGTCGTAATGGGTGCGTGTGAGGGGCGCGTTCTCGATTTTGTCGGATGCAATAACGGTCATGGTGACCGTTCCCGGTTTTTCAATTTCAGGGTTGGTGCTGTCTTTCGAGCACCCGGTAAATGCCATTGCAGCTACTGCAATGGACATCATTTTGGATAATGTCTTCATTGCAGTGGAATTAATAGTCGCCGCCCTCGTTGAGACCCGGATCGCTGCCGGCATCTCCTTCGGGACCATAGTCAATTACGCCGCCCGGGCTTTGGGCGAATCCTTTTTCGATGCGGACATCTACGATGTCGATAACAGGGGCGGAGTACTCAACTTCCCCCCCCCTTACATTGAGGCGAGTGCAGTTCATAAGAGTGTAGTTAAAAGGTGTTAGGTAAAATTAAAAAAAATAAACGAGACTGATGTTATGTCGGTGTGAAATTTTTTCACAAAATTCCATATGGTCAATTGATGTCGCCTTTTGGGACAGCCGATCTGTCCGGATGTGGTATGGCCTGACGGGATGCGGGACGGCGGGACGGAGCCGTGGCAACAAAAAAAGCGCTCCGGGGGGGGGAGCGCTGTGCAAGGGGATCGTGCGTCGTCGTCAATACATATTGTCGTACATCGATTGCGATTTGTCGTATTTCAGGTCGGAGAGCGATGCGGCCTTGACGCCGATGTTGAAACTCCACGAACGGTGGTAGCCGAACGGAATCCACGAAAAGGACATCTGCCAGCAGTGGAGGTCGCGCGTGATCGAGACCGACGAGGTGGTCAGCTTGTTGGCCTTGATGTCGTAGCCGCCCTGGAAGGTGATGCCCGTCTTGGGGGTGACGTTCAGCGAACCGTTGAAGCCGATGGTTTGGGTGACGTTCTTCCGGTAGCCCGTCGTGCCGTTGTTGGTGTACGAGATCGAGTAGTTGACCGCGTAGTTGAATCCGAAGTTCCACGGCAGCGAGAAGTCGTAGTAGCTTTGCGCCATGTACTGTCTTCGCAGCACGGGGTCCATCTGCCCGTAAGGGTCGTAGAACGGGTTCTGGTACTCCGGAGGTATCGACGTGATGTCGTTGATGGCCGTTTCGCTCCGGTCGTTGCGCGATTTGAACGTATAGCCGAACGACCAGCCCGTCGAGACGACGCGGCCCGGGAAGAAGAGCTTGTTGTAACGCTTGCCCTCGGGCGAGACGCGGTAGGGGTCGAGCGTCAGCGAGAGGTTGATGCCGAAATTGTTGAACAGCGTCGTACGGAACGAGACCGGGATGTTCGAAAGTCCCATCGAATCGGCCAGGAAGTTGTACGAACCGCTGATGCGCAGTTCGTCGATCAGCTTGATCTTCTTCACGCCCGAGGTGTCGCGTTTCGAGAGGACCTTCATTTCGAGGTTCTGCGACAGCGAGAAGTTCATCGACATCGAACGGCCCGACGAGGGGACGCCGTAGGCGTTGACGGCATAGGGCGAATAGGTCGTGAAGCGGCCCGTGGAGTCGGTCTGGCGGGTCTGGTAGTAGCCGTATTTGGGGTCGCTGAAGTCCGGGGCGTAGGAGAAGCCAATCGAGGGGGTCAGCGTGTGGCGGATCGCCTGGATCTTGCGGTCGCGGCTCTTCTTCGTGAAGTCGTACATGCCGTAGACCGTCGTGGAGGCCGAAACGCTGAAGTTGTAGTTGTAGAGGCGGTAGAAACCGTAGTTCGTCGGCAGCGTGTCGGTCTGGTTGGTGACGGGGTTCCACTCGAACTCGACCTTCTTGAAATACCACTTCTCGTTGTAGTTGACCGACGGCGAGAGGTTGATGTAGTTGAACAGGTTGAACGACGCCGAAATCGGAATCGAGTGCTCGATGCCGTTCTTCATGTTTTCGAGCGTCTCCTTGGAGAAGACCTCCGATTCGGTGGTGGTCACCGAGTTGGTCATCTTACCCGTGTACTGCATCGAGATCTTCTCGTACCAGCGGTCCTTGCCCTGCTTCTCCTTGCGTTTGAAGGGGTAGAAGCGCGAGACGTTGAAGACCATCGTGGGGAGCGTGATGGAGATGGTCTTGTTCTGCGAGTTCTGCGAGATGGCCATGTTCGCCGACAGCGAGAAGGGCGTTCCGGCCCAGTTCTTCGAGTAGGAGACCGTCGAGTTGGTCTGCGTCGAGAGGATGTCGTTGAGGTTCGTGGCCGAATAGCGGCTGTAACCGCTCGTGGCGAAGTTCACCGAGGCCGAGAAGGTCGAACCCGGGTTGGCCTTGGGGTCCTGCGAGTGGGTCCACTGGATGCGGAAGTTGCTCTGCTTGATGTAGTCGTCCTCGCCCTTTTCGCCCGTCTTGACATTCGAATACTGCATGTTGAAACTGCCGCTGTACTTGTAGCGCTTGATGTAGCGCGACGCGGCCGAAGCCTCCCACGATCCCAGCGTGTAGATGCCGCCGCGCACCGCCAGGTCGGCGTATTCGCCCAGGGTGAAGTAATAGCCCAGGTCGCGCAGGAAGAAACCTTTGGAGTACTCCTCGCCGTAGGTGGGCATCAGCAGGCCCGACTTGGGGCCCATGTTGATCGGGAAGAAGCCCTCGGGGATGCCGAGGAAGTAGATCGGCACGTCCTCCATCACCAGGTAGGCCGGGCCGGTGATCACCTTCTTGCCGGGTATGACCTTCGCCTTGGTCATCGCCAGGTAGAAGTGGGGGTGGTCCGTATGGTCGCAGGTGGTGTACTTGCCGTGCTCGATGTTGATCGTGTTGTCGGGCATCTTCTTCACGCTGCCGCCCACCAGCCAGCCGTCGCCCTGCTGCGTGGCCACGCCCTTGATCTTCGCCTTCTTCGAGTCGAGGTTGTAGGTGATCGTGTCCATCTGGTAGGTGGCCGACCCTTCGGTGAATTCGGGTTTGGTGACAATATCCTTGCCGTCGAGCGTGTCGGGCTTGCCGTAGGCGTAGACCATCTTCGAATCCATGTCGATGCGCATGTAGTCGGCCTTGAGGTTGCTGTTCTGGTAGGTGACGTCGCCCTTGTTATAGATGTAGACCAGCTTGTTGCGCACGTCGTAGACCAGCGAGTCGGTGTTCTTGCCCGTGATCGGGTCGTCGAGGAACGCCCCTGCGGGCCGCGGCGTCTTCACCGAATCGCGGCGGAGCGTGTCGGCGGCGAGCGAGTCGGGCCGTGCCGCGCCCGGAGAATCGGCCTTCTGCGCCACGAGCGAGTCGACCTGCGCCGAAAAGAGCGAATCCTTCTCCTCCTGCGGCAGTGCGTTGAACGCTTCGCGCCGCCGGGCCTCTTCGCGCGCCTGCCTGCGGGCCTCGCGCCGCGAGGGGGTGACAAAAGGCGGACGTGCGCTCGTGTCGGGACGTATCGCGTCGGCGCGGAACGGAACCGGGACGGTGTCCCCGGGGGCGGGATTGCGGGTCGTGCGGGGCGCTCCGCCGCCCAGTACGATCTGGGCAAACAGCAGAATCACCGTCGCCGACAAGAGATATTTTACCCTAATTTTATCCAAAATCCCAAAAATTTTCCATACCTTTGCCGACAAGTCGGCAAAAACGCCCGGATCGAGGTCCTGTGCCCCTCCCGCCGCGTTTTCGGCCCGACAAAGATAGGTAAAAATTTATAGAAAGCTCTCACTTGGTACCATTAAATATGCGCACACGACTTTTGCTGCTATTCGCCTTCGCGGCCGCAACTGTTCTTATGAACGTTGCGTCTGCGGGGAATATTGCGCACGGCGTCGAAGTCGTGGTCATCGACGCCGGGCACGGGGGAAAATTCCCCGGCGCGCACTACGGCGGGGTCTATGAAAAGGACCTCACGCTGAAGGTGGCGCTCAAACTCGGAAAGCTCGTTGAGGAGGGGATGCCGGGCGTGAAGGTGGTCTACACCCGCACGGCGGACAGGACTCTGGGGGCGGACCTGGCGGCCGACCTGCAGGCGCGGGCCGACATTGCCAACAAGGCCGGGGGCGACCTCTTCATCTCGATCCACGCCAACGCCGCGCCCCGGGCGACGGGCGTGCGGGGCGTCGAGACGCTGATCATGGGCGAGAGTTCGAAGGAGCAGCGCTACAACGAGAACGCCCTGTTCGAAAACAACCGCGAGGATCTGATCGACATGTCCGACGAGCGGACGGCGGCCATCGTGCGGGCTTACATTCAGAATCTCCAGTTCACCTACGGCGAATACAGCATGGCTTTCGCCCGCTGCATCCAGAACAGCTACCTCAAGGCGGGCCGCCATTCGCGCGGCATAAAGCCGCAGCTGCTGCGGGTGCTCTATGCGACGGACATGCCGGGCGTGCTGACCGAGATCGGGTTCATGTCCAACCAGCAGGAACTGGCCTACATGAAGTCCGATAAGGGGCAGAACGAGATCGCCCGGTCGCTCTACCAGGCGATCCGCAACTATTCGGTCTATGTGCTCGGGACCCGGATGGCCGAGGAGGAGCAGGCCGCTGCCGCGAAACCGGCCGCTGAACAGCCTGCGGAAAAGTCAGCCGGAAAGGCCGCGGAAAAGAGCGTTGAAAAGCCTGCGGCAAAGTCCGCTGAAAAGACCGCAGCGGCGCAGCCCGCGGAGGGAAAGGCCGCGACGGCAGCTCCGGTCAGAACCCCGGAGAGACCGGCCGTACAGCCCCTGCGCTATACGATTCAGGTGATGGCTTCGGCGTCGCCCGTACCCCTCGCCTCGGCGCAGTTCCGTGCCTACCGCGGCAAGGTGAAGGAGTATGCGGCCGAGGGGCGGTTCCCCTATAAATACGGTGTGGGCGAGTACGGCACCCGTGAAGCCGCACAGCGGAAGCTGGCCGAGGTGCGCAAGGTATTTCCCGGGGCCTTCGTGGTCGCGTGCCGGGGTACGCAAATTGTAAAATAAAAGTACAGATATGAAAAGGGAAGTTAAAATCGGAATTTTCGGCGTGACGATGATCATTGCCGCGTGGGCCGGAATCCGGTTTTTGAAAGGATTCGACATTTTCAGCCGCAATTCGGTCTATTACGCCGCCTACGACCAGATCAACGGCGTGCAGGCGGCGTCGCCGATTATGATGAAAGGCGTCAAGATCGGTACGGTGACGGGCATTTCGTTCGATCCGCAGCGCAGCGACAACGTCGTGTTGCAGTTCACCATCAAACGTCAGTATCACATTCCGACCGACTCCGAGGCCAAGATTTACAGCAACGGGCTGATGGGCGGAAAGGCCATCGAAATCAACTACGGCACGGCGCGCACCTATCTCCAGAAGGGCGACACGCTGCGCTCGGTGCGCGAACGCGACCTGATGGACGTGGCCGGGTCGGAGCTGGATTTCTTCAAGCAGAAGGTGTCGCAGGTGACGGGCGACCTCTCGCGCACGCTGACCAATCTCAATCGCCTGATGGAGGCCAACGCGCAGAATATTTCCGGGACGTTGAGCCACCTGAACGCCATTACGGGCGACATGGCCGGCCTGCTCGACGCCGAGAAGCGCAACCTGAAAGCCGCCGTCGACGACCTTACGGAGTTCTCCGCGATGCTGGGCAGGAATACCCCGCGTGTGGACAGCATCGTCGGCAGCCTGAACCGGATAACCGGGGAGCTGGCCGACGCCGGGTTCGCCCGCAGGCTTACGGACGCTGTGGACGAGGTGAACGGTCTGCTGGCAAAGGTCGAGGCGGGCGAGGGGACCGTCGGCAAACTGATGAACGATCCTGCGCTCTACGATTCGCTGACCGAGGCCAGCGCTAATCTCGCCTCGCTGCTGGCCAACCTCGAGCAGTATCCCGGCCGCTACGTGCATTTCTCGCTTTTCGGGCGCAGTCCCGAGAAGATGCAGGAGAAGGCCGAGCGCAAAGCCGCCAAAGCTGCGGCCAGGGCCGAGCGGGACTCGGTGAAAAGAATTAAAAATTAAAAATTAAAAATGAAAAATTGACTGGCAGACAGGAGGTTCATTCAGCCCTCTCGGTGTGATAATGTGGTCGTATAGGGCGTGGCGCGAAATTTTCCGACCGGCGCCCTTTCGATTTTTCATTTTTAATTCTTAATTCTTAATTTACTGTCATGATTTACCCTGCTACATTCGAGCAAAAGATAGGTTTCGACCGGCTCCGCGAGCAGGTCGCGGCACGTTGCACCATGCGCGCCGCCCGCGAGCGGCTCGCCGCGGAGGGCTTTTCGACCTCTGCGCGCGAGATCGAACGGCGGCTGGCGCTCGCCGACGAAATGCGCCTGCTGCTGGATATGGAGCATGATTTCCCCGGGGGCGAGTACCCCGACGTCGATTACATCGTCGCCAAACTGCGCGTCGAAGGTTCGTTCCTCGACGTGGAGGAGGTCGTGACCCTGCGCCGGGCGCTGGCCGCAATCGGCGGCATCGTCTCGTTCATCATCAGCCGCGAGGAGCGTTATCCGGCCCTCCATGCCCGCACGCGGGGCGTTGCGGCCTTTCCGGAGATCGTGCAGCGCATCGACGGCATTCTCGACCGCTTCGGCCAGGTGAAGGACAACGCCTCGCCCGCCCTGCAGGAGATCCGCCGCTCCATCCGCGAACGCGAAGGGCAGGCGGCCAAGCGGTTGCAGGCCGTGCTGTCTGCGGCCAAGGGGGCGGGCATCGTCGATGCCGACGCCCAGATCTCGATCCGCGACGGCAAGGCCGTGATCCCGGTTTCGGCGGGCAACAAACGCAAACTGAACGGCTTTATCCACGACGAATCGGCGACGGGCAAAACCTTCTACGTCGAACCGGTCGAGGTGGTAGAGATCAACAACGAACTGCGCGAACTGGAGTACGCCGAGCGGCGCGAGGTGGTGCGCATCCTCACGGAGTTTACCGAAGCGATCCGTCCCGACGCGGGGCTGATCGCCGATTCGGGCGACTACCTGGCCGAGATCGACATGCTGCGCGCCAAGGGCCGCTGGGCCTCGGAGAACGGGTGCGTGCGGCCGATCCTCTCGACGGACGACAGGCTGGTGCTGAAAAACGCCCGCCACCCGCTGTTGCAGCAGACGCTGCGGGCTGCGGGGCGCGAGATCGTGCCGCTGGATTTGCAGCTCGACCGTCGCAAGCGCATCCTCGTCATCTCGGGACCCAACGCCGGCGGCAAGTCGGTCTGCCTGAAAACCACGGGCATCGTGCAGTACATGTTCCAGTGCGGGTTTCCGGTTCCGGTCTCCGAGGTCTCGGAACTGCCGGTCTTCGAGAGCATTTTCATCGACATCGGCGACGAGCAGTCGATCGACAACGACCTGTCGACCTATTCGTCGCACCTGCTGAACATGAAGCACATGCTGGCGGGCGCTTCGGGCCGCACGCTGGTGCTGATCGACGAGTTCGGGTCGGGAACCGAGCCGGTCATCGGCGGGGCCATCGCCGAGGCGATCCTCGAGCGTCTGCTCGGCAGGGGGTGTTACGGCGTGATCACGACCCACTACGCCAATATCAAGTATTACGCCGCGTCGGTGGAGGGCATCGCCAACGGCGCGATGATGTTCGACGTGCAGAACATCCGGCCGCTGTTCCGGCTGGAAATGGGCAAGCCGGGCAGTTCGTTCGCCGTGGAGATCGCCCGCAAGATCGGGCTTCCGGAGGATATTATCCGTGCGGCGAGCGAGAAGGCCGGGTCGGATCACATCAATATCGAGAAACAGCTGCGCGAGATCGCCCGCGACAAGCATTACTGGGAGCAGAAGCGCGATCGCATCCGTCTGACGGACCGCAAGGTCGAGGAGTTGGAGCAGAACTATGCCGAGCAGCTGGCGAAGATCCGCGCCGAGCGGCAGGAGATTCTGAAAAAGGCCAAGCAGGAGGCCCGGCAGTTGATCGCCGACGCCAACAAACAGATAGAAAATACGATTAAAACCATCCGCGAGGCGCAGGCCGAGAAGGAGCTGACGCGGCTGGCGCGGCGCGAGCTGGACGACTTCCGCGAGGCGGTCGAGAAGGCCGACGAGGCCGGGAACGAAGCCGCCGTGGCCCGCGAGATCGAGCGTATCGAACGCCGCCGCCGACGGCGCGCCGAGCGCAGGGCGCAGCAGGGCGCGCAGCCGGCAGCCGGGGAGGCCGCTCCGCAGCCCGAAAAGCCGCGCGAAGTGGTCGCCGGGTCGAAAGTCCGCATGGCCGGGCAGGAGATGGTCGGCGTGGTGCAGTCGGTGAAGGGAAAGCGGGCGCAGGTGGCGTTCGGACAGATACTCACGACGGTGGACAAAGGGCTGCTGACGGTGGTTTCGAACAACGAATACCGCGAGGCGACACGCCCCGTTGCGGCTCGTACGGTGCTCTCGGTGGACATCTCGTCGCGCAAACTCAACTTCAAGGATCACATCGACGTGCGCGGCATGCGGGCCGCCGATGCGCTGGACGAGGTGCGCAACTTCATCGACGACGCGCTGATGGTGGGCGTGGGCACGGTGTCGATTCTCCACGGCAAGGGCACGGGGGCTTTGAAGGAGGAGATTCGCCGCTACCTGCGCACGGTGCCGGAGATCGTCTCGGCGGTCGACGAACATGCCGACCGGGGCGGTGCGGGAATTACGATCGTGACCTTCGATCTGTCGTGATTTTGCAGTCTGCGACTGCTGCTGTTCTTTGTACCTTTTTGCGGAAAAAAGGCACAAAGATCCGGCGACTATGTCGCGGCTTGAGTCTTTTTGACGACCAGAAAGCGGCAAAGAGCTGTAAATATTTTCGTACTTTTGGAAATGAAAGTACAAAAGATAAACCATTGGGTATTTTATGAAATATCGTCTTTCGCAAATCGCCGCCGTCGTGGGCGGCAGGTTCTCCGGAACGGACTGCGAAGTGCAGTCGGTGGTGACCGACAGCCGCTCGCTGACGTGCGAGCTTGGCTCGGGACCGGTGTTCGTCGCCATGTGCGGCGCGAACCACGATTCGCATGCGTTCGTGGCGCAGATGTATGCGCGCGGCGTGCGGGCTTTTATGGTCGAACGGCCTCTCGAAGCCCTGCCGGAGTGCGGTTACGTGGTTGTTGAAAACGCCATTGCGGCCTTGCAGTGTCTGGCGGCCTATCACCGGGCGCAGTTCCGGGGAACGGTGGTGGGCATCACCGGTTCGAACGGCAAGACGGTCATCAAGGAGTGGATTGCCGAGGAACTGCCCGCGGGGATGAAGTGCTACCGTTCGCCCAAGAGCTACAATTCGCAGCTGGGCGTGCCGCTGTCGGTGCTGATGATCGAGGGCGACGAGCAGCTGGCGCTGATCGAGGCGGGGATTTCGAAACCCGGGGAGATGGCGCGGCTGGAGCGCATCATCCGTCCCGACGTGGTGGTTTTCACCTCGATCGGCGACGCGCACCAGGAGAATTTCCTCAATCTGGAGCAGAAATGCGACGAAAAGATGGTTCTGGCCCACCGTGCCGAGACCATTGTTTACCACAGTTATTACGAGCCGCTGGGCCGCATGATCGCCTCGCGCTTCGCGGGGCGGAAGCTCTGCGACGCGGCCTCCTGCCCCGAGGTCCCGGAGACGCTGATCGGCAACGAGGCGTCACGCCGCAACGCCCGGATCGTCGAGGCGTTCTGCGCGGCGATGGGCTATCCCGCGCCGTCGTTTACCGAAGCTCCCGAGGTCGCCATGCGTCTCGAAGTCAAGGACGGCATCAACGACTCGGTGCTGATCAACGACGCCTACAACCTCGATCTCAACTCGCTGGCCCTGGCGCTCGACTACCTGCACAACGTGGCGCTGTCGCGCCGCCGGACGCTCGTGCTGTCGGACATCGCGCAGAGCGGGCTGACCGACGACGAACTTTACGGCCGCGTGGCGGGAATGGTCGCGCGGGCAGGCATAGACACGCTCGTCGGCATCGGTCCCAAACTGAAGCGTTACGCCGCGCTGTTCGGCTGCGACAGGGAGTTTTACGCCTCGACCGACGAGTGCATCGCCCGCATCGGCCGCAGGGCCGTGGCCGGGCGTGCCGTCTTGTTGAAAGGCGCGCGGGAGTACCGTTTCGAGAAACTCGCGCATGCGCTGGCGCGCAAGAGCCACACGACGGTGCTGGAGGTCGATCTCGACGCCATGATCCACAACCTGAACTATTTCCGCTCGAAGCTCGACTTTCGGACCCGGCTCGTGGCGATGGTCAAGGCGGGTTCGTACGGCGCGGGGGATTTCGAGGTGGCGCAGATGCTCCAGCATCAGGGCGTCGACTACCTCGCCGTGGCGTTCGCCGACGAGGGTGTGCTGCTGCGCGAGCGGGGGATCACGATGCCCGTCGTGGTGCTGAATGCCGACGCCGACAGTTTCGACCAGATGATCGCCAACCGCCTCGAACCCGAGATATACAGTTTCCGTTCGCTCGCCGATTTCGCCGATGCGGTGTCGCATGCGGGCGAAACCCGCTATCCGGTTCACATCAAGCTCGATACGGGCATGCACCGGCTGGGATTCATGGAGGGGGAGATCGGGCGGTTGTGCGAGGTGCTGCCGACATTGCCCGCCGTGAAGGTGGCGTCGGTCTTTTCGCACCTGAACTGCGCCGACATGCCCGGAGAGGATGCCTACACCCGGGAGCAGATTGCGCGCTACGACCGCATGAGTGCCGCCGTAGCCGCGTCGCTGCCCTATTCCGTCATCCGCCATACGGCCAATTCGGCGGCCATCGAGCGATTCCCCGAGGCGCGGTTCGACATGTGCCGCCTCGGGCTGGGGCTTTACGGCTTCGGCTGGGAGCACAATGCGGGCCTGCGCCCGGTTTCGGCGCTCAAAACCCGCATCGTGCAGATCAAGCGTCTCGAAGCGGGCGACGCCGTGGGCTACGGGCGCGCCGGGAAATTGCTGCGGCCGACCGTGACGGCGACCGTGCCGATCGGTTACGCCGACGGGCTGGACCGCCATCTGGGCTGCGGACGCTGGTCGATGTGTGTGGCCGGGCGGCCTGCGCCGATCGTGGGCCGCGTCTGCATGGACAGCTGCATGATCGACATCACGGACATTCCGGGCGTCGGCGAGGGCGACGAAGTGACGGTCTTCTCCGCCGAGCCGGGCAACGACCTCGAAACGATGGCCCGGGTGCTCGACACGATACCTTACGAGATTATGACGTCGGTCTCGTCGCGTGTGAAACGAATCTACCTCAAGGAATAAGGCGCGGAGCGCAATTCATAATTCGGAATTCACAATTCACAATTCAGAATTATGCCTGCGAACCTAATTAATTATGCATTATGAATTCTGAATTTGGAATTTTATACCTGATTCCCTGTCCGATTTCGGACGAAACGGCGCCGTGGGACGTGCTGCCTGCGGCCAACCGGGCCGTGATGGATGCGCTGGACTACTTCATCGTCGAGAACACCCGCACGGCGCGGCGTTTCCTGTCGAAAGCCGGCATCGCGCGGCCCATCGGCGAACTGGAATTCCGCGAACTGAACGAGCACACCGCGGCCGGCCGCGAAATCGAGGAGCTGATCGCGCCGCTGCTCGAAGGCCGCTCGGCAGGGGTGATCTCCGAGGCGGGAGTGCCGGGCGTGGCGGATCCCGGGGCGCCGGTCGTCGGGGCGTGCCACCGCCGCGGCATCCGCGTCGTGCCGCTCGTCGGCCCGTCGTCGATCATTTTGGCGGTGATGGCCTCGGGACTCAACGGACAGTCGTTCGCTTTCAACGGCTACCTGCCTGTGAAGCCGCCCGAACGGACCCGGGCCATCCGTTTCTTCGAACGCCGTGCGCTGTCGGAGGGGCAGTCGCAGCTTTTCATCGAAGCTCCGTACCGCAACGTGAAGCTGATGGAGCAGTTGGTGCAGACGCTCGGAGACCAGACGCGCCTGACCGTCGCCGTGGACCTCACGGCTCCGGACGAGCGGATCGAGACCCATACGGCCGGGGAGTGGCGCCGCCGCCAGCTGCCCGAAATGAACAGGCGCCCGGCCATTTTCATCATCGGATAAGCGCCGCCTTGCCGCGAAGTGGCTTTGGGACGGTGGCGCGCAGGCCGGTTCGATGCCCGGCATGCAGGCATTGCCCTTGAAGACCGCCTCTTGGCCGGGTTGGTATGCAATTTGTTCGAATAAGGGGAGGAAAACTGAAAAATCACAAGATATGAAAAAAGAAAAAGTTTATAATGAGGCTGTTAGCGGCGACGAAGGGTTCACCCCCGGCGATGGTTATCCGTCGTGCGACGGGGAGCCTTGTGCCAATGTGTCAGATGAAACCGACGAGGCGACTGACACATTGGCAGACGGAGAACCCGCTGCCGAAGCCGACGCAGCCAAGGCGCTCGAAGAGGCCGTGGCCCAGTGGCAGGACAAGTACGTCCGCCTGCAAGCCGAGTTCGACAACTACCGCAAGCGCACGCTCAAGGAGAAGATGGACCTGGTGCAGACCGGGGGCCGCGACGTGCTGCTGGAGATGCTGCCTGTGCGCGACGATGTGCAGCGCGCCGTGGACGCCATGCAGAAGAGCGACGATCTGGAGGCGCTGCGGGCGGGCGTGACGCTCATTTCACAGAAATTTACCGAGGCGCTCCGCCGCAAGGGCGTGACCGAGATCGAGGTGCTGGACAAGGAGTTCGACGCCGATTTTTCGGAGGCCGTTGCCCGGTTCGCCGCCGGCGACGAGAAGAAGGGCAAGGTCATCGACGTCGTTCAGACGGGTTACATGCTGGGCGAGAAGGTGCTGCGCTTCGCAAAAGTAGTTGTAGGAGAGTAAGACCATGGCAGAAAAAAGGGATTACTACGAAGTGCTGGGCGTTGCGAAGAACGCTAACGCAGACGAAATAAAGAAGGCCTACCGCAAAGCGGCCATCCAGTTCCACCCCGACAAAAACCCTGGGGACAAGGAGGCCGAGGAGAAATTCAAGGAGGCCGCAGAGGCCTACGACGTGCTGTCGAACCCCGACAAGCGCGCCCGTTACGACCAGTTCGGCCATGCCGGAATGAGCGGCGCGGCAGGCGGCGGGGCCGGCGGCTTCGGCGGCTTCGGCGGCGGAGGGTTCTCGATGGAGGACATCTTCTCGCAGTTCGGCGACATTTTCGGCGGCCATTTCGGGGGCGGATTCCGCTCGTCGAACGGCGGCGGGGGACGGCGCGTGAACCGCGGCTCGGACATCCGCGTGCGGGTCCGTCTGACGCTGGCCGAGATCGCCAACGGAGTTACGAAGAAACTCAAGATCAACAAGACCGTCGCCTGCGACAAGTGCGGCGGCTCGGGAGCCAGGGACGCCAATTCCTATTCGACCTGTTCGACCTGCAACGGCACGGGCTATGTGATGCGGGTGGAGAACACCTTCTTCGGCCGGATGCAGACGCAGGGCGTGTGCCCCACGTGCGGCGGCACGGGCAAGGTGATCACCGCGTCGTGCGACAAGTGCAAGGGCGAAGGCACGCTGCGCGGGCAGGAGGTCGTGGAGATCAAGATCCCGGCCGGCGTGGGCGAGGGCATGGTCCTCACCGTCACGGGCAAGGGCAACGCCGCGCGTCAGGGCGGCGTGAACGGCGACCTGCAGGTGGTGATCGAGGAGGAGCGCAACCCCGAACTGGTGCGTGACGGCAACGATCTGATCCACAACCTGAACATCACCGTGACGACGGCCCTGTTGGGCGGTACGGTCGAGGTTCCGACGGTGGACGGGCGCGCCAAGATCAAGATCGCCCCGGGAACGCATGCCGGCAAGGTGCTGCGCCTGGGCGGCAAGGGACTGCCCGACGTGAACGGCTACGGTCGCGGCGACGAACTGGTGGTGGTGGACATCACCGTTCCGTCGAAACTCTCGGCCGAGGAGCGAAAACTCGTCGAGCAGTTGGCCGCGCAGCCCTCTTTCCAGAAGGCGGAGTCGGTCAAGAACCAGAATATTTTCGAACGGATGAAAAGCTTCTTCAGGTAATAATCCGGGATGAATTATTAATCGTTCGTACATTGATTCCGGCTTGTAATTGGCGGCGGAATGCCGCGTTTGCAAATCTGACCCACCCCTAAACCCCCGCCTGAGGCGGGGGCTTGTCGCAATGCAACCACAATAAAGAGAGTCATGCAATAAAATTGCGAAGATATTCGTATCTTTACAAAAAATAGAACGACCATGTTAGGCTTTACCCCTTTCAAACGGCACCCGAACAAATTCAATTACATTCCGCGTTATTACGACCCCGAGAAGGAGGCCCGTGAACAGCGCCGTGCCGAGTTGCGCGGCGAGCGCGCCGAGGATGCCGACCGCGAATACCAGCCCGGACAGTACATCCGCACCCAGCGCGAAGCCCGGGATGCGCGGCGTTCGAACGAGGAGGAGCGGGGGCGTATCCGTGTGCTGAAGATGGCCGTGGGGGCCGTGCTGGTGCTGCTTTTCATCTACCTGCTCTACCCGAAGCTGGCCGATGTGTTCCTGCGCGCGCGGACCGCACCCGCGACCGAAACGCAGCAGGTCGGGGAGGAGGAGTTCAATCCCTATGCGCCTATTAGGGTCGTTCCCAACGATTACGAGGAGTAAATGGCAGACAAGATCAGATTATTACCCGAGGTCGTTGCCAACCAGATCGCCGCGGGCGAGGTCGTCAACCGGCCCGCCTCGGTGGTGAAGGAGATGATGGAGAACGCCATCGACGCCGGGGCGACTTCGGTGAAGGTCAACTTCCGCGACGGCGGCAAGGACCTGATCCAGATCGTCGACGACGGCTGCGGCATGTCGCCCATCGACGCGCGCATGGCCTTCGACCGCCACGCCACGAGCAAGATCGGGGCCGTGGAGGATATTTACGCCCTGCACACGTTCGGATTCCGCGGCGAGGCCCTGGCTTCGATCGCCGCCGTGTCGCAGGTCGAACTGCGCACCCGGCAGGCCGGCGACGAGGTGGGTACGCAGACCGAGATCAACGGCGGGCAGTTCGCGGCGCAGAACCCGGTGATGTGTCCCGTGGGTTCGCAGTTCTTCGTGCGCAACCTTTTCTACAACGTCCCGGCGCGCCGCCGTTTTCTGGACAAGAGCACCACCTCGGCGTCGCAGATCAAGGCCGAGTTCCAGCGCATCGCGCTCTGTAACCCGCAGATCGCCTTCGAACTCTACGCCAACGACGCTCCGGTCTATACGTTGCAGGCCGGATCGCTGGCGGGACGCATCGTCGACGTGGTGGGGCGTCACATCAAGCAGAACCTGCTGGAGGTCGAGGCCGACACTTCGATTGCCTGCATCGAGGGATATATCGGCCGTCCGGCTGCCGCCAAGAAACGCAACACGGAGCAATACCTTTTTGTCAACGGGCGCTTTTTCAAGAGCACCTATCTGACGAGCGCCATTCTGAAAGCCTACGAGAAGCTGATTCCCGAGAGCTGCCAGCCCTCCTATTTCCTCTACCTGACGCTCGATCCCGGGCGTATCGACGTCAACGTGCACCCGCAGAAAACCGAGGTCAAGTTCGCCGACGAGGAGGCCGTGTGGCAGATCGTCAACGCCGCCGTGCGCGAGACGCTGGCCAAAACGGGCGCCGTGCCGCTGATGGATTTCGACCGGGACAGCCCGGTGGAGATTCCCGTTTTGCAGAAAGGAGCCGTGTACAGCGAGCCGCTGGCCATGTCGAACAGCGACTACAACCCTTTCCGCGAGGAGTATATCGACCCTTCGGCGCCCGATCCGAACGTTGATTTCACGGGCTTCGACGTGCCGTACCGCGACGGCGGGGTCGTGTCGGACAGCGCGGTCGGAGGATTGCGCACGGGCGGAGTCCGGAGCGCCGCACCGTCGTTCCCGCAGGCCGCGGCGGGCGGATTCGCCCTGCCGGGTGCGGACGCCGGGGAGTTCGAGGAGTTCGAGTCGGGCGGCGGTTTCGAGATCACCCCTTCGGGCGGCGGATTCGACGACAGCGCCCTGGATTTCATCCCTTCGTCGGCCGCTCCCGAACAGCAGCGGTTCGACATGCCGCAGCGTCCGGAATTCACCGATGCGCTGCCGCTGCCGGGCGGATATGTCGCCGCTCTGCTGGGCGGCCGCTTCGTGGTGGTCGACGTGCGGCGCGCCCGCGAGCGGATTCTTTACGAGGATTACCTCCGGATGCTGGGCAACGGCTCGTCGGTGAGCCAGCAGTTGCTGTTCCCCGAACGGCTGGTTCTTTCGGGCGACGAATACGCCCTGCTGGAGGAGAATGCCGTGGAGTTCGCTGCCCTGGGCTTCGACATCGACTTCTGCGGCGAAGGGACCGTCGAAGTGAGGGGCACGCCCGCCGACATGCCCGCCGACGCCGTGGACCGGCTGCTGTTCGACCTGTTGCAGGCCTTTGCGACTCCGGTGTCGCTCTCCGATGTGCGGCGCGAGAAGATCGCCGGCGTGATGGCCCGCTCCGGCGCCAAGGGTGCGGGGCGGACCTTGTCGCGCGAGGAGGCCGCGGCGCTGCTCGCACAGCTGGCCGACACGGGCAGTTTCAGTTTTTCGCCCTCGGGCAAGGCGATCACCGCCGAGATCACGCCGGAAGATTTGCGCGCCAAGTTGGGATAATCCGGCGGAAAAGAGTTACATTTGCAAAAATTAAAACGCATGAACCGCTATTTTCAGACCCCTCCGGTGGTCAAGAATTTGATAATCATCAATGTACTGGTTTACATGGCCACGGCGCTGCTGCCCGTCGGCGACACGATCATGCAGTATTGCGCCCTGTCGCTGGGAACGCCCTATTTCCATACCTACCAGTTCATCACCTACATGTTCCTGCATGCCAATTTCGAACATATCTTCTTCAACATGTTCGCATTGTGGATGTTCGGGCGTACGCTCGAATACGAACTCGGCTCGCAGCGTTTCCTGACCTTCTACATGGTCTGCGGCGTGGGTGCGGCGCTGATCCAGTACCTCACGGCGCTGGCGTTCGGCGAACTGCCGCTGCTGCTGGTCGGCGCGTCGGGCGCGGTGATGGGCCTGCTGCTGGCGTTCGGCGTGATGCATCCCAATGCGGTCATCATGCTGCTGATTCCGCCTATTCCGATGAAGGCCAAGTGGTTCGTCATCATTTATGCCGTCATCGAGCTGTTCCTTGGATGGAGGGGCGTGGGCAACGTGGCTCATTTCGCCCATGTGGGCGGCATGCTGTGGGGATTCCTGCTGCTGCATTGGTGGAAACGCCGGGGAACGATCCGTTTTTAGACGATGGCTCCCGATTACTATAACGGATACGGGGGAGGCCCTTCGGGGAAACGGCGCCGCAGTCTCGTCATGCGGCTCGTAGACCTGGCGCTGACGCTCGTGACGCTGGCCGTGGGCGCGACGATGGTTCTCACCTATTTCGTCCCCTATGTCGATCCGGGCAGCGTGTGGTTCTTTCCCGTGCTGGGGCTGGCCGCTCCGGCGGTCTACGTCGCGTCGGTCGTGCTGACGCTCTACTGGATCATCCGCTGGCGCTGGGTGTGCGCCGGGGCGATGCTGGTCGTCGTCGTGGCGGGGCTTTTCAAGGTCTCGCTCTTCTGGCGTCCCGAAATCCGCCGCAGCTATGCCACGGAGACGGCCTTCGACCGCGCTGCTGTCAAGGTTATGAGCTACAACGTGCGCAGTTTCTACGGCGAGGACGGCCGGAGCAGCGTCGACGACATCCTGCGCCTGATCGAGGAGCAGGCTCCGGACCTGATCTGCCTCCAGGAGTTCAATGCCCGCCTCGCGGAGCAGTCCGAGGAGTTTTCGCTGCTGGGCGAGAAGTACGAGATCGCGCACTTCGGGCGCACGCAGGCCCCGGATTCGGTCTACGGCTCGACGCTGACTATTTTGAGCAAATACCGCATCCTGCGTTCGGACACCGTGCTGACGCCTTCGTCTTCGGTCTGGGCCGACGTGATTGTGGGCGAGGACACCGTGCGGGTTTTCAACAACCACCTGCGCTCGACGGCCATCAACGCTTCGGACAACCAGTTCATCACCAGCCACCAGTTTCTCTCGGATACGGCGCGCGAGACCAAAATCCGCAGTATCGTGACCCGTTTGCGCGAGAATAGCGTGCTTCGGGCCGCGCAGGTCGACAGCATCGCGCAGGTCGTGGGTGCGACGCGCACGCGGCGGATCGTCTGCGGCGATTTCAACGATACGCCCATGTCGTATGTCTACCGCACGATGGCGCGGGGGCTGCGCGACGCCTTCCGTGAGTGCGGGTCGGGCTATTCGCATACGTTCCGCGGTTTCTACAACACGCTGCGCATCGACTACGTGTTGAGCGGCGGTTTCGAACCGCTCTCCTACGAGGTGCTTCCGGTCGACTATTCGGACCACCATCCCGTCGTCGTGCGGCTTCGGAAAAGTTCCTGACGAATTACCCGGAAAACGGGATGCCCCGGCGGAGACACTCTTTCCGCCGGTTTTAATTTGCCGGCAGGTGTTGTCCGGAACGATTTTTTTGCTATCTTGTGGAAAAATTCAGCCAATCGTTCGCCATGATCCGATCCCTTCCGCTCGTAAGGAGAACGCTTCTCCTCTCCGTATGTGGGCTGTTCCTTTTCTCCGGCCGGCTTTTTGCCGGAAATCCGTTGCTGATGCCTTCCGAAGCCCCTTACGGGGCGCCCCGCTTCGACCGTATCCATGCCGCCGACATCATGCCCGCCATTGAGGAGGGCATCCGCGCCTACAAGGCCGGGATTGCGAAAATCAGGGTGCTGGACCCCGCGGAGGCGACTTTCGAAAACGTCGTCGTGCCGCTCGACCGTGCCGACAGCCTGCTGGACGTTCCGCGCGCAGTGCTGGGTTACCTGAAATCGAATTTCGGGGGCGACTCCGTCATCCGGATCTCTCTGGAATCCGCGCAGCTGACCGGAGAGGCATACGACGCCGTGACGCTCGACACGGCGATCTTCCGCCTGGTGAAGGCCGTCTACGACCGGCGCGATGCGGCCGGGCTGGATTCGCTCCAGCAGCGGACGCTCGGCAAGGTCTACCGGAGCTATATCCGCGGCGGGGCGCTCTGCACGCCCGGGCAGAAGGAGCGGCTCAAGGAGCTGAACCGCGAGATTTCGCTCAAACGCATCCGCCACGGACAGAACATCACGCAGGCGACCCAGGAGTTCGTCCTGTACGTGCAGGACAGCAGCCTGCTCGACGGGCTTGCGGGGACGACCCGGCAGCGTTTCGCCCGCAATGCGGCCCGGCTGGGGCATCAGGGCGTCTGGGCCGTCGGGTTCACGAACGGCGACTATGCGTCGGTCATGGCTTCGGCCACGAACCGCGATCTGCGCAGGAGACTCTACGAGGCCTACACCTCGCGCTGCATGGACGGGAAGTACGACAACCGCCAGTTGTCGGTCGACATCGTCAACCTGCGTCTCGAACGGGCCCGGATGCTGGGATACGAGAACTATGCCGCCTACACGCTGGAGACGAACATGGCCGGAACGCCCGAAAAGGTCCGCGAACTGCTGCTGCCGCTCAAGGACGCTGCCGCGGGGAAGGGACGTGCGGAGCGTGCCGAACTGGAGGCTTTCGCCGTGAAATACGAGCGGGATTCGGCCTTCCGGCTGGAACCGTGGGACGTGGCCTTCTATTCGGGCAAGCTGCGCAAGGCGAAATTCGGGTCCGAACTGGGGCGCATGCGCAACTACCTGCTTTTCGACAATGTGCTCAACGACGGCGTTTTCTATGTGGCCAACCGTCTTTTCGGAATCACGCTGACGCAGCGCACGGACATTCCCGTTTTCCACCCCGACGTGCTGACCTTCGAGGCGAAAGACGCCGAAGGCCGCCCCCTCGGACTGCTTTATCTGGATTGCTTCGTCCGCAAGGGCAAACGCGGCGGCGCGTGGTGCTCGCGCCTGCGCGGGTATTCGTGCGCCGGAGAGCGGGAGGTGCTGCCGCTGGTGACCATCAGCTGCAACTTCTCGCGTGCGGCCGAAGGCAGGCCGAAGCTGCTGTCGACCTCCGAGGTCAAGACCCTCTTCCACGAATTCGGACACGCTCTGGCGGGTTTCCTCTCGCGCGGGCCGTATCCACAGGTGACGGGCAGCTTCCCGCGCGACATGGTCGAACTGCCCTCGCAGCTGAACGAGCATTGGGCCTGGGAGCCGGAGGTGATGAAACACTACGCCCGCGATTACAAGACGGGGCGTCCGATTCCCGATGCGCTGATCGCGAAGTTCAAGGAGTCGGAGAACTTCCTGAAGGGGCTTTACCTGACCGATTTCTATGCCACCGCGCTGCTCGACCTCGAATGGCACACCGTGCTGCGGCCGGTCGAAGGGTGCGACGTGGCGGCTTTCGAACGGGCGTTCCTGAAACGTTACGACTTCCCGGAGCATACCGCTTTACGCTTCCGGACGACCTATTACAACCACATCTTCGCCAGCAGTTACCCCGCGCAGTACTACTCCTACACGTGGTCGGCGGTGCTGGACACCGATGCCTTCGCGGCATTCACCGGCACGGGCGATATTTTCGATCCCGAGACCGCGCGCCGTTACCGCCGCCATATCCTGACCGAAGCGGGCTATGACGAGCCGATGGCGCAGTACGTGCGTTTCCGCGGCGCCGTGCCCGACGTGAAGCCCCTGATGCGCCGTTACGGGCTGGCGGAATAGCGGCCCGGCGGAACGGAACAGCCCCGGCTCATCGGGCCGGGGCTGTTCCGTTCGGTCACTCTCCGATCTTCTTGCGCGGGTGGACCATGTTTTCGGGTTGCAGCACCTTGTGCAACTCCTCTTCGCTCATCAGCTTATGCTCGAGTACGAGGTCGTAGATGCCCTTGCCGGTTTTGAGGGCCTCCTTGGCCAGCATGCTCGACGTTTCGTAGCCCAGATAGGGGTTGAGCGCCGTCACCAGCCCGATGCTGTTAAAGACCATCCGGCGGCAGACCTCCTCGTTGGCCGTGATGCCGGCGATGCACTTCTCGCGCAGCGTGTTCATGGCGTTGATCAGCATTTCGATGCTCTCGAACAGGCAGTGGACGATGATCGGCTCCATGACGTTCAGTTCGAGCTGTCCGGCTTCCGATGCGATCGTCACGGTGAGGTCGTTGCCGATCACGCGGAACGCTACCTGGTTGACGACTTCGGGGATCACGGGGTTGACCTTGCCCGGCATGATCGACGATCCCGGCTGGCGCGGCGGGAGGTTGATCTCGTTCAGCCCGCAGCGGGGACCCGACGAGAGCAGCCGCAGGTCGTTGCAGATTTTCGAGAGTTTCACCGCAAGGCGTTTCTGGGCCGAGGAGTTCATAATGAAGGCGCCCGTGTCGCTCGTGGCCTCGATCATGTTCGACGCCTCGACGAGCGGCAGTCCGGTGATCTCGCGCAGGTAACGGGTGCAAAGCCCGGCGTAGTCGGGGTCGGCGTTGATGCCCGTTCCGATGGCCGTGGCCCCCATGTTGATCTCGAAGAAAAGTTTCATGTTGGCCGTCAGCCGCTCGGTCTCCTCGGTGAGGTTGGCGGCGTAGGCTTCGAACTCCTGTCCGAGGGTCATCGGCACGGCGTCCTGAAGCTGCGTGCGGCCCATCTTGATGATGCCGGAGAACTCCTCGCCCTTGGCGTGGAACGCCGCGATGAGTTCGCGCAGCGAGGCCACCAGTTTCTCGATGCTGCGCACCAGTGCGATCCTCACGGCCGTGGGGTAGGCGTCGTTGGTCGACTGCGAGAGGTTGACGTGGTTGTTGGGGTGGCAGAACTGATATTCGCCCTTTTCATGGCCGAGGAGTTCGAGCGCCCGGTTGGCGATCACCTCGTTGGCGTTCATGTTGGTCGACGTGCCGGCGCCGCCCTGCACCATGTCGACGACGAACTGCTCCTCGAGTTTGCCGGCGCGCAGTTCCTCGCAGGCCCGGATGATCGCGTCGGCGATCGCCGGGTCGAGCAGTCCCAGGTCGCGGTTGGCCATCGCGGCGCCCTGCTTGACGTCGGCCAGGGCGCGGATCAGCTCCGGGAAGAAGTTGAGCCGCACGCGGCTGATGTGGAAATTCTCCACTGCGCGCATGGTCTGCACGCCGAAATAATACTCCGCCGGGATTTCCATTTCGCCCAGCAGATCGTGTTCACGACGGGTTTTGCCCGAAAGTCTGATTTCCGTAAAGTCCATGATCGGTATGTTTTTATTAAAGGTACGCAAAAGCGGGGTGGCGTCCAAGCCGAATCGGGCACGGTCCGGTAAGACGTTCCGACATCAAATATAATGCTTTTTCCGCCACTTTGTCAAAACAAAAAATCTTGTTAACTTTGTATTCGCTCCGCGGGGTCGCAGAATTCGGCGGCGGACGAACGCAGAACCGAAAAACAAATAAAGAATATGATTTTAGACTCTCTGAAAAACAGCGCGCTTTACTACGGCGTAAGCCCGCGCATGAAACAGGCTTTCGAACTGATCGCCTCGACCGACTGGACGACGATGGAACCGGGTATTCACGAACTCGACGGCAAGGACATCTACGTCAACGTCATGGAGCGCGAGCTGAAACAGAAGCCCGACGCCAAACTCGAAATCCACAACGAGTACATCGACATCCAGGTTCTCATCCGGGGCGAGGAGGAGTCCTTCGGCTGGAGCGAGCGCAGGGAGCTCAAGAAGCCGCTGGGCGAATTCAGCGTCGAGAATGACATCCAGCTCTTCGACGACGTGCCGCAGACCTATTACACGATGCGTCCGGGACAGTTTACGGTGCTTTTCCCCGAGGACGGGCACGCTCCGATGGTGGGCGAGGGCACGGTGCGCAAGATTATCGTCAAAGTGCGCAAATAAGCGCCGCAGGCGATACCGCTACGGGCCGGAGCATAGTCTCCGGCCTTTTTTCAGGCGGCGGCAAACGCTGTGTGCCGCGGGGCGATGCGCAGGCTGAGCCATGAGCAGAGGGCGCAGACGATGAAGACCGCACCTGTGGAGAGGAGCGTGTCGCCGATGCCGACCAGCGGCGACACGATGCCGCCGAACGAGAAGCAGATGGCGCCCAGCATGGCCGAGGCAGTTCCGGCGTATTCGCGGGCCGCTCCCATGGCCAGCGCCGTGGAGGAAGTGAAGGTGAGCCCCATGGCGAAGAGCAGGCCGAAAAGCAGTCCCTCGTAGACCCAGAACCCGCATCCGAGGCCTAGGGCCACGGCTTCGGCAGCGGCGAAGAGGAGCATGCCCATACATCCGGCTCGGGTGCTTCGTTCGGGGTTGCGGAAGCGGATCGAGAAAGCCGCGGCACTGCCGATGGCCACGGCGTTGACGGCGAAGCAGATGCTAAATTCGAACGCCGAAAATCCGTAGTGTCCCTGCATGATGAAGGGCGAGGAGGCGATGTAGGCGAACAGCACGCCCTGGGCGAAACCCATCTGCAGGACGTAGGCCACGTAGCGGCGGTTGCGGAGCACGGTGCCGAAACTGCGGAAAATGTCGCCCCAGGCTACGGCGCTGCGGCGTTCGGCCGGGAGCGACTCGCGGAGGCGGAAACAACCTGCGAGCAGGACGCATCCCAGCATCAGCAGGATGCAGAAGATGCCCTGCCAGCCGATAGAGTCGGTGAGGGTGCCGCCGATGATGGGGGCGACGACCGGAGCCACGCCGTTGACGGCGCCGATCAGCGCCAGCATCCGGGCCAGGTCGCGGCCTCCGAACCGGTCGGTGGCGACCGACCGCGAAATGACAATGCCGCCCGAACCGGCGATGCCCTGCAGGAAACGCGCAGTGACGAATTGGCGGATGTCCGAGGCGAAGATGCAGAGCAGGGTGGAGCCGATGAAGAGCCACATGGCCGTCAGCAGCGGCGTTCGGCGTCCGTATTTGTCGCTCAGGGGACCGAAGAGCAGCTGTCCGGCAGCCAGGCCGATCATGCTGGTGGTGAGTCCCATCTGCACCATCGACGAGGAGGTATGGAAGAAATCCGTCATGGCGGGCAGCGTCGGCAGGTACATATCCGTTACGAACGGACCGAATGCTGTCAGCAGGCCCAGCAGGACGAGCAGGTAAATTTTGCTGTTGTCTTTGTTCATAATACGCTGTTTTATCGTAGCAAAATTACTCTGAATTTTCGCCCTGCGAATCGCCTTTTGGGACGGGGTGTAGTTCAATTTCGGAACTGTCCGGACCGAAAAAATCCATGTATCAACCCACTTGGGAGAGGCTTTATTTGCCGATTCCGAAGTAGCGGAATCCGGCGGCTATGACTTCCGGTTTGTCGAAGATATTGCGGCCATCGACGATCGTCTCGCCGCGCATCGCCGTGTACAACTGGGCCCAGTCGGGCATGCGGAACTCTTTCCATTCGGTGATGAGTGCCACGGCGTCGGCTCCCTCCGCGGCCTCGTACATCGTCCGGGCATAGCGGATCGGCCGGCCGGCCATCCGCCGCTGCGATTCGGGCATGGCGACCGGGTCGTAAACACAGACCTTGGCGCCGGCATTCAGCAGGTGGTCGATCACCACCGCTGCCGGGGCTTCGCGCATGTCGTCGGTCTCGGGTTTGAAGGCCAGCCCCCAGATTGCGACGACCTTGCCCCGCAGGTCGCCCAACGCGGTCTGCAATTTCTCGAAAACAATCCCTTTCTGCTGCTCGTTGACCCGCTCGACGGCCTCGATGACCTGCATCGTGTAGCCGTGTTCCCGGGCCGTGTGGGCCAGCGCCTTCACGTCCTTCGGGAAGCATGAACCGCCGTAGCCGCAGCCGGGGTAGAGGAACTTGTTGCCGATGCGGGCGTCGGAGCCGATGCCCTTGCGGACCATCTCCACGTCGGCGCCCACGCGGTCGCACAGGTTGGCGATCTCGTTCATAAACGAAATGCGCGTCGCGAGCATGGCGTTGGCTGCGTATTTGGTCATCTCGGCCGAGGGAATGTCCATGAACAGCACGCGGAAATTGGAGATCAGGAACGGCCGGTAGAGCTTGGCCATCAGCTTGCGCGCCCGTTCGCTGTCGACGCCCACGACCACGCGGTCGGGCGACATGAAGTCCTTGATCGCCGCACCTTCCTTCAGGAATTCGGGGTTCGAGGCGACATCGAACGGGACCTTGCAGCCGCGCTTCTCGAGTTCCTCCTCGATCACGGCGCGCACCTTCTGCGCCGTGCCTACGGGGACGGTGCTCTTGGTGACCAACACGGTGTATTTCCGGATGTGGCGACCGAAGGTGCGGGCCACGTCGAGAACGTATTTCAGGTCGGCCGAACCGTCCTCGTCGGGCGGGGTTCCGACGGCCGAGAAGACCACCTCGACATGGGGCAGGCACTCCGTGAGGTCGGTGGTGAAGTGCAGGCGTCCCGCCTCCACGTTGCGCCGCACAAGCTCTTCAAGTCCCGGCTCGTAGATCGGGATAACGCCTGCGTTCAGACCCTCTATCTTTTCGGCGTCTATGTCCACGCAGGTGATGTCGAGTCCCATTTCGGCGAAGCAGGCCCCCGATACGAGTCCTACGTAACCCGTTCCCACGATTGCAATTTTCATCATAATTCCTGGAGTTTTTTCTTTCGGAATGTAAATATAGTCTTTTTTTCGAAATATCCCCGCCGCAGCACGAAAAAGGGCGGTCCGAAGACCGCCCCTGCGTCGTTCTATTTTCCGCACCTGCATCCGGCGACAGTCTCCGCCAGCGTTGCGCAGGGATCGCACATCTCGTGCGAGTAGCCCTGTTTCATCTCCACGGGATCGCACAGGGGTTCCCACTTCATCTTCTGGGCGAACTCCGCGAGCAGGCGCACCGAGGCTCCGGCCCAGCAGAACGAACCGAACCAGCCGAATCTGCGCCGGGGAATGCCGCGCGCGGCGATGCGGTCGAGCAGTTCGGCCACGGGCGGGAACAGGTTGCCGTTGTAGGTCGGGCCGCCGACGATCAGCGTGTCGAAACGGAAAACGTCGCGCAGGACCACCGACGGGTCGGCGTAGGAGAGGTTGTAGACCCGGATCGGGCCGACCTCCCGCGAGGCCAGTTCGCGCGCGATGCGCTCGGCCATCTGCTCCGTGTTGCCGTACATCGAGGCGTAGGCCACGACCACGCCCGGTTCGCCTTCGTAGCGGCTCAGACGGTCGTAAATATCCAGAACCTTTGCGATCTGCCGCTGCCATACGGGTCCGTGCGTCGAACAGATCGTCCCGACGGGCAGCGTGCGGACCTTCTGGAGCGCCTTCTGCACGGGACCGCCGTACTTGCCCACGATGCAGGCGTAGTAGCGGCGCATCTCGTCCCAGTAGCGGTCGGTCTCGACCTGCGAATCGGTGATGCCGCCGTCGAGCGCCCCGAACGTGCCGAAAGCGTCGCCGGAGAAGAGCGTCCGGTCGCCGGCGCACCACGTGACCATCGTCTCGGGCCAGTGCACCATCGGGATCATGTGGAACGACAGCGTCTTGCCGCCCAGATCGAGCGTGTTGCCCTCCTTGACCTCGACCGTGCCCCCGGCGATGCCGTAAAACCCTTCGATCATCTGGAGCGTCTTGGCATTGCCGACGATCTCGATGTCGGGATAGATGCGGCGCAGCGCTGCGATCGACGACGAGTGGTCGGGTTCCATGTGGTTGACGACCAGATAATCGATCTTCCTTTCGCCGATGGCCTCGCTGATGTTGGCTTCGAGGCGGCTGCCGAAGGACTCTTCGACGGTGTCGATCAGGGCGATCTTTTCGCCTGCGACCAGATAGGCGTTGTACGACACGCCCATCGGAAGCGACCAGAGGGCTTCGAAGCGCGTGGTGGTGCGGTCATTGACCCCGACGTAGTGGATGCCGGGAAGTATTTCGGTAATTGCCATAAACCTTTTTTGTTTTGTTTTGGCACAAATTTACAAAAAATATTTTTCCGGCGCTACTGCCGGCTTTTTTATTGCTCCGGCAAGTTGCATGCCGGGGTGCGGAAGAGTCCCGTGCGCGGCGCGGCCTTCGCCCGGAAACAAAACGCCGCAACCCGATGAAGGGTTGCGGCGCATGCCGGCAGGACGGCGGTTCAGAGGAACCGCGGCATATCTTCGGCCCTGCTTTGGGGTGTGGACTCCAGCGCGCCGGAGATGATCTCCGACGGGATTTCGGCCTTGACGAAGACCGAGACGTCGCTCGTGCTCGAAGTGCTGGTCAGCGTCATCCGTGTTCCGTCTGCGTTGAACGAAACCCGGTACGAGGCGCTTCCCCACGGGGTGTTGTCGCTGTACCGGCCGCTGAGCGTGGGTTTGTCGTAGGAATACGTGCCGTCCAGATGGACGTATTCGGGCTTGTAGAGCCGCTGGTAGATGTCGAACGAACCGGACTCGCTGAACGAGAGGTAGACGTCGGCGGACTGGAGCGAACTCCACGAAACCAGATGCCAGCTGCCGACGACGTTGCCGTCGCCCTCGGGTTCGGGCGTATCCTTGGACGAATCGCCGCACCCGGTCAGCGCGAACGCCGCGGCGAGGCCGATCAATAACAGTTTGATGCTTTTCATAATGTGTCCTTGTTTTATAACCAACCTCCGTTCTGGGAATGAACCTCACGTGCGATGAAGGCGAATTCCTTCGTGATCGGCATGCCGTTCATTCCGCTGTTGTTGCCGTTTCCGGCGAGCAGCTTGATCCGGACCACCGCCGAACCGGGTTTGGTGCACTTGAGGATGATCTGGTTGGCGAATATGGTCGGGTTCGCCGAAATGCCCAGCCGGTTCATGTCTTCGGCCGAAATGGAGATTTCCGTAATCTTCAGGTCCAGATTTCCGCCGCCGAGGTACGGTTGCAGGTTCAGCGTGTACTGGCTGCCGACGGGAATCGGGATGCAGGTGATGCCGCGGACGTTCATCAGCACCTGGTAGGCGTCGATGTAACCCGTGCCCATTCCCTTTTTGTACTGCGACAGGTCGAGCGTCGCCAGACTGCCCTTGTCGGTGAAATACTGTTTCGTTCCGGTGCAGTATTGGTTGATGTCGTTTACCGATGTCAGCAGCAGCGTCGTGAATTCGTTCTGGGTGAAGGTCTTGCCGAGTTGCAGCGCATAGGAGAGCCCGAGCGCCGCCACGCCCGAAACGTGGGGGCAGGCCATCGACGTGCCCTGCATGTAGCCGTACTTTCCGCCGTTGACGGTCGATAACACCTCGGACGCTCCGGTCTTTATGTTTTCCAGATACGACTGGTAGGCGTCGCCGCCGGGAGCCGCAATGTTGCAGCCGGGACCGTAGTTGGTGTAGTAGGCCGGGGTGTAGTCGCACGACATGGCCGTTACGGAGATGTAGTCGCGGTAAGCGCCGGGATAGCCCGATATGCCGGTCAAGTCGTTGCCGGCGGCGAATATGGCCAGTCCTCCCTCGATGGCCGCGCAGTTCTGTTTGGCGATGAAGTAGTCGATGGCCTGCTTCTCGGCGCTGGCGCCGCTGGAATAGGCCGCGTCGGAGGTTACCGAGCCGGCAGGGTAGCCGTAGCTGCACTGGATGATCGCCGCGCCGTTGTCGGCGGCGTATTTGATGGCCTTGGCCGACGTGGTCGCGTCGCCGCCGTCTTTGTCGTGGAAAATCTGACAGGACATGATCTTCACGCCGTCGTTTTTGCCCGAGCCGCCTGCGATGCCTGCGACGCCCGTGCCGTTGTTGTTCACGGCTGCGACCGTTCCTGCCACGTGCGTGCCGTGGTCCGGTGCATCGCCTTTGGTGCTGATGGTCAGCGTCGTATTGTCGACGAAGTTGAACCCGTGTATGTCGTCGGCATAGCCGTTCGAGTCGTCGTCACGGCCTTCCGAGCCGTTCAGCTCGGCGGTGTTGGTCCACATGTTGGCGGCCAGGTCGGGATGGTCCCACTGCACGCAGTTGTCCACGACCGCGACGATAACGCGCGGGTCGCCCGTGCAGAGCTTCCAAGCCTCGTCGCAGTTGACATCGGCTCCCGCCTTGATCTTCGAATAGATCGACTTGTCGCCGGTGTTGATGTAGTGCCATTGTCTGCCCAGGTGGGGATCGTTGAACCCGACGGCCGCACGGGTCTGCGGCGCAGCGCCGGTTTCGGCCAGCGGGATGACCCGGCCTTCGTGCACGTGCATCAGCTGCTGGTTGAATTCCACCTTGCTCACTTCGGCGATCCGGGCCATGTCGAGGGCCGCCTTGTCGAGATCGGCGGCGGCGTCGAACTCCACAACGTACCAGCGGTGCAGACCGGCGGCGCGCGTGCGCTCCTCGTTCCGTTCGTCTACCGGGAACAGGCGCTGTAACGCCTTTACCCCGATGCTGCCGAGCACGGCGTCGAAATCAGCGATGCCCGAACGGGTGGCGACGCCGCCCGAACGCGTAACCTGCATGACCGACGATTCGATGCCCGCTACGGCCTCTTCGCCGAAGCAGACCAGCAGTTCGCCCCTGACGGCGTTCTCCGACGAGAATACGAGTTTGGAGGCCGCTTTCGCTTCCGGTTCGGGACCCGTCGCCTGCTCCGTCGCATCCTTGGTGCACGACCCCAGGGCGAGCGCCGCAGACAGGAGCAGCAGGCTCCATAAAGTTGTTGTCCTTGTCATAATCTTATAATCCTAATATTAGTGCATGTCGTGACCGGTGTTTCGTTTCATTGGACCACAGAACCCGACACGGTCGCTCGGACTGTGTCGGGTCGTGTGGAACAATATGCGTCGGTTATTTCAAAACCGGGAGGTTTTCGCGGATTTTGAAATCGGCGCGGCGGCCGATCTGTTTCGGCAGCGGCTCGCATTTCGCCGTCTTCACGCTTAACGTGCGGACGCCGTGGTTCGTGTTGTCGCTGTTCCTGACGAATGTGGCGTTCATCTGGAGACCGCGGCTGTCGAGCGACTTCCCGATATGGGCCGGAACACGGACGCTGCTGAACGGGATCTTCGTGCGGACGCCCTGAACTTTGGCTGCGGATGCTGCGGATGTCGTTCCGCTCTGCTTCGTGATGGTCGTTCCGTCGGCATAGTATGCTGCCAAGGCTCCGACGATCTTGTTGACGGTGAAATCAGCAACGGGAACCTCGACGTCGGTCGTCAGCGCTGAAACTTGTTTCGACGCCGGATCGATCGTCAATACGATCGGATCGCTGCCTTCGCTCTCTTCGGTTGCGAACGAGAAGATACCGTAACCGCGGGACTTGTCCGGGGTGAGCGCCTCCGTGAATTTGCCGAGCAGGTTGCCGTTGTCCTCCCGGCCGAGCTGCACGCCGCTCATCGTGAGCGTCGACTTGGCCGAGTCATAGGTTGCGTACCATTGGGTGCCGTCCTCTACGGCGAAATCCTTCACGAAAAATTCGGTGTTGCTTCCGACGGTAGGTATTACCTCGAATACATTTTCGAACGTGTCTTCAGCGCTGGCCGCGTAGGACATGCCGTATTTCCCGATGATCAACTCTCCGGTATAGGGCGGTATGTCCGTCACGAACGGTTCGCACACGATCAGTTTTTTCTTGCCGTAGTTGTTCGTTGCTTCGACAACCAGCGTATAGGATGCGCCCGGTGTCAGATTGATCATTATGTCCCAATACTTTCCGGTCGTTGCAAGTTCTTCCATCGCATCGGCATTGAGTTCTTTACCGTATTTATCGACTACATCCTGCAGGGTCAGGCCTCCGGTTTGAATCTCGATATTGTCGATTATGGAAGTTTTGTTGAAGTAGGTTTTGATCTTCTTCATCTCCGTGCCGGTGATCTCGTACACGGCCGATGAGTAATCGGGATACTTCGATACATATGCTGCGGCATCGGGATAGGCGCTGACTTTATAGAGCGAGCCGGCGATGTCGTTGGGAACCGAGGTCCCTCCTATGCCCGGGAAGTAGAACGATGCTGCGGAAGCTTCGCCGGAAACCGGTTTTTGCGCTTTGTCAAGGGGCAGGGCGACTACGGTATAGGTTCCGGGTCCAGGCAGTACGGCTTCGGCGGAGACTTTCTCGCCGCCTACGGTGAAGTCCTGCAACTCGTTGATGTTCTCGGCTGATCCGTCGGCGATCGCTGCGACAAGTGTAGCGGTTTCGGCCTCGGTCAATTCATTTTCGACGAGAACATAGCGGATGTTCGTAACGTCGGCGCCGTAGGTGAAGTCGATGACGGCGCTCGCCGTCTCTCCGTCGGCGCTGACCTTCATGCCGTCGTATACGGCGGAGAGCGTATAGTCGACTATTTCGGCGCCCGGCAGCATGATGCGGAACGTACCTTGACTGTTAGCGGGAAATTCGCGATCCAATCCGACGAGTTTTGCGGTCAATCCGTCCTTCGGGAAGGTGATGACGCCGTTGACCAATGTGCCGGGTTCCGCCGAGGCGATCATAAAGTTTCCGTAACCGTTACTGTTTTCGGTAATACCCGACCATTGTTCTTCAATCGTCACTTGAGTCGCATTGCTGCAATCGATGACGATATTGGACGGAGTGTAGCTGAACTGCTCCGAAAGCTCCTCTTGCGTAGCTCCAAAGAATTCGGTCATATAAGGCCAGCCGAGCATCTCTTCAACCATGTAGATACCTTCTTTCGACTTATGGCTGTGTACCGTGACATCGATTTCGAACATATTGCCGGTGAATACATCGCTCAACCAGCCTTCGCGGAATTTGCCGGTTCCCATTTTCACCCACGGCCAGGGCATAACCGTAATATCGAGGCTGCGGTTGCCGTAGGGCGTCGTGTTGTCCTCGTCGTTGATCAGGAACGAAAGGGGGTATTCCTTGCCGTCTTCGAGTTTGGTGCGGTCGAAGGTGATCAGCAGTTCGGAAGTCTCCTTGCCGGCTGCGAACGATACCGACGACGGAATGGTGAACAGACCCGACTCGTCGCTGGCGAGAACCGCTACGGTCAGCGCCTCGTCCTTGGCGATGCGTTTTACCGGGATGGCGATGGAGGAGACGTCGTCGCTGATGCTATGCTGGGTGGTCACATTCTCGGGGAAGTAGACCTGTGCGCCGTCGACCTCGGGACCTGCTTTGAAGTCATCGTCGCTGCAGGCCGTGAACAGCCCCGCGACGATGGCGACAGTCGCCAGAAAGAATATTTTTATACTTTTCATAAATAGCGATGTTTTTTATTTAACAGACTTGACCGTTTGGGTCGGGTTGGGGTTGTTCTTGCCCGCAAGCGCCTTATTCTGCTGTACGGCGTTCAGCGGGAACACGCAGTTCCACCAGGGGGCGCGTCCGTCCGTGGAAAGCTGGGCCATCGGGGGAGCGTTCGTGCCGGTGTCGCCGTTGTGCATGCCGATGTTCAGACGCTTCAGGTCGTAGAAGATGACGCCCTCGCCCCAGAACTCGATCCGCTTCTGGAAAATGATCTCGTCGATCAGGTCGTTGGCCGCCGGAACCGTATAGGCCGGATCGCGGTTGGCCATGAACGACTGCAACAGCGACTTGCCGGTGGTGGCGTCGTAGTGCGCCGTAGCCTCGGCCTCGATCAGGTACATCTCCTCGACACGCATCATCGGGATGCTCGTCACGTTACCCGTGGAATAGTTTCGTTTTTCGCCGTTGGCCGCGTGGAACTTAAACGATGCGTAGGGGGCTATCGTTGCGAACTCCTCCTCGGTCAGGGTCGTATAGGGTGCGATGGCGTCGAACGAGCGGTCGGCTCCGACAAAGCTCTTTTTGCGGAAGTCGCCCGACGAAATGCGGTTGTAGCTGAATACCGAGATACCCGGCTGCGCTCCGTAGCCGTAACCCCAGATAGCCTCGGTCGCCATGTGGGCCGACCACGACAGCAGGTTGTTGAGCACGGTGTCGGTGGTCTGGATCATGGCCCACATCCACGACGAATTGACCGTGTTGAACCCGGTCTTCGGGTCGAGCCACTGGCTTTCGGTCATAATCGTGCAGCCCGAAGCGTCGATGGCCTTGCGGGCGTATTCGGCGGCCAGACGGTAAGCGGCGTCGCCGGTCGGAACTTCCGCATACGATTCGGTGAATCCGCCCAGCCAGAGGTAGGCGCGGGCCTTGAGTCCGTAGATCACGGCCAGCGAGGGCAGGTTTTTCGTCGCCGGCGTATAGTTGGCCAGCAGGGTCTCGGCGGTGTTGAGGTCCTCGAAGATGAACTTGAACATCTCCTCACGCGATACGCGCGGGTTGTTTTCCAGTTCCTCCATGCTCGTATCTTCCCGGACGATGGGAACGGTCAGCCCCTTGACGGCTTCCAGCTCGGTCTCGTAGGCGGGACGTTCGGGAGCCTTGGCCGGCAGCGCGTCGTAGAGACGGGCCAGGTCGAGGTAGCAGAGCGCGCGGAAAGTCTTGGCAATGCCCATCATCTCCTCTGCGCCTTCGCTCTGGTTTGCGATGTCGATGGCCTCATTGGCCGTGAAGATGAACTTGTAATAGTTGGTGTAGAAGAACGGGGACATCTTGCCGTTCGCTGCCAATCCGGTCGAGTTGCCCGGATAGAGCCATGCCTGCCAGCGGTCGTAGTACTGGTTGCCGCCCGGCAGGTTGCCGCTGACGGGGAACACCTCGCCGACCATGCGGTCGGTGGCGCCGAAGATGCCCGGGTAGCCGAAGTCGATGTGCTCGCCGAGGTCTATATAGTTGGTGATGAGCACCGTCGGCATCGCAGTGATAAGACCCTCCTTTGCGAACGGAGATTCGGCAGTCTGCTCGCTGGTGGCGTATCCGCTTTCGGGGAAGGTCTCCTTGATACAGCCCGAAAGAAGCACGGATGAACCGAGAAGCAGCGCCGTTGTTTTCAGTATGTTGTTCATTTTCATAATATTCGTCGTTTAACAAATTAGAACGTTACGGTTACACCGCCCGAGAAGGTGCGAATCGGGGCGTAGTAGTACGGGTTCGTGATTCCGTTGATGGACTGACGCGGGTCGAGACCCTGACGCTTGGACCAGTACCATACATTGTCGCAGGCGAGGTAGATACGCAGATTCTCGACGAGGAACTTGCGCGTGATACGCTTGGGCAGCGTATATCCGAGCGTGATGTTCTGGATGTTCAGGTACGATGCGCTGGTGAGGAAACGGTCCGAGACGGCTGCCTGATTCGAGTCGTTGTAAGCAAAACGCGGAATGTTCGAACCGGAGTTCTCGGGAGTCCACGAATTGAGCAGGTCGTGGTGGTAGTTGTTTCCGGTCGACGTTCCTGCCGGGGAGTTCATGTAGAACCTGTAGCCCTGGTCGAGAACCTGTCCGCCGAGCTGGTAGGTGAAGCCGATCGAGAAATCGACGCCGTAGAAGCGCAGCGACGTGCCGAAACCGCCGTAAACGTCCGGCAGGGCGTCTCCGTGCATTTCGCGGCCCTCCTGCGAGGCCACCGAGTAATCGGAGGTCTTGATGCGCTCCTTGTTGCCGGCATCATCGGTCTTGTAGGTGTACCACAGCGATTTTCCGGTCTCGGGGTCTACTCCCGCGTAGGTCGGAACGTAGAACGAGAAGACGGATTCCCCTTCGGTGAGGAATTTGGTGTCCTGCCAGCGGCCCACGTGTTTGCCGTCGGCCGTCGTGTTGTTTTTGAACTGCTCCGGCAGGTGGGTCACCTTGTTCTTGTAGTGGGTCATGTTGAGCGAGAAGTCCCACACGAGGTTTTTGGTCCGGATCAGGTCTGCGTTCAGTTCGATTTCGAGACCGCGGTTGACCATGTCGCCGATGTTGGTGAAAATGGTCGTGTAACCCGACTCGATCGGAGTGGCCAGCTCGAACAGCATGTCGGTGGTCTTGCGGTTGAAGACATCGATGCTACCCGACAGACGGTTGTCCCAGAGGCCGAACTCTACGCCGACATTGAGGTTGGCGTTGGTCTCCCAGGTGATGTCGGGGTTGCCTTTCTGGTAGAGTACGCTCGTAACGCCGTCGCCGCTGCTCAGGATCTCGCGGTAGTCGGTATAGCGGTAGTAGGATTCCGCTTTCGATCCGAGGTTGTCGTTACCCTGCGAACCGTACGATGCTTTGACCTTCAGCATGTTGACCCACGAAGCGTTGAACCAGCTCTCGCGGTTGATGATCCAGGCTGCGCCGAGCGACCAGAAGTTGCCCCAGCGGTGGTCGGGGTGGAAGCGCGACGATGCGTCGCGGCGGTACGATCCCGAGAAATAGATGCGGTTGTCGTAGTCGTACTGTCCGCGGAAGAAGTAGCCCTCGTTGTTGTACTCCAGAACCGACGAACCCGACCGCGACGAGTCGACGACGGCGCCGCTGAGTTCGGTGTTGTCCGGCGAGAACATCATGGTCTTCGAGCCGTACAGACCGTAGGATTTGCGGTTGTACATTTCATGGCCGAAGAGCAGGTCGAGGTTGTGGACGTCGGCGAAGGTGTTGGTGTAGGTCAGGAACTGCTGCATGTTGTAGGCGATCTCCCGACTGTGGCTCTTGAAAACGGCGCCGCCCGATTCGGCGAACTGTCCGTAGTAGGGGTTCGACACCTGCGTACCGCGGGTTTCGTCGAGCGACACGCTTCCGTTGAGGGTCAGTTTCAGGCCCTTGTACAGGGAGAAATCGGCAAAACCGTTGGCCATGAAGGCATTGCCCTCGTTGATGTATTTGTTGAGCTGAATGTCCTGCAGGTCGTTGCTCTTGCCGCCGTTGGTGCGCAGTGCGCCGCCGTTGCGGCCGTCGCCGGTATCGTACATCTTGAATCCGTACTCGTCGATCATAATGTTGCCGTTGCCGTCGCGCATGTAGACCGGATAGATCGGCGCCATGCGGATCGCCGTGGCGAATGCGTTTCCGCCGTCGGCGTTGCCTTCGCCCTGACCTTCGCCGTCGTCGTTGGTTTGGTTGCCGTTGTTCCAGACGAAATGGGTGTAGGACATGTTACCGCCGACTTTCAGCCACTTTTTGGCCTGGTAGTCCGCGCGCAGACGGGCGGTGTAGCGCTCGTTGCTCGAACCGTCGACGATACCCGTGTTGTCCAGATAGCCGAGCGATGCGAAGAAATTGGCGCGGTCCGTCGCGCCGGAAACGCTGACGTTGTACTCCTGACGGAACGACGACGATTTGTAGATTTCGTCGAGCCAGTTGTCGGGTTGCAGGTAGAACTGCTGGCCCTTGGCGTCGGTTACCAGGCGGCCCTGCTTCGCACGCGGATTGAGACGGCCGTTTTCGCCGATGAGGTTCTGGCCGTCGGGCACGGTGAAGACGTTGTAACCCAGACCGCCGGGATCGTTCGACGTCAGCAGCTTGTTGGCGGCGATGTTGGCAGCCAGGGGAGTGTACTTCTGGTCGAGCGTGTAATAGTTGTACAGCGACTTGTAGTGCATCTCGTAGTATTCGCCCGCATCCTCCACGATGTCGTAGGTCTGCAACGCACGGGTGTTGATGCCCCACTTGCCGTCGAAAGTCACGGTGGCCTCGCCGGCCTTCGCACGCTTGGTTGTGACCATGATTACGCCGTTCGCGCCGCGGGAGCCGTACAGGGCGTTCGACGCGGCGTCCTTGAGGACGCTGATCGACTCGATGTCGGCAGCGTTGATGTTGTTGATGTCGCCTTCGTAGGGCACGCCGTCTACAACCCAGAGCGGGTCGTTTTTGGCATTCATCGAACCGTAGCCGCGCACGTAAATCTTCTGACCGGAACCCGGACGGCCCGAGGCGGAGGAGAACTGCACGCCGGCGATTTTGCCGACGAGGGCATCCCCGACGTTCGAAGACTGCGTTTTTATCAGATCGTCGGATTTGATCACCTTCGCCGCTCCGGTGAAGGCGTCTTTCTTGGCTGTACCGAAGGCCACTACGATCACGTCGTCGATGGCCTGTGCGTCTTCTTTGAGCGAGATGTTGATTCGGGTCTTGCCTCCGATGGCCACCTTCTGGGTTTCATAGCCGATGAAGGATACGACCAGCGATCCGTTTCCGGGAGCCGTGATGGTGAAGCTACCGTCTCCGTTTGAGGTCGTGCCGACATGCGAGCCGTCGACCATAACCGTTGCTCCGGCGACCGGTTTCCCGTCGGGACCGGTGACTGTTCCGGAAATTTGCTTACTCTGGGCCAGCGAGAGTAATATTCCCCCCCCCAATAAAGCAATTAACGATAGTAGAATTTTTCTTACCATAAGCGTTAATCTAATAGTTTTTTTTAAAATAAAAAGTTCACAAGCAAAGGTATGAAATTGCTAACTCGTTTACAAATAAATTATTAAAATAATTTACCAGTATAACATATGTGTAGAAGATTGGTCGATAACGGTTACGATTTTGAAAATATCATCTCAAGGGGATTACAAATTGTAATCCCCTTTTCGGGTGTTTTCGGGTGTTTTGAGCGAATGTGTTAGCTGCGTGAACTTCTGCGTATATGTGAATCGGTCCTCAAAGGCGCTCCCGGACTTTTTCCAGGTCGGTATCGCGGTACAGCGTATCGAGGCGTTTCGAGAGCCGCTCCATGTCACCGTCGAGTTTCGAGTGGGTGATGGTCGCATAAATCTGCGTAGTCCGTATATTCTTATGCCCTAGCAGCTTGCTGATCGTTTCGATCGCCATTCCCTGCGAAAGCGTGATCGTCGTGGCGAAGGTGTGCCGGGCCGAATGGAACGTGATGTGCCGGGGAATGCCCGCCAGAGACATGATGCGTTCGAGGCAGATGTTGCACCAGCCGTTGCTCGGCAGGCGGAATATCCGCGCATTCCGCTGCATCGGTTTGTATTTCAGCAGAATGGTGTACGGGATCGCGAAGATGCGCACATTGACCGCAGATCCTGTTTTGCGGCGGGTGGTGCTGATCCACAGCTGTTTGCCGTCCTGCTGGATATGCTGCGGGGTCAGCGTGCAGAGGTCGATGTAGGAGAGTCCCGTGAAGCAACTGAACAAAAATGCATCGCGTACCAACTGTAAGGTCATGTCGTCGAGGTCCAGACGGATCAGCTTGCGGATTTCGGTCATGGACAGGTAGTTTCGCGCGACGAATTCGCTGCGCAGTTTGTAATTCGCGAAGAGGTCCTTGGCCATGTGGCCCCGGCTGCGGGCCAGCATGAGGATGTGCTTGAACGCGATCATGTAGATCCACGTCGTGTTTTTCTTGTGTCCGCACTCCTGTGCGATGTAGTGGTGGAACCCCGTCAGAAACTCTTTGTCGAGTTCTTTGAACAGCAAATCCTTGCGGTTGAATTTGTCGTTGACGTAGTTTTCGAGATGCTTGTAAACACACCTATATTTATAGTAGGTCGTTTTGCTGCGGCTGATGCCCACCATCCGGCTGAACTCCTCGTTGTGATGCCTGAAGAAGGCCAGCAGCGTTTCGTTGCGCTGGTCGTTGCCGAAATACATCTCCTTGACCATTTTCGGAGTGACCAGGGCATGCTCGTAAAACAGTGTGTTGTAACATCTTTCGATGTGGAAACGAATCTGCGAGAGTTGTTCGTTGACATGTGAGGCAACCGCGCTGCGCCCTGCCGCCCGTCCCATACTCACATCCCAGAGATTCGGATTCACGGATAGTTGCGTGGACAGCTGCGTTCGCTGTCCGTTGATCGTAATGCGTCCCATGATCGGCGTGTTTCCATTGCGTAAAGGCGCATTCTTCTTGATGTAAAACAGTACTTTGAACGTGTTTCTCATTCCCTTCCTAACCTTTTTTAAACAATAAACAAACCGCGATAAAGGTAATGATAAAGTTACTGCCAAACGGTATATCAATTGGACCAAATAGCTTATACGGCACGGTTTAACCCTTCTTGTCCGGTAACTATCTGGTAACACAACCCGGACGCACGGAGGTGTCGTCCGTATATCTTACACGCTTAATACCAAACTATTAGGCATTTCTCGGAAAATGCGTTCCGGAACGCTGTAATTATCCTATATCCAGCAGTTTATTATCCGGAATCCGGGGCGATCGTTTTTTATTTTAAAATTTTATTAAAATTAACGCTTATGGTAAGAAAAATTCTACTATCGTTAATTGCCGTTTTGGGGCTTTGCGTATATGGATTCGCCCAAAACCGGCAGGTTTCCGGTAAAGTTGCCGATGCGGAGGGTAAGCCTGTCGCGGGCGCAACCGTTATGGTCGACGGCACGTCGACCGGTACGACCACGGGCACGGATGGTAAATTCACCATCGCCGCACCCGCCGACGCTACGCTGGCGGTTTCGTTCATCGGTTACGAGACCCGGAAAGTGGCTGTCGCCGGAAAGACGCATGTCGAAGTCGTGATGCACGAAGATGCGCAGGCCATCGAGAATGTCGTGGTGACCGCTTTCGGCACGACGACGAAAAAAGATCTTACGGGATCAATCGCCACCATCCGCGGCGAGGAGCTTGCGAAGCGTCAGGTTTCGACCGTTTCGAAAATGCTCGAAGGAGCGGTTCCCGGCGTGCAGCTGACTACGGCCACCAACCAGCCCGGTACGGACGCTGCGATCTACGTCCGCGGCGTCGGTTCGCTCAATGCGGGCACCGGCGCGCTGATCGTGCTCGACGGCTCGCCCTATCAGGGCAGCCTGTCCGACATCAACCCGGCCGACATCGAGTCGATCTCCGTGTCGAAGGACGCCACGGCCAACTCGCTCTACGGTTCGCGCGCCGCGAACGGCGTGGTTTTCATCACGACCAAGCGCGGCAGCCTGGACAATCCCACGATCAGCGTCGACACGCGATTCGGTATCAACACCCGCGCTGTCCCCGAGTATGACATCATCACCGATCCGGGTGAATACCTCGAGGCGCAGTGGCGCACGATGCGCGACACGAAGTGGGCGTCAAGCCCCGAAGAGGGCGGCGGCGATCTGGCTGCCGCGGCGCTCTATGCCTCGCAGGAGGTGCTGGGTGCACACGGAAATTACAACCCCTACAAATATTTGTCGACCTACCTGATCGACCCTGCGACCGGCAAACTCGACCCGTCGGCCCGGCGCATGTACAGCGAGCGCCTGCAGGACGAACTCTTCAAGACCGGATTCCGCAACGAGACGAACGTTTCGGTCAGCGGCGGGAACGAGAAGTCCGACTATTTCATCTCGCTGGGTTACCTCAAGGACGAATCCTATGTGATCGAATCGGATTTCGAGCGTTACAGCGCTCGTGTGAACGTCAACACCAAGCTCCGCACGTGGATCAAGGTGGGCGCCAACCTCTCCTATGCCCACACGGTGCAGAACAACATTCTGGAGGGCAGCAGCCTCGCTTCGTCGGCGTTCGCCACGGCGCGTTCGTGGGAGCCGGTTTTTCCGGTCTACGCCCGCGATGCCGAGGGGAAAATCAAGTATGACGAAAACGGCGACAAGGTCTACGACCTGGGTACGGGGCAGACCGACGGCACGACGACCCGTCCCGGAACCTCGGGCCAGAACATCATCGCCACGCTGAAGATGGACACGCGCGACATCAAACGCAACAACTTGCAGGGCCGCGCTTACGGGGAGATCTATTTCCTGCGCGACTTCACCTTCACCTCGAGCATGTCGCTGGGCTATCGCGCCTCCGACGAACTGCTGTTCTATAACCCCACGATCGGCGACGGACGCGGTTCCAAGGGCCGGATCAACAAAAAGTCTACGGACGTTTACGATCTGAACCTGATCCAGATGCTCAATTACAAAAAATCCGTCGGACGCCACAATATCAATGCGCTGATCGGACATGAGTACAACAGCTGGGTGCGCGATTACGCCGAGGTCGAGAAGACGAACATTTACGATCCCAAGAATCCGCAGCTGAACAACGCCGGCGAGATGGGGTCGATCAACGGCTATCAGGACGTGCTGCGCATTCAGGGTTTCTTCGGCAAACTGGAGTACAACTACGACAACCGTTATTATTTCTCGGGCGGTATCCGCCGCGACGGAACCTCGCGTTTCAAATACAATCCCTGGGGCACGTTCTGGTCCGTCGGCGCTTCGTGGCGCATCGGAGCCGAGAAGTTCATGGAGAGTACGCACAGCTGGCTTTCGGAGCTGAAACTCCGCGCCACGTACGGTACGCAGGGTAACGAGGACCTGGCCAACTACTATCCCTATACCGACCAGTATACGGTTACCATTTCCGAAGGCAAGCTGGGTACGGAGATCTATTACTACGGCAATCCCGATCTGACGTGGGAGAAGCAGAAGACGTTCGATCTGGGTCTGGACGTGGGTCTGCTGAACGACCGCATCAACCTGACGATGGACTACTTCATCCGCGTGTCGGACGGTCTGCTCTTCAAGCGTACGAAGGATATTTCGACGGGCCGCGCCTACGACTGGTACAACGTCGGCAAACTGCGCAATTCGGGCTTCGAATTCGACTTGAACGTCAAGCTCATCCAGAAAAAGGACTGGTACTGGGACATGTCGGTCAACGGTTACACCTATGCCAACAAGATGCTCAACCTGCCCGACGAGTACAAAGTCTCGGGCATGCCCAACGGCAACCAGCGCATTTACGAAGGCAAGGACATCTACCGCTGGGAGATGCGGCAGTTCGCAGGTCTGGATGAGAAGGGCAACTCGCTCTGGTATATGGACCGGGATCTCACGGACGGTGAGGGCAACGTTGTGGGCGTGGAGAAAGTCACGACCGGCGATGCTACCGAGGCCACGCAGTACCTGCTGGAGAAGAGCGCGCTTCCCGATTTCACGGGCGGCCTGAACACCACGCTGCGTTGGAAGAGCCTCGACCTGACGATTATGACCAACTTCCAGTTCGGCGGCTACGGCTACGATTACGACTTCTCGGCGTTCAGCAGTGCGAATTTCCCGATGAACCGTCTGAAGAACTATGCCGACGCCTGGAATCCGGAGACCGGGAAAGGTTCGGCGCCGATCTGGAACACGAACGACTCGAACATCAACGCTTCGTCGGATCGTTTCCTGATCAGCAAAACCTACTTCAACTTGCGCAACATCACGCTGGGCTACACCTTCCCGGCGAACTGGATGAGCAAGATCGGCATCAAGAGCGTTCGCGTGTACTTCGCCTGCGACAACGTCTTCTTCGCATCGAAGCGCAAGGGCTACGATCCCCGTACGAGCATGGGCGGTCAGGGCGCGACGGTCGCTTTGAACAGCGTGGACGGTACGTATTATTCGCCGATCCGCACCACTTCGGTAGGTCTCAATATTAACTTCTAAGCAGCGACATTGATATGAAAAAAATACTGATATTTTTAATGAGTGCGGCAGTTGCGGTATCCTGCAGCGACGATATCTTCGACGTGGACCCTTCGGGAAAAGTCTCTTCGGAGACCCGTGACGAGGTGGCCAAGGAGGACCCGGACAAGGTGCTTCAGGGTATCGAGGCGTCCATTTACACCCACTATGCCACCTATTACAAGAACGATCTTCAGTGGCTGACCGGTTTCAAAGGGTTCGAACTTGCGTTCGGCATGACCGGGCAGGACATGACCCTGCTGCTGCAACACAGCATGAACCTTTACATGTATATCAACGACTACTGGCAGGAGGAGTATACGCCGACTTTCAACGTGTGGAACATGTTCTACATTCCGATCGCCACGGCCAATGAGATTCTCGCGACGGCGACCCTCGACGCTTCCGCCGAGTCGGAGACGATGAAGGCCTACCGCGCCCGTGCGCTGACCTCCCGCGCGTTCGGCTACTACCACCTGATCAACGTGTACCAGTATCCCTACTCGGCGGCGAACAAGGACCTTCCGGGCGTGCCTCTGGCCACCGAGGAGACCCTCGGCCAGAATCTGCCGCGCGCCACGATGGAGCAGGTCTACAAACGCATTACCGACGACCTGGACGAAGCGCTGCGTATTTTCGAGGAGATCGGATACGACGACACCGGTTCCCGGACCGATTTCGACGCCAGCGTGGCCGCCATTCTGCGCGCCCGTGTCGCATTGGTCATGGAGGACTGGGGGAAAGCCGTCTCGTTGGCCGACGATATTCTGGCCAAATACACGCTCGTCTCCAAGGAGAACTACAACAACGGCTTCAACCGTATCGAGAACGTTCCGAGTCTGATCTTCGGCTTCAAGATGACGGCCGACAACTGCCAGACATGGGCTACCTGGTGTTCGCAGATGGACCCCTACATGAGCGGTTATGCGGGTATGTGGGCCGAGCGTCCGATCCACTCCTACCTCTATGCGCGTCTGAATCCGACCGACGTGCGTCGCGGCTGGTGGCTCAACAAGACGGACAATCCGGACCCGGACGCTGCGACGAGCGGTTATGCCTGCCTCCTGCCTTCCAACCTGCCCAATACGCTTGCTTCGGGCGTGAAAGCGCGTTCGGAGTACGTCTCGGTCAAGTTCCGCAGTTACAACGGCGACTGGAACAATACCGATCTGATCTATATGCGCGCCGAAGAGGCCGTCTTCATCAAGGCTGAAGCCGAGGCGCACAGCAACATCGCCGCGGCCAAGAAGACGCTCAAGGATTACGTGACGACCTACCGCGATCCGGGTTATGACATCACGGCCGCTTCGCTCGACGATGTCGTCGAGGAGATCATTCTTCAGAAACGTATCGAGATGTGGATGGAGGGCGCTCTGGAGTGGCTTGACCGTCGGCGTCTGAATATGCCGATTGATCGTCGGGACGATGCCGCGATGACGGCGGCAGGCGTTGCGAACAACCACATTTACAAAGCCATGTGGGAGCAGGACGAATCCGGCATGCGGTTCCAGCTGCCGCGTTCCGTCGTGATTGCCAACCCGGAAATCGGCGAGGCGAACCAGAATAAAACGAATTAAGCGTCTATGTATCACGCCTGTTAAGTCCGCTGTCCGTTTGGGCAGCGGACTTTTTTCTGATTTCCGGGTCGGTCGTTTTTTGCCGGGCCGGGAAAAATTTACCGACAAAATTGCATGAGGCATTTGCAGTATTAAATTTTTTGCTTATCTTTGCACCACGATAACAGGGAATACCCCGTTTTTCGCGGATGGTGCCATAGCTCAGTTGGTAGAGCAAAGGACTGAAAATCCTTGTGTCGCTGGTTCGATTCCCGCTGGTACCACAAAGAAAATCAACCACTTACAGCAATGTAGGTGGTTTTCTTTTTGTCTTTTCCGTAGCGGTTTTACGGTGGTTTAAGGCTTTGAGTTAAACCGAGAGTTAAACCAAAAATCACTATGGATGCAGGTGTTAACATTCTCTGTTACAAATCAAAAACTCTTGCCAACGGCGCACATCCGTTGATGATTCGTGTCTGTAAAGACGGAAAGAAGAAATACGTTAGTCTTGGCGTGTCTGTTTTACCTCAATTTTGGGATTTTACGAAGAACCAGCCGAAAAAGAATTGTCCCAATAAGGCATATATCGAAAAGATTATTGCGGACAAGAGTAGCGAGTTTGCCGAGCGCATCATCGAACTGAAAGCCGAGAAGAAAGAATTTACGGCTACAACGCTGACTGAACGGCTGACAGAGAGCACACGAGCAAGACGCACGGTAGGCGAGGTGTTCCAATCTCAAATCGAAAATTTGAAGCAAACGGGGCGAACGGGCTATGCGTTATCGCACAGAGAGGTCTACAATTCGCTACTGAAATTCAACGGGCATCTGAATATCTACTTTTCAGAAATTGATACTGTTTGGTTGAAACGCTATGAAACTTGGTTGCGGGGACAAGGTTTTTCAGAAAATACAATAGGCCGCCGATTCCGCACCCTGCGGGCTGTTTATAATGTAGCCATTGAGGAAAAGTGTGTGAAAGTCGATTATTACCCGTTCAAATCCTACAAGGTTTCCAAACTGCACCAAGCGACGGCAAAGCGAGCAATAAGCAAGGCTGACATCATGCGGATTATCGAATATCGCAGTAATGATTTCTACAAGCAATTTGCAGTCGATTTGTTTGCGTTCGGTTACTTTATGGGCGGGATTAATTTCGTGGACATCGCCTACCTTAAAACGGATAATATCGTGGATGGACGGCTAATCTACACCCGACGCAAAACACATAAGTTGATTAGGCTACCTTTACAGCCCAAAGCGCAGGAGATTATAGAGCGTTACCGACAAGATGGTGCGCTCTTTTTGTTTCCTATACTTTCTGCATTTCATAAAACCGAGCAACAACAACGCAATCGAGTTCACAAAGTCATTTCCAAAGTGAACGAGCGACTGAAAGAGGTAGGGAAAGAGTTGGAAATACCTATCGACTTAACGACCTATGTTTCGCGGCATAGTTTCGCCACAGTCTTAAAACGAGAGGGTGTAAGCACGTCGATAATTTGTGAATCATTAGGCCATAGTTCGGAAAAGGTTACCCAAATCTATTTGGATAGTTTTGAGAACAGCCAAATCGACGCGGCGATGCAGAATTTGTTGTGAACGAAAAAGGGCACTCCGACGAATATACGGAGTGTCCTTTTTTTTCAACGACAGCAGGCTGAAATTAGGCGACCGTCGCATGTTCGGGAAGACGTTTTATATCTTCCGACAGAAATCTGTCCGCATCTTCGGGCGAGAAGCGTTTCCCGTAAAGTTGCACATCAGCCCCTAATGTGCGGGATACTCCGTCTTTCAGTACCTTTTTCATCGTGGCACTACCGAGGAACACAATATGTTCCGCTACATATTCAGGCTTCAAGCCCAAGATTTCGCACTCGCGGCAATACCTGCGGCTGTCAAGCAGGATATTTACCTGCTCCATGAAATCAGCCCAAAACTTGTTCGCATCCGAGTAAGCCGCATTCATGAATTTGTCGATGCAGGCCAATTTAATTTCGTTATCCTTTTTCAGTTGGACATCGAAAACGGGCCGCGCCTGCGTCATTACCCGCCACATCGGGGGCGTAGTCGAACGGCGGCGGCGCGAGGTCTGCGCCGTCTGCTGTTCTTTCTGTTCGGCAACGGGAGCAGGCGTAGCGGTTGCGGCGTTTGCCGCGTTCTGCTCGTTTACGTTGTTTTGTCCGTTAATAATAGCATTAGCCATAATCTTAAATACTCCTTTTACAGAGGGGCTAAAATTATTCTGCATCCCTTGCCCAAGCGTTTGCAGGTCGTCGGGTTTATCCCTTTCGACACTACAAAGATTTGACTTTTCGCACCCCAAATACGGGGAGTGAAATAAAGGGCGTTTTTACTCTCCCTTTGCAAATTACAGATAAACAGCGGAATAAGTTGCAGGCATGCGCCCTTTGCAGGACTTAATTATTCCTTTTAACGAATCGTCGCTATACAAAAAGCTGTCATTGCGGGTAAATTCATAGAGGTAACAGATACGCGAAATCAGCAACAGCCGATTCAACGAAACACTCTTGTCGGGTTGCTTTGGGCGGTTGTCCCCCAATAAAGCGTTCAGCATATCCCGATACATCTCCACAGTCCGATAAATCCGAAACGACGTACTCGGATAGGTTTCGTCGAAATTGCCCGTGTCAATCCCGTAATAGTGAATCTTCCTGCCTTTGCATTCCCGTTCATAGGTTTCCCGCAGCCAGTCCAAAATCCCACGCTTTATAACGGGCAGAACCTCGACTTTCTTTCTGTTCTTTTTAAGGGTTATTTCAATATCATCGTCCGTGAAATCCTCGCCCAACTCTTTGAACAGATTTTGCACCGCCTTATCCAACGATGCAGGTTTCACAAGGCCGTAGTTCTTAAACGAGGTTTCGGCATAATCGTAAATAAAGACTAACGCAAACCAGAATTTCTCGACATCCAGCCCCAATCCCATAACCGTAGCGATTATATCGTCGTTAGCAAGATAATCCGACTTGGTAAAGGGCATCTTAATCTTACCCGTACAGTAGCGATATTCGAATTGCGGCGTGCGGATTCCATACGTCTGTTCATCACATCCGCAGGCAATATCGACATACTCGCGCAACTCTCGGCGCATCGGGTCGAAATCCCAATGCACAATCTTATCGTTTTCATCCATCAGTAAGGATTCATACATACTCTTACGGATGGCATCGGCTTCTTTCTCATTCATAAAATAGCGTTTTACACCCAAATTTACGGCTTTTTACGTGTACATCGCACTTATTTACCGTGCAAAAACCGCTATTAGCACTTAAAACATGTGTTCGAAAGGAATTTCAGAACAGCCGCGCCATGTACCGAACCGCTAATAGTACTGAATTACATGACACGAAAGGTGTTTTAGAACAACAGACTATGTAAAATACCCGCTAATACTACTTTTTGCACATTAATTTCCACGTCGAACACACTCCGCCACCCCGTAAACAGCCCTATAATGCCATTTAAGACATAGATAAAAATGTTCGGATTAATTGCTGTCCGACCTTTGTTCCCAATAAAAAAGGTGCTATCTTTATAATACGAAAAAGGAGCAGTCCTAATGTCGAGTCCGTCCATAATCGGGAGGTGTTTTTCAGCACCTCTTTTTCTTGTTTCCGAGTGTAATATTTTTTGATTCCGAAATGGACTATCTCTTTAATAATAACAATACAGGATTAAAAATAATTACAGATTTTATTTCACTAAAAACGAATTACTTATGCAAAACTGAACCATCGACGCACCCAAAGATGCAAAATTTCTTCGGGACTTTATGACCGAAATTCCCGTGAATTGTCTATTTAACAAGAAAAAGACGGGATGCGGTGCTACCGAACTGGCTATCCGCAACTCCATTCCCACCCTTATCGCTATGCCTTACGTGGCCTTGGTGAAGAACAAGACCGTCTGCCGCACCGACGATATAGAGGTGTTGGGCGTGTACGAAGACATTACCGAGTGGGACATCACGCAATTCGCCCGTACCCATTCCCCCTTAAAGATAGCCACGACTTACGATTCCCTGCCGCGCGTCGTTTCCGCTTTACAGAGCATCGGCATAGACCCTTATAAGGAGTTGTTCCTGCTGGTGGACGAGTGGCACGTGCTGTTTAATTCCTATTCGTTCCGACACCGAGCCATCCGAGAACTGCTTGCGACGGCGGCACGCTTCGATCGTGCGACCTACATGACGGCGACACCCATAGAACGGGAATACATGTTGGAGGAACTGCGACACCTGCCGACCTGCGAAATCGACTGACCCGACCTTACGGAGGTCAAAGTACGTTCGCGGCAGACCAACAAACCCGATAAATATATCGTCTCGGAGTGCGTCAAAGTCCTGCGCGACGAATTGCCCTACAACCTGCATATCTTCGTCAACAGCGTGGATTTTATCGCAAAGGTCATCGACACGCTCAAACTCGCTCCTGAAGCCGTTAAAATAGTCTGTTCCACGAGCGGAGAGAGTAGACAGGAAAACCAGCGCAAATTAGGCAATGCCTATCCCATAGGCCAGCCCTCCGACCCTGCAAAGAAGATAAACTTTTACACCTCTACCTGCTTCGAGGGGTGTGACATCTTCGACCCCGACGGCGTTACATTCATCGTCAGCGACGGACGAAAGGCGCACACGCTGTTGGATATTTCCACGCTCTTTACGCAGATATGCGGACGCATCCGAGATTCCCGTTACAAGACGCAAATCGTGCATGTTTATTCCACGACCAAATACAGCAAGGCCGTAACGCTCGATGAGTTTGTTGCGGCTACCCAGCGGACGCTTGCAGACGCCGAAAGCTATGCCGCCGAGATAAACTCGTTGAGTGAAGCCACACGGGTCAAAACCTTGTCGAAGATTCCCTACATCAACGAACAATATGTGCGGATAGCCGACAATCGCCTTGTCGTGGAAAAGAACCTCGCCAACATGGACATCGTGAATTTCAAAATCAGCCGACATATTTACGCGACCTATGTAAACCTTACCGACGAACTGCAACGAAACGGCTACAAGGTAACGGTGCAGACATACAGCAAGGTCGTGGAACACCTTGCGGCGAACCCTTCGGCAAGGACTACTTTTCGGGAGTTGTTCGACGAATACTGCCGACTGAAAACAATGACCGAGCAATTTTTCGTGGTAGAAAGCCCCGCCGAACTATGCGCCGTGATAGAACAGCGGCATCCGCTGGTTAAGCAGGCTTACGACGAGTTGGGAACGGCCAAAGTGCAGGCGTTGAAATACCATGTCGGCAACATCCGCCGCGAGTTGGTAAAGGGGCTTTCAATCGGCGACGACTATAAAATCGTGAAGATGATAAACGACGCATTTCAGAAGCAGACGCCGATTACCAAGAACAAGGCCAAAGAACGCTTGCAGGAGATTTACGACACGCTGGGTCTGCAACGAAAGGCCAAAGCGACAGACCTTGCGCAATGATACGAGATAAAGGACGCACCGACACGAATAGAGGGTAAACCGACCGCGTGTGTGACAATTATCAGGGACAAGTTCGTGAGAAGATAGAGGGCGATTACGACCTTATATAAAGAAAAACACCACACATAAGACAATTACAACTGTAAACTAATTCAATCAATAATTTCTTATATTTGTACAAAACGTACAATGATGAATAGCATAATATTTATGTGGATAACAATAATAGTTAATATTTTAGGATGGTTTATATTACATATACTATCTAAACGTCGAGATTTATCCAACAAGAAAAAAGAAATTACCATCCAATATCTAATAACAGCATGGCAATTATTAGAAAATGCATCTAACCGCAACGATAGCACTCGGAATGCTGATGTTGAAAAAGCTATTGCGAACATTCAACTATTCGGAACCCCAACACAAATACAATTAGCTCAAAAATTATCTGATGAAATTGGGGATACTCAGCAAGGAGATACTAAACCTCTTCTTATTGAATTAAGAAAAGAGTTGAGAAAAGAGTTAGAGTTAGAAGTTGTTGGAGATAAATTAAGACATTTACGTTTTAATAAAAAAGCCTTATAGTTAGGGCTTTTTTATTTTATCCATGCAGACAATCCCTATTTTTCACCCCTCCCCATTTTCGGATGGAAAACCGAATTTTTTACTTACCATTTAATAGGATTCCACATAAAACAGACCACCCCCTATTTATGCCCGAAACCATCTAACGGCATAGAATTATCGGAATTATATAGAATCGGAAAGCTATTCTTACATGGAGATATGCCGCCCTGTTTAGTTGGTTATGAATGGAGTTATCTTTTTACAAGTAATGGGGAATAACTCTAAACTTTACAGACCATGAAAACATTAAATGAAAGGGCGACAGAAATTCTGAAAGCCTTGTTAGCCGTGCGGGCTTACAGAATCGACCACGGAAACGGAGTTTACACACGCTTACGTGCCGCAATGATTGGGCGCAATGGAAAGTACAACCTTATTTCGCTGGTAGAATACTACGAATCTAAAGGTAAACTTGCGCAGAATACAGAAATGAATTTTGCATTTGACACAAGTACAAAGCAGTTTATCCCGTACTATTACTGCAACAAAACTCTCCGCATTGAATCGCATAGTGCGTACCCGACAGAAAACGGAATGGAGAATTGCGCCGAGGAACGACAGGCTGACCACACAAATTTTGCAAACCGATGGCTAATACGCATGAACTCGCAACAACCGATTATATGAATGCGCAACGAGTAGTACAGAATTGTGTTTTGAAGAATCAAAGCACGGTTATCGAGGAAATGATACGGGCAAACCTTATTTCCGAAGAATATCTTTATCTGTTCGCGGATGATGTCATGGAATGGTGGCTGATTGATTCTTGGCTGGCCGAACGACTGAAAGAACAAGGCGAGGTTATCATCGAGGAATATGATTGCTACTGGTGGGGCAGACAATCCAGCGGGCAGGCGATTTACATGGACGGCGTAATACAAGAAATTTGCGGGAACGATTAACCCAACTTACAACTAACAAAGTTTCGATTCCATAGCGTAATCTATTGGATAGAAACTTTGTTTTCAAGAACTTTGCACAATTAAATACGGCAACAGCACCCGAAAGGGCAAGATGTTTTGCAATTTCCGCCGAATATGCTACTTTTGCAGTAACATATTGAATACACGGAAAGTGTAGCTTGTTCTCAACTTGCGAACGTAGGAAATTCGAAAAGGTAGAGAGAATGGCTAACATCTTGCCGCGTCATATCCATTCGTGGATATAGGCGTGGTGTTGTTGCTTATTTATCTACCACGGTTTCCTACGACCTGCAAGTTTGAATAAGTTTTCAGCACCACGCTTTCTGTTTTTATATAAACCACTATCGAGGTGCGGATAGTAAGATTTGAAACAACTTGTTCAACTTAAATAATCTTACTATGAAAAAACTATTGGCTTTTGCCGCATTATTTGCGGTAGTTGCGCTCACATCGTGTAAATACGATGATGATGACCTTTGGAACAGCGTTCACGGATTGGAAAACCGTGTCGCAAAATTAGAGGAACTCTGCAACAAGACAAATACTAATTTATCTGCATTGCAGGCAATTGTAACAGCACTCCAAAACAACGATTATATCACAAGTGTAGACCCGCTGACCGAGAGTGGCAAAGTTATAGGTTATACGATTAAGTTTGCCAAGAGCAACCCGATTGTAATTTACAATGGCAAAGACGGTGCGGATGGAAACACTCCTATTATCGGTGTGAAGCAAGACGAGGATGGCATTTATTATTGGACGCTAGACGATAAATTTATCGTTGTGGATGGGCAGAAAATCAAGGCACAGGGGACAGATGGTGTTTCGCCTAAACTCGAAATTCGAGAGGGATATTGGTGGATTTCCTATGACAATGGAGCGAACTGGACACAATTAGGTCAGGCGACAGGTGAAGATGGGAAAGATGGTGACAGCATTAAAATTACGCAAGACGAGGACAATGTCTATTTTGAATTGGCAGATGGAACTATTATTACTCTCCCTAAAAATTGTTCAAATGAATCAATCATCCAATTCAAGGATGAGAATTTTTTCAATGCCTTATTAGCCGAAAGGGTAGATACAGATGGAGATGGGCAAATATCCACACGTGAAGCAGCATCTTGTATAACTTTGGATATTAGTGAAAACAATATAACCAGCATAGATGAAATCCATTATTTTACAACTTTGGTAGAATTAGATTGCAGTGATAATCAACTAACGTCATTAGATATAAGCAAGAACACTGCGTTGACACGGTTGAATTGCGGAGGCAATCAACTAACCTCATTGGATGTAAGTAAAAATACTGCGTTGATACGGTTGTCTTGCAGCAATAATCAACTGGTCTCATTAGACATAGATACTAACATTGAATTGAAACTATTGAATTGTGGTCTCAATCAATTGACAGCATTGGACATAAGCAAGAACACGGCTTTAACAACCTTGAATTTAAGCGGCAATAGACTAACTTTGCTTAATGTAAATCTAAATGCTGCATTGGTAAAGTTGACTTGTGGCGATAATCAACTGATTTCGCTAAACGTAAGCAAAAATACTGCATTGACGGAATTGAGTTGCTATGGTAATAGGTTGATTGATTTGGATGTAAGCAAAAATACAGCATTGACATGGCTGGATATTGACAATAACCAACTAACTTCATTAGATGTTAGCAAAAATCGGGAGTTAAAATCATTGCTTTGCAATAATAATCCTCTCCATTCTTTGATTATCTATAAATACCATAAAATTAACGCTGCTCATACAGACGAAATCATGAAAGAATATAGTGATATTATCACTTATATTGAGTAGCTAATAGAATTAAAATATATTAATTTTCTTAACCATGAAGAAACTATTTTTGATTGTAACCACCATATTTATGGCAGTTTCTTTCTCGGCTTGTTCCGATGATGACAAGGACGACAATCTGCCTATTACTACTGCTAATCTTGCAGGAACTTGGCAAATTACTCTTGACGAGGGTTGGGCAACTTATAGCGATGGAACGCGGGACGATTGGTCTGATATTTACCCTGATGTTTCAGATGGTAACTATTATTGGACTTATACATTTGATACGAATGGAACTTGCATACGTAAAAGCCATGCCGATTATCAAGAAAATGAAGATATACCAGATTACTTTACCTATTCCATCTCTGGCAATACTCTCACAATGAAAGGTAAAACAGATAGCGAGCTGAACTTTGTAGGCACTATCAAAAAATTGACAAACTCACATTTAATTATATTCCGAAGTGGAGAGGATGCTTTCGAAAAATATGAAGAAACAGAAACCTACAAACGATTAAAATAGAAATATCTAAGGAGAACAAACTTGGTAATAGGCTTCAATAGCTCGTGGCCAAGTTTGTCTTTCTTAGGATAATCTATAACCTTATGAAAAGGATATTCTTATTGTCAACGCTGGCAATTGTCATTTCATTTGTCTCTTGTTCTAAGGACGGTGATGGCAACGAAAATTTTACGGGAGTTGTAACCGTAACTCAAAAAGGAACTTTGAAATCCTTGTTGCAGAAATACGGTTTAATGGATGCTACTCAACTGACTATTGCAGGAACTTTGGGAGAAGCCGATTTTGAAACGCTTAAAGGACTAAGGTCGTTAGAATCGCTGGATTTATCGGGTGTTAATATATCAACTCTCCCTGCTTATGCTCTCTATGAGCGCTATTTGAAATCAATCATTCTACCTGAAAATCTTGAAGAGATAGGTCTTGCAGCACTCTCAAAAAATTCTATTACGATGATTACGATTCCGCCAAGCGTTCATACCATTGGAGAACTCGCATTTGCCCATTGTGAGGATTTGGAAACAGTTAGTTTAAGTCCAAATTCTCAACTCAAAACGATTATGGGAAATAGGAGCGCATCTTATAATACGGGTGGTGCATTTTATTGTTGTAAGTCCTTAACTTCAATCAATATCCCTGCAAGTGTAGAGATTATCGGCTATTGGGCATTCGACCATTGCCACGCACTTCGCACCGTAACATTTCAACCGAATTCAAGATTAAAAATAATGGACGGGGCATTTTGGGTGTGCGAATCGCTAACTTCCATTGAAATTCCAGCGGGCATAGAAATCCTCGAATCCACATTTGTAGGCTGTACCTCGTTAAAAAACGTGCGGTTTCAAGCAAACTCTCAACTTAGAACTATTGGAGCAGCAACTTTCCAAAGTTGTCCATTAGAAACTATTGATGCTTCTAATTGTTCGTACATTACAAGCATAGGTGCTCCTAATGGCAATATGGATTTGAAAACAGTCAATCTTTTTATATTAGGCACAAAAACACCTCCACTCTGTAATTTTTTATGGCTAAATAACAATGCAGCATTACGAGTGCCACAAGGTTGTGTTAATGCTTACAAAAACGCAAACGGCTGGAAGAATTTTGCATACATATCCGAATGACCTATGGAAAAAACTATTAGAATTATTGTAAAAATCAATCCTATTACTGCACCTAAGATTATTAGAGCAATTGAAGAATTAACAAGACTGGGTGTTTATAATCATGCAACAAGTACGATCATTTATGACGATAGCAATAAAGAATTAGAGCAACAGATTATTTCAATTCTTGATGATGCAAGCATAAAATATTGATTCTATATTTTAAAAGGACAGATTTGCAGACGGTCTATAAATTATTCCGTTTGCGCAAGTTTGTCCTTTCTATTCCGAGTGACAGACTTTGTAAAAGGTTAATCTATAAGACCCTTTTGCAGAGTTTGTCACTTTGATTATATATCTGCTCTACACGTTCAAATTCAGCAATTATTTCGGGTAGACCCATTGTTCTGTTAATTTTGATATTTTGCTCAAACACAACTATCTTATTAAGATTCACAAAACAGTGGCGAAATGTCATTTTTTTCACATCTTTTATATAGTCTGTCCTAAAACTTATACGTAAAAACCATTCTTCATATTTAGCATAAAGTCTAAAAAAATACATATATGGAATAAACATCAAAGTCATTAATATTGGAAAAATTAGACTTTGGAGGTTTTCAGCCGCGAATAATTCCTCATAATTGATAAATGACCTGTAAATAGTGTACCCAAAAAGTCCCATCCCAATATAAGATAATATCTTATTCGTACACGAATGCACAGATGCATCTTTGGGCTTTAACGTTGAAAAGGCATTTATAAAGGAAATAAAACCCAACACAAACACCAATACTAATTCCCAGCCAAGAGAGAAGCAGAATAAATTAGCGATATATTCAATGACAATTAACAAAGATATGGAGTGAATAATAATTGCCTTAAAATAATTAATATTTTCAGCCTTAGATAAATTAAATAATTCTGCGAAAGCGAAAAATGCAAACCAAAACAACAAATCTTTCAACAGCTTCAATGAAAACAAGTTTAGAGCATATAATATTCCTACACATGATACCACATATAAAATCATCGTTAGTAAAATACGTCTTAAATCCCATATGCCTTTTAAAACGTCAACAGTAGACTGTCGGATATTCTTATGGCATATAGCCCAAATGAGGAATGCTCCCACCCAGATTATGATCGCCAATTCTCGATTGTTAAAACAGCTAATCCAATTCACATCATTAATTTTTAATGCAAAAGTAAAGAAAAAAGTAATGGAATTATTTAGGTTTACTACATCAAACATCTTATCTTTATAAAGATAAATAACTATTAAATTTTAGCTAAAATGAACAGATACAAACAATCGAAAACAGAATGAATGACCAAAACATGAGAGAATAAACAAGCTATTTGCAAGTTGGTCGAATGGAGCAAGACAGAGGGAATAGGCTTAATTGTCATAAAGCCCCAAAATGAGATTTATCCCGAAATGTTTTACTTTGTTTTCTCTCCCGAAACAGCGGACATAAATAAACCCGTTGAAATCGCACTTGTAAAGAACAAACAATGAATAATCGGGTGAAAAAG